>Ga0335084_10005794_pt1 | contig 12244 bp, 13 predicted proteins | sample Lox_Sample_44_FD_206721 | JGI IMG/M metagenome (GOLD analysis project Ga0335084, IMG submission 206721) | Soil microbial communities from Loxahatchee National Wildlife Refuge, Florida, United States - Lox_Sample_4.4 | ecosystem: Environmental > Terrestrial > Soil > Wetlands | place: USA...
AATGTTGTGCGAGTAACGATGAGCATTCACAAAGCCGCGGCGACGGGCGCTCCGGGCTATGGTTTTATCGGCAAGCCTTCGGCGGGAGGATGGACACACGAGCGCGATGCCGAAGGCTTCGACGTGTTCCGATCTGCCCGGATGGTGGTGCGCGTCGCGCCGGGAGACCTCCCCAAAGAGAAGTTGCCACAGCCGATGCCTCTGGATGATCTCAACAGCCAACTGCGGGATGTCTATTTCGGGGGGATGGGTGGACCTGGTCCGCACCACGACGCGTTACGGGTAACCACCACCGAAGGCAAGATGCTGTTGCACATGCGTGCATGGACGATGGCGCCAGAACGCCCCGACGTCGCTCAACAGGATGCCCCCGCGAAGGGCTATTCGGTTGCCGCCACCTTCGACTCGCCATCCGACGAGCATTACTACGGGTTGGGACAGCAGCAGAAGGGCTGGATGGATTTGCGGGATCACGAAATCCGCTGCTGGCATGACTATGGGGCGATTGGCGGCGAGGACGTATGTGTCCCGTTCATGGTGTCAAGCCGCGGCTATGGGCTGGTGTGGGACAATCCGTCAAAAACGACAGTGGATCTGGGTTTTAATGGACGGAACACGTGGTCGTCGGAAGTTGGAGACCGTGTTTCGTATTTCGTGATTGCAGGAGACACGAGCGATGAAATTTATGAGGGCTACCGCCTGTTGACGGGCGTGACGCCTATCCTGCCGAAGGCGGCGTACGGATACATCCAGAGCAAGGCGATTTATCCGACCCAGGAACAAATTTTGGATGTGGCGAAGAAGTATCGCGAGAAGAAGTTGCCGTTGGATGTGATCGTCGTGGACTTCCTGAATATGACAAAGCAGGGGGAACTGGATCTCGACCCCAAGCGCTGGCCGGATCCGGCAGGGATGAATCGTACGCTGCACGAGATGGGTGTAAGCACGCTCCTGAGCGTCTGGCCCCATTTTTCCCGCGACACCCAGTTCTATGACATGCTGCAGAAAAATGGATGGCTGATCCACAAGCCCGACGGAACGCCCGATCCGGGATGGACCAAGGAGGTCATTGGACCGAATCTCGATACGACCAATCCTGAGGCAGCGAAGTGGTGGTGGGAGAAGATTCGCGACCGATACTTAAAACCTTACGGGTTCGATCACCTTTGGCTGGATGAGACGGAGCCGGATATCGATCCGGCCGGAGATGTGTTTTCGATCGGCTCGGGCATTCGCTTCTACAACGTGTATCCGCTGTTTCATACGGCATCGGTGTACGAAGGGTTTCGGCGGGATTTTGGCGATAGCCGGAGAGTGATGATCCTGGCACGCGCGGCATACCTTGGCGCGCAGCGCAACGGCACGGTTTTCTGGTCGAGCGATGTTGTTTCGACCTGGGACATGCTGAAGCGCTCGATTCCGGCGGGGCTGAATTTTGCGGCAACCGGAATGCCGTACTGGGACACGGATATCGCGGGCTTCTTTTCCCCAGCCACTTCCCCTGACTACCACTCAGAACACAAGCCGCTGATCGATGGGTCCGATGCACGCGGCACGATTGCGAACTATGAGGACTATCCCGAACTGTTTGTGCGCTGGTTCGAATGGGGCGCTTTTCAGCCGGTGATGCGAGCGCATGGGGAGAGAGCCCACAACGAAGTATGGTCGTACGGCAAGCAGGCGGAGCCAATTCTGGCGAAATATCTGAAGCTGCGCTATCAGCTTCTGCCGTACACCTACTCCCTGGCTTATCGCAGCTACCAAACGGGAGCTCCGTATATGCGGGCGCTGTTCATGGATTTCCCGACAGACCCGAAGGTGGCGGACATTCCCGATGAATACATGTATGGGCCGGCGTTCCTGGTGGCTCCGGTGACCGAGCAGGGCGTGACGCACCGGACCGTGTATCTCCCGGCAGGTTGTGACTGGTACAACTACTGGACCAATGAGCGGCTACATGGCGGACAGACGATTACCGTCGATGCGCCGATCGACACACTGCCGCTCTTCGTGCGCGCCGGAAGCATTGTGCCGCTCGGGTCGGAAGTGCAAAGCGCACAGCAGCCGCAGAAGATTGCATCGGTACGGGTCTATCCGGGAGCGGATGGAAGCTTCTCGCTCTTCCAGGACGACGGGAAGACTTATGCATACGAGAAAGGCGCCGGCACCATCACTAAACTGACGTGGAATGATGCTGCGCGCCAGTTGAGGCACGACGGGGCTGCGGCTTGGAGTGGACCGGACCAGTCAGTGGTGACCGTCGTAGGAAAAGAGTAAACTCCGGATTTGTTGCCGGCGGATATGCAAGTCACCAGGAGCGCGTACGTGCTCAATTTCTGCCGCTCGAGGTCGATCAGCAATGCATTCCACTATCAGAGGTCTCGTGCGAGCTCATAACGTTGCGATAGCGTTGCTTGTTGCCGCTCTAACGATCCCATTGGCAGCGCAGCGTCGAGTCCCAAGAGATCTGAGTGGCGTCAGGGGATTCAACTACCAGTCCGCGGAAACCATCGGACACGCTGAACATTGGCTTCAATACGACCCTGCTGTAACGGAACGTGACTTGAACTATGCAAAACGGCTTCAGTTGAACCAGGTCCGAGTGTTCGTTCCTTATGCGGCATGGGAGAGCAACAAAGAAGCCTTGAGGAAGAACCTTGTCCACTTCGTGCGCGCCGCCCATGAGCGTGGCATTGGCGTCATGCCGACCATGCAGTACAAATTTGGGGAATGGAAGGATCCGGCAGTGTGGCCCAATGCGCGCGAGTTCGTTGAGGATCTCGTGGCCACGGTTGGCAAAGAGCCGGGACTCGAAATCTGGGACGTGGAGAATGAGCCTGAGTGCTGCAAGCTGCCGGCGACTCCCGAGAATCGCCTGCACATGGAGCATGCCGTGTATATGGCGAAAGTGTTCCACGAACTTGATCCCGTGACACCGGTAACGATCGGTGCAACCTTTGCGGACAACATGATCGAAATGGGCGGCGCGGTTGATGTGCTCTCGTTCCACAATTACAGCGCTACGCGTGAGCAGATTCGCGCCAGCATTGCAAAGGCAAAGCAATACGCCGCGACAACCGGAAAGCCGCTGGTTGATAGCGAAATCGGATGCATCGCTCGTGCGAATCCGTATGACATTACTCTGCAGGAGCACATGCAGGCGCACGTTGGCTGGTACATCTGGGAACTGATGATCACCGGCAACTGGGGCACAGTGCACGGCGTGTTCTATCCGGATGGGACCGTTCGCGATCCGTCAATAGTTGCCTCCCTCCTCGGTTTCTTTCGCAACCGGGGAGCGAATGTTGTGGAGGAGGTCCCAGACCGGGAGAACCATGTTACGGAAGCTGTCGAGAACAACAAGAAATGGCTGGCCGACGCAAAACCAGACTGGCGATTAGGACTGGACCTTGCGGAAACCTCTGCCAATCTCCTGGAGGCTGCACAATTAATTCCCATGCACGACCTTCCAACGAGACAGGTGGAGCTGTTGCGCACCAACCACCAGGATATGCATGCATTACATGTAATGCTGGAGAAATTCACCGCGACCTTGGAACCCTTCCAGCTTCCAACCGGCGACCCGCGCCGGTCGCGGCCGCCTGGCTTCATAAAATAAGTGAAAACGTGTAGCTGACGAAGTGAGGGAGGACATGCATTCGAAAATCTGGCAACTTATGTCGTGGCAGGTGCTCGCGATTTCTTTCAGTGCCTGCGCGTGGGCTCAGCAAACAGATTCGTGCGCCAAGCTGATGAACTTCAGAGCTCCAAACGTCGAAATCACAAAAGCTGCCGCCATTGCAGAAGGAACGACTGAGCCAAATCCCTGGGGGCCTGGTCACAGTGCGCCACTTCCTGCATATTGCCGAGTCGAAGGAATCATCAATCGGCGGACTGGAGTTGACGGTGAGGAATTTGGGATCAGTTTCGCACTGGCCATGCCTGACAAATGGAATGGCGATTTCCTCATGCAAGGTGGAGGCGGCAGCAACGGGGTCGTGTTTCCACCTCTGGGATTGAACGCTGCGGGAGACACACCTGGACTCATCCGCGGGTTCGCGGTTGCGAGCACGGATACGGGTCATAAAAGCCACCATCCAGGATTTGATTTCGCCTTCATGGCAGATCAGCAGGCATACCTGGATTTTGCCTATCTCGCCAATGCCGAGGTCGCGACACTCGCTAAACAACTCATCGCGCAACACTATGGAAAGCAAGCAGCCTTTTCGTATTTTTCAGGCTGTTCGACGGGCGGCCGCGAAGGGATGATTCTTTCTCAGCGCTATCCCACGGTTTTTAATGGCATCATTTCCGGCGATCCCGCCATGCGTACCGGGCTTTCCAATCTCGCAATCGGCAGATGGATCCCCATTGCCTTCAATCAAATTGCCCCGAAAGACGCGAATGGGAAACTGACCATCGAGCAATCCATTACCGACGCCGACCGCAAGCTGATCATGGATGCGCTCATCACGAGGTGCGATGCCAAAGATGGTGTGGCCGACGGCTTGATTTCCGATCCTCTGGCCTGCGATTTCGATCCTGAGATGTTGGCCTGCAAAGGCGGGAAGAACGACTCGTGCTTGGCTCCAGAAAAAACTGCAGCCATCAAGAAAGCTCTTGGCGGCCCGAAGACCTCGAGTGGAACCCAAGTCTATGCTGCTTTCCTTTACGATACGGGAATCACGAACGGCCCGCCGTTCCGAGGATTGCTTTCGCCTGGACCTGGTATTTTCGGGCCTGCGCCGACTGACATGACGATGGATGTTGATAAGGAAGCTCTGGCGGCCATCCAACCGCTGGTGGACTCGATGTCCACCAACTTGACGACATTCTCGGTGCATGGCGGGAAACTGATCTTCTACCACGGCGATAGCGACCCGTGGTTCTCGCCTCTCGACACATTTGGCTATTACAAAGACATGGCAGCAGCCAACGGAGGCCTGGATGCCGTGTCTCATTGGAGTCAGTTCTATTTCGTTCCCGGAATGAGCCACTGTGGCGGAGGGCAGGCGCTCGATCAGTTTGATTTGTTGGGTGCCATCGTCAACTGGGTTGAGAAGGGAACGGCGCCGGCGTCAGTGCCCGCCACTGGCAAGGCTTTTCCCGGACGAAGCCGGCCGCTGTGTGCTTATCCGAAGCATGCGCAATACAAGGGAGCCGGAGATTCCGAAGACGCAAACTCCTTCGAGTGCCGCTGAGCAGCACGGATTTCAGAATTGTTCTGACATTTCCGGCACGTGTCTTCTGTCGGAGCGAAGATGTGCCAAACCGCGGACCTGGGGTTATATCAAGAACGACACTTTCAAGTCACCGGAATTCGTGATTCACCAACTCATTGACATCGTCAGCAAGAATCGCAACCTGCTCATGAACATTGGTCCCCGATCGGACGGCACTATTCCGGATGAAGTGCAGCAAGTGCTTCTGGATGTTGGCGGCTGGCTGAATGTGAACGGACAAGCCATTTACGGTACTCGCCCATGGAGAATTTATGGGGAGGGTCCCACGAAAGTCGCAGCAGGTTCTTTTCACGATGTCGATACAACGCGCTACACACCCCAGGACTTCCGTTTTACCACTAAGGGCGATGTGCTCTATGCGATTGGACTCGGCTGGCCGACGAATGGGGTAGCCATAATTCGTTCTCTCGCACGGACAGTTGGAAGTGAACACGTCCAATCCGTTGTCTTGCTTGGCAGCGACGCCAAGTTGCAGTTCGACCAGCGCGCGGACGGGCTGCACGCGCAACTACCCGTCCAAGCCCCGGCGAAATCCGCCTATGCGCTTCGCGTGACATTCGAACACGCTTTGCACCAGTGAAGATCAAGATCGACATTCCCGTTCCACTCGATGCAAGACCGGCGATCGGCAAAAAGACAGACCATCCATTTGGTTCGAGAACGCCGGGTTCTCCATTGACAATTTTGCATCACCCCACCGCCTGTGCTACGCGCCCGTCAACCGCAATTCCGCCGCAAGATCACGGCGGAGGTCGCACCACAGCGCAATGACCGATTTCATCTAGAATCCCGAGTTGCTGAAAAAGATACGACCGCTCGTATGGCAGAGAAGCTCAGAGAGCGCCGTTGTTGCCAGCGCCGGAAGCCCCTTCTGATATACTGAATTAACGCTACTTACTACGGTTTGCTCGTCACGCGGTAGTCCTTTGTCTGACTAGATTCGTTTCCGCCTATCTTGCCCGCCGTTTATTTGCGTGAAACCCAAAATTAAGATGTGAGCGGCTTCGCGGCTCTGGACGTGTGTCAGAGTACGTGCGACAAACAGCCCTCAAGAAAGAAACAAATTCGAATGACCACATTTTCAGAACTGCCCCTGTCTTCTGCGCTACAGCGGAAGCTGGAAGCAGCTCAATTCTTCAACCTCACACCCATCCAGGAAGGCGCGATCCCGACTGCTCTCGAAGGCCGCGACGTAATAGGAACCGCGCAGACGGGAACCGGCAAGACATTGGCGTTCCTCATTCCGGTCATCGAGACCCTGAACCGGGAACTAGCGCGTCACACCGTCGCTCTAGTGCTGCTGCCAACGCGTGAACTTGCGATGCAGGTGCACGAGCAGTACGAGCAACTGCGCACGAAAGGCATGCCTAAGGCTGCGCTCATCATCGGTGGCGTCTCCGAGAAGGCGCAGATCCAAAGCCTGCGGACCGGGTCAGAGCTGGTAATTGCCACTCCCGGCCGACTGCAAGATTTCATGACGAGGAAGTTTGTTGACCTGCGCCAGGTCAAAATGCTCGTACTCGACGAGGCCGATCGCATGCTGGACATGGGATTCCTGCCGGCAATCCGGCGGATTCTCTCGACGCTTCCCAAACAGCGCCAGACGCTGTGTTTCTCGGCGACGATGGAGCAGTCCGTTGCGAGCCTCGTGAATGAATACATGCGCGATCCAGTTCGAGTCGCCCTAGGGTCGGTGCTGAAGCCGGCCGAAAGCGTCCAACTCAAGGCCTACGAAGTGCGGCCGGGGGAGAAACTCGATGTTCTCCGGCAGCTGCTTTATGCGGAAAAGGGGCAAACGTTGATCTTTACACGCACCAAGCGGGGCACGGAGCGACTAGCGAAGGAACTGGTACGCGACGGCTTTGCGGCCGCCATGATTCATGGGGATCGGTCGCAGTCGCAGCGTAACGGGGCTCTGAGCGGATTTCAGGAAGGCCGTTTCCAGGTGCTGGTGGCGACCGATATCGCGTCACGCGGTTTGCACGTGGATGAAGTGGCCCACGTCATTAATTTCGACGTGCCGAAAATGGCCGAGGACTTCATCCACCGCGTCGGCAGGACCGGCAGAGCCGGGCTCCAAGGACGCGCTTCGACGTTGGCGGCAGGAGCCGAGGTGCTGGAACTGCGCGAGATCGAACGAACTCTGAAACTAAAGATGGAACGCCTGAAGTCGGAAAGGGCGACGGCGGTGCCATCGCGGCGAATGATTCAAAACACCCTAGCCTCGCGGACTCTGACCGCTTTGCCGGGCGAGGTATTTGTGTAGAGTCCGAAGTCGGTTGCCGGGGCGTCACGCTCCGGCAACTTGCAGGCGTCCAGCGTGAGTGACTGGGGTGAAAGGGGCAAGCGGCAAGCCTGTCGGACAGTGGCGACGCCATCCGACTGCATGACATGCCATGCCAGACCTTGGATATCACACATTATTGCCGCCGGGAGTCCCCCGCAAACGAACCTTCTTTGCGATTCTTTTTTCGCGCGCGCTTCCGCGCCAAAGCCTGCTTCACGCGCTTTTTTTCGCCAGGCTTCAGGTAGTACGAGTGACGTTTCACTTCTTTAATGATGTCTTCCGTCTGAACCTTACGTTTGAATCGACGGAGTGCATTCTCTAAAGACTCGCCCTCTTGCAATCGAATTTCTGCCACGCCTACCCTCCTAAATTAGTGCGATGCGAATCTCTCTGATTAGGTCTGACACTTTCACTCAGCGGCTGAAAGCCGCGCCGATTTTAAAGCCGGGCGTTCCGGGGACCCTGAAGGGCCATCCCCTTCAAAACCAAGAGCGTAATCAGAGCCTCTTCATAACCGACATTTCGCAGTTGTCACTTGGTTGCCGGGAACATTAAGCCCGGTAAACCCGCAACACACGAGTTACTCGCGGACGTGGTTTCCGGAGGTTGACTCCTCCACGACGTCCGCGTCCTCTGCGCCAAGATTAAATAGCGCTGCCTGCTCTGCAGCATGTTTGCGCAGTTCGGCCATCTCATCGACGCTGCCTGCAACAGCCTCCTCCTGTTTCCGTTGACTCCGGCGCTCTGCTTTGTCCCGTTGTCTCTGCTGCCGTGTGTGTTCTTTCTGGCGCTTTGTAAATGTTGATCGGCCTCTTGGCATACGTATCCCCTGGATTCTCTTTATTCGTCGCCGACAGGCATTTAACCGCCCGACCGGAGGCAATTTGTGCAATCGAAAAAACTACCAGCGCGGTTCGCGCGGTTGCCGTGGATGGCCGCGATAGTCGTCGCGCCCACGGCCGCCTCCACCGCCAAAACGCTGGCCTCCGCCCCGAGGACGTTCTGCCTTGGGTTTGGCCTCGTTGATGGTCAACGTGCGTCCGCCTAGATCGGTCCCATTAAGCGCAGCGATAGCCTTGTCGGCTTCACTGGCATTGCTCATTTCCACGAATCCGAACCCACGAGAGCGTCCAGTATCCCGGTCGGTTACGAGCGTTATCTTTTCCACGGCACCGTGCGCTTCGAAGAGGTTTCGCAACTCGGCTTCGGTTGTGCTGTGGGGCAGATTTCCAACGTAAAGGTTCTTCATCGCAATTCCTCTTTCAGTAGATCGTCTAGGCTGATCGTTGTCGCACTGGATTTCGCTGTCCGCCCTTCAGAATCTCGATGCGGAGGAGGCAGCGCCCGCAAGGCGTGCATGCGAGCAACGGACGCGGATCGGACTGCGGAGATTTGTCGTGAAGCTTCCAGAATGCCCCAGCGCTGAGTCGTCTCTCCCGGATCGGCAGCAGAAATGCCCTTGGCATTGCCGATGGCGGCCCGTTCGTCACTGCTCTCCATTGCCAATTCTTGACCTTCGTTGGGCGAATCCGTGAGATATTCTGGCCGGCCAACCAGGAAGGCCAACCGCTGTGGGGGCGTCGCGCCGCGGACGTCATCACAAAACCTGTCGCGTTGGCCGCTTCCCTTCTCCATATTGATCAACACCAGGTCGTACAGGGCAGGTCTCCACCATGCGCGGGCTTCCGCGACGTCAGCGGCGCTGTCGACGTCGATCCCGCATTTCCGCAAGGCCTCAGCACGCAAATCGCGCTTTGCGTGCGAAGTATCGATCAGCAGGACGCGTCTCTTTTTGACTGCATCGGGAATTGGCGCGGAGCCCGGCTGAGCTAGAAGCGGAGTATTCATGCCGACACCGGCCTTGACTGTGCGCGGACGGTGGTGTCTCCTGACTCGGGTTCCTTTGCTGCGCGCTCCAGCAGTTCGTGGGTACGCTTCCGTCGAGCAATCTTCTGTTTTCGCTCCCGGTTAAATCTGGACTTGTCTCCGTTCCGTGCGGACATCGTGAACTCCTGATATGAAGAGGGTTAGCCAGCTTTTGGGTCTGCACGATCGACGGTCGATCGCGCGGACTCGCTTAAAAGGCAAGTGAAATGCCGCGGACAGAAACGATAAATGTACGGATTACGCCTCTCGATCTCTCAATCGCGAAGGGCGCAAGGTTCTTAGGCGTGTCTTCGAGGTTAAGTACTGACAGTATATCGCGTTTCGGATCGCAATCGCGTGAGCGGCGTCCGGAGCGCAACGGATTTCAGAGCCCGATTTGGTCTTGATGCTTGCCAGGTGAGCGTCTGGAGCGTAGGGTTATGAGTGCGTTTGACCGAATCGGTCGTGAGCAGCTCTAGCCCAACAAGCCAGTAACCTGCCTTCAGTACCTCCGAATCTTTCCAGCGTAAATCAATTAGAAGGAACACGAGCATCAATATGGCAGAACAAGGAACAGTGAAGTGGTTCAACGACGCCAAAGGCTACGGCTTCATCAGCCGCCAGAGCGGCGAAGATGTTTTTGTGCATTTCTCGGCAATCCAGGCGGGCGGGTTCAAGAGTCTTCAGGAAGGGCAAACCGTGCAGTTCGACGTTACGAAGGGCCCCAAGGGCTGGCAAGCTGAGAATGTACGACCTCTCTGAGTGCGCGATTTCCTGCCGAAAGGCGATCAGCGTCGAGATCGCCTTTTGAAATTCAGCGTTCGTTCCTGATTGCGAGACTTCGGGAAGATCAGGAAGAGAATGAACTCGTGACTAACGTCTTTGTTGGGAACCTGGATATTACGGTGACGGAGCAGCAACTGCGAGATTTTTTTGCACCTCACGGGACCGTCGAAACCATCACGATCGTCAAGGACAGGGATACGGGCGAACCCCGCGGCATCGCCTTCGTGGAGATGATGCAAGCGACGGACGCGCAGGGCGCTATTTCTGCATTGGATGGAACCATGCTTAACGGCCGTCCGATCAGCGTGAACGAAGCGCGCCCGAAGCTTCATGGAGATGCAGTGCGCGATTCGGGGCGCAGAGATCATCGGCGACACAGGATGTGAATTGCGAACTCGTAAACTACTCCTCGTTTGTTTCTTGGCACGCTACGAAATAGGCTCTTTCTGACACGCGACGATCTCACGTCTTGCTACGCCATCATCCGGCATAACATTCGAACCTACCGCTCCGCCGGAGTGCTTGCCGTCGTCAGAGGCCGGCACAGCGCAGAGTCAGAATTGAAGAAGTTTGAGGATTCTCAAGACTCCTCAGATCGACATGAGGGCTGGCGCTACTTCATCGATAGGACGGACCTTAAAGCTGGAACAGACCCGGCTGAAGCTAACCGGCATCGCCAAGCCGAACTGGAAGCGCGAGAATCGAAGGCTCTGCGGGAGACAAAGACTCCGACCTTGCTCGGGCGCGATACTAAGAGATGAGCTCGCTGAGACGGGAGGCGCTTTCCTCGCCAAGGGGTGTTTCCAGCGCAATTGGCACACGCATGATCGTGCGCACCTCGGGGTGACGCCCGAATACAGCTTCTTTCGTTGCGATATTCGACCTGAATTGTGTTCATAGGGTCGGCGCATCCCGCGCTTCTTCGAGTTGGCACGCCCAGTTTCGGCAGCAGCCACTGAGTCAAAATCAGATAGCCAACAAGCACAAGAATGAACCAAAGCCAATCCGGCATATCCGCCCTATCCTTTCACTCCCAGCCTCCGCAGGATCGTCATCATCGGACACCAGTTCGTGAACGCCGACTGAAACAAGTTAAGACCGACGAAGGCTGTGAAGAAAAACCAGTACGGGTGGACCCAATATCCGAGTGCCACAGATAAAAGGATGAACAGTCCGGCAATCAGGCGAAGCATGCGTTCTACGGTCATCGAGAGTTTCTCCTTGGGATTCAGTTTTTTGCGGGTCCGGGAACCTCGCATTGCGGTGTGGCACACTCGGCGATGTTCTCCGGTGAATGCGCGTGTGTCGTAGAAGGCGGACGCCCTCCTTTTTCTGACATGTAGTACAGAACCGGCACTGCCATGCGCGATAGAACGGTCGAAGCCACTTCTCCAGCCATCAAGGACAGTGCAAGGCCTTGGAAAATTGGGTCGAAGAGGATCACACTCGCGCCAACGACAACAGCCGCCGCAGTCAGCAGCATTGGACGGAATCGCACTGCCCCGGCATCAACCACCGCTTCTTCCAGCGACATCCCCTGCGAACGCCGGAGTTCGATGAAGTCCACGAGGATAATCGAGTTTCGAACGATGATGCCCGCTCCTGCGATAAACCCGATCATCGAAGTTGCCGTGAAAAATGCGCCCATCAGCGTGTGCGCCGGCAAAATCCCGACCAACGTCAATGGAATCGGCGCCATGATGATCAGCGGCGTCTTGAAACTCTTGAACCATCCGACGACCAGGACGTAAATCAGGACAAGCACGGCGGCGAAGGCAAGACCGAGATCGCGAAAAACCTCGACAGTAATGTGCCATTCGCCATCCCACTTCATCGAGTAGCGGTCTGTGCCCTCAGGCATCGCTGTTCCTTTGTATTGTTTGAGCGCATAGCCGTCCGGTAATTTGATCTTGGCGATTGCGTCGCTCATCTTGCTGATCGCGTATACCGGGCTCTCTTCCTCTCCGGCTACGTCACCCGTGACATAGACAACAGGCTGGAGATTCTTTCGATAGACGCTTGTATCGATCGTGGTCTGGTTCAGATCAGTCAGTTCCTGCAA
>Ga0335084_10005795_pt1 | contig 12243 bp, 9 predicted proteins | sample Lox_Sample_44_FD_206721 | JGI IMG/M metagenome (GOLD analysis project Ga0335084, IMG submission 206721) | Soil microbial communities from Loxahatchee National Wildlife Refuge, Florida, United States - Lox_Sample_4.4 | ecosystem: Environmental > Terrestrial > Soil > Wetlands | place: USA: Florida...
ATGTCGAGCACGACGCGGTCGCCCTCGCGCACGCCGCAGCGCTGCTGCAGGAATCCCGCGAGCGCGCGGGCTTCCCCCAGGAAGGCGCTGTAGCTCAGGCGCGATTCATAAAAGATGGTCGCGGCTTTTCCCGGGAAGCGCTGCGCCGCAACTTCGAGGTTGTACCAGAGGGTAGTGTGCGGAATGGTGAGCGAGCGCGGCATGTGCCGCGGCCAGACCTTTGGGTAGTCTTTCGGTTGCATAAGTAGCCCGACGCTCACGCAGTGTGCTTCTCCCGCTCCTGGAGCTGACGCCACTGAACTTTTCCGGTCGCGGACTTGGGCAGCGTGGTGGCGAACTCCACCACGCGCGGGATCTTGTACGCCGCCATGTGATCGCGGCACCAGCCGATGATCTCCTCTGGCATCACCCGCCCCTGGCTCGCTGCCTTGAGCACCACCACCGCCTTGACCGTCTCGCCGCGATGGGCGTCCTGTGTGGCGATGACGCACGCCTCCTGAATATCCGGATGGCCGTACATGATCGCTTCCACCTCGGCGGGCCAGACCTTGTAGCCCGACGCATTGATCATGCGCTTCAGCCGGTCGACGATGAAGAAGTACCCGTCCTCATCAACGCGCCCGAGATCGCCGGTGCGGAAAAAGCGCTTGCCCTCGATCTCGATGAAGCACATCTGCGTGGCCTCGGGATTCTTCCAGTATCCCTTGAAGATCTGCGGGCCGCTCGACACGATCTCGCCGACTTCACCGGGGCCCAGCTCGCGCAGCGTGTCCGGATCGATGACGCGCGCATCGGTATCGCAGATCGGAATGCCGAGGCATTGTTTGCGCGGCTGTTGCGGCGGGTTGATGTGCGTCGGCGCCATGGTTTCGGTCAGCCCGTACCCTTCGACGTAGTCCAGACCGGTGAGGTCCTTCAGCCGCTGTGCCACCGCTTCGGGCATGGCGGCACCGCCGCCGCCGATGTGATTCAAGCTGGAGATGTCATAAGACGCAAGCTTCGGGTTCGCCAGGAAGTCGATCGCCATGGTGGCGATGTTGGTCCAGCCCGTGACGCGGTAACGTTGAATCAGTTGGGCGGCGGTATCGCGGTCCCAGCGCGTCATCAGCACCACGCTCGCACCGGTGAAGATCGGTTGATTCATGCTGCCCTGCATGCCGGTGACGTGGAACATCGGCAAAGTGCCGAGCACAGTGGCGTCGGGCGTCATATCGAACCAGTAGGCGCCCGATACGATGGTGCTCATCACGCTGGCATGAGTATGGATGCAGCCCTTGGGCTTGCCAGTGGTCCCAGAGGTATAGGGCATCACGCACAGATCGTCCGGACCAGCGGCGGCCGATGTCGGGCTCAGTCCTCGCGCCAGCGCCTCGCTCCACAGCGTCGTGCCTGGATCTTCGATGCGTTGCCGTGCCATGCTGACCGCTTCGGGCACATTGAGATCGGTCGGCCGCCTGATGTAGTCCGCATACGCGGCGATGATGACGTGCGCAAGTCCCTGGCCGATCAGCGGCCGCACCTGCGGGTATAACTCCTGCCCGATCAGCGCGACCGTTGCATCGCTGTCGCTGACAAAGTGCCGCAGCTCCTCGGTGAGATTCATCGGATTGACCGGCACCACCACCGCATCGGCGCGCAGGATGGCGTAGTAAGCGATGATGAACTGCGGGCTGTTCTGCATGAACAGCAGTACGCGCTCGCCGCGTTTGACGCCGCAGTGCTGCTGCAGAACCCCGGCGAGGGCATCGACGTCAGCCTTCACCTCAGCGAACGAAAGCGCACTGTCGTAGTAGATCAACAATGGCTTGTCGGGATAGCGACGTGCTGACACCTCCAGATTGAAATACAGGCTGGTCTGCGGATAGGTGAGCCGCTGCGGAAGATTTTTCGGCCACACACGGCATTGCCCCGGTTGCATCGCGTCTCCTCGAGCTTCATCAATTCCGCTTATCTTAAGGCGGATTCGCGCGCGGCCGCACGCCGGTCGGTGTTGCGATGCACGAAGCGCACCCGCCGAGGCCGTTGCAATGGTCCAACGGGCCCTCGCCAGGCGCCCGGCTACCTCGCTTTACCCCGCACCGCCTTTATGTCAGTATCCCCGCAGCCATGCGGCTGGATCAGACGCGCAATGTTCCGAGTTGGCAGCGCCTTTGGAATCCCGGCGCATGGGACAAGAGCTGCACGATAAGATCATCTAGGGGAGAGCGTGTCAGTCGCCGAGGAGATGTCTCAAGCTCGCGTCCCAGTCGGGAGTGCGGCCGCGGCGCCTCTGCTGAGCGTGCGCGACATCAGCGTGCGCTTCGGCGGTATCGTTGCGCTGGATGGCGTGTCTTTCGACGTGCCGAGCGGTGAGATTGTCGGTTTGATCGGGCCGAACGGCGCGGGCAAGACCACGTTGTTCAACTGCCTGTCCCGCCTGTACGAGTTCGAGCGCGGCTCGATCCTGTTCGAGGGCCGCTCCCTGCGCGGTCTGCCGCGCCACAGCATGGCGGAGCTCGGCATCGGTCGCACGTTTCAAAATCTCGCCTTGTTTCGCAGCATGTCCGTGTGCGACAACATTCTATTGGGCGGCCACTGCCGCACGAGTGGTGGATTTCTGGTGAATGTCCTGCGCATGCCGATCGTGGCCCGCGAGGAGCGCAGGCTGCAGGCGCAAACGAGCCGTCTGATCGAGCTCCTGGATCTGCGGGCGGTCGCCGAGCGGCGTGTGTCCGACCTCACTTTCGGCGTTCAAAAGCGTGTCGAGCTGGCGCGAGCGTTGGCGTCGACCCCTAAGCTGTTGCTGCTCGATGAGCCGGCGGCCGGTCTCAACCACGGGGAAGTGGAAGGATTGATGGCGCTGATTCGCAAGGTTCGCGACGAGCTGCAGGTGACGGTCCTGCTGGTCGAGCACCACATGAGCCTGGTGATGCGTGTGTCCGATCGAGTGGTCGCGCTGGACTTCGGTCGCAAGATCGCGGAGGGCACGCCGGCCCAGGTGCAAAGCGATCCAGAAGTGATTCGCGCTTATCTCGGAGTGGCGGCCTGATGGGTGCGGTGCTCGAGGTGCGCGGACTCCATGCCGGGTACGGGTCGACCCAGGTTCTGCACGGGATCGATCTGCAGGTGGGCGATCGCGGCATCACCACCGTGCTGGGTGCGAACGGTGCAGGCAAGACCACGCTGCTGCGCGCGTTGTGCAGGATGATTCGCAGCGACGGCGACATCCGCTTGCATGGCGAGCCGATCGGTACGCACGCTACAGAGCAGATCGTGCGGCTCGGCGTGGCGCACGTACCCGACGGACGCGGTACGTTTGTCGATCTGACCACCGAGGAGAATCTGAAACTCGGGGCCTACACGCGCAAGGATCGCAAGGCCGTCGCGCAGGACTTCGAGCGCGTGTTCGGCTATTTCCCGCGGCTCAAGGAGCGGCGTACGCAGCAGGCCGGCACGCTGTCGGGCGGCGAGCAGCAGATGCTGGCGATCTCGCGCGCGTTGATGCTGCGCCCGCGACTGCTGCTGCTGGACGAGCCTTCGTTCGGTCTCGCGCCGCTGGTGGTGCAGGACATCTTCCGCATCATGCGCCGGATCAACGAAGAGCAGGGCGTTGCCATGCTGCTGGTCGAGCAGAATGCGACGCTGGCGCTGGATCTGGCGGACCACGTGTACCTGCTCGAGACCGGGCGCGTGGTGATCTCGGGAACTTCGGATGTGATCCGCAATGACGAAGCGGTGCGCAGGTCGTATCTTGGCTATTGATGAACCGCGTGAAGAGTGAAGGGTGGCCGGTGAAGAGTGAATGCGTGAATGAGTGAATGAGTGAATGAGTGAAACCCCCTCCCTAGCCCTCCCCCTTGTGAAAGGGGGAGGGGAGTTTCTCACTCCTCACTCCTTCACTCCTTCACTCCTTCACTCCTTCACCCAGATGATATGTTGAAAGAATACGCCCACTACGACGCAGTCGGCCTCGCGCAACTGGTGCGCGGCCGCGAGGTATCGCCCGATGAACTGCTCGAGGAGGCGATCGTGCGTGTCGAGCGCGTCAATCCGCGCGTAAATGCGCTCGTCAACCGCCTCGATGATTCAGCGCGCGCGGCGATCCGGGCTGGATTGCCCGATGGGGCGTTACGCGGCGTACCGTTCCTGTTGAAGGATTTGAACGCGCTCTGTGCAGGGAGCATCACCAGCAATGGCTGCCGCTTCTTCGCCGACAACCTCGCCGATCACGATACCGAACTGGTCGCTCGCTACAAGCGCGGTGGCGCGGTCATCTTTGGCAAAACCAATACTCCCGAGTTCGGATTGACCATCACCACTGAACCGAAGCTGTTCGGCGCCACCCGCAATCCTTGGAACCTGGAATTCACGGCAGGCGGCTCGAGCGGCGGCGCGGCTGCTGCGGTGGCTGCCGGTATCGTGCCGGCTGCGCATGCTTCCGATGGCGGCGGATCGATCCGCATCCCGGCTTCGTGCTGCGGCTTGTTGGGCCTGAAGCCCACGCGTGGGCGCAATCCGCAGGGTCCCGATCGCGGCGAAGGCTGGGCCGGGATGAGCACCGAGCACGTGATCACGCGCAGCGTGCGCGACAGCGCCGCGTTTCTCGACATGACCTGCGGGCCTGATGCCGGTGCACCTTATTTCGCACCGCCGCCGGCGAGCACATTTGCAGCCGAGGTCGGGCGTGATCCCGGGCGGCTGCGCATCGCGTTTTCCAAGCACACGCCCGACGGCGAGCGCATCTCCCCCGAGTGCGAGGCGGCACTTAGCGAAGCGGCGCGCGTGCTGGAGGGCGCGGGCCATCGTCTCGAAGAAGCCGCGCTGGATTTCGTGCCGCCCGAGCTCGGTCCCGCGTTTCGTCTGGTCATCGCGGCCAATATACGCATGGCGATCGAGAATTTCGCAGCGTTGCAAAAACGTCAGCCTTCTGCCGATCAGTTCGAGCGTGTGACCTGGATGTTCTACGAGGCGGGCGGCCAGGCGAGTGCGGTGGACTACGCGCGCGCGGTTGCAATCCTGCACCGGACCGGCCGTCTGGTCGCCGCATTTTTCCAGCGCTACGATCTGCTGCTGACCCCGACGCTCCCGCGTGAGCCCGAACGCATCGGCGTATTCGATATGAATGCGCCGGACCTCGAAGCCTATCGCAAAGCGGTAGCGCTATTCACCTCGTTCACCGCGCCATTCAATGCCAGCGGCAATCCGGCGATCTCGGTGCCGCTGTACTGGAGCGAAAAAGGCATGCCGATCGGCATTCAGCTTGCTGCACGTTACGCCGAGGAGGCGATCTTGTTGCGAGTTGCTGCGCAGCTGGAGCAGGCGCGACCCTGGTTCGACCGGCGCGCGCCGGTCAATGCGGACGCCTGACCATGGAAGCGTTCCTCCATCAAGTACTCTCCGGGCTTGCCACCGGTGGGGTCTATGCCAGTCTGGCGCTCGCCCTGGTGATGATCTATCAGTCCACCAACCATATCAATTTCGCGCAAGGCGAGATGGCGATGTTCTCCACCTATCTCGCCTGGAACATGATCAACGCGGGCCTGCCCTACTGGGGCGCATTCGCGCTCACCATCGCGATCTCGTTCGTGGCCGGGGTGGTGATCGAGCGCGTCATCATCCGCCCGGTAGAAAACGCGCCGGTGCTGTCGGTGGTGACCGTGTTCGTCGCATTGCTGGTGATCTTCAACAGCATCGCAGGCTGGATCTACACGTACACCATCAAGACTTTCCCGAGTCCGTTCCCGGAGCAGCCGCTGTTCGGCAACCGCTACATCTCCTCGCACGAGCTCGGCGCCATCGGTGTGACGCTGACCGTCCTCGTGGTCCTGTATGTGTTCTTTCGCTTCACGCCGCTCGGTCTCGCGATGCGTGCAGCGGCGCAAAACGCGACGTCGAGCCGGCTGGTCGGCATCCGCGTCGGCTGGATGCTGGCACTGGGGTGGGGTCTCGCAGCGGCAGTCGGGGCGGTCGCCGGCATGCTGGTCGCGCCGATCATTTACCTTGAGCCCAACATGATGTCCGGGGTGCTGCTGTACGCATTCGCCGCAGCCTTGGTCGGCGGCATCGACAATCCGTTCGGCGCCGTGTTCGGCGGCTTCATCGTCGGCATCCTGGAGAATCTGATCGGTGCGTACGTGATCGGAACCGAGCTCAAGCTCACTGTGGCGCTGGTGCTGATCATCTGCGTGCTGCTGGTAAAACCCACGGGGCTGTTTGGCAAAGTGTTTGCGACCAGGGTGTAGGACGAATCACCAATCACGAGTCACGCTCTGTTATGAACGATGCCCTCGTTACACCGCCTCTGAGCATGACCCGCTACGCCGGTTTGTCGTTGCGTGCGTGGAAGATGGTCGGGCTGGTTGCGCTGGTGCTGGGCGCGATCGCGCTGCCCTTCACCGTGTCGAACTACCGCGTGTTCCAATTCAACATGGTGCTGGTGTACGCGATCGTTCTGCTCGGCCTGAATATCCTGACCGGGTACAACGGCCAGATCTCGCTCGGGCACGGTGCCTTCTATGCGATCGGTGCGTATGTGGCGGCGATTCTCATGGATCGGGTCGGCTGGCCGTACTGGGCTACCATTCCGGTCGCCGGCCTCGCCTGCTTCGTATCGGGCTTTCTGTTCGGTCTTCCGGCGCTGCGTCTGCGAGGCCACTATCTCGCGCTCGCCACTTTTGCATTGGCGGTGGCGATGCCGCAGCTGCTGAAGTACAAGCACATCGAGCAATGGACCGGGGGCGTCCAGGGTATCGTGATCATAAAACCCGATCCGCCGTTTGGCTGGAAGATCACTCCCGATCAGTGGTTGTATCTGTTTACGCTCGCGATTCTGATTGTGATGTTCATCCTCGGTTGGAACCTGCTGCGCGGGCGCATCGGCCGTGCTTTGATCGCCATCCGCGACCACCCGATCGCAGCCGAAGCGATGGGCGTCAACAGTGCGCTCTACAAGTCGCTTACCTTCGGTGTGAGCGCGCTGTTCACCGGTGTGGCGGGCGCGCTCGGAGCGATCGTAGTACAGTTCGTCGCGCCGGACAGCTTCACGGCCGGGCTGTCGATCAATTTTCTGGTCGGCATCGTCGTGGGCGGCATTGCCTCCATCTCGGGCGCCGTTTACGGCGCGCTGTTCATCCAGTTCGTGCCCAATTTTGCCGACCAGATCTCCAAGGCCGCACCCTGGGCGATCTACGGCGTGTTCCTCCTGCTCTTCGTCTATCTGATGCCCACTGGTGTAGCGGGCTTCGTGCGCTGGGTATACCAGCGCTTGCGCCTGGCCCGCGGAGGCACAGATAAGCCCGCTGTCGCTAAGCCATCATAGGAGCCGACGCCATGGACTCTCGCGGTATGCTCGCGACCTGTTTGCTCGCGCTGTTGCTGACCGCCATCCCCGCCGTCGCGCAAAAAAAATACGATGTTGGCGCGACCGACACCGAGATCAAGATCGGACAGACCATGCCCTATAGCGGGCCGGCATCGGCATACGGCACGATCGGCCGTGCCGAGGCCGCGTACTTCCAGATGATCAACGATCTGGGCGGAATCAACGGCCGCAAGATCACGCTCATCAGCCTGGACGACGGCTACAGTCCGCCCAAGACGGTAGAGCAGATCAGGCGCCTGGTGGAGCAGGATCAGGTGCTGATGATCTACCAGAGCCTGGGAACACCGAGCAATACGGCGATCCAGCGCTATCTCAATGCGCAGAAAGTGCCACAGGTGTTCGTGGCCACCGGTGCTACAAAGTGGGGCGATCCCAAGAACTATCCATGGACCATCGGTTGGCAGCCGAGCTACCACGCCGAGTCCCTCATCTATGCCAAATACCTGTTGCAGACCAAGCCCGAGGCAAAAATCGCCGTGCTCTACCAAAACGACGACTACGGTAAGGATTATTTGAACAGCCTGCGGGCCGGGCTGAGCGCCAAGTCGAAGTCGATCTTGAAAGAGGTGAGCTATGAGGTGACCGATGCTTCCGTGGATTCGCAGATCGTCACCCTGCAGGCGTCCGGGGCCGATACATTCTTCATTTTCGCCACGCCCAAGTTCGCTGCGCAGGCGATCCGCAAGACCTATGACATCGGGTGGCATCCGCTGCAGTTCGTCAACAACGTTTCGAACTCGGTAGGCACAGTTCTACAACCCGCGGGACCGGAGAAGGCCGAGGGGCTGATCAGCTCATTCTATCTAAAGGAGCCGACCGACCCGCAGTGGTTGAAGGACAAGGGATACAAGGACTGGGTGGAGTGGATGAAGAAGTACTACAGCCAAGGCGATCTGGCGGATCTTGGCAATGTGTACGGCTATACTGTCGCACAGACCCTGGTGCAGGTACTGCAGCAATGCGGCGACGATCTGACACGCGAAAATATCATGCGCCAGGCCGCGAATCTCAAGAACCTCGAGCTGCCGATGCTGCTCCCGGGAGTGAAGCTCAACACCAGTGCCACCGACTTCTATCCTCTCGAGCAGATGCAGCTCGCACGCTTCGACGGTAAGCGCTGGGTGCTGTTCGGCGAAGTGCTTAGTGGTCGCTAAAGCGGCTAGTGCACGACTCTGGCATAAGTTGCATTGAACGGATCTGAACCATGGCGGATCGTTTTCTGGAAGGACGCGTAGCTGTCATAACCGGTGCCGGACGCGGGATTGGACGCGCCATTGCGCTTGTGCTAGCGGGTGCGGGCGCACGAATTGCGTTGGTAGACCGCACGCGGGCCGACGTCGCTGATACGAGCGCGCTCGTGCAAGATGCCGGCGCGCAGTGCGAGACGTTCGCCTGCGACGTGCGCGAGGACGCGCAGGTGCAGACGCTGGCCTCCCAGGTGATGCAGCGCTTCGGCGCGGTTCACATCCTGGTGAACAATGCCGGCACAGCGATACGCAAGAAAGTGCACGAATTCACGCTCGAGGAGTGGCGCCTGGTCATGGAAACCAACCTCACTGGCCCTTGGCTGATGTGCCGGCATCTCATCCCGCACATGAAAGGTCGCGGATACGGGCGCATCATCAACATGACGTCGATCATGGCGCATGTATCGAGCGATGGGCGGGGCGTGTACTCAGCGAGCAAGCATGGACTGCTCGGGCTCACCAAGGCGCTGGCGGTGGAGCTCGCCGCGGACGGCATCACTGCGGTGGCAATCAGCCCCGGCTTCGTCGAGACCGATCTCACTGCACCGCTGCGAGCCGACGCACAGAAGAGCGCGGCGCTGCTCGCCCAGACTCCGCTCCAGCGCTACGGCAGGCCCGAAGAAATCGCCGCGCTTGCGCTGTACCTCTGCTCAGATGCCGCTGCCTACATTACCGGTAACGATGTGTTGATCGACGGCGGTTGGTGCGCGCAGTAGCGCCACAGTATGACGCCTGCTTAACGCTTGCCGGTGCATGCGCGCCGGTCCACCCACCCATTGCGCTTGCACGTCTGTTGCTTCATCGACCAGCGCACAAGGTGGTATCGAGTAAAGCTCGACAGCGGTGCTGTGCTGACCGTCCGTCGCTGTTGAGTGATCCCACGCCTCGCTGTGTGCGCACATGCATCCAGGTGCCGTCTTGCGGCGGCGTATCCTGACCTTGTGTGCGCGCGCGGGATGAATTGTCAAACCGATTGCTTGGTCGGTGCGTGCCGAAAATCTGCCGGCACAAACCTTGCAGTTTTACAGGATTGGAGTATTCGTCAAATCATCGTCATGCGCATGCGATGAGGCGAATAGATCCAGATCCTCGAGGCATGGCATCCACGCCATTGCATAACGGAGCAGTCACGGGCGTGCAAGCGATCATCCAAAGCTGGCTCGACAAGCAGTGCGGCCAAATCACCGGCGCCACCGGCGCGGTGGTATTGATGCTGCCTCGCAATGGCACTGCACCGGTACCTGTCGCCCAATGGCCGCGCGAAGCACGTACCGGGCAGGAGTTGCTCGCCGCTGCAAAAGCGGCATACGATAACCAGCGCGCGCTCACGCATCCGCGCATGAACGGTGCCGAGCGTCCGCTCCCGCTCGGACCGATGATCTCTTGTCCGGTACAGATCCAAGGGCGCACCGTGGGTGCGGTTGCGGTGGGCTTCGCCACCGATGTCAATACGCCCGCGCCAGATGCCGTGTCTCATCTCAAGCGCAGCGCAGATCTGTTCGAGGCATTTCTGCGTCAGCGCTCCGCACCCGCGCCGAGCGCTGTGTCCGTTTCCAGTACGCACTATGCGCCCGGCGATCCGACGCGTACGCAACCGGACGCAGCCGCAGCGCTGGGGCGCAATCAGCTCGGTCCGCTTCCGGTCGCGCCGCCGCCGCCCGCCGTACCAGCCGAGGCCATCGCCGTGCGGCCCACGATCCCGACGTTGCGCGAACAGGTCGATCGCACGGTCGAGCTGCCTGCGGCGAACTCCGCCCGCATCCTCAATCTGCTGGCGACGCTCGAGGCGCATGAAGACTTCGCAGAAGCAGCCACCGCGTTCGTCACCGAGCTTGCCACGATCTTCAGCTGCTCACGCGTGAGCGCTGGACTCTGCGGGCGTCGCCACGTGAAGGTGGCGGCGTTGTCGCACAGCGCTGAGATCGTCGAGACGCAAGGATTGATGCGTGCGCTCGGCGCAGCGATGGAAGAGGCGGTCTGGCAGGGGGCGACCCTGGTGTTTCCATTGCCCGAGGGTGCGCAGCCGCGTGTGGATCGCGCGCACGCCGATCTCGCGCAGCGCCACGGCTGTGCATGGGTCGCCACGATCCCGCTGGCGAAGTCGGGTAAAGCGTTCGGTGCGATGACGCTCGAGCGCACTCGCTCCCAGGGGTTGTCCCGCTCGGAGCTCACGCTGTGCGAGCACATCGGTGCGCTGCTCGGCCCGTTGCTGGAGCTCAAACACGCTGTATCCAAGCCCTGGTACGCAAAGATTGCCGCCGGCGTGCGTGAAGCCTGCGCGCCGTTGCTCGGTCCGGGCCATCTCGCGGCGAAGGCGATCCTCGCGGCGGTGCTGCTGAGCGTTGCCGCTGCGGCATTCATTCAAGGCGACTATCGGGTGAGCGCGCGTGCGCGGCTGGAAGGCTCGGTGCAGCGTCTGCTCGCCGCGCCCGCGGACGGCTACTTGAAGCTCGCATACGCGCGCCCCGGTGACGTGGTCAAGGAAGGACAACTGCTCGCCGAGCTGGCCGACGACGATCTCAAGCTGGAGGAGCGCAAGGCGCAGAGCGAAGTGGCGCAGCTCGAGAACACGTACGGCACAGCTCTGGTGAAACAGGATCGCGCCGAAGTGGCGATCATCTTCGCCAAGCTGGAAGAGGCGCGGGCACAACTCGCGCTGGCACAGGCACGTCTCACGCGCACGCAACTGCGCGCGCCTTTCAATGGCGTGGTAATCACTGGCGATCTGACGCAGTCGCTGGGCGCGCCCGTGAAGAAGGGCGAGTCGCTGATGACTGTAGCGCCCGAACACGACTTTCGCGTGATCATCGAGGTCGACGAGCGCGACATCGGCGATGTACGGCTCAAGCGGCCCGGCTCGCTGGCATTGTCCGCGCTTCCCGGGGATACCTTTGCGCTGGAAGTGACGCGCATCACCCCGGTAGCAACGGCCGGCGATGGGCGCAACTATTTCGAGGTCGAAGCGCGGTTGCAAGGCGCCACCCGCAACGACCTCAGGCCTGGCCTGGTCGGTGTCGCGAAGGTGGACGCCGGCGCGCGCTCCTGGCTGTGGATCTGCACGCATCGCGTCACCGACTGGATCCGCCTTACCCTCTGGTCCTGGGTCGGGTAGCCCATGGATTCTCTGTTCAGCTCACGCTGGTATCGCGTAGCGGGAGTGCATCCCAGCCTGCGCGCGCACGTGCGTGTATCGCGACATATCTATCGGGGTGAGACCTGGTATCTGCTGCAGGATGCGAGCTCCGGACGGCACCATCGGGTAGACGAAACCGCGTTCCACTTCATCGGGCGCATGGACGGCGCGCGTACCGTAGACGAAATCTGGCACTCGATGTTCAACTCGCTCGGCGAGAAGTCGCCCACGCAGGACGACACCATCGAGATGCTGTGTCAGTTGAGCGAGAACGGGCTGCTGCAGTGTGAGATTACCCCGGACGTGGCCGAGCTGTTTCGCCGCGGACGCCAGCGTGCCCGCAAGCGACGCATCTCCATGCTCAATCCGCTGGCGTTTCGTGTGCCGCTGATGGACCCCGACCGGCTGCTTACCAGCCTCGCGCCGCTCGCGCGTTGTCTCTTCAACCCGGTCATCGCGCTGCTGTGGGTGGTGGTCGTAGTCGCAACGCTGCTGTCGGCTCT
>Ga0335084_10005798_pt1 | contig 12242 bp, 12 predicted proteins | sample Lox_Sample_44_FD_206721 | JGI IMG/M metagenome (GOLD analysis project Ga0335084, IMG submission 206721) | Soil microbial communities from Loxahatchee National Wildlife Refuge, Florida, United States - Lox_Sample_4.4 | ecosystem: Environmental > Terrestrial > Soil > Wetlands | place: USA...
CGTCACCAGCATCGCGCCGTAGAACGGCCAGATCTCGCGCATCACCTGCTCGATGGTCACCTTGCCGACCGCGCAGCCCACGAACAGCGTGCTGCCGACGGGCGGCGTCACCAGGCCGATGCCGAGATTGACCATCATGATCATGCCGAAGTGCACCGGGTCGACGCCGAAGGTGGTCACCACCGGCAGCAGGATCGGCGCGCAGATCAGGATGAGCGGCGCCATGTCCATCAGCGTGCCGAGGAACAGCAGCATCACGTTGATGAGGAGCAGGATGACGTACTTGTTGTCCGAAATGGTGAGGAAGAACGCGGTCAGCTTCGCCGGCAGCGTCATGATCGCCATCATGTAGCCGAAAGCGGACGCGAAGCCGATGAGGATCATGACCATCGCTACCGTCTTCACCACGCGGTGCACCAGCTTCGGCAGGTCGCGCCACTTGTAGTCGCGGTAGACGAACATCGTGACGATGAAGGAGTAGACGCAGGCCACCGCGGCGGATTCGGTGGCCGTGAAGATCCCCGACAAGATGCCGCCGAGGATGATGACCATGGTGCCGAGGCCCCACAAGGCCTCGACCACCGCGCGCACCGCCTGGCGAAACGGCAGGCGCTCGCCCTTCGGGTAGCCCTCGCGCCGCGCGATGACCATGCACAGCACGATGAGGGACAGGCCGAGCAGCAGCCCGGGAAACACGCCGGCGATGAAGAGCGAGGCGATCGAGATGGTGCCGCCGGCGGCGAGCGAATAGATCACCGCGTTGTGCGAAGGCGGAATGAGGATCGCCTGCACCGAGCCGCAGATGGTGACGTTGGTGGCGAACACGCGCGGGTAACCCGCCTTCACCATCTGCGGGATCATGACCGTGCCGATCGAGGCGGTGTCGGCCACCGACGAGCCGGAGATGCAGCCGAAGAAGCTCGAGGCGAGGATGTTGACGAGCGACAGGCCGCCGCGGATCCAGCCGAGGAAGACGAACGCCATGTTGACGAGGCGCCGCGCCATGCCGCCCTCGGCCATGATGGCGCCGGCGAGCACGAAGAACGGGATCGCGAGCAGCGAGAAGCTGGTCACGCCGGAGGCGATCTTGATCATGATCGCCTCGTACGGGATGTCGACCCACCAGGCGGCGGCGAGCGCGGCAAGGCCGAGCGAATACGCCACCGGCACGCCCATGGCGATCAGAGCGAACAGCGTGCCGATGAGCATCACGCCGTCCATCAGTTGACCTCCGCGCCGCTTTCGATCAGCTCGGGCGCTTCGGCCAGATCCTTGGCCGGGCCGCACCAGAGGTGCTCGACGATGAACAGGATGGTGACGATGCTGCCGATCGGCAGCGGAGTGTAGGTCAGGCCGACGGACAACGAGGGGAACTCGGCGATGCTCTGGTCCCACGTGCGCTCCACCAGCTGAAAGCCCCAGAACACCATGAACAGCGCGAGCAATATCATCATGGCGTCGACCGCGACGCCGAGCACGCGCTGGCCGACGGGGGGCAGCAAGTCCTTGAACAGCGCTACCGCGATGTGCGTTTTCGACCGATAGCAGGCGGCCGCGCCGCAGAAGGTAAACACCACCATCAGCAGCACCGCGAGCGGCTCGGGCCACGACGAGGCGCTATTGAGTACGTAGCGCGTGTAGACGCCCCAGGGGATGACCACGCTCATGCCGATGAGGGCGAGGCCCGCGATCCACACGCAGACCCAGTACAGCCCGATCATGCAACGGGTATAGGAAGCCCGCATCTCCGCCTCGGATTCAGGACGCAGGATTCCCGGGCGGATCTCGATCCGGCCCGGGCCCGCGTGGCAACGCCGCTTACTTTACGGCTTGGATGCGCTTGATCATGTCGGCGTACTTGGGACCGTACTTGTCCCACACCGGCTTGACCGCGTCCTGCATGGCTTTCTTGTCCTTCGCCGAGATGTGCAGGATCTGGATGCCGGCCGCCTTGGCCTTGGCCATCGCCTGCTTCTCGTACTCCGCCCAGAGCTTGCGCTCCTCGAACTGCGCCTCGCGGGCGAATTTCCTCAGCAGGTCCTGGTCGGCCTTCGCCAGGCCGTCCCAGCTCTTCTTCGAGAACAGCAGCAGCTCGGGGATGATCAGGTGCTCGTCGATGGTGTAGTACTTGGCGACCTGGTAGTGGTTGTCGAAGACGAAGCTCGGCGGGTTGTTCTCCGCGCCGTCGATGACGCCGGTCTGCAGCGCGTTGAACACCTGGTCGTAGCCCATCGGCACGCCGTTGCCGCCCATCGCGTTCATCATGTCGACGAAGATCGGGTTGCCCATCACGCGGAACTTCATGCCCTTCAGGTCGGCGAGCGCGTTGATCGGCTTCTTGGTCGAATACAGGCTGCGCGCGCCCGCGTCCATCCAGCACAGGCCGACCAGGCCGCGGCCGCTGTTGGTCACCTTGCCGAGCAAGTCGTCGCCGATCTTGCCGTCGACGACTTTCTGCATGTGCGCGGTGTTGCGGAACACGTACGGCATGTTGAACACGTTGAGCTCATCGATCACCGGGCCGAGCGTGCCGACGCTGACCCGCGGCAGCTGCAGCGCGCCGACCTGCGCCTGCTCGATCATCTCCTTCTCGCCGCCGAGCTGCATGGTGCCGTACATCTGCACCGAGATGCGCCCGTTGGTGGCCTTCTCCATCTTCTTGCCGAGGCTCTCCACCGCGACCACCGTCGGGTAGCCTGCGGGGTGGACGTCGGCCGCTTTCCAAACCTGCTTCTGCTGCGCGGCGCCGGTCCCGGGCAGCGCGAGCAGCGACGACGCCACGGCGGCGCCGATGAAATGCCGGATCATCTGGAATCCTCCTCTGATAAGATTCGTCAGTCATCATACAAGCACGCGCCCCCGCCAAGCAACACCGAGCGACCCGATGATGCGCATCCGCCCCCTCGCCGCCACGCACAAGCTCTCGCACGGCCTGTTCGTGCAGCTCGCCGAGCAGATCAAGAGCGGCAAGCTCGCGCCCGGCGCGCGCCTGCCGACCGAGGCCGAGCTGACCCGCGCGGCCCGCGTGAGCCGCACGGTGGTGCGCGAGGCGGTCGCCGCGCTGCGCGCCGACGGGCTGGTGGTCACCCGCCAGGGGGTCGGCGCCTTCGTCTCCGCCGCGCCGCAGCAGGCGCCGTTCCGCATCGACCCCGATCGCATGCGCTCGCTCGAGGACATGCTGCACGTCATGGAGCTGCGCCTCGGCGTCGAGATCGAGTCGGCCGGCCTCGCCGCGGAGCGGGCCACGCGCGCGCAGCTGCGCGCCATCGGCGCAGCCCTCGAGGCGATGGACCGGGCCGCGGCGCAGGGCAAGGACGCCGTCGATCAGGACCTCGAGCTGCACCGGGCGATCGCCGAAGCGACGGGCAACGCGCAGTTTCCGCGCTTCCTGCAGTTCATCGGCCGCCACCTCATTCCCCGGCGCATCGTGAGCGGCATGCCGCAGAGCATGGGCGGCCGCGAGGTGTACCTGAAGCTGCTCCAGGCCGAGCACGGCGCCATCGTCGAGGCGATCCGCAGCCGCGATCCGAAGGCGGCGCGCGAGGCGATGCGCCGGCACCTCACGCGCTCGGTCGAGCGCTACCGCAAGCTCGCGGCGCGGCAGCAAGCGGCCGCTTGAAGATCCTGCTGACCCATTCGCCGGAGGCGATGCGCCTGTATTACGGCGAGCGGGCGCTCGCCGCTCTGCGCTCTTCGGGAGAAGTGATCCTCAACGGGAAAGACCATTCTTTGGAAGGCGAGGCGCTCATCGACGCCGCCAAAGACTGCGACCTGATCGTCTCCTATCGCCAGTCTCCCGGGCCGGCTGCCGTGTTCGAGCGCCTGCCCAAGCTGCGCGCGTTCCTGCGCTGCGCGATCGACATTCGCAACATAGACGTGCCCGCCGCGAGCAAGGCGGGCGTGCTGGTGACGCAGGCGAGCGCGGGGTTCATCACTTCGGTCAGCGAGATGGTCCTTGGATTTCTGGTGGATCTTTCGCGCGGCGTCACCGCGCACGCCGCTTCGTATCATCAAGGCAAGGTGCCGCAAGCCTGGATGGGGAAGGAGCTGAAAGGCGCGACGATCGGCGTGATCGGCTGCGGCGCGATCGGCAGGGAAGTGGTGCGGCTGTGCAAGGCCGTCGGCATGCGCGTGCTGGTGAACGATCCTTATCAAAAAGGCATCGAGCAGGTTTCGCTGGACGAGCTGCTTTCCAAGTCGGACTACGTCGTGCCGCTTGCGGTGGCCACGGAAGAAACGGAGAACCTCATCGGCCAGGCGGCGCTGGCGAAGATGAAGAAGGGCGCGTATCTGATCAACGTCTCGCGCGGCAACCTGGTCGACGAGGCGGCGGTCGAGGCGGCGCTCGACGCCGGGCGGCTCGCCGGCTTCGCGATGGACGTCGGCCGAGCGCCCGACCAGATGCCGACGCCGCGGCTCGCCGCGCGCGAGGACGTGATCGCCACGCCGCACACCGCCGGGCTCACGCTGCCGGCGATCGAGCACCAGTCGATGGAGACCGCGGCGCAGGCCGCCGAGATCGTGAAAGGCAGGGTCCCGAAAGGGGCCGTGAACGCACAACACTGGAAGAGGAAGCCATGAAGACGGTATTGATCACCGGCGCGACCGGCGACGTCGGCACGCACCTCGCCCGCGAGCTCGCGGGCAAATACAAACTGCGCCTCTCGGATCGGCGGCCGCTGAAGGCGAAGAACTTCGTCAAGGCCGACGTTTCGAAAATGGCGGATGCGCTGCGGATCACCAAGGGCGTCGATGCGATCGTGCACCTCGGCGGCTACTCGGTGGAGGGCCCGTGGGAAGGCATCCTGCAGGCGAACATCATCGGCTGCTACAACATGTTCGAGGCCGCGCGCCGCAACGGCGTGAAGCGGATCGTGTTCCCGACCAGCAACCACGCGGTCGGCTTCTACCGCCGCGACCAGACCATCGATCACCGCGTCTATCCGAAGCCCGACGGCCGCTACGGCGTGTCGAAGGTGTTCGGCGAGGCGCTCGGCAGCCTGTACGCCGACAAGTACGGCATGGAGGTGTTCATGATCCGCATCGGCAACGTGAATCCGAAGCCGATCGACAAGCGGCGCCTGTCGATCTGGATCAGCCCGCGCGACATCGCGCAGCTGGTTTCGATCGGCATCGACAAGCCCGGCATCAAGTTCGAGATCGTCTACGGCATCTCGCGCAACAAGCGCGCGTGGTACGACAACTCCAACGCCTACCGCCTCGGCTACCAGCCGCAGGACGACGCCGAGGCCTGGGCCGAGGAAGTGCTGCGCAACGAGAAGCCCGGCGGCGATCCGATCGCCGAGATGTATCAGGGTGGCGTCTTCTGCGCCGTGGAGGAGGTGCCGAACCCGGCCGCCCCGGCGAAGAAAGGGAAGAAGAAATGAAAGCGCCGAAGGGCACCTGCGATACGCACATGCATTTCTACGACCCGAAGCTGCCGGTCGCGCCCGGCGCCTTCATGCCGGGCGAGTTCACGATCGCGGACTACCAGGAGGTGCAGAAGAAGCTCGGCCTGGAGCGCGTGATCGTCGTGCAGCCGAACGCGTATGCCGACGACAACAGCCTGACGGTCGCTTCGATCAAGAAGCTCGGCGAGGGTGCGAAGGGCGTCGGCGTGGTGAAGGCGGACGTGAAGGATGCGGAGCTCGAGCGGCTCACCAAGGCGGGAATCGTCGCGGTGCGCATCATGACGCTGCCGGGCGGCATGCTGCACTTCGACGTCATGGACCAGGTCGTCGCGCGCGTGCATCCCTTCGGCTGGCACGCCAACATCCAGCTCGACGGGCGCAACCTGCCGGCTTACGAGGCGCAGATCAAGCGGCTGCCGGGAAAGTTCGTCATCGACCACACCGGGAAGTTTCTCGAGCCGGTCGAGACGACGTCGGAGCCGTTCAAGTCGCTGCAGCGCCTGGTCGACACCGGCCGCTGCTGGGTGAAGCTTTCCGCGCCTTACGAAACGTCGAAGACCGGCGCGCCGAAGTACGAGGACGTCAGCAAGCTCGCGCGCGCGCTGGTCAAGCAGGCGCCGGAGCGCATGCTGTGGGCGTCGAACTGGCCGCATCCGGGCAACCGCAAGCCCGCGCCGCCCGACGACCAGCTGATGCTCGACCTGCTCGCCGACTGGGCGCCGAGCGAGAAGGACCGCCGGCGCATCCTCGTCGACAATCCAGCGGAGCTCTATGGTTACTAGAGTCCGCCTGCTGCAAAGCCGCTGATCAGGCGGTTCACGCGCTCGGCGGCTTCGAGCATGGTGAAGTGCCCGACCTCCGGCACCACCTCGACGCGCACGTTCTTCAGGGCCTTCTTCAGCAGGTCGAGGTAAGGCGAGCTCTCGCCCGCCTTCAGCATCGTCCGCTTGAGCGCGGCGTTGCGCGTGGTGCTCTGGATCACCAGCACCGGCACGCGCACGGCGGCGAGCGCGGCGTCCATCGTCGCCGCGTCCCAGCGCGCCATCGCCGGCCAGAGGAGCGGGCCGAACTGCGCGCTCTGCTTGAGCGCGCGGACGACGATCGCGTCGGCGAGCGCGGAGGGCGCGAAGAACATCTGCCGGAAGAGATTCTCGGCGAACGCCGGGTAGCCGGACTTCTCCACCGCGGCGCGCGCGGCGGCCTCGTCCGCCGCCGGGTCGCCCCAGCCGGTGCGGCTGCCGTCGATCAGCACCAGGCCGCCGACGCGCTCCGGCGCCACGCGCGCGGCCTCGAGCACCACCCTGCATCCCATGCTATGACCCACTAAAAAACTCTTTTCTAGATCCAAAAGCGAAAGCAGGGCGGCCACATCGCCGCCGAAGTTCTCGATGGTGCATTCCTGCGGCCGGCCCGGCGTCTGGCCGTGGCCGCGCAAATCGCAGGCGACAATCTCGAATCGCTTCTTGAGGTCTGCTATCTGCAAGCCCCAATCGTCGCTCGAGCAGGCGAAGCCGTGCACGAACACGAGCGGCGGCGTACCGCTCCCGGTACGGACGTAGTGCATGAGCTCCCTTTCAGTCTTCCGCGTGCGCTTCGGGCTTGTGCGCCGCGACCAGCTTTTGCGTGAGCTGCGCCGGCGCCGGCTCGTAGTGGCTGAACTCCATGCTGTAGGAGCCGTGCCCGGCGGTGAGCGATTTCAGCCGCGCCGGGAAATGCTCGAGCTCGGAGAGCGGCGCCTGCGCCGAGATCTGCACCGTGCCGGGCCGCGGCGCGTCCGAGCCCTTGATGTGGCCGCGGTGGCCGGAGAGCTCGCCGGCGACGTCGCCCATCTTGGTCTCGGGCGCGGTGATCTCGACGTTGACGATCGGCTCGAGCAGGATCGGCCGCGCCTTGCCGAGCGCGTCGAGGAACGCCTTGCGCCCGGCGGAGACGAACGCCACCTCCTTCGAGTCGACCGGATGGTGCTTGCCGTCGTAGACGGTCACGCGCACGTCCTGCAGCGGATAGCCGGCGAGGAAGCCCGTGTCGAGCACGCCGCGCACGCCTTTCTCCACCGCCGGGATGAACTGGTTGGGGATCGCGCCGCCCTTCACGCTGTCGACGAACTCGAAGCCCTTGCCGCGCGGCAGCGGCTCGACCTTGAGGAACACCTCGCCGAACTGCCCGGCGCCGCCGGTCTGCTTCTTGTGGCGGCTGTGGCCGTCGGCGCGCGCGGCGATCGTCTCGCGAAACGGGATCGACGGCGGCCGCGTGTCGAGCTCGAGCTTGTACTGGCCCGACATCTTCTCGAGGACGGTCTTCAGGTGCATCTCGCCGAGGCCGCGCATCACGGTCTCGTTCGCCTGCGCGTTGTGCTCGAGGCGGAAGCACGGGTCCTCGGCCATGATCTTGTGCAGCACGTCGGACACCTTCTGCTCGTCGCCGCGCTTCCTCGGCAGCACGGCGAGGCCGAACACCGAGGTCGGCAGCTCGAGCGCCCGCGCGTGGACGTGCGCGTCGGAAGGCGAATCGTGCAGGATGTGGTCGAACTGGATGTCGTCGATCTTGGTCACCGCCAGGATGTCGCCGGGCAGGCCTTCGCTCACTTCGATCTGGTGCTTGCCGCGCAGCTGGTACAGGTGGCCGGCCTTGACGGGCTTGCGCCCCTCGCCGATGTAGAGCTGGGTGCCCGGCGTGACGCGCCCCTGGTGCACGCGGAACACCGCCAGGCGGCCGATATAGGGATCGATCTCGATCTTGAAGACGTGCGCGAGCACGTGGCGGCCCGGATCGGGCACCGGCTGCAGCTCGGTCGGCTCGCCGCCCGCCGCGGGCACCGAGACATAGGCGGGCGGGTTGCCCTCGGTCGGGTTGGGCAGCAGCTCGACGATCACCTCGAGCAGCTCGGCGATGCCGGCGCCGGTTTTCGCCGAGGTGAACACCACCGGAACGAGATGGCCCTCGCGCAGCGCGCGCTCGAGCGGCTCGTGCAGCTCCTCGGGGGTGACTTCGCCCTTCTCGAGGTACGCCTCCATCAGCTTCTCGTCGACCTCGACGACCTGGTCGACCAGCTTGCGATGCGCCTCCTCTACCGAGGAAAAGTCGACCTCACCTGACGCGGCTTCGCCCGAAGGCGCGAAGAAGCAGTCGGAGACCTTGCTGCGCTTGCCGGCCGGCAGGTTGAGCGGCAGGCATTCCTTGCCGAACACCTCCTGGATGCGCCCGAGCAGCGCTTCGCAGTCGGCGCCGTCGGCGTCGATCTTGTTGACGACGATCAGTCGGTCGAGGCCGCGCTTCGCCGCCCACTGCATGAAGCGCGGGGTCATCATCTCGATGCCGTTCTGCGCGTTGATGACGACCGCCGCGGTTTCCACGGCGGCGAGCGCGGGCAGGGAATTCCCCAGGAAGTCGGGATAGCCGGGAGTGTCGAGGAGATGGATCTTGGTTTCTTGGTGATCGAAGCTCGCGACCGCGAGCTTGAGGGAGTGCTGCAGCTGCTTTTCGAGGGGGTGGTAGTCGCAGACGGTAGTGCCCTTGTCCACGCTCCCACCCGGGGGTACCGATCCCGATTTAGCCAGCAGCGCTTCGGCGAGCGAGGTCTTGCCGCACCCCGCCTGGCCGACGAGCGCCAGGGTCCTGATGCGCTTGATCGAATGTGCCACGGGCTGCCTCCTCCAGTGAGGACGAGACAGTTATACGCCGGCTCGTGTTACCTGGGAATATGCCGCGGGGTGGAGACGGCGAGAAAAATCTCGCGCAGGAAGAGCAGCAGCGCGACGGTGAGGGCGAGCACCGCCAGGGCGAACAGCGCGGCGATCGTCAGGGAAATGTCGCTGCGCAGGAAAGTGGAGGCAAAAGCGCCGAAAATCAGCAGGCAGACGAACAGGCCCGACACCACCGCGGCCAGGATCGCGTAGTAGGTAAAGCGGACGCGCCGGGCGATCGCCTCCAGCTCGAGGTGGGCCGAGGGTTTCTCGTCCGGCGGCATGCCGGTCAGCAGCCGCTCCAGCTCATTGCGCCGGTCGACCGCCCGGCCGAGGCGGATGTTGAGCGCGCTGATGAGCGTGCCCACCGCCGTCAGCATGAACACCGGCGCCACCGTCAGCTGGATGACGGTGGCGATTTCCGGGATGTGCGGCTCGTACGCCAAGCCGCCAGTCTAGCCCGCCGTGCCGCGCGGCGGGCGAGGACTTACGGACAGGTGTTGCAGGGCACCTGCGAAGGCGGCGCCGCCGATTGCGGCTGCGACTGCACCTGCTGCTGGTCGCTCTTGCCTTTGTGCATCACCAGCGCCGCGGTGCCGAGGGCGGCGGCGCCGATAATGACAAAGCTCGCCACGCTGGCGCCGCTCTCCTCGAGCGTGTTGAAGAGCCGCGTGTCGACGCCGAAGCCGCCGGTGGCGGAGCCTCGGTAGTCCTGGCTGCCCTGCACGAGCATGCCCGCCCAGGGCTTGCTCTCTTTGCGCGACTGCGCGTCGAGGGGAATTGAGTAGTAGAACATCACCGTCTGGGCCCGGCTCATGCTGTCGATGCCGTCGTCGAACGCGTAGCCGGGGTTCACGAAACCGAGCAGGACGCCCAGCATCGCGAGTTGCTTCCTTGCCATGGTATTGCCTCTCTCCCCATCCGAAATGGATGAGCAGACAGGCTAGAAGACAAGGCGCTACGCGGACTATCTGGGAGGAGCCGCGCGGCGTGGTCCGTTAAGCAACGGATTGCGTTACCCGCGCGTGAAGCCCTCGAGGTCCGGAATAGTCATGAGGCTTCCTTGCTGCGCAGAGCATTCTCGATGCGCTTGTCGGGCACCAGCCAGATCAGCGCGACGGCGACGTAGAGGAGCTGCGAGATCCACTGCGCCCAGAACGCCGCTGCGATGGCGGCGATGTAGAAGGCGGGCGACCATTTGCCTTTCCAGTCGCCGCCGACCGCTTTCTTCAGGATCGAGTCGGCGCCCTGCGAGGCGATGATGGTCTGCTGCAGGATGTAGTAGGCGATCGCCGACGCTAGCAGGACGACCCCGTACATCGCCGTCGGCATCGCGGCGAAGTGGTTCTCGCCCATCCAGCCGGTGGTCAGGGGAATCAGCGACAGCCAGAACAGCAGGTGCAGGTTGGCCCATAGCACCGGCCCGGTCACCTTGTGCATGGTGTGCAGCATGTGATGGTGATTGTTCCAGTAGATGCCGACGTAGATGAAGCTCAGCACGTAGGTCAGGAACACCGGCATCAGCGGCCCGAGCGCCGCCAGGTCCTCGCCGTGCGGCACCTTCATCTCGAGGACCATGATGGTGATGATGACGGCGATCACGCCGTCGCTGAACGCCTCCATGCGCCCCTTGCCCATCGCGGCCCCCTAAAGATTTGCCGCCAGCTCGCGGGTCAGCCTTGCGGCGGGAATCTCCTTGCAGCCGCTCGCGTTCTGACCCGACCAGAGCGGCGAGAAGTCGCCCTTGCCCTGCGCCTCGGCTTTCGCGCGAAGCGGCGCGATCGCGGAAGTGGCGAGCGGAAACTCGGGTACGGCGTCGCTGATCGCGCCGAGCTCGCGGATGATGCGGTTGACGATGCCGCGCGCAGGGCGGCCGGTGAACAGGTTGGTGAGGACCGTTTCGCTCGCCGCTTCGCTCTTCAGCGCGGCGCGATGCACCTGGCTGGTGGTCGCTTCGGGGCACAACAGATAGGCGGTCCCTACCTGCACGCCCGCCGCGCCGAGCGCCATCGCCGCCGCGACGCCTTTGGCATCGGCAATCCCGCCGGCGGCGATCACCGGCACCTTCACCGCGCGCACGACCTGCGGCACCAGCGCGAACGTTCCGGGCTGCGTGCTGATGTCGTGGCTCAGGAAGTTGCCGCGATGCCCGCCCGCCTCGGCGCCCTGCGCGATGATCGCGTCGGCGCCGTACGCTTCCAGCCAGCGGGCTTCTGCGACGGTGGTGGCAGAGGCGAGCACCTTCGAGCCCCACGACTTGACGCGCGCCAGCAGCTCCCGTGGCGGCAGGCCGAAATGGAAGCTCAGCACGCGCGGCCGGAATTCCTCGAGCACATCGACCGCCTCTTTGCTGAACGGCGCGCGGCCCGGGCCGGCCGGAATCGCCGCCGGATCGATCCCGTATTCCGTGAAATAGGGCGTCAGCGCCTTTCGCCATGCTGCCTCCCGCTCGGCGTTCGGCGCCGGCGGCGTGTGGCAGAAGAAGTTGACGTTGTACGGCTTGTTCGTGCCGGCCTTCAGCGCGGCAAGCTCTTTCTTCATGCTCTCCGGCGTCAGCATCGCGCACGGCAGCGAGCCGAGGCCGCCGGCGTTGGACACGGCGATGGCGAGCGCGCTGAGCTGCACGCCGGCCATCGGTGCCTGGATGATCGGAAGGTCGATGCCGAGGAGTTGCTGAAGCGCGGCCGCGCGAGCCATATCCAATGCTACTGCCGCCTACTTCTTCTTGCCTTCCTTCTTTTCGAGGAACTCGGGTCGCTTCCTTAGCGTGTCCTCGAGGCGGCCCTTCGGGATCAGCAGGACGTAGTCCTGCAGCAGCTTCTCGCGCGCCTGGCGCTCTTCGAGCTTCTTAGTGCGCGCGGCGTCCTTCGGATCGGGCTTGACGCCGCCCGAGGAGGTGAGGGTGACGAAGTAGTTGTCGCCCTGCAGCTTGCCGACCTTGATGTCGTAGGCGAGGCCGTCGAGCGTGACGGCCTTGATGTCGACGGGCTTGTCGAGGCCCGTATCCTTGGCGGCCTCTTTTGTCTGCGCGTCGGCGAGGTCGAGCAGGCTGAGGGAGTACGAGGCGGCATTCGCGCGCGACACGTCGAGCTTCTCGCCGGGCTTCAGGCCGGCGAGCTTCCAGTCGGCGTTGTCGCCGCTGCGCTCG
>Ga0335084_10005801_pt1 | contig 12240 bp, 9 predicted proteins | sample Lox_Sample_44_FD_206721 | JGI IMG/M metagenome (GOLD analysis project Ga0335084, IMG submission 206721) | Soil microbial communities from Loxahatchee National Wildlife Refuge, Florida, United States - Lox_Sample_4.4 | ecosystem: Environmental > Terrestrial > Soil > Wetlands | place: USA: Florida...
CAACGGCTCCGCTCGATCAGGTCGTCGAAGTTCGCGACCTGGAAGCTCGCATCTCGCGGCGATCGAGCAGGCGTGGCCGCACGTTCGCGCGCGTGGCGACGGCAGTGGAGAACCTGGCGCGGCGTATCGAAGCACAGCGCCGGCTCTGAACTTGGCTCGGGCCGCGACGCGGCTGTTCACGTCCCGGATTCCCGCCCCTCGACGACGGCTGGCTCGTGGCGCTGGCGGCGCTCGCGAAGCCCCGCGCGGGAGAGGATCGCGTGGCGCTCCTCGCTTTCCAGACCGGCTACCCAGGCTCCCAGCGCAGCGAACGGCAGGCAGAGACCAATCTGTGTGAAGTAGAGCCAGAGGGTCGCTGGCTTCCACCAGACGTCGACGGCCCAGCTCGCCGCGGCAAAGGGCACGACCACGAGCGCCGGCCGGATCAGCGTCTGCCACCAGTAGGCGGAGATGCGTGTGCCGAGCACCGAGCGGGCGTAGGCCGGGCCGAAGACCAGCGAGATGCAGAGGCGCGGCAACAGGATGCCGTACGCGACACCGACCAGTCCGAACTGCCTCACCAGGACGACGCAGAGCAGCAGATTGGCGAGCCCCTCGGCGATGAACGCCGGGACCATGCCGCGGTGGCGCTCGATGCCGATCATCGCGCTCGTCAGCACATGGAAGCCCGTCAAAGCCCACTGCCCGAAAGTGAGGATCCACAGGATCTTTCCCGAACGCGCCGCGAAGCTCTCGCCCATCCACAGCGAGATGAACGTGTCGCCGCGGGTCCAGAACGTCGCGAGGACAGGCATCAGGGCCAGGGCGGCCAGGCGCGCGCTGGCGAGAAACACGTCTCCCACCCGCGCGATCTCGCCGCTGCCCTCGAGCGATCCGACCACGGGTGCCACGGTCTGCGAGACCCCGCTGACGACCATCTTCGCGTAGGCGATCAGGCTGCTCGCGATCGAGAAGAACGCGATGGTCTCGAGAGGGAGGAAAAATCCGATGATGACCGAGTCCGAGTAGGTGGTGATCGCGTTCGAGAGATTCAGGATGGTCGAGATCAGCCCGAACGAGACGATCTTCGGCACCAGTTGCCGGACACCGGCAAAGCGCAGGCGCAGGGCGGGATAGAGGTGGAAGGCGAGCAGCGCATGGGCGATGGCGGTGCCGAGAGCCGCCAGCAGCTGAATCATGGCGAGAGCCGCCAGACCGTGGCCGCGGCGCAGCGCAAAGACCGTGGCCGCTGCGCGGAACATCGTCATGCCGATCTCGATCGCATTGAGCACGGTGAAGCGCTGCAGCGCGACGATGACCCCCCCGAACACTCCGCCGGTGATCGAGAACGCGAGGGCGAGACCGGCAATCACGATGGCGGTGCGCGTCTCGCGCTCCAGGCCGGCCGGGATCTCGAAGATCCGATCGACGCCGAGTGCCAGCATCGCGCTGATGACCAGGACGCCGAGGCTCGCGAGCGAGAAGAAGAGGAGTCCCGCGGAGGTGATCCGACTTGCCTGCTCGTCGTCTCCGGCGGCGTGGAAGGCGGAGACGTAGCGGGTGACCGCGCCCCGCACGCCGAGATCGATCAGCCCCATGTACCCGATCAGCGAGCCGAGCAGCGCCCAGGTTCCATAGGCAGTGGCGCCCAGGCTGTGGACCACGAAGGGCGCGAGGAAGAAGGTCACCGCGGCGGAGATCGCCAGCGTGGTCCAGTTCGTGACCACGTTGATCATCGCGCGTCTCCGCAATGACACGCGTCGGCTTCCTAGTTCGCTTCCTAGTTCCGAAAGCAGCTGGTGTAGAGGGCCAGCGTAGCCTCCGCGACGCGATCCCAGGAGAGTCTCTCCGCGAGCGCGCGGTTGCGCGCTCCGATGCGTATCCAGTCTTTGCGCGCGCAAAGCGCAGCCCGCAGCGCACCCAGCAGGCCGTCTCGAGCATCGGGCGGATAGAGGAACCCGCCGCGGTCGCCCAGGGCTTCGGGAATGCAGCCGAGAGCGGGAGCCACGACAGGTTTTCCGAAGCTCATCGCGGTCATGACGGATCCGGAAGTCAGGACGTTGAGATAGGGCGTCACCACCACATCGGCCGCATTCATGTAGAGCTGAAAGGACTCGTGCGGGACGAACCCCGGCCGCAGCATGATCTCCGGCTCCCCCGCGCAGGCGGCGCGGATCTCCTCCTCCCAATCGGGCCGCATCGGCTTGCCTGCGATGATCAAGCTCGCGTCTTCCCGCTTCAGCGCCTTGAACGCGTCGATGAGCTCGAGCACGCCCTTGTACGGCCGGATCAGTCCGAGGAAGAGGAAGACGGATCGGTCGCCCGCGATCCCGAGAGCGTTGCGTGCCGCTGCCCGCGGAATGTGATTCGGAAAGAAGTCAGCAAAGCCCCCATGGGGAATCAGATGCACCCGGCTGGCTCGCCGGATCCGGAAGCGGCTCACGATCTCGTGTCTCGCCCGGTCGCAGTGGGCGATCACGACGTCGGCCAGGCGCGCGAGCACAGCGGAGAAGAACACTTCGAATCGCTCGTCCTCACTGTCGTGATCCCGGATGTTGTGAACGGTCCAGACGAGCCGCACGCCGAGCAACTTCATCAGGGCGATCTGCGCCAGGAAGACGATGGGCTTCGTGATCCCCGCGATGCCACCCGTGCCTGCCAGGTAGGGATGCTGCCAGTGCAGGTGAAGGATCCGCATGCCTCGCTCCCGGACGAGCGTGGCGATGAGCGAGAGGTCCACTCGATTCCAGAGCACGTGAGAGTCGCCGTAGCAGACCTCCAGACCGCGCTCGCGCAGGGCGTGCAACAAGCAGGTCTGGTACGGGTCGTGGTACGCAGGCAGGTGTACCACCTTGCCCGGGACAGATGTGGCATCGCGCGCGCTGCGGTTGTCTTCGATCTGCCCGTTCGCGGCTGCCACGTGAATCTAGGTAGCGCGTGATTCGGCCGCGGGCCTCGCGTCGCGAGATGCAAGTGCCGCGGAAGAGTCTACAAATGACAGTAAGTTCATCCAGAGCCGGGGGCTTGTTCCGAACGACGATGCGTCGGGCCCACAACATACCGATCTCCGCGTTCGCGTCGCGCGCGGCGCCGACGAGCTCACGCGGCGGCGACGCGCGCCGGAGCGAGCTCGCGTACCGGAAGCCTCCCGAGTCCCGCCAGGTGCTCGAGCACACGGCTCACGGGTTCGAACGCGAAGCGCTCGAGCAGCGCGCGCACGCGCTCGAGGGTGCGGTGCAGGTTGTGATAGTGGTTCACGCGCACGCGCCAGCCGGTCGGCAGCCGCGGCTGCTCGTGGTCGATCTCCCAGGGATGGAGGTAGAGCACCGACGGCTCGCGCGCGTCGGCCAGCCTGCACAGGCCCCAACGGAAGATCGAGGGCGGCAGGAAGCGCAGGTACGCGCCGCCGGCGAGCGGCAGGCGCACAGGGCCGACGTCGAGGGTGGTCAGCGGGAACTCGCGGATCGAGAGGCCGTTCGGCAGGCGCAGCTCCACGGGGCGCTGCTCGAAGTCGGGGATGCCGTAGCGGTAGTGGCGCACCGGGAAGATCGAGGAGTCGAAGCGGAAGCCCTCCTCGGCCAGGATCTCGAGCGCCCACAGCGAGCGCTGCGTGATCGAGAAGCTCGGCGCCCGATAGCCCTCGACGCGTGCGCCGGCGGCGTCCTCGATCGCCGCTCGCGCGCGCTTCAGATCCTCGCGGAAGCGCTCCGGCCCGATTTCGTAGACGAGCTCGTGTCCGAACCCGTGGCAGGCGATTTCGTGGCCTCTGGCGGCGATCTCGCGCACGAGGGCGGGTCGGCGCTCGGCCACCCAGCCGAGCACGAAGAAGGTCGCGCGGCGCCCGTGCTCCTCGAAGGCGTCGAGGAGCCGGCGCGCGGAGTGGTCGACGCGAGAAGGCTCGTCGCCCCAGCGCGCCCGCTCGACCAGGCCGTCGAAGTTCGCGACCTGGAAGTGCTCCTCGAGGTCCACGCTCAGCGCGTGGAGCGACACGTCAGATTCCCTTGAACAGGAGCACCGTCTTCACGGTCTGCAGGATGATCAGCACGTCGAAGAGGAGGGACCGGTGCTTCAGGTAGTAGAGGTCGAGGCCGAGCTTCGTCTCGAACTCCTCGATGTCGCTCGTGTAGCCGTACCGCACCTGTGCCCAGCCCGTGAGACCGGGCTTCTGCGCCAGGCGCAGTCGGAACAGCGGATAGCGCTCGCCGAGGATGTCCATGAACTCGGGCCGTTCCGGGCGCGGGCCGACGATGCTCATGTCGCCGGTGAGCACGTTCCAGTACTGCGGCACCTCGTCGAGCCGGGTCATGCGCAGGAAGCGCCCGACGCGAGTGACGCGCGGATCCTGCTCGCTGGCGAAGCGCGCGCCCGAGACCTTCTCGGCGTCGGTCCGCATGGTGCGGAGCTTCAGCACGAGGAAGGGTCGGCCGTCTTTGCCCACGCGCACCTGCCGGTAGAACACGGGCCCCTTCGAGTCGAGCTTGATCGCGAGCGCGCAGGCGGCGAGGATCGGCGCCACGATCACCAGCGAGGCGACCGCCATCGCGACGTCGATCACGCGGCGCACCGACTCCGCGGCGGCATTCGTCGTGAAGCCACTCGAGTAGATCAGGAAGCTCGGATGGAGCTCGCGCAGGTACAGGCGCCCGGTGAGCCGCTCGAAGAACGAGACCGCCGACTCGACGCTCACGCCGCGCAGCTTCGCGTGCAGCAGCTCGTCGATCGGGAACGCGTCGTCGCGCTGTTTCGCGGCCACGACGATCGTGTCCACCTTGTCCATGCTGAGGATCTTCTCGAGCTGGTGCGTCGCGCCGAGCACCGGGTAGCCCTCGATCCCCTGCGGCAGGAAGTCGTCCGAGAGGAAGCCGAGCAGCTCGACGCCAGGGTTCGGGTTGGCCTTGATGAAGTCGGCGATGTCGACGGCGAGGTCGCTGCAGCCGACGATCAACACCCGGTTGCCGGGCCTGCGCATCGAGGCCGCGGAGCGGAACGCGAAGCGGCCCGCGAGCAGCAGCGGGAAGTAGACCAGCGCGACGCTCGCCAGTGTGGCCGTCACCTCGGGGGTCGTGCGCACGGCCGCGAACAGGAAGAGCGCGACCGCGAAGGCGATGCCCATGGTGCGCAACACGACGCGCACGTTCTGGCGCCAGCTCGCGAGCGTCGCGGGGGCGTAGCCCTCGCCGCTCGCGAGGGCGGCGCCGCAGAGCACGGCGCCGAGCGCCGAGCAGAGCGCATACACGGCGCCCGATCCGGGCGGCCGCGCATACAGCCACACGACCGCGGCCGCGCAGAGGAAGGCGAAGAGGTCGAGGCAGAGGGTTGCCGCGACCACACGCCTGTAGGGATGGCGAAGGTAGTAATTCACAGCCACACAGCTCCCGCACGAGTCAGCTGCAAGTCGCTCGAACGCGGCTCGGCTTCACCGATCCGATTGACTCCCGACCTCATCTACCCCTCCGAGTGTCCGTATCTGGAGGAGAGGTGACGCCCCACGGCGACGCCCACAGCTTCGACTCACATCCCGGTCGTGAGAAGATCCATCCTACATCGAAAACTGCGTTTGGCGCGGAATTTCGGCGACGAATGCACATCACTTTCGCGTCATCCCTGCGAACGGAGATGGCGACCCCCCGATGGTGCAATGGACAGGCAACATGGTGCATTTCTCCGTCGGAGCGCCGAACGAGAAACGAGGCCTCGTCGCAGTCGCCGCGCACCCCGTTAAGCTGGCGTCCGCCATGCGGTTGGAGCAGGTCGACGAGCCCGGCGCCGAATGGGACGAGTTCGTCGAGTCGGCGACCGGCGGTCATCTTGGGCACGCGGCGGCCTGGGCCGATGTGCTGCGTTTTGCCTACGGCCTTTTTCCCCACTACCTCGCGTGTCGCAGTGACCAGGGGTCACTGGTGGGCGTCCTGCCTCTGACGCGGTTCCGCACCTTGCGCGGACGCCGGGAGCTCGTCTCGATTCCGTTCCACGACGTCGCGGGGATCCTCTGCCACTCGCCCGAGGTCGGGGCGGCGCTGCTCGAGGGGGCGCTCGAGTTGGCGCGCCGCACGCGCGCGGCGGCGGTCGAGCTGCGCCAGGGACCGCCGCAGGAATGGCTGCCGAGCCTTCCCGCGACGGGACCCGCGAGTCGGATCAATCTCGTCCTCGCGCTCCCCGGCGACGAGGAGGCTTTGTGGAAGGCGCTCGGCGCGAAGGTGCGCAACCAGGTGCGCAAGGCGGAGAAGGAGGGCCTGACGCTCGCGAGCTGGGAGCCCCCCGAGCTGCTGGACGGCTTCTACCGCTGCTTCGCGGAGAACATGCGCGATCTCGGCTCACCCGTTCACGGGCGCGCCTTCTTCGGCGAGATGGCGCGCCGCTTCGGCGCGCGCCTTCGCTGCTTCGTCGCGGCCGATGGCACGCGCGCCGTCGGCGGACTCGTCGCGATCCACCACGGGGCGCGCGTCACCGTGACCTGGGCCTCGACGCTGCGCGCCGAGCGGCCCCGCTGCCCGAACCATCTGATCTACTGGCAGGCGCTGCGCTGGGCGGTGTCGCTCGGCGCCACGCACTTCGACTTCGGCCGCTCCCCCGTCGACGGCGGTACGCATCGCTTCAAGCTCTCCTGGGGCGCGCGGGAAGAGCCGCTCTGCTGGCTCCGGCTCGCGCCGACGGGAGAGCCGCAGCCGATCGCGCACGCGGGCTCGGATCCGGTGCTGTCTCGCCTCTCGGCGCTGTGGCAGCGCATGCCGCTCGGATGGTCCGAGCGCCTCGGCCCCTGGCTGCGCCGCCGCCTCTCGAACTAACGCGACTCGCCGACGCTCACCTGAGGCAGGCTGCCGAGCACCGGCCGGTCGATCAGGTCCTCGAGCTGGCGAGCGTTCAGCACGACCGGGTCGACGAGCTCGAGCAGCAGCGCGATCGCGACCGCGAGTCCGAGGGAGGCCGCGATGCCGGCCGCGCCGAGCACGACGCGCGAGATCTTCGGGGCGGCGGGCGGACGCGCCCGCTCGATGATCTCGATTTGCGCGCCGTGCTGCGCCGTCTCCAGATTCTCGGCGAGCTCCGCTTCCTCCACCTTGCGCAGCGAGCCGAGGTAGTTCTCGCGCAGCACCGATTCCTTCTGCTCGAGCGCCTGCAGCTCCTCGGTCACCGCAGGGATGCGGTCGACCCGCTTCACGATCTCGTCCATGTCGGTGTCGATGCTGGCGAGCCGCTCGCGCATCAGGCCGAGCTCGCGATGCTGGGCGGCGACCGCGGGAGACTCGCCCTGACCGGTGAGCCGCTCCTCGCGCACGATCTTGTCGAGATCCGCGACCCGGGCGCGCAGCGCGATCACGTTCGGGTGCTCGTCGGTGTTGGCCGCGACCTCGTTGGCGAGCTTGCGGCGCAGGTCCTTCAGCAACGCCTCGTTCTCCGACATCGGAGAGCCGTCGCTGCCGGTGCCGAAGTTGTTCTCCGCCCGCGCGATCTCGGTCGCGAGGCTGGCGCGCCGATCGTGCAGCATCTCGAGCGTGCGCATGGCCGGGTCGAGCTCGGTCGGCAGCTCGCCGCGGTGATCGTGGCGGAATTCGCTGAGCTTCTGGCTGACGTCGCGCAGCTCGTGCTCGTCGCGCTCGAGCGCTTGCTTCAGGAAGCGCGTGACGCTGCGGGCCTGCTCGGTGCGCTGCTCGAGCGTCGCATCGAGCATCAGCCCGGCGAGGGCGTTGGCCACGTTGGCCGACGTTTGCGCGTTCCCACTCTCGAAGGCCAGGCGATAGATGATCTCGGTCTGCACGCCCTCGTGCATGACGGTCTTCTCGGGCTCGATGGTGATCTCTCCGCGCATGCGCTCGACCAGCGACTCGCGCGGCACGCTGCCGTGGAGCTCGGGATAGACGTCGTACTGCTCGAGCAGCTTGTCGAGATTCGGGTGCGACAGCACCCGGCCGACCGCGGCGTTCAGGTACGCCATCGAGCTCTCGGTGATGGTGGAGCGGACGAACTCCTTCGGGATCTGCTGGCTGTTGATCGAAACGCGCGCCTGCGCCTGGAAGCGCTGGGGCCACCAGAGGACCACCGCGGCCGTCGCCACCAGTCCGAGCACGAGCGCGAGCAGCATCCAGAGCCGCCGGCGCGCGAGGATCCCCATCGGGTCGAGCAGGAACGGCGGGAGCTGTCCCTCGCCCGACGCGCCGGATTCGAAGTCGTCCTCGTCGCGCACCGCGTGCGTCTCCTGCCAGCTCACGACGCCTTCCGCTCCCCGGCGCCGGCGAGGGCCTCGGGGTCGGCCTCCGAACCGTAATAGTCGTAGTAGCGATGGCGCGAAGCGCGCACGCCGTTCATCACCTGTCCGAGGATCTTCGGGCGCGGCAGCGACCCGATCAGCTGCACGAAGTTGCGCGTGCGCGTGACGCCGAAACGGGCGAGCAGCACGCAGGACGCGACCTTCTCGAGGATGATCGCCGTGTCGGACGCGACCAGGCACGCCGGAGTGTCGATCAGCACCAGCGGATGGCGCGCCTCGAGCTCGCGGATGAGCTGCGCGAAGCGGGGCGACACGAGCAGCTCGTGCGCCTCGCGCACCGGCGTCGCCACCGGATAGAGCTCGACGCTCGGACGCTGGATGCGGACGCGCACGTCGTCGAGCGAGGCGTGGCCCGAGAGGTACTGCTCGACGCCGACGTCGACCTCCACCCCGAGGCGGTTCGCGATGCTCGGGTTGCGCAGGTCGAGATCGACGAGGGCCACCTCGCCCTCCTTGGCGAGCGAGGCCATTGCGATCGCCAGATCGCAGGTGACGGTGGTCTTGCCCTCGCCGCGGACCGCGCTCGCGACCGCGAGGCTCCGCAGGTTCGCGCGGCTCATCGCATTGCGGATGCGCAGCGCGACGCGCCGGCACGCGTCGAGCGCGACGGCGTCGGTCAGGACGAGGATCGGATCGGCCGCCTCGAGGCTCTCGATCTGGCGCGCGGCGTGCGGAGCGTCGCCCGTGGCGTGCGGCGCCGCGGTCGCGGGCGCGAGCGCGGCGGCGAGCGGCGCGAGCGAGGAGGACGCGGGCGGGCTGGCGGGTCGGGGCTCCCGCCGCCCCTCGCCGAGCTGCGACTCGCGCGCTCTCCGGAGAGCATCGGCGATCTCACCCAACGCGCTTCTCCGTCATCGCACCACGCTCCGGAACCACGGGGGCAGAGGCTCTCGCGCAGCCGACCGCTCGCGAGCGTAACAGACGACCCATTGCCATCACTCCTTGGTGCCGAACTCGGGCGCCCGGGTGACGCGTCCGACTCGTTTCGCGTGCAGGATCCCTGCGCGGCGCCGGAGTCTGCCGGCGTCCTGCGCGCGCGCTGCGGTTCCAGGACCTGTCGGGCGGAGGATCAAACGGAGCGCACTAGCCCGGGTCGCACGCTCCGAGGAATGGCGAGCTCGAGAGCCACGCCGGATCGGGGTAGTAGGCGAAGACGGGGGAGCCGTCGCGGATCTGCTCGATCACGCGCATGGCCGCTTCGGGCGCCAGCGCCGGACAGCCCCAGCTGCGCCCGAGGCGACCGTGCTTCGCGATGAAGCTCGAGGAGACGTAGCTCGCGCCGTGGATCACGATCGAGCGCTCGAACGCGCGGTCGTTCACGCCGGGCTCGAGGCCGTCGAGCCGGAGCGACGGTCCGTGCTGACCCAAATAGGTGTCGCGCGTGACGAAGAGGCCGAGGCTCGAGCGCAGACTGCCGGGCTCGTTCGAGAAGAAGCGGCTGCGGTTGCCGCCGCTCTGCTTGCCGTGCGCCACCCACTCCCGGTCGAGCAGCGCGCCGCGGCGCAGGTCGAGCACGTAGAGGCGCGGCTCCGTCGAGGGCCGCGAGTAGTCGATCACCGTCAGCGTGTCGCTCGCGGGCAGCGCGCCGCGGCGCCGCGCGCAGTCCGAGGCGCGCAGTGCGAGGCGAAGCACCTTCGCGTCGAGCCCCGGGGCGGCCGCCACCAGCGCTTCCAGCGTGTAGGAGAGCGGCGGCCCCGCCGAGCCGGGCACCGCGACGAGCAGCCCCGCGAGCACGACCCACGAGGCGGCCGCCTGGAAGTTGCGACGTCGGACGGGCATGCCCGACTCATGTAGCGGACCGCCGGCGCGGAGCGCGAGGGGGCGCAAGCGGCGCGCAACGCGTGCGCAGGTCCGTACCGCATGCGCGAGCGCGCAATCCCGCCCGCGCTACGTTGCCCCGACCTCGCGCGCCGGTAGCTCAGCTGGATAGAGCATCAGGCTTCGAACCTGAGGGTCGGGGGTTCGAGTCCCTCCCGGCGCGCCAGGGAATCAGCACATGCCGATGGGCGTCGGGCTCTCGGAACGCCTCGTCTCCCCGACGACGCCGAGCCCGCTAGTCATCGCCCCCGCGGCTCCCGGCAGGAAGCCACAGCGCCGGGATGAGGCCTGCCAGCGACTGCGCCATCCGCTCGTTGGCAAGTTCGTTGGGGTGATGATCCATCCGGTTCACGATCAGGTCCTCGAAACGGAGCCCTTCCCAGATCCGATCGACGGGCCACACCGGAAGCCCCGCGGCCAGCATGGTCTGAACGAAGGCCAGCTGCGGGTCCTGCCCATCCGACAGGGCGAAACCGGGATTGAAGGGAACGATCTCGACGGCGGCTCCACCTTCCCGGGCTCGAGTCGCGAAGCGCCTGAGATCATCGATGTGTCGCTCCACGAGATCGGGCATGGCGTAGCTGTTCTGCAGCTGGGATGCGGACGCAAACCTCCAGTACAGATGTCGCAATCGAATATGGATCTGCTGGTACAGCAATGAGTTCAAGAAGAGGATGCGCAGCGGATTCAACCGCTCGAATGGCGAGCCCGGAGCGAACGCGATCTCAGTCGGGCGAGCTGCGGACCGGAGATAGTCCATGTCGTTGAACACGTAGAGAAGCAGAACCAGGTCCGGGTGATAGAGAAGCGCCTTCTCCAATGTCCCGATCTCGTTGAGGGTATGCGCGGAGGGAATCCCCAGGTTGATCACCTCGACGGGTCCGATGCCTCGGGCGTCGAGCAGCCGCTCGAGTCGATCACCGACGCGGTCGTCGGTGCGTTTGATCCCCATGCCGTAGGTGAAGGAGTCACCGATCAGAGCGATGCGACGTACACCGGGCGGTTTCGAGATCTCGTGTTCTCGATCTCGGAAGCCCTGCGGGTTGAGGGCCACGAAGCGACGCACCCAGAGATCCGTCGAGATCGTCGGGTAGCCCTGCGTCTGTGGGAAGGCGACACAGACGAATCTCGCGACACCCTCACCCGACAACGCGACGACCGCGAGCGACAATGCGACGAGCAGCGCGCGCGGCGCCACGAGGCGCCAGCGCACCCAGGCGCGGACGAAGAGTCCCCAGGCGAATGCGCAGAGCGCCAACCATCCGAGGAGAATGGAAGGCACGAATGCCGACCCGAACAGATCCAGCTCGAGGATCCTGCCACCCGCCTCTCGATCGTCGAGCGCAGCGATGCAGTAGGCCATTCCCAGACACAGGTATCCGAGGTCGAGAGCCGCAATCCACTCGCCGACCGCCCGTCTCGAGGTCGCGCGCGTCCGCTGCCACGAAACCACGAGGCTCACGGCACCGGCAAAGGCAACGCCGCAGATCACCGCGAACGCGGGGATCGACCATCGATGGAGCACCGGACGCGCGGAGGATGACACGTACCTGAGCTGCCCGACGAGGAGCAGCAGCAAGCCGAGCGTTCGACCCCAGCGCGCGTTCGTGAGCAGTCGCCACGTCGGAGCCGCCGGGCTCGCGTCGGGACCCGCAGCCAGGTCCTCGGGGCCCTCGGCAGCCAACGGGGACTCGCCGATATCGCCTCGCGATCGATTTTGATCGGCTTTGCCCTTCAAGACGGTTTCCCCAGCGTGTCGAGCAAGCGCGCGCGCCAGGCTCCGCGGATCGGCCGACTGCTCGGGTCAGTGCGCAGCGGCGCGAAGACGCTGGTCACCGGCTCGGGATGCCGAAATGATTGATCGCCAGAGACGGCCGCGGCCCGCTCCAGTGGGAGCGCGCCCAGCCCTGCCGGATCGATGTGCTCCTCGCGCGTCACGTCTGCGAGCCGAACCCCAAGCCCCGCCGCGGCCGAGGCCAGCACCGAATCGCAGGGGTAGTCGACTCGTGGATCTCAGGTTGCCTCTTTGTTGTCCCGCGTGAATGTCCTATCCGCGACGTCGACTGCACAACGCTAGCAACCTGATGCCTATCCGAATAGCTCAGCGGTGAGTCGGGCGTAGGGGAAGGGCTCGCCGCGGAGGGCGCGGGTGAGCACGAAGCCGAAGAGCTCACGCTCTC
>Ga0335084_10005802_pt1 | contig 12240 bp, 16 predicted proteins | sample Lox_Sample_44_FD_206721 | JGI IMG/M metagenome (GOLD analysis project Ga0335084, IMG submission 206721) | Soil microbial communities from Loxahatchee National Wildlife Refuge, Florida, United States - Lox_Sample_4.4 | ecosystem: Environmental > Terrestrial > Soil > Wetlands | place: USA...
GCGCTTCGTAGCACACATCAAGATGCCTGTCAATACGTATTCTTCATAGCTACCATATTTTTCTCCAGACTTTGTCATGTCGTCACACCGCTTCATATAAAGACACGGTGGATTACTATTGAAAGCAATATGCTGGTGCGATCCATCCGCCAGGCGGGAGGCATGCAGAAATGCGAGATTCCGACAGGATTCAGTCTGTGTCAGTCAAACCTGTTTGCGCCAGTTGGCTTTCCATGGCTTTGACGCGGCGAAGGCTTTCCGGTTAGATAACATCGAGCCGGTTACGATATGCAGTTATCGCCAGATAACCTGTGCTGGATCCCGTGCTGTACGAATTGTGTCGTGCATTAAATTACCCGCCGGGATCGTGTTGGATTCCCACCCCGTAATATGCAGACGACAGACATCAACCTGAGGGCCCAAGGCCACTACGTCAATCGCAATCTTCAACGCGTCCGCTTTGTGCTGAACCACACTCTGCCAATCCGGAGTGTGTCGGGGTATCGGGTCCGAGCTGGTACGGCTCCCGCCTGCACCTCTGAGCACTGCTTTCTCCCGAGAATACGATGAAGAGGCGCAATTCTTCGGCTCGATCTGCAATCGAAACGCTGGCCATCGACGTTCGGTGAACACCGCCCCGGCCAAAGTCACTGAAACTACGTGCACTTTAAAACAGATCGTCGGACTCGATGATACGATGGCCAACCTTTGGGCTCTGGCCCGTACCACTAATTCTTTGTCGGGTCTTGGTTACGAATTGGTCTCGACAGATTTCTTGTAGACGTATACGTTGTTAGCTTCTTGGTCGCAGTTCTCCAGATCGTTGATCATGCCCCGGTAGAGCAAGAACCGCATGACGGTTCGTGCCTGCGCTGACGAGCTAGTAACTGCGTGAGCATACAGATCGCCACTTCCGAGCCCGCGATCTGCAAGCCTTTTTACCACGTCCGTCGTCACGCCCACATGCCAAGCACTGTATGGGTCGTTCGTTCTGAGAACGTATTCTTCGATATCATTTAAGATTTCAAGTGTACCTTTCATGGGATGCCCCCCTCCTCATGCCGCCTCTATCTCGCAGTTTAAACGAAATTGACCTGTGCCGCTGTTGTCTTTTCTTTGATGGACGATTCCACGAGCCATCAAAACTCGACTGTATAGATCAGGCCGGATTAAGGACAGGCCACTCAGAGTTTGTTAATCCCTTTCGTCCCAATATGCCTCATAGTTGCCTCACCGCAGAGGGTCGTTCCCTGCATCGGCGCGTTTTTCATGATCATTGCCGCAAACCATCCTGTTAATTTCGACGCCGACACCAACAAAAAGGATTCGGCTGCTCCCGCATTCCCACTTCATATATTCTGCCTTGCAGTTTAGAAGATCCATACATTCATGGCGGATCATTCTCTTTTTCATGAACCGGACTCCCCGATCAGCTAAAGCTACGCGGTTCCGCTTGGGCTACGTTATCAATCTTGTCGGTTCGAATTCTTAAGTCCGCTATTGTTGAACACAAAATAGAGTAACGAACCGGAAGGTTAGCATGCCTTCTACTTCACTTGTCGTTGCCAATACTTGATATGTTTGCTGAGCCGTGCTTGACTCCCTTAAGAGCTTTCAAGGTGTTGGTGAGTATGGCAACCACGCCGGAATTTCCTTTTACTGCGACGATCTCTAGGCAGTTATGATTATCTATATGTATATGTTGTGATGATTGGATGATGTCCTGATGGTCATGCTGGACGTCAATAATTTTATTCAAAAGGTCCCTCTGATGATGGTCGTAGATATAAGTGATTACACCCGCGACATCCCGGTCCTCCTCTTGAGCCTGCCTTAGCAGTTCTTGGCGTATTAAATCGCGAATGGCTTCCGAACGATTTGTATATTTTTGCAGCTTGATAAGTCTGTCAAAATTATCAAGAAGATCATTTTCCAATGAAACCCCAAATCTGACTACGCTAGACATACTGTGTCCCTGTGTTATTAATGCGGTTTCGTAGCATAAAAGAGAGAAAAGACCCTTGCCTCGTATTGCTATCCCTCATGGTATCTAGAGATGGTCTTCGCTGTTGAGAGTCTCTATTGAAACATTCCCCACAGGGATTCCACAAGAACCTACTTTTTTGCAATGATACTATAGAATGTCGGCTCATCAATAAACACATCAATACTCAAGTCTACTTTTTGCATTAATGCCCGCATCGCTGCCTCGTCAGGTAGATGGTCGTGCATGACGGCATGGCATGACCCATGATGCTTGTTTATCCCCTCCCTTGAGTCAAAATGCGACACGGCGAATATCCCGGATGGTTTAAGGATGCGTGAAAGGGTTGTCATGGCTTTTTCCTTGTCATGAAAATGCGGAAAGCACGAGAAACAGATAACCACGTCGCAGGAGACGTCATCCAGCGGCACAGTCTCCGCATCCGCGAGGATGAATCGAATATTGTCCCCCTCATGCAATCTCCGATTCGTTTCGATCATCTTTTCTGCGAAGTCCAGCTCGTAGAGAGTTCCGCTCGATGTGATACGTTCGAGAATGAAAGGAACGAGGACCCCCGTCCCGCATCCGACGTCCAATACGTGGTCTCCTGGCTTCAGTGGCAGAAGTGAAAACAGGCGCTCAAAATCCTTTTTATGCTTATCGTAGCGGCCGGTGGCGTGTTCTTTGTACCACATATCTCGCCACTTATCGGCATGCTCGTTGAAGAACTGCTTTCGTGTCCGATATATTTCATCGGGTGTCATGTTCATGGGATATGTTCCTTTTCTTGAGTTTTGCTGGGCGGCGTTTCGGCGAAACCATGTATGCGATGGCAAAGATTGTTGTCGCCATGAGAACGACCGACGCGCCTGACGGAAGGTCAAAAATATAAGATAAGATGAGACCGGAAACACAGGCGCCGATCCCCGAAGCCGCGGAAATGAGAAAAAAGTGTTTCAAATTGTACGTCAGCTGAAGCGCTGTGGCACCGGGTTGCACGAGCAAAGCAAAGATAAGCAGGCCACCCACCGTTGCAAGGTTGGACGATACTACAGCCCCAGTGAGAAACAGAAGCGCATAATAAATCATCCGTTCTGGCACGCCGCTTGCCGCGGCAAGCCGTCTGTTGAAGAGAACGGAGCGAAGCTCCTTGAAAAAAAATAATATAAAAAGCACAAGAAACGAGGTTACAAGCGTCAATACCGCAATGTCCGAGCCGGACAGTGACAGCAGGCTTCCCCACATCAAATTGAGGGCACTGGCCTTTGTCCTTGTGAGAATTCCCATGCCGAGAAATGCAAGCCCCATAAGAAATGAAAACAGGATGCCGAGCACGTTCTCGGGGGCCAAATCTGTGCGATCCGCAAGCGGGCCGAGCACACCCGCTAACAACAGGCACAGTATAAATCCGGATACAAATGGATCGATATCAAGAAGCATACCCAATACAGCGCCGGCGAAAGCCGCGTGCGACATCGAGACGCCTATCAGCGGCATTTTCATCAACACAATAAATACGGACAGGAGCGAACAGCTGGCACCGCACAGCACGCAGGCAATGGCGGCGCGCTGGATGGGCGGGTATGCGAGTACGTCGATCAAGTGCTCAGTCATAGGAAACGAATCTCCTGCCGTTACGCTCAAAAGTCTCCAGCGGGTACTGGAACAACCCGCTCAGGATCTGACTCGACATTGCGGTATTGATGTTTCCGTCAAAAACTGTCTTGCCATGATTCAGCAGCACGGCGCGCCGCATCGCGGCCGGAAGCATATTGAAATCGTGCGTGACGAAGAGAATCGTCAGGTTTTCCCGGTTGTGAATATCAGTGATAAGGTCCAAGACTTCTTTCTGGACAGCGATGTCCAGATTTGCGGTCGGTTCATCCATGAGAAGGATATCCGGCTGCTGAAGAATCGCACGTGCCAGTGACACCTTCTGCCGCTCGCCGCCTGAAAGCTGGCCCAGCGGCCTGTCCGCGAGATGAGCCACGCGCATCATTTCCATGAGGCGCATCGTTTTTTCTCTCTCGCGCCTGCCGGGTGAGTGGAACAGTCCGAGCCGACCGATTGCACCTGTCATCACGGCCTCCGCCGCGAGTATCGGAAACGCCGGATCGATTTGGAATAATTGCGGAACGTAAGCGATCCGAAGCCGTGTTTCACGGGAGCGCGTCCACGACTCGCGGTGCCCGAAAAGACTGAGAGTCCCTTCGAATCTTTCAAATCCGGCAATGACGTTCAGAAGCGTGGTTTTCCCGGCGCCGTTGGGGCCGACGATCCCGACAAACTCATTGGGCGATACGCTAAGGGTGATTCCGTCCAACGGCAACCCCTTCGCTTTGCGGACAGATATCCCCTTCAGCTCTATAATACGGTTGCTCATCATCTAAACCCGTTTATCAAGTGGCTTCATTTTCGCATCGCTGCCGCAAGCACAGCGTTGACATTTTCTCCGAGGGTGGCAAGATATCCGTTTTCCGACGGGAAGTTCGTCAGGATAACGTGCGGTGCCCGCAGCGTTTCTGCGATTCCTTTTCCGGCGTCGGGTCCGGATTGAAGATTGTCCACAACCATTATTGCATGCTGCTTCCTTCCGATTTCCGATAAATGCACAACTTCCCTTATGGACATCGCCTCCTGCCTGCCGTATTCGCCCACTACTCGGAAGCCCATCCACTCGAGCGGCTCTTTCTGCATGAAGGAGGCAATCAACGGCTTTCCGAAGATTCCTGCCTGCTTGACCTTTTGTATGAGCGAATTCGCCTCCGCTTTCACCTCGCGCATCGTGTCTTCCTTCCGTCTCATGATTTCAGCCTTGTCTTCGGGAAAACGCTTTGAAAGTTCAGCTGCAAGCAAGCTTAACCCGTAGATATATGAATCTGGCGCCATCCAGTTGCGGCCTGCTGCATCGACAAGAATCTGCGTTTCACCGCGCATCCCGGCCTTTTCCATGAACGGCATGCCCCTGAAGGAAACATTCAGAACCGCCCTTTGCATTTTCTCAATGTCCGACAGTTTCACGTCATAGTGGCCGGGGCACTGTCCCGGTGGAAGTATAGCTTCGACGGAATAACGATGAGGCGGCAGGAGTGAGGCGATCATGCCGGACAGGATCGTGTCCGATGTCACAATGCTGCGCACGGTTTTCGCGTTCCCGTCGTTTGAACTGTTCGAACATCCGGCGGAAAGACACGCCAGCACCATTGCCGCAATGACGAGAAATAACTTCACTTGTGTCCGCATGGGTCGATCCTCCTGCATGCTCACCAACCGGGTGTGCATGAATCATTCGCCGGAGCGTGGCCCTTTATGCGGAAGCCCCGCTCCTGATACTCACGGATGTTTCAATGCACTGCCCGTGGTGCAAGAAACAGGCTCAATTGAACTTCAGGCTGACCCCGGCGAAGACAGTGGTTCCAGGCATAGGGTAGCCCTTGGCGTATTCATAGGTCTGATTAAAAATATTGTTTACCGCTACAAAGACTTCCGAATCATTCAGCCGCATCGACCTGTAATTGAAGCGATAGCCCAGCCGGGCGTTCACCAATGTGATGTCATCCAGTTTGTTGATAGGGCCGGGGTCAGTGAAGTTAAACGTACCGGCGCGGTTGACCGTACCCTGATACAGCCCCTGGAGATGCTGCATATCCATGAAAAGCCGGAAATTCTCCAGAAACGTCCATTTGAGTCCGGCCTGAAACTGAAAACTGGGAGTGTAGGGCAGATTGTCGACTTCGATTCCGTTACTGCCGGTGGCTTTGGATTGCAGCCAAGTAGCGCCGGCGAAAAGTTCAAGGTTTTTCACAGGGATTGCTGTTCCGGTGAGTTCCAGTCCGTTAATGTTGTAGCTGCCGACAGGGTCGTTGAACTGGAGCGGGATGGGGCCGAACATGTACGCCTGGATACGGTCTTTGCCATCGTCACGGAAAACCGTCGCTCCCAAAGAGCCTTTGTTCGGCCAGGTCTGGATAATGCCCGCCTCGTAGTGGTCGACCGTTTCCGGCTTCAGATTATTCCAGTATTGGCTGGCATTCGGTACGGGCGCACTCTGAAGGACAAAGTTCATCAGCACTACCGGTGTGGGATAGATGACACCCCTCGAATAATTGATGTTTAAGTCTGTATTGCTATAGCCCATCACCAAACCGCCCTGGGGCGCCGTCGTATTCTGGAACTGGTCATTGCTGTAGTAACGGACACCGGCCGAGGGGATGATGTGGAAACCTTCCGGGCGGCCGAACATCTGGCTTGCGGCAAGGTAGGGCGAAAAGAGCGTTATATCGGGGAAATCCCAGACTCTTTCTGCCAGACCGCCGTTGATTCCCGGGACCGCTAACCCGCTGTAGGTTCGTTGGGTATTTTTTGTCTCGCTTTTATCCAGGTCCGCCCCAACTAAAATTTCTCCGCCGGACCAAAGATGGAGGATTTCTTTTGCCCGGACCCCATAGAGCGTAATCTCCTGCCGGGACCAGAGGCCGCCACTGCCCCCACCGTAGCGTGCGCCGTTCGTCAGTTCCTGCAACAGATCAAAATCCGTATGATTCCAATAGAACTTGAGATAACCGCCGAAATCCTCGTACTGGTGGTTCAGTGTCAATGTGGTGAATGGGGTTTGAGTATCATAGCGTTCTGCGCCGGGATAACTCACTCCGTTCGTTGCCGTGGGCGTAACGTCCGGCATGGGGGCCAGGGTTTGACTGTCTACATACTGTGCCAAAAGCCTGATGTTCCATTTGTCGTTAATCTGGTAGCCCATATTGGCGTAGTAGCTTTGCTGTTGAGCGCGGGAATGATCTTGTTGACCGTCTGTCGAAATCCAACTCTGGGAAACATAGCCGTCGAACGGGCCCTTCTTGACACCACCGGAGAGGCTCTCACTAAATGTCTTGTAACTCCCTCCGCTGAGATCAAGCTCGATCTCCTGGCCTTCTTGTGTCATGTACTTGGGGATGATATTAATAGACGCATACCCGCTGCCGAATTGAGACGGCTGCGGGCTTTTGAACACCTCTATGTTTCCGATGGTGGACACGGCCGTGCCGTCGCCCAACACCTGGCCGAAGAGTGCTCCGTAACGGGGAACGCCGTCAAAGAGTATGGCAAAATCTGCGCTGGGATGGCTCGAGCCCCGGCCACGGACGTAGAGGCTGTGGCTCGTCTGGCTCCCGATAAAATTCTTGGTCTGAAACATGACCCCAGGCACATCGCGCAGGGTCGATTGAAAATCGTAGGAATTCTGCTCCTTGATTTGTTCTTCGGTTACCACGTTGTACTGGGTGCCGTAGCGGGTGCTTTTGGGGGTCACCGGATTGCTGAAGCGCGTCCCTGTCACGGTGATCTCTCCCAAAATCGTTTTCTCTTCCTCCTTTTCTCCTTTCTTCGGCTCCTCCGCCCATACCGATACGGCCAGGACGAAGATGCACAAAAGCAGATTTAATACGATTCTTACGCCTCTCTTCATGAAACCTTCCTCCTTTTCTTTCACCACCTCCTCTGTTAAAATATAATACGGAAGGTGGTGTCCCGCACATTGCCTTCTTTAACGGGGCAGGGTTGTTCCCGCCAAGGTCGGCCCTGCCCCCCTTATATTTGCCGCATCTTCGAAGAACTTGATTACCGATATTCCCCCGTTACCTTCCCTCTTTCATCCGTGTTGGAATGGGCCGCATTCATGCCCCGTCATCCTTTCACCCCTTGAAGTTTGTATGTTATGGGGAGGTGAACGATGACCCTGTAGGGCACCTTCCTGTTAATACGTGTTACTGCCACGGCTTCTTTCGCACTTTCGTCCAGAAGCCGGCAACCCGAACCGCTTATCACCTCGATCTTGCTCGTTGTGCCGTTCTCCAGCACAACGAAGGAGAGAAGAACCTTCCCCTCGATGCCCAATCTGATCGCCTCGTCCGGATATCTGATGTTCTTGATTATCGCGTCGCGGATGTAGTTGTAATTCCTGCCGCCCTCAGCCATGCCTTCTCCATCGTCCTGACCGCTGCTGTGGCCCCCGCCCGGCATGCCGTCAGCAATACTGCCGTACGACTGAAGGGAACTGGCCGCTCCGGAGGAGCCGGCGTAGGTTGCCGCCACCCCATGGATGGCTGTTTCGCTCTGGGCATCAGACGCAGTGACGATGGCTGGCACAGGGAATGGCTCGATCTGCTCTCTTGATGAGTTGGTTTCCGGATTCTGCCGAACAGGCCGATACGGTTCGACAATCCTTTTAATCATCGCTTCTCCTCTTCGGATGCGCGTTCTTTTCTCAATGATTTCCTGTTTCCCTTTTGCTGGAGACCCCCTTTCAGAATCCTTCATGAGCGAGAAATCGATCTCCACCTCCTTGGCCGGTCTGTTCTGCCAGGCAAACGAAGCAACCACCAGGAGCAGGATGACGCATAAGTGCACCAGGACAGAGATGGCTGTTCCTAAGTGGTGTTCTCTCATTGACCCAACCATTCGGTCTGTAGGCTCACTTTTCTGAATCCCGCCGTCTTGATGAGATCAAGGACCTCGACAAAGGCTTGGAGAGGAATATCCTTGTCGGCCCTGATAAGAAAAGCCGTCTCTTTCGGTATGGCGGTAATAAGATTCTTGAGAGCAGGGAGGGTGATGACATTGCCCTGGTAAAAGATGACACCCTGTTTGTCGATGCCAACAATTTCCTTCACCATGGCTGCTTCATGTTTTCCCACCACCTTGGGCAGTTCCACGGGAATGACACCCGTTACCGTAAAAGTGCTTGTGGTGATCACAATGGTCAGCAGGACGAGCATCACGTCGATGAAGGGAATCATGTTGATATAATCGAATTCCTTCTCATGCATGCCGGTCATCCCACTCCAAAAGAATTACCCTGACCCGTCGCAAAAGAGTGTTGTAGAAGACGATGGATGGTATGGCCACCACCAGGCCCACCGCAGTTGCCTTGAGGGCAAGGGCGAGCCCCACCATGATACGTGTGGCATCCACATATCCTTCGATACCTATCGTGTAGAAGGTCAACATGATACCAAGCACGGTCCCGAGAAGGCCAATGTAGGGCGCGTTGCTCCCTATGGAGGCGATTATCCCCAGCTTTCGTGTAATCGCGATCTCCAGAGTGCGCCTGCTTCCTGCGTAGTTACCGGGATCGATCCTTTTGAGGAAAAGCCACCGCTCCACAAATATGGCCAAGGAAATGATAGACAGGAGAATCAGCAGTACAATGATGCCGTAATCTACAAGGAAACCGAGCCACTCCATCACATCCCCTCATTGCGTCCTGAACCATACCCGGACGATGACGACAAGGATGCCGCCGCATCCCGTACACCAACGTCAAGTTGACCATGTCATCACGAGCCGACGCGTGCCGGTTATGAATGTCCAATATCGAATATTCAGGAATATAGGAATCTTCAGAAGCTGATTATTTAATCACGACATTTGAGTCATATTTTTGTAATGGATTCTCTTGTTGGGTCGTTTGTCTTGGTAAGCGTCTTACCCGTGCTAGTTCCCTGATTGCCGATGGGCGCCTCCGGGACGCCCGCTTGATTACTTTTTGCGAATGACATGAGCAACTGCAAGTGGGGACAGATCCACAGAGAGGCAAACATGTCACTTCGGATAAGAATCGCGAATATCACTACCGGGTGGATGATAAGAGACAACACCATTGCAATCAGGCCGTTTCGTCGCACATTAGCAAGATCTAAACGGGGTGTATAAAAATTAGTTCTCATCATCAAAGGGGTTTCCCCTTCGCCCTTCCAAGACGGAACGGGCGAAGGGGAACTGGGAAAAGCTTAATAGCACGAATATCATATTCGTGCTACAGCAAGACCAAAAAAAAGAGAACCGGCAAATACTCGTCTGAAAAAAATATGATTGATCAGTGTTACTAACGTGAGCTTCGTATAACATGATGAGCCGAATGTCAATGTATTTTCGATGCGACAGATATAAGCATTTTTAAGCTATGCCCTGTTCTATGCTATATTGCGCCGCCTTGGTGCTGACAATATTCTCTTATACAAGGGAATGGTTTGTTTCCCGTAATATGTTTCTAGAAGGACAAAATAAAAAAATTTATTCATGGCTATTCAGTCCGTTCCTCAAAACAATACAGGGTTCAGATCCTGCAGGGATACAATGTGAATATGCGCTCTTTCATCATGCCCAACGTTTTTTTTGAACTCTTTTATTACAGTACGTGAGATCATATCATCAGATTGTTTAGCTAGGACAAGCCGAAATCTATTGTAACCCTTGTTGTCCCTTTCTAATCTTCCCATCTTCGTAAGCATCGGCATAATCTTATTTATTAAGTTCTCCGATATGGGATTGACAATATAAATAAGTAAGCGATTGCCAATAACCATTTTCACATACTCTGTCCCGCCGCTCGGAGTATTACCTCTTTCTAATTCAATTGAATCAAAAACCTCATCAGCACACTGACAGCCCAACGTGTTTTGCACAAAGCGTATAATATTTTGATTTTTTGTATTGCATGACATATTTGTTGCTCCGCTAATAATTGAATGGTAGTAGCCAAAGTGATAGGCTCAAAGAAAGAGTCGATGCTACATCCACAATAATTGATCTGCTTCCCAAAACTTATACCACTGCTAAACTTGGAATTCCGCGATTCTGAGTAAGCTTGTCGGACCGGTAGCAGAAGCGAATGTGGCTTCCTCTTTGAACTGCATGCACATGCCTTGCTATTCAGCGGACCGGAAAGGATTAATCCGTTGTCCTAGTCGTGGTAGAGATCTTTTCAGGCTGTGTCCAGCACCCGATGATATCCTGCGTCCCAGGCTGTTGACCATACCTTCCACACAGAAGCGACATGCATCTGATTCTTCGTTGATACAAATTTTTCCGGGATATAAGAGATAGTGGCGTCGTCAAATTCGGCTTCAAGACGTTGGCACCGCACTGCAATGCCTTTTGCCTGCCTTGAGGATCGAGAGTCCCCGTTGCTGTCGTCGCCGGCATGTGAGCGTTCTTCGTGGCGATCCTTGTCAGCTCCGTTACCCGCAATACCAGGTCGATCGTTCCGCCATCACTGTCACGCAAAGGTGTGTCGGGGTGGGGAATAAAGGGGCCAAGAGCGACCATGTCCAGTTCCAATTCCTTGAACTTGAGGATATCGTCGGCGACGCTTTCCACGGACTGGCTAGGCAATCCCACCATGCTACCGGTACCCACTTGGCAGCCTAGTTCGGTCAGCCACCGGCGGCACTGGAAGCGTTTCTCGGACGCGGAATCGGGCTTCAATCTTTCAGGAGGTGCGCGTCGGGTGTATCAAAGCGGAGCAGATATCGGTCCGCTCTGGCTTCCTTCAGCATTCCTGTTAACATTATTAACCCAGATGTGACACGCATTCTATATTTGTAACACTATTATGCAAAAAAATATCTATCCTTCATCGACATTGGAAATTGCCAATTTGCAGTATTCCACCTCCTTGACGGTACCGATGGCATCGGCAAGCCGCTTGATGGTTTCGATGTCCCCCTGGACAATCGCTATGTCCAAGTATCTACTCTGGTCCAGGGTTATATGCTGCAAAGATCGCATCATTTTCCGGTCTATATAGTGAGTGTCCATTATCTTATCCAGAGGTTCACCTTGATGGTTTTTGGACAAGAAAGTGATAATGCCTACGATCTCGTCTTGATGGCTCCCATCCCTGTTCCGGAGTTCTCGACGGACCAGCTCGCGAATAACTTCCGAGCGGTTTGAACAATTCTTTTCCTTATTCATTTTGCAGAATTGCACAAACAAATCTTCATCAAACGAAACACCGAATCGGACTAGTTTGTTCATAGTTCACCGGTAGCATAAATATGAGATACGTAACACCGCATTGTTCACGTGTCAAGCAGAATCTTGACCTTCATTGAATAATTAAATCGAATGTCCAGTCTGAGGATTATCTGTAGCACAGCAAAGGGCACGGAACGACAAGCTGGCTCACCCCATAGTAGTTAGGAGGCACTCTACAGGGTCTGCGAACAAACAGAGCTTGACAGGATTTAGCGCAAGCCTAGAGTAAAACGGAAACAGGATGGTTGAGAATTACAACGATAATCTATGCATCTCAAAGAATATACACTCTTGAAGTCGTTATAAGTGAGGTTTTTCAGAAAATCTGTCCGGGTCGATACTTTCTGACGTGTTCATTCCAGGACCAACGCCTCTCATGAGCCATTTCAATGCTGAATAATCACCCCGTCGTCATTTTCCCAATGTTATGCCAACATGCTTGG
>Ga0335084_10005803_pt1 | contig 12239 bp, 5 predicted proteins | sample Lox_Sample_44_FD_206721 | JGI IMG/M metagenome (GOLD analysis project Ga0335084, IMG submission 206721) | Soil microbial communities from Loxahatchee National Wildlife Refuge, Florida, United States - Lox_Sample_4.4 | ecosystem: Environmental > Terrestrial > Soil > Wetlands | place: USA: Florida...
CGACGGCTGCGTCGCTCTACAGCCGTTTGTTCCTTGCCCCTGCGGTGCCGGACGACGCGGACCTCGCTGCGATCCAGAGCGGCGCCGGTGTGACCGACCCGCTGCTACAGCATCACCTGCCAGCAATCCAGGCGGCGCTTCAAGTCTCGACGGCGGACGCCAATACGCTCTTCGGGTTGACCGACGGCCAGCTGACGCTCGCCAACCTGAGCCAGATCTACCGCACGATCACGCTGGCCCGCGCCGCCGCGATTTCGCTCAGCGACCTTCTGGCGATCGCCGCGCGCACGACAGCCGGATCGCTGACCGCTGCATTGGCATCGCCGGCCGCGACATCCGCTTTGCTGGCGCAGCTGAGCGCGGTCCAGAAGTCCGGCTTCCCGGTCGATGCGCTGGTCTATCTGTTGACGCCACCGCCCTGGACGACGACGACCGGCATCACCGATGCCGACGTGATCTCAGCGCTGACGGCAGTACGTCAGGCGATCCTGAATCCCTCGGGTGGCAACGTCGACGGCAGCGTCACGGCCGCAGTCGCCTCCGCGCTCAATCTGAGCAACGACGTCGCGGCGCTGCTGGTGCAGCAACTGCAGGTCCCCGCAACAGCCCGCACGCTACTCTCCTGGCTGACCGACCCGGCACTGACGGCGCAGATCGCCGGTGTCTATACACCGATCACCCGGGCGAACTTCCCAAATCAGTTTCTGGCACTGGAACTGCTGGACAAGGCCGCGCTCGTGGTCCACCGCCTGCACCTGGTCCGGGCCGACCTGGAATGGCTGCTCGCGAACTCTGCCGTCTATCGAGGTCTGGACTTCCAGCAACTGCCGGTTACCGGCACGCAGCCGCCAATATCGCTGGGCCCGCTGCTCGAGACCATCCTCGTGGTTCAGTTGGCGCGACTGTTCACGGCTGCGCCACCTCAGTCGTCGATCCAGTCGCTGTACGACGTGATCAGCGGCGTGCAGACCGTTTCGCTCGTCAACGAGGCCTCGGCGCAGGCCGCGCTGGCAACCATCACGGGCTGGCCGCTCGCCGACATCGTCTCGCTGGCGGCGGCACTCGGTCTGTCGTTCGCGGGCGGCGATTACCTGGACCCGGGCGTGTACGACTCTCTGCGCACGCTCGAAACGATGGTAACGGCCTTCGGGCAGCAGACCCTCGGGCCGGTGACGACCAACCTGGCGAACGCAGCGCAGCTGGTGAGCTGGGGCGTCGCTGCGCCGGATGCCGCTGCAGCAACCTCGGCACAGGCGGTGCTGAAGTCCGCGTACACGAACGACGCGTGGCTCGCCTTTGCACCGACGCTGATGGACCCCATTCGAGAGCGGCGTTCGGCGGCGCTGCAGGGCTGGCTGCTCGCTCAGCGCGATGGGTCGGGCAATCTGATCTACGGCGATACCAACGCGCTATTCGAGCACTTCCTGATCGACGTACAGATGAGCTCCTGCGAGGTGACCACGCGCGTCATCCAGGCCTATGCAGCGGTCCAGCTCTTCGTTGAGCGCTGCCTGCTGGGGCTCGAAGCGCCAAACGTCGTCGTCGATCTCTCGCGCGACGACACCTGGGAACAGTGGTCGTGGATGAAGCGCTATCGCGTCTGGGAAGCCAATCGGCAGGTCTTCCTGTACCCGGAGAACTGGCTGATCGAGTCCCAGCGACCGAGCCGTACCGAGCTGTTCAAGAAGCTGGAGCAGGAGGTCCACCAGAACGACAGCACAGCGGACTACCTAGAGACAGTGGCGCTCAACTACATCGACCGCCTAGACGAGATTGCGCATCTGCTTGTCACCGGCACTTGCACTGACCCGGTCACCGGTGCCATACACGTGGTGGCGAGATCGCTCGCCGAGCCGCCGCGCTTCTACCATCGCGCGCTCGTCGACGGCGCATGGACCGGCTGGCAGGCGATTCCACTCGACATCAAGGCGCATCAGGTCGTGCCGGCCATATTCCGGCGCCGCCTGTGCCTGTTCTGGCCCGACGTCAAAGTGTCGAGCGAACCGCACCAGAATCTGCCCGTCGCGCAGCCTTCTAGTTTCGCTCCGAACCAGGACGTCGCCAAGTACGTTTCGATCGGCCTGGACTTCACCATCTTTCGCAACGGAAGCTGGGCTCCAGCCCAGAAATCGCGCGGCAAACTGTTCGACGTGCCGCTGCTCACGTCGCAATCGGTGAGCGACAGCCTGTCGGTCGAAGCCCTCTACACGCTGAAGGTGCAGACGCCGGCGCCGAGCCCTGGGTACGGCGCGACGCTGTTCATCGACGTATTCCGGCTGGGCGGCTACGACGTCATCGATGAGCCGCAGGCGTTTTCCGCGGACCTCTTCGTGCCGGTCGAGACCAGGCCGAATTCAGCCGTGCACATGGGGCGCGCAATCTTCGACGGTCGCCTGAGCGACCTGGAGCTGCGCAATCTTGAGGTCGCCATCGGCCTGAGCGACGCGCGTCTGCTGTCGCATGCTCAGAGCACGTACGGACCCGATGCCCAGCCGCTGCTGCCGCTGCCCGACGCCCAGGCCGATCCGGACCTCAACGGCGAGCCCGGCCTGTTTCCGAAAGCCGGCGCGCTGGCGACGCTGCCGCCTGATCCAAACCTGGGCAGCAACCAGACGTTGCCCCTTGTATTCACGTCGATCGGCGCTCTGGAGCAGAGCGTCGGCCCGCTGCTGCAGGCCGCCTCGGTTCCTTTCCGGGTCGTTGGGCCGGACTCCGACCTCGCCTTCGACCCGACCGCCTACTTCTTCTACCAGGACACGCGGCGCTGCTATTTTGTTGAGAGCGTCCGCTACTACCAATGGGGCAGCGCGTGGTTGCCGATTCCGCCATCGGATCCGAGCCACGCGCCCTTCCAGGTGCGCTATCGCTTCCACCGCTTCTATCACCCGTACACGCGGCTGTTCTGGCACGAGCTGTCGGGCGGCGGCTTCCCGGCGCTCTACAGTCGCGGCCTGCAGCTGAGCCCGGACAGCATCGACCCGAGTGGCGCCGACGTGTTCAGCTTTGCGTCCACCTACAAGCCCGTGAGCCCGAGGGTCGACTGGAGCCAGGGCGAGAACCTCGCCGAGGATCGCAACCGGGAGATCGTTGACTTCAGCCGCCCGGCCGCGTACTCGGTCTACAACTGGGAATTGTTCTTCCACACGCCGCTCTACATCGCCGAGCGTCTGAGCCAGAACCAGAAGTTCGAGGATGCGCTGCGCTGGTTCCACTACGTCTTCGACCCGACACGGCAGGGGCCTGAAGCAGTGCCCCAGCGCTTCTGGATCACCAAGCCGTTGACGGATCTGACCACGGCGGAGATCCTGAAGGAGCGCATCAATCAGCTGCTGCTGCTGGTGAATCGGGGTGACCCGAACGCCGTGGGCCAGGTGAACAGCTGGCGGCGCGAGCCGTTCAACCCGTTCCTGCTGGCCGATCAGCGCCCGGTGGCCTACATGAAGCGGGTCGTGATGTCGTACCTGGACAATCTGATTGCCTGGGCCGACAACCTGTTCAGCACCGACTCGCGCGAAGCACTCAACGAAGCGACGCTGCTCTACGTCCTGGCCGCGGAGATCCTCGGCCCGCAGCCGATAGCGATCACGCCTCCTCCGCACGCCGACGATTCGTACCTTGACCTCGAGCCGAAGCTCGACGCGTTCGCCAACGCCTTGGTGGATATCGAAAACGTTCTGGGCAGCGGCGGAAGCGGGGGCGGAGGCGGCAGTGGCGGCGGGATGCCGACGCCACAGACCTTCTATTTCAAGGTGCCGCCAAACGAGAAGCTGGTGGGGTACTGGAAGACCGTGGCCGACCGGCTGTTCAAACTACGCCACTGCCAGAACATTGCCGGCGTGACGCGGCAGCTCGCACTGTTCGACGCGCCGATCGACCCGGGTCTCCTGATCAAGGCCCAGGCGGCCGGTGTGGACCTCGGCAGCGTGCTCAGCGACCTTGCGGTTCCGCTGCCCAATTACCGCTTCAGCGCGCTCTATCCCCAGGCGCTCGACTTTGTCGGGGCTGTTCGTCAGTACGGCTCTCAGCTGCTCGGCGCACTCGAGAAGCGGGACGCCGAGGCCATGTCGGCACTGCTGGCCAACCAGGCACTGCAGTTGCAGCAGGACATCGATCAGATCCTGGAGTGGAAGATCGCAGAAGCGCAGCGGCAGATCGACAGCCTCACACACGCGCAGGCGCTGGCACAGGCCAAATTCGACGACGCCCACAACCACCCCTGGGCGAATCCGGCCGAGATCACCTCGCTCAGCATCAAGGGAACGCTGATCGCCGCCAAACTGGGAGTCGCGATCGGCTACGCCATCGCCGGCGGTGTGAGCCTGATCCCGAACTTCGCGCTCGGTGTGGCCGGGTTCGGCGGATCCCCTGCGGCCGACGCGGCCGAGGGCGGCGATAACGCACAGAACGCGGCCAAGAATGCGGCGAAGGCCGGTGAGGTGCTGGGCGACGCACTGGACAAGGGCGCGGAGCTCGCCAAGACGGTCGGCGAGTTCGTAGAGCGTGCCGATGACAACGCAGAGAAGGCGAAAGAGGCGCAGATCCAGATCGCGCAGGCTCAGGTCGACATTGCGGCAGCGACCTTGCGGTTCCAGATGGCGACCCAGGAGCGCAGCAACCACCAGAAGCAGATGGACCGGCTGCAGGCACAGATCGACTTCCTGACCAGCAAGTTCACCAGCCAGGACCTGTATGACTGGATGCTCGGCGAACTCGCCGACGTGTATTTTCAGAGCTACCAGCTGGCCTACAAGCTCTGCAAGGGTGTCGAACGCTGCTACCGCTACGAACTCGGCGTTCAGGACAGTTCCTTCATCCAGTTCGGTTACTGGGACAGCCTGAAGAAGGGCCTGATCGCGGGCGAGACGCTGAACCACAGCCTGCGCCGCATACAGGCGGCTTATCTCGAACAGAATGCGCGGCGGTTCGAAATCAGCAGATTCGTCTCGCTGGCGGCGCTGAGCGCGCCGGCGCTGACGACGCTCAAGGGAACCGGAGCCTGCACTTTCAATCTGCCCGAGTCGCTGTTCGATCATGACTACCCGGGCCACTTCCAGCGCCGGCTCGTGCGCGTGAGCCTGACCGTCGTCTACCCGAACCCGGGCAAGTTCGACAATGTGAAGGCGACCCTAATCCTGACCGGCAACAGTGTCAGGGTGTCGACCGACACGAGCGGCGGTTATGCGCGCAACGTCGGAACCGACGCGCGCTTCGTCGACCAGTACGCCGCCGTGCCGCAGAAGATCGTCCTGGGACAGGCGCAGGACGATCCGGGCTTGTTCCTGGATTCGATCTCGGACAACCTGGCCGACCCGCGCTACCTGCCGTTCGAGGGCGCCGGCGCCGTCAGTTCATGGCGCCTGGAAATGCCGGCAGCGAACAACGAGATCAGTCTTGCCCAGGTCAGCGATGTCGTCGTTCACCTGCGCTACACGGCATGGGACGGCGGCGACACCTTCAAGGCCGCCGTGCCGCCAAGCTGACATGACGACGGGCCAGCCGCCATTCTTCCTTCAAGGAGCCATCGAGCGCCTCGGGCGCGCCTTTGCTCCCGACTGCATCGTGCTGTTCGGCTCCTACGCCAAGCAGTGCGCCGGTCCCGGCAGCGATGTGGACCTGCTGATCGTGGCGGATCTGCCCGGCGACCCGGCGCAGCACCTGCGCCGTGCCCGTCAACTGGTGGCCGACTGCTTTCCGACGGTCGACGTGGTCCTGTGCACGCCGGAGGACGTTGCCAACGCAGCCTCTGCGCGCTCGCCATTCCTGCAATCCATTCTCGAACGTGGCGTGACTGTCTTTCGTCGACCGGACGTCGCAGGCATGTCGTCGCAACATACCGGGTCGAAGGACGCCGAACACTCGCGGCAATGCGAAGGAGGTGCCCATTGAACAAGAACAGGATCTTGCGCGAGGTACACAAGATCACGCCCTACCATCTGAAGATCCCCAAGCCCGGACTGCATGCCGCGCTGCCCACCGTCGATCTGCGTCCGCGCATCGCGGATTTCGGCATGTCGGTGCGGGATCAGGGAACTCGCGGCACGTGCTCGGTGTTCGCCATGACGGGCCTTCTTGAGTACATGTACCTGTCACGGCTGCAGGGCACGTCCAACAACCTGTCCGAGGAGTATCTGAACTACGCGTCCAATCAGGTCCAGGGCAACTTTGCCGACGGCGACTTCTTCTTCAATCTCGAAGCGGGCTACCAGCAATGGGGCGTCGTACCCGAGATGGAGTGTCCCTACAACTACGCAGGCGAGATCACCACGCTGGATCGGGCCGTGCTCGACGTCGGAAGGAGATGGACGAGGTTCCTCGCCGACTTCATCAAGCCTTGGGACACCTCGCACGGCGCCAGCAGCGCGCAGATCGATCGCGTCACCTCATACCTCGACCGGGACACCCCGGTTGCGTTCGGCGGCTGGTGGCCGGAGGGTTCGTACGCGACGACGCACCCGGTGCGCGGCGTCGAGATCATGACCACACCCCCCGTGTCGCAGAAGGGCACGGGCGTGAAGGACGGACATTCGGTCATCCTCGTCGGCTATCGCCGCGATGCGAATTTCCCCGGCGGTGGCTACTTCGTCTTCCGAAACAGCTGGGGTTCGGATTTCGGAGACGCCGGCTACGGGTACATGCCGTTTGACTATGTACAGACCTACGCGAACGACCTGGTTGCCTATACGACCCGGGACCTCGCCACGACCCGGCTGAGCACTCGCTGCGTCGTGGCGCAGGCAGATCAGCTGGACGCCTTCGCCGCGGACAACTCAGGGGCCGTGCGCCACGCGGCCTGGCGTGCTGGCGTGGAGGATGGGCGCTGGCGGGGCTGGTGGCCGGTGCTCGACGGCGTTACGGCCGGAGGAGGTGCAATCAGCGCGGTCGCGCGAACGCCCAACAACCTTGATGCCTTCGTCGCGAGCGGCAGTGACGTGTACACCTCGGCGTGGGACGCATCACAGAGCAACGGGCAATGGGGCGGGTGGTGGAAGGTTCTCACAGCCCGGGTTCCAGCAGGTTCTCCGATCAACGCAGTGTCACGTGATCCGCAGAAGCTCGACGTCTTTCTCACGGGCAGCGATCGCTGCATCTACACCGCGGCGTGGGACCCGACCGTCACCAACGATTGGCGAGGCTGGTGGCGCATCGGAGCACTGACGGCGCCCCCCGGTGCGCCAGTTGACGCCGTCGCGCGCACCTCGACCAATCTGGACATATTTGTCTGTGGCGACGATGGCCGGGTACATACCGCGGCGTGGCAGCGGGGCGTGGCCAGCGGCCAGTGGCGAGGCTGGTGGAACGTGGGCAGCATCACTGTTCCGGCCGGAGGTCATGTCGCCGCCGTCACGCGCGGTTCACAGCTGCTTGATATCTTCGTCGTTGCGAGCGATGGCGGCATCTACACCGCCGCCTGGGATGCAACGCAGGCCAACGGCGCATGGCGCGGCTGGTGGCGAATCGGATCCCTGACAACCACGCGCGGGAGCCGGATAGCTGCCGTCTCGCGCAAGGCAAACGCGCTTGATGTGTTCGTTGTAGGTCCCGAAGGATTCATCTGGACCGCAGCGTGGGATCCGACGGTTTCCGCCAACTGGCGCGGCTGGTGGCGCATCGGTACCGGCGTTGTTCAGCCTGACGGCGGTATAGCCGCGGTCTCCCGCGCTGCCGAGAAGCTGGATGTCTTCGCCGTCGGAACCGATGGGGGGATCTGGACCGCCGCGTGGGATCCGTCGGTCAGCAGCAACTGGCGCGGCTGGTGGCGAATTGGGCCGGAACTCTGACACCGACTGACGCTGACGCAGTAGGCAGGCGCCGTGAACTTCTGACCGCCCACGCTCGCAACCGCCGTTCGCGCGACAGGTGTTGGTCAATTCTGCTCGCGTCAATAGAGCAGCGGCGCAAGGTCGTCTTCCTGACGGCGCCGCAACGTAAGCCGTTCAGTAGATATGACGACCACGGGACCGCGCAAGCATGTCCGTTGGCGTGATTCTGCGCTCGGCAGCCCGCGTCGGTCTCTGGCCGCGACCCGAGGACCAACTGACTTCGGATCAGTCGGTCGGAACTCAGCTGTCCCTATCCCACCCGCAGCGGACCTTGTCGTTGCCCAGATCGAATATTGAAACTCGACTCGAGATGACTTGCAGAATCAGCGCGAATGATTACGTCCATCTTACTTCGGGTCGATAGAGGGCCTCCGCATTTCCAAAGCGCGATGTGCAACGACGCCATTCGAAATCGCTTTAGCTCTTTCATGGGGCGCCAGTGCGGAAACGTGAAAAATCCGTTGCCGCACGTGCCCCGGTAGGCGTATCACTTTCGCCGGGATCTCTCGATTCGGCGACAAGCTAAGTCATCAACGAGTCGAGAGACTGTTGTGACGAATCACCGGCCTCCTGAAGCGAATTTGAGAGGGTTCAACTTCGCACTCCGCGGCTCTGCGGAAAGCCGGCGTACTGCTACAGAGATCCCTCACGATATTGAAGATTGGATGATCAACCATGCCGACCAAACATAAGAGAGACGATTTGCCGCAAACCGCAGGCGAGCTACGCCGCTCAATTGCCGCGAAGAAGTACAAGTGGACGGTTGATCCGCGACTGCGAGACGACGACCCGATTCCAAGGTATGCGCGCGGCGGACAAGTGCGCCCGCCGGAAACGTTTCCAGTCCCCGAGATAAGGCGTGTGGCCGAATACCTGGCGGACCAGCCGCCGCCTGCCAATCCGTTTCTGCGAGATCGTTGGGTTGAGCTGAAACTCCTGACACGCGACCATCGCGGAACATCGCCCGGCACCCCGATGACACCTCCCTCCACTGCAACTAGGAAGCCAGCAAGTCGACCCGCGAAGGGAAAGAAGAAATGAGCTCAGTTGATTGGAGAAATCGCTTCGGATCGCCGTGGATTAGCAGTGTCCGTAACCAAGGAGGTTGCGAGAGCTGCTGGGCATTTGGTATCACCGCGCTTTACGAAGCCATGGTCAGAATTGAGCATTGTGTTTGGTGTCGGCGCTCGGAAGGCGACGTCCGCAACGGAGTTGGCAAGCAGTGTTGGGATTTGGGAAATCTGGGCGAAGCTTCTGCATTCGTCGAAAAATACGGTATCGCTGACCCTGACTGCTTCCCCTACACGGCAGCGGCGGCACTCTACTGCGCTGAGGAGGGCAAGGGAGCGTCGCCACTCTCCACCACACCGGACCGCGCTGGTCGCACCGTGCGTGTCCCAGCGCCGGTCACCATCACGGACGTAAATCAGAAGAAGCAGTGGATTGATGCGGTCGGGCCAATGGCAATGATGTTCAGTCCCCCAGCGGACTTTGGCGGCTATAGCGGCGGCGTTTACGTTCCAACTACCAACACGCCGGGTGGCGCGCACTGCATATTGGTGGTCGGGTTCGATGACGATGCAGCCCAACCCCACTGGATCGTCAAGAACTCCTGGGGCACCGGCTGGGGAATGCAGGGATTCGGCTTCATCGCCTATTCAGCGAATCTCCTCGAGCCCGCCACATTCCTTGGTGTGCGCAACGTGAATCCGGATCCCCTGACCAAACGGCGCCCGAGAAATGGCGCGATGATCGAAAGTGGAAACGGGGCAGTACACAACAACTTCGAGCTATTCCTTCAGGTCGGATCGAATATCGAGCATTGGTGGCGGGAGAACTCGAATCCGGCGCTCCCATGGAACCGGGTGGGCCTGGTGCAATGCGCGGACGTTTGGCGTAATACGTTTCATGACGATGCAGTCGATTGCCCGGCCGCGATACAGAGCACGTTCAACCGGAATTTTGAATTGTTGTACCGGACGGCTAACAGCGGTACCGGTGACGGTCGGGTACGCCACGTTTACTTTGATCAGTCAGCTCAAGACTGGCTTGACGCGACAACGTTCGGGCCTTCAGATCCCTTGGGCATTGCCGGCTTTGTGCAAAGCAACCGTGGAGCGCCGGGTGACTTTGAAGCCGTCGTACTGCGCCAGAACAGCACGATTGAGCACTGGACAAAACACAACAGCTGGCCTTGGACGCAACCACCGGGGACGTGGTCCTTCCGGAGCACGATTGATGGGGGGCTCGCATTCGCGGGCGCGGCGTTGGTTCAAAGCCGGCTGGGTGTCTCTGGCGAACTTGAGGCAGGCCAGGGCGAGCTGCACTATGCAGCTACCGGGGTTCACGGCGAGATTTGTCATTACAAGCTTGCCCAGGGCGGCACATGGCAGTTGATCAATGTGTTTGGTGCTGGGATTACCAGCGCGCCGTTCATGATCGAGGGGCAATTTGGCGCGAGTGACGAACTCGATGTTGGGAATTTCGAGCTTTGCGTCGTTGCCAACGGCCAAATCCAGCATTGGTGGCGCGACAACCATGCGCTCACGTCGTGGCAACAGTCAGCCGTCTTCGGCCAAAACGCCAGCCGTGTTGTCGCACTCTTGCAAGGCAGCTTCGGCTTCAACTTGGAATTGGTTGTCGAAAATCTGGACGGCCACTATCAGCACTACTGGCGAGATGCGAACGGCTGGCATGCCGGGGTTGTGATTGTTTAGAGACTGTCGACGAGAACCTCCAACCGGAACTGGCGATCGCGACGTGGACCAATTGAGCTTGCCGAGCAGAGATCGCGAAGGCTCGGTCCGGGCGTGACGAGCTTCTTGGCTAGGCGTCCGCTTTCCGCGGCGGATTCAACCGGTCAACGCAACGGTGTGGCCGAACATTTCAGCCGGCGTCTGGTAGCCAAGTGTCTTCCTTGGCCTCTCGTTCAATTGTCTGGCTATAGCGTTCAGCTTAGCTTGTGAGTAGCTTGAGATGTCGATGCCCTTGGGCAGGTACTGCCTGAGCAGACCGTTCGTGTTCTCCTGAACCGCCCCGGCTTTCCGGGAGGCTCCTTCGTTTGAGAAGATGGAGCCCTCATGAGGAAGTCATCGAAGTTTTCCCCCGAGGTCGTCGAGCGTGCGGTGCGCATGGTGTTCGAGGCCAGGGAGCAGTATCCGTCGCAGTGGGCAGCGATCGAGTCGATCGCCGGCAAGATTGGCTGTACCGCGGAGACGCTGCGGCGCTGGGTGCGCCAGACCGAGCGTGACCAGGGGCTGCGCGAAGGTCTGAGCACGGCCGAGCAGGACCGCATCAAGGCGCTGGAGCGCGAGGTGCGCGAGCTGCGCCGCGCCAACGAGATTCTGAAGCTGGCGAGCGCTTTTTTCGCCCAGGCGGAACTCGACCGCCGCCTCAAGTCGTGAGCGCCTTCGTCGACGAACATCGCAGCCGCTTCGGGGTCGAGCCGATCTGCAAGGCTTTGCAGGTCGCCCCGTCGTGCTACTGGCGCGAGGCGGCCCGGCGGCGCAACCCAGCGCTTCGTCCAGCCCGACAGAAGCGCGACGCGATGCTGCAGCCCGAGATCGAGCGCGTCTGGCGCAGCAACCGGCAGGTCTACGGCGCCGACAAGGTCTGGAAGCAGCTGCATCGCGAAGGACGGCCCGTGGCACGTTGCACGGTCGAGCGCTTGATGCGTGCCAACGGCTGGCGCGGCGTCGTCCGCGGCAAGGTCATTCGCACGACCGTGCCCGACGCCAAGGCGCCGTGCCCACTGGATCGCGTCAACCGCGCGTTCAAGGCCGAGCGACCAAACCAGCTGTGGGTCAGCGACTTCACCTACGTCTCGACCTGGCAGGGCTTCGTCTACGTCGCCTTCGTCATCGACGTGTTTGCGCGCCGCATCGTCGGCTGGCGCGTCAGCCGTTCGATGCATACCGACTTCGTGCTCGACGCATTGGAACAGGCGCTGTATGCGCGGCAGAGCGAACGCGATGGCGATCTGATCCACCATTCAGATCGCGGGTCGCAATATCTGTCGATTCGCTACACCGAGCGGCTGGCCGACGCTGGCATCGAACCCTCGGTGGGATCCAAGGGCGACAGCTACGACAACGCGCTGGCCGAGACGATCAACGGCCTGTACAAGACCGAACTCATCTATCGGCGTGCGCCGTGGAAGACGCCCGAGGCGGTCGAGTTGGCCACCCTCGAGTGGGTCGCGTGGTTCAATCACCATCGGCTGCTCGAGCCAATCGGCTACATCCCGCCGGCCGAAGCCGAGGCAAACTACTACCGGCAACTTACCAGTCAGACCATGCCGGCCTGACTCACACCAACCGGCCTCCAAGAAAGCCGGGGCGGTTCACAGCCGTGCAGCCCGGAAGTCGGTGCCATCCACCCACATCCGGTGCAGGATTACCGCCAGCTTGCGAGCCACCG
>Ga0335084_10005804_pt1 | contig 12239 bp, 13 predicted proteins | sample Lox_Sample_44_FD_206721 | JGI IMG/M metagenome (GOLD analysis project Ga0335084, IMG submission 206721) | Soil microbial communities from Loxahatchee National Wildlife Refuge, Florida, United States - Lox_Sample_4.4 | ecosystem: Environmental > Terrestrial > Soil > Wetlands | place: USA...
TCCAGAACATCCTGCGGAAGACGGCGTTGCACTCCCGACGTGACCTGATGCTCCTGCCCCCGCGCGCTGAGCCACCGGCGTGGATCGTCGATACGCTGCGGCCGTGCCGTCTCCCCTCGGGTCCTCACCCTTCGACAACGCGCGGCGGCGAACGGCGATCGCACTGTTCGTCGCGGCGGCGCTCGTCATGACCGGTTCCGGGTCCGTCGCGGACGCCCCGGCCGCGTCGGCGGCGGTCTCGAGCCCGCACGACTGTGAGGACCCGCAGGTCCCGAGCGGCTTCCGCTCGGAGATCGCCACCGCGATCAGGGTCTCGCGGGACCTCCCCGCGGGTTGGGCGGACTCGCCGCACCTGGCGCGGATCGTCTGCTGGCAGGACTCGGCCTTCGACCCCGCCTTCGTCGCCGATGGACCGCAGCATCGCTGGCACGGCGTCTTCGCGATGACGACGGAGGAGATGCGCTCGGTCGGAGGACCGGAGCTGGGCAACGATCGGGATGGGCTGGTCCTGCACCCGCGCTGTTTCGTCCACGGCTGGGCTGCCTGCAAGCCGAAGGTGGCGAACGTCCGGATCGTCCAGCAATTGGTCGCGGCGATGCGGTGGATCTGGTGGATCTACGGTGATCCGGTCACCGCGTGGCGCCAGATCGAACGGACGGGGCGGTTCAACTCCTACGCCCGCCCGGGCACGGACGACACGCCGACGTCACACCCCTTCGCGATGTGTCCGGTCGCGGGCGCCGTGTCGTATCGGGACGACTTCGGCCAGGGACGCACCACCGGCGGCTACCACCTGCACACCGGCAACGACGTGCATGCGCCGATCGGCCGACCGATCCGGGCGCCGTTCGACGGGCTGGCGATCGCCCACATCGACGACTGGCTGGCGGGTCGATCCGTCGGTCTGATCGGTGCGGAGGGCTTCGCCCGCAACGCGCACCTGAGTCGGTTCGGTCACCTCGGCTACGTGAAGGCCGGCGACGTGATCGGCTACGTGGGCATGACCGGCGACGCGCTCACCCCGCACGACCATTTCGAATGGCACCCGTGGAACGTGCCCACACCGCTGCACGTCGCTCCGACCGGCCACGCGCGGATCCGAGATGCGATCGACCCGATCCCGTTCCTGAACCAGGTGTGTCGGAAGGTGTAGCCGGGAGGACCGGTGGCATCTCCGGGGTCTCCTATACTCGCCGCCTGCGCCGATCGGCGTCCGGAAGGAGACCCGTCATGCCCCAGATCATCGTCACCGCGGCGGTCAACGATGTCGAGGAGTGGTTGAAGTTCAAGGCCGACATGGTCCCCGCGATGTCGGCGGTCGCGTCGGACGGAGCCAGCTACGTCGCCAGGGATGGCAGCAACCAGGTCGCCAGCACCTGGGACGTCCCCGACATGGAGGCCTTCATGGCGGCCCAGGGCTCCTTCCCTGCGGAACTGGCGGCCGCTTCGGAGCGAGCCGGGATGATCCCCTCGACGATGGTGGTGTACATCAAGAAGTAGAGGATGGATCAGGCGGCGAAGGGTGCGGTCTCGCCGCCCCTTTGCGCCGGATCCGAGCGGCTCCACCGGGCCAGCCAAGTCGGCCGGGCCGTCGCGTCGACGGGGGCTCCCGTCAGCCGACGGGCGCGGGCATCCGCTCGTGGATGAACCCCTCGAGGCTGGCGAAGCCCTTGGAGAAGGCCCGCACCGTGTCCAGCGTCGCCGGGTGATCGTTGAACTGCTCGAGCTCGAGGCCGTTGGGATCGAACGCCTGGACGCAGTAGGGGATCTGCTCCATCTTGTGCAGCACGTCGCTCGGGACGGGCTCGTCGATCCGCGGTCGGAAGCGCAGCTCGTCGCCGATCGCGAACAGCGGCTCCAAGACGTACGGCGGGCAGGTGTACACGATCGCGCCACCCGCGATCAGCTCGACGTCCCAGAAGCGGCGCTTGCCGGCCACGACCGGCCCGTCGCGCAGCGAGCAGGCGAGCATCTTGCTCGCGTACCCGCCCTCGGACAGCATCCGGTACGCGCGGCGGAAGACCGCGACGCCGAACCAGTGGCGGTCCTGCCACGTGAGCTGGATCCCGCGCCGTTCGGCCTGGAGGTCGAGCACCGGGTTCTCGGTGAGGCGCCCGATCATCATCGTGATCACCGCCCGCCAGTGGCTGAGGTCCACGCCGTCGCGCTGGGCGAGCGCGATGCCCTCCATGGCAGCCCGGGCCGACGCCATGATCTGCGGGAGGGTGAAGCAGACCGTCGTGTTGGTGGGGATGCCCTTGGCGGTCAGCTGCTTCACGACCTCGATGCCCTGCATGCTGGCGGGCACCTTGATCATCACGTTCGGGTTGAGGCTCCTGAGCTCGACGGCGTCGGCGACCATCCGGTCCGTCTCGGTGAACAACCGCGGATCCAGCTGGCCCGAGATGAACCCGAACCGGCCGTGGGATGTCTGGAACACCGGCAGGTACATCTCGGCACCGCGCCGGACGATCTCCTTGTACAACAGCCAGGTCAGCTCTTGAACGTCCGCACCGGGTTTCTGGGCCACGAGATCGTCGACCCAGCCGGTCCAGTGCGGCACGTCGGCCTGGACCGCTTGCCACGACAAGGGCGGGTTGGTCGTGCAGCCGCGGAACAGGCTGGCACCCGGGTCGACCGTGTCGTAGAGCCGCGCGAACTGCTCCTGGAGGGCCGGCCGCCGCGCCGGCTCGGCGGCGCCGAGCATCGTGTCCACCCAGCTCCGGTAGACGAGGGGGGACGAATCCCACCAGATCTCCAGATCGGGGTGGGTCTGCGCGAGGCGTTCGACGGGACTGAGGAGCATGACGCCACCTCCTACGACGAGGCTTCCGGCATGTCACGATGCCGATCCCTAGAGACAGCCTCGTCCTCGACGCCGCACGCCGGTAGGGCCGTTCGACCCGCTCGACGCAGCCGGGCGGCGCGGTCGACACGACGGACGTGCGATCGCGGTCGACACCACGAGGGACACAGCGCGAGTGCTAGCGTCCGTGCTCCAGGGAAGGCGAGGACGGGAGGGTGCTGCATCACCGGGGACACCTCGATCGGCGTCGATGAGCTCGCTTCGCGCGCCAACGTCACCCCCGAGCGGGTCGCCGAGCTGGCGCGGCTCGGCCTGATCGGGGCGGACGGCGATCGGTTCGAGGCGTCAGACGTCGGCCGCGTCGCCGTGGTGGAAGCGCTCGTCGGTGCCGGCGTCCCGCTCGGGGACCTCGCCGAGACCGCGGCCGCCGGCGTCGTGTCGCTCGCGTGGTTCGAGGGCGTCCTGCCGCCGTCGCCCCCGCTCGGTGACCGGACGTATCGAGAGGTGTTGGAGGAACTCGATCTGCCGGCCGGACTCGTCTCCTCGCTCTTCGAGATCTGGGGGGTCACGCAGCGCCCGCTCGAAGACCGGATCCGGGAGGACGACGAGCGACTGTTCCGCGTCCTGGCGCCCGCGTACGAGACGCTCGGCCGCGACGATCAGCGGTTCGTCGAGGCGACGCGGTACTTCGGCGACAACGCCCGTCGCACCGCCGAGGCCCAGATCGCCTTCTACCGTCGCGGGATCCTGGAGCCGCTGCTGGCGTCGGGGCTGACCCTGCGTGAGGTGGTGGAGAGGATCAACCCGATCACCAGCGAGGTGATGCGACCGGGCGTGAACGAGCTCCTCCTGTGGCTCAACCGGCGTCACGTCGACGCCCTGAACACGCAGATGCTCGTCCAGCTCGTCGAGACGGCGTTGCTTGACGCCGGCGTCCAGATCGCCCGCGAGCAACGCCATCCCGCGATCGCGTTCCTCGATCTGTCGGGCTTCACGCGGTTGACCGACGAGGCCGGCGACGAGCACGCCGTCTCGCTCGCCGCCGCGTGCTCCGACGTCGTTCGGACCACCGCCCTGCGGTTCGACGGCATCGTCGTCAAGCTGCTGGGGGATGGAGTGATGTTCCACTTCCCCGATCCGGCGGACGCGGTGCGCTGCGCGCTGGACGTGGTGCCCGAGCTGGCCGGGCGCGGGCTCCCACCGGCGCGCGTCGGCATCCACGTGGGGCCGGTCGTGTTCCGGGACGGCGACTACTTCGGTCGCACGGTGAACCTGGCCTCCCGGATCACGGACTACGCACGTCCCGGCGAGGTGCTCGTCTCCGGGTCGGTGGTCGAGTCGGTCGGCGAGGTGGAGGGCCTGGCGTTCCAAGCGATCGGGCCCGTGGCGCTCAAAGGTGTCTCGGAACCGATCGTCCTGTACGTGGCGCAGGGCGCCACCGGTGGGCCGGCGCCGGACCCGTCTCCCGGCGGGTAGAGCGCAAGGATCCGCCTCGTACCTCGACGCGGCGCCGGTGACAGGAGGAGGAGCGCATGCAAGAACTCGTTGCGTTCCCACTCGAAGGAGGCGGGAACGTGCTGGTGTAGGTCGAGCAGATAGCTCCCGGTCCGGTCACCCGTGGCATGAGCAGGGAAGACGCGGTGACGGACCGTGCGTCGACGACCTTCGAAGAGGCAGCGGCGAGCGTGACCCCCGCGGCTCAGGCGCTCGTCACGAAGCTGAGAGGGCTGCATGACGCCCCCGACGAGATCAGCCTCGAGTTCGGGGTTCAGTTGAGCGCGGAGGCTGGAGCGTTCATCGCCAAGGTGGCGACCGAGGCGAACTTCCGCATCTCGATGTCGTGGAAACGGAGCGCTTGACTCACGGCGTCTCCAGCCCCGCGATGATCGCCCACGTCGCCAAGGCCCCCATCACGCTCGTCCAGTACCCGTAGCTCTCGTAGTACGCGACCGCCCAGAGCGTCTGCGCATTCAGCCGGTACCCCTCGACCGGGATATCGCCGTTGATCTGCGGGTCCGACATGTTCCGCACGACGGCCCAGTGCGGCGGGTGGTCGAGCTCGGACATCGCGAGGCCGAGCGCCGCGTCGCCCATCTCCACCGCCGCTCCTGCCAGATCGAGCCGGTTCGACGACGTCCCGTATTCGAAGTAGTCGGTCGTGAGGATCGGATGGAAGGCGGGCATGTCGCGGCCATCGAGCTTGATGTCCGGAACGTTCGCGTCCGGATGGATCATCGAACCGTGGTAGTGGTAGCTCTTCGTCGGGGGCAGGAAGGGCGGCTCCCGGAGCTCACCGGAGAACGCGTCCATCAGCGTCCGCGCGGCATCGAACGACGAGGTCGGGATCTCCCAATCGCTCGTGAACGAGTCCCCGTTGAACTTCTCGTTGCGGAACTCCGAGGCGAGGCGGAACTTCGCAGCGCGCGTGACGACGACATCACCGAGCCGGAAGTCGCTGAAGACGCTCCCGGCGGTCCCGATCGTCAGCACGACCTTCGGCTCGACCTCGGCCACGATCTGCAGGAAGAGATCCTTCACGGGGAGGGTCGCCGTCCCGTCGCCGGTGCGCACGCCGTCCTGGTTGAGGTGGAGCTCGGACTTGAAGCACAGGACCGACGTCGGACCGATCGACGTGGGGAAGAAGCTCCCGAGGCGCTTCACGGCCGCGGCGGGCGCGCTCGGGCGGATCCTGGGCTCGTAGTCGGCGAACTTCCGGGTGTACGGGTACCAGGCCTTCCGGCCGAAGCCCGGAGTGAGCACGTCGCACAGCGCGTCGTGCTCATCGACCGTCCACGTGATCACGACGACGTCGGCATGCCGGAGCGCGGCCTCGGGATCGGGTGCGGCGTCGGGGGGAGCGGGGGCCGGCGCGAGCCCGTCCGGGAACGGGATGGGGAGGCGGCGAGCGAGCGGCGGCTGGCCCGCCGGGGCGAGGGAGATGTCGTCGGGACCCGTCCCACGCGCGATCAGGGCGCGGCCGATGTCGGTCCGCTGCTCGATCGTGTCCACGGGCGCCTCAGCCGCCGAGGCGCTCGGCGCGCGTGGGGGCTCGCCGCTTCGCGATGGGTCCGGTGAACCGTACCGTGCTCGTCTCCCACTGACTGCGGGGGGTACGGCGGCGCTCACGACGACTGCCCGGCTTCGGTCTCGCGACCGCGCGAGCGGCCGATATCGACATGGGCGCCGCTTGCTGGAGGAGGTCGGTGGTCGCGTCGGCGGTGACCTGCTGCCACCCTTGGCCCTTCCCGACCTCGTAGATGCTGATGTACCCGCCCTGGAGCAGTTGGACCGGACCGGTCGTGTGCTCCTTGAAGTCGTACGGTCCCGGGAAGCCGGGCATGAACCAGCGCGGCGTGACGAAGTCCGACACGAGGACCCCGTCGATCTCGTACGCCAGCGCGTCGGCCTCGACGGCATCACAGGACTCGTAGGCCACGATCATGCCGCTGCCGTCTTGGCGCTGGAGGAAGACGCACCGGTTGATCTCCGGGTCGGCCAGGATCTCGAGGAGTTCGTGCGAGAACGTCACGGAGACCTGGAGACCGAGCTCCTTGTCGGTCTTCGCGAAGACCTTCCCGAGCGGGAGTCCCTCATCCGTCACGTCGTGGTAGCCCAACGCACCCGCCTGGTCCGAGTCATCCAGCACGGACAACCACCAACTGCCGGGGATCGGCGCCTCGTCGCCGGACACGAACTCGAGGTCGGCGTCGATGTTCCACGCGGGGTTGAAGTCTCGGTCGACCTGCTTCTGCATCGCGGGGATCAGCGCCGCGACCTCCTCGTCGCTCATCACGGTGCTCGGGTTCATCACGCAGATCACGGTGTCGGTGTCCGTCATGCTGCCTCCTCTAGCTGGTGCGAGCGGGCGGCGTTTCGAGATCGGTCGGCTCCCCACGCCGCCACCCGGCGATCTGCTGCTTCGCGAGGACCGTGGCCTCGTCCCACCGCCGGTGTCCGATCTGCGGTGAGGGCCCGCCGACCCGGTCCATGTCGCCCTTGATCCGATCGATCTCGCGTGTGTCGTGCCGCGTCAACGCGAGCTCGATCGCTCGCCGGAGGCTCGCGTAGCGCGTGGCGGCGATGCGATGCCGCTCCGCGCGGTCTCCGAAGCCCAGGAACGTCTGGAGGGCGGCGAGGACGGCGGCGCAGATGCTCAGGATGCCCGCGGCGATCTTCCATGTGTTGTTCGAGCCCGTGTTGTTGAGGGCCGCGAACGCGGATGTGCCGACGATCGTCGTCGCGATCACGACCGGGATCCCGAGGGCAAGGTTCCAGATGCGCGTCCGCTCCGCCTGCAGCTGGTGCCCGAACTGCGCGGTGGTGATCCGGAGGTGCCATTCGTCGAGCAACCGCTCGGCCTCGGGCCACGCGATCGTCGGCGGAGGCGTCTCCGCGGGCCGCCGTGCGGCGGCCGGCGTCGCACCGGAGGTCTTCCGCGCGGTGGTTCGCTTCGCCTCGGACGCCATCTCGAGCGCACGATGACCCGGGGGCGTCACGCCGGCGTCACGCCGGTATCACCGCTGCGAGATGTCGAACATCTCGCTGAGCGCCGCCGTGGGCTCGATGCCGAGCTCCTCGTCGAGGATCCTCCGGAACGTGGAGTACTGACGGAGCGCTTCGGACCGGTTCCCCTCGCGCAGGTGCGCCCGGATCAGCGCGCGGTGCGCGCTCTCCCGGAACGGGTCCGCGGTCACGGCCGCGAGTCCGGCCTGGATCGCCGGCATCATGCGGCCGGCCTCCGAGAACCGGTCGCACAACGCCTCCAGGGCGTGGAGCCGGGCCTGGCGGAACCGCTCGCGTTCGATCAGCACCCAGTCCTCGTTCCAATCCGGCAGGAGATCGTCCACGAACCAGGCCGTCGGATCCGGGCCCAGGTCGGACAGCGCCACCGCGGGCTCGAGCACCCGCGCCGCGAGGGCGTAGGCGGTCCGCACGTCGACGGTGATGCCGAGGGAGAGCCGCAACGAGGGGTCGCGCACCACCAACGGGGGCTCGACGCTGCTGAGGCGCCAGAGCGCGGATCGCAGGTTCGCCGAGGCATGCCGCTCGTCGGCGTCCGGCCACAGGACGCCGGCGGCGTGCGCCCTCGTCTGCGGACGGTCCGAGAGCGCGAGCAGCGCGAGCAGCCGCTGTGAGACCAGCGGGAGCGGGATCGCGCGGCGTCCCTCGATGGCCTCGAACCCCTGGAGCAGGTCGATGCGCCGGGTCGTCGCCGAGCTCTCGAGGACGACGACATCTCCGAGGTCAACGTGCATGGGACCGCTCCACCCGGGGCTCGGTGTTGCCGGACCCCCCACGCTAGTCAGCGAGGCCCGCCAGAGGAATCGGACGTCTCGGGTCACCCGGATGGCCGACCCCTTGACGCGCCCGTGACGCGCAGGAGACGCGTCGCGGTCATCGTCTGCGGCCGAGCGAAGGGAGCGACCGATGACGGACGAGATGCGCGCCGACCTGGTCTTCGAGGGCGGAGGCGTCAAGGGGATCGCGCTCGCCGGCGCGTTCTCGATCCTGGAGGAGCACGGGTTCCACACGCAGAACGTGGCGGGCACGTCCGCGGGGGCGGTCGTGGGCTCGCTCGTCGCCGCCGGCTACACGGCGAAGGAGCTGCATGACCTCCTGCAGGAGACGCCGTTCAGCAGCTTCGAGGACAAGGGCTGGGAAGACCGGATCATCGGGATCGGGACGCCGCTGTCGATCCTGAAGGATCACGGGATCTACGAGGGCAAGGCATTCCACGCGTGGATCCGTCGGCAGCTCGCCGAGAAGGGGATCTCCCGGTTCGGCGATCTGCGGGTCGCGGGCGAGGACGACCCTCGGTGGAGGTACCGGCTCCAGGTGGTCGTCTCCGACGTCACGCACCACCAGCTGCTCCTGCTGCCGCGCGACGCCGAGGTGCTCGGCATGGATCCCGATCACCTCGAGGTGGCGGACGCGGTGCGGATGAGCATGAGCATCCCGGTGTTCTTCGAGCCGTACACGGTGAAGGTGCTCGGGCAGGACGTGGTCCTCGTCGACGGGGGCATGCTGTCGAACTTCCCGGTGTGGGTGTTCGACTCCGACGGCGTTCCTGAGTGGCCGACGTTCGGCCTCAAGCTGGTCGACCCCGACCCGAAACAGCTCGTTCCCGGGACGCCGCCCCAGATCCCGGTCAAGCACTCCGCCCTCAAGCAGCTGATCGACTACCTGCTCGGTCTGGTCGGCACGATGACGGACGCGCACGACAAGATCTACCTGGAGCGCGATTCGTTCGTGCGGACGATCACGATCTCGAACCTCGGCGTGAAGGCGACCGACTTCAACCTCACGAGCGAGACCTCCGAGGCGCTGTACACGGCGGGGCGGGACGCGGCCACCGCCTTCCTGGACACGTGGGACTTCGACGCGTACAAGGCGTCGTTCCGCAGCGGCGGCGCGCAGCCGACCCGTCGCGCGGCGACCTCCTCCGGGATGGAGGCGGCCGCGGGGCACGCGTAGTGGGCTCGGTCGCCGGCTTCACACCGAGCACGTCCGGGTTCCGGTTCCCCAACGCGTTCCCGCACGTGCCGGTCCGCCGGATCGGGATCCCCGGGATGCTCAGCGTGCCGATCGGCGATGCGTCGAACGGGCTCTGCGGCGGGATGGTCTTCGCCGCGAGGGACTACTTCGAGGCCGGGCGGACGCCGCCGCCCGATGAGACGCCTCCGAGTGACGGCCCGCTGTTCGACTTCCTGGTCGACCGGCTGTTCGACAGTTTCTGTCTGCCGTGGGGGCCTGGACGGTACCTGGCGCTGATGAGCCCGCTGCTCCCGGACGGCGAGACGCTCTGGAGCCGGTTCGGGTTCGGGCCGCACGGGCGCTCGTGGCAGATGGCTCGCGACGAGTGGCCGAAGATCCGCGCCGACGTCGACGGCGGCCATCCTTCGCCGATCGGTTTGATCACGGTGAAGTCCTCGGATCCGTTCGACCTCAAGGAGGACCATCAGGTGCTGGTGTTCGGCTACGACCTCGACGGCGGCGAGGTCACGCTGCACCTGTACGACCCCAACCAGCCGGGGCGCGACGACGTCACGCTCCGCTTCGATACGGGCGATCCCACCCGGGCGCAGACGCTCGCCGTGACGCCGGGCGGACCTCCGGTCCTCGCCTTCTTCCGCGTCACCTACGTGATCGCGACCCCTCCGTGAGGCGCTGGCCATCGCTGAGCCAGTGTGATGCCATCCCGAGTTGACATGGCATCGTAGTGATGCCATCATGGCACCATGAACCTGGACCCGTACGTCGAAAGCATCCGTCGACAGGTAGAGGTCGCCGGCGAGGCCGGAGGGGAAGACATCCGTGCCGTTGCGGAGCGCCTGCTCGCGCCGCTCGACCCCGCGATCCGCCTCGGGATCCTCGATGCGCTCGCGGCAGCCACGGAGGAGATCACGGTGGAGCTGGCGCCTGGCTCGGTCGAGCTGCGGTTGCGCGGCCGCGAGCCCGAGTTCGTGGTGAGCCTGCCGCCGGCCGATCACGGCGCGGAGGCCGACGGTGAACAGGAGGGCGCGCCGCCGAGCGCCTGGCGTGAGGAAGACGACGGCGAGGCGACCCTCTCGAGGATCAACCTCCGGCTCCCGGATCGCCTGAAGTCACGGATCGAGCAGGCGGCCGGCGGCGACGGGCTGTCGGTCAACGCGTGGCTCGTGCGCGCGGCCGCCGCGGAGCTGGAACGGAAGGAACCCGCTCGCCGGCGCGAACGGAGCCCGAAGGGCTCCCAGCGCTACACGGGCTGGGCCCGCTAGGAGGGAAGACCGATGCCAACGTTCGACACACCCGAACCGATCGCCGTCGCCGTGGAGCTCGGCGTCGGCGACATCGAGATCGCCGCGAGCGACCGGACGGACACGATCGTCGACGTGCGGCCGAGCGACCCCACGAGGGACTCGGACGTCGCGCGGGCACGGCAGACCCGTGTGGAGTACGCGAACGGGACCCTGCTCGTGAAGCCGCCGAAGGGATGGCGGTACTGGGCTCCCTGGGGCGGCCAAGGAGCGGTCGACGTGCGGATCGATCTCCCGACCGGGTCGACGGTGCGTGGGTCCGCCGGGGTCGGAGCCCTCAGCTGCACGGGACGCCTGGGCGCGTGCCGGTACCGGGCCGGCGTCGGCCGCATCGCTCTGGAGCGAGCCGGGGCGGTGGAGCTCGTCGCCGGTTCCGGCGACGTGAGCGCGGACGAGATCGAGGGCCGGGCCGACGTGAAGACGGCCGGCGCGATCAAGATCGGGCGGATCGACGGTCCGGCCGCGGTCAAGAACTCCAACGGCGACACCTGGATCGGTGAGATCACGGGGGAAGGTCGGATCAACGCGGCCAACGGCGCGATCTCGGTGGACCTCGCGGGCTCGGGCATCGTCGCCAAGACCGCGAACGGCGACGTCGACCTCGACGAGGTCGTCGGCGGATCCGTCGTCGCCCAGACCGGGTACGGGAGCGTGCGGATCGGCGTCCGGGAAGGCGTCCCCGCCTGGCTGGATCTCCAGACGAACTTCGGCAACGTGCGGAACGACCTGGCGCAGGCCGAGCCACCCGAGGCGCGGGAGGACGCCGTCGAGGTCACCGCCCACACCTCCCTGGGCGACATCGTCGTCCACCGCTCTTCCATGAGCAGCAGCGGGAAGGATCAGGGATGAACGTCACGACGACCCGGCTCGCGCTGGAGACGATCGGTCTGCGGAAGTCGTTCGGCGACACCGTGGCCGTGGACGGTCTGGACCTCCGCGTTCCGGAGGGGTCGGTCTTCGCTCTGCTCGGACCGAACGGCGCCGGCAAGACCACGACCGTGCAGATCCTGTCGACGGTGCTCCGTGCCGACGCGGGCGAGGTCCGCGTCGCCGGACACGATCCGGCCCGTGAACCGGACGCGGTTCGCCACGCGATCGGCGTGACCGGTCAGTCGACGGCCGTGGACAACCTGCTCACGGGCGAAGAGAACCTGAACTTGATGGCCGACCTGCACCACCTGGCGCGGGCCGAGGGCCGGCGCCGCGTCGCGGAGCTGCTCGGGCGGCTGGACATCGGGGAGGAGAGCCGGAGACCCGCCGTCACGTACTCCGGTGGCGAGCGCCGCCGGCTGGATCTGGCGATGACCTTGATGGGCGACCCTCGGATCATCTTCCTCGACGAGCCGACCACGGGACTCGACCCGCGCAGCCGCCGTGCCGTGTGGCGCATCGTACGTGATCTGGTGGACGGAGGCGTCACGATCCTCCTCACGACGCACTACCTGGAAGAGGCGGATCAGCTCGCCGATCGGGTGGCGCTCCTGGACCACGGGCGTCTGATCGCCGAAGGCACGCCCGACGAGCTCAAGCGCCTGATCCCCGGCGGCTCCATCCGCCTCCGGTTCGCCGACGCGCGAACCCTCGATGCGGCCTGCCATGTCGTTCCGGGGAGCAGGGACGACGAGGCCCTGACGCTG
>Ga0335084_10005805_pt1 | contig 12238 bp, 10 predicted proteins | sample Lox_Sample_44_FD_206721 | JGI IMG/M metagenome (GOLD analysis project Ga0335084, IMG submission 206721) | Soil microbial communities from Loxahatchee National Wildlife Refuge, Florida, United States - Lox_Sample_4.4 | ecosystem: Environmental > Terrestrial > Soil > Wetlands | place: USA...
AGGCACTCGCTCGCACACCGATCACTGGAAGTCCGGCTTCTACCAGATTGCAGTGGCCGGGCACCTGCCGGTCGGCCTCGGCTACATCGACTACGCGACCCGCACCGTCGGCATCGACACCTACCTGACCGTCACCGGCGACCCAGCGCAGGACTTCGCGCGCCTGCGTGCGTTCTATGCCGACAAGCGCGGCCGCCGGCCCGAGAACGCCGGCGACATTCAGCTCAGATCGTAGCGCCGCTGCCGATCCCGCCGCGCCACGCCGACGCCTGAAGGAATCCAGCCATGGCGATCCCGCTCGAAGCCGTCCGCCGAATTGAACTTGCCGAGATCGAGGCGGCTCGCCGGCGCATCGCGGATACGATCGTGCGCACGCCGCTCGTGCGACTCGACCTCGGCCCCGGCTTCCCCGACATACGGCTGAAGCTCGAGAACCTGCAGCCCATCAACGCCTACAAGCTGCGCGGTGCGGCCAATGCGCTCGCGCTGCTGGCCGACGCCGAGCGCCGACGCGGCGTCTGGACCATCAGCGCCGGGAACGCCGGGCAGGGCGTGGCGTACGCCGCCCGACGCGCCGGTGTGCCGTGCACGGTCGTCGTCATCGAGACGGCGCCGACCTCGAAGATCGAGCGCATGAAGGCGCTCGGCGCAACGCTGGTCCCGGTGCCGTTCGCGGTTGCATGGCAGGCGATGGAGGAGCGCGCGTATCCGGGCATCGACGGCGTATTCGTGCACCCGTTCGATGACCACAATTTCATTGCCGGCCACGCGACGATGGGCCTCGAGATCCTCGAGGATGCGCCCGACACGACCGCGGTGATCGCGGCCATCGGCGGCGGCGGGCTCGTCACCGGCCTCGGCAGCGCGATCAAGGCGCTGCGGCCGGAGATCCGCGTCTGGGGCGCCGAGCCGGAGACGGCCGCACCGGCTGCGCGGTCGTTCGCCGCCGGGTCGCCGCAGCCATTTTCCGAATGGCAGTCGTCGTTCGTCGACGGCGCCGGCGGCAAGAGCGTGTTTCCGCGCATGTGGGAGCGGATGCGGCCGGTCGTTGACGGCAGCATCGTCGTCACGCTCCAGCAGACGAGGCAGGCGATGCGCCTGATGGCCGAACGGGTGCGCGTCATTTCCGAAGGCGCGGGTGCCCTGCCGCTCGCCGCCGCGCTGACCGGCAAGGCCGGCGCGGGTCCCATCGTCGCGATCGTCTCCGGCGGCAACGTCGATCTCAGCAAGTTCTGCGAGATCCTGCAGTCGACGGCGAGCTGAGTGCCGGCAGCGGCCGGCGCCGGATGGTGCCGTGTGTGTCCTCGCCCGGCCGCGGCGCGGCGGTGGCGCGCTCAGGGCGGGAGCTTCAACCTTCTGAGGAGTGCCGCGTAACGCGGATCGCCGCTGACGTTCCTGAGCAGCGGGTCGCCGCGGATCCAGAGAATCCCAGGATCGTTCCCGACCGCCCGCTCCAGCCAGGCCAGCGCCTGGTCGGCATCGCCGAAGAAGGCGTAGGTCTCGGCGACCTGGAACTCCGCTCCGGCGGGGTTGCGCAGCATCTCCGCGAGCGCCGCCCTCGCCTGCGCGGCCCGGCCCTGGGCGTGATAGCCCAGAGGCAGGCCGAAAAGCCGCCAGCCCGGATTGTCCTCGGCTTCGAAGGCGGCGACCGCTTCACCTGCCTGGCCGCGCGCAAGGAATATCCGCCCGAGTTCGTAATGTGCTGCCGGGTACGCCGGGTTGAATTCGAGCACCTGGCGCACCGCGGACTCCGCCTCGTCAAGCCGGTCCTCGTAATAGAGCACCCGCGCCATGTAGCGACGGGTCAGCAGGTTGAGGGGATCGCGCTCCAATGCCTTTCGGAAAAGGACCAGCGCCGCGTCGGCATTCCCAGTCGCACGCGTCAGGTGCCCGGCACTGATCATCGCGCCGACGTTGTTTGGATCGAGTCGCAACGCCTGATCCAGCGACGCTCGCGCCCCGGCCCAGTCGGCCTCGCCCGCCATCTGCTCCTGACTCATGACGACGTAGGCATCGGCGAGCATCGGATCGAGCTGGCTTGCCTTGCGTGCCTCAAGCCGGGTCGCTTCGAGGCCCGGTCTTACGGAGATGTAGCCGTTCGCGAGCTGTCGAAAGTGCGCATACGCGAGTTCGGCCCACGCGGCGGCATAGTCGGGGTCGATCGCGATCGCGCGCTTGAAACAGTCGACCGCCTTGTCGAGACCGGCCTGCGTCTCGCTCTGGGCGAAATAGCGTCCCTGCAGAAAGAGGTTGTGCGCCTCGGTATTCGCCGCGCGGGCGGCGGCAATCGGCTTCGTATCGAGCAACGCGAGCTTGAGCTTCTCGGCGACGACGCGCGCGATCTCGTCCTGGACCCTGAACACGTCTTTGAGGTCGCGATCGTAGGTCTCGGACCAGAGGTGATAGCCATTGTCGGCGCGCACCAGCTGCACGGTGATGCGTACCCGCGGACCGGCCTTGCGGACGCTCCCTTCCAGCAGGTTTGCGACCTGCAGCGACCGGCCGATCTCGCCGACCGTGACGGCACGGCCACGAAACGCGAACGAGGAGGTGCGCGCCGTGACCTTGAGATCGGGGATCTTCGCGAGCAGGTCGATCAACTCCTCGGCAAGGCCGTCCGAGAAATACTCCTGGTCCTTCTTCTCGCTGAGATCGATGAACGGCAGCACGGCCACCGACTTCTGCGGGATGGCCGGGGCCGGCGCCGCGGCGGGTGGCGCGACGGCCCCCGCCGCCGCGACGGGCCTCTCCGCGGCCGGGCGCCGCGACGACCAGAGCCGGTCGGCGAGGAGCCAGACGAGCGCGATCGCGACCGCGGCATACGCGACGGCGACGAGCCAGTTCCTGCCGGGCGCGACTGCCGCCCGGCCAGACGCTCGCCAGGCGCCGCTGGCCGGCGGCGCCGGAGCGCCGGCAGCGACCGCTGCGGATTGCGGCGCGAGCGGCTGCGGGCCGTCAAGGTAGCGCCGGACCGCCTCGACCAGCTTGACCGCCCCGGCGTCCACGCGGCCGGGAGCGAGGTCAATCCACTGCGATTCGCTCAGGAAGTACTCGAACGCGGGTGTCAACGGGGCCTGATCGGTCCGCAGCGCGATGATCGGCCGCCGCTTGGACGATGCGCGCTCGATTTCCTTGCCGACGTGCGCAGAGGCGACCGCGTGCTCCGACAGCACGAGTGCGAAGACCGTGGCCGCGTTGATCGCACGCACGATGCCGTCGGCGTACAGCGATCCGGGGACGACATCCCGCGGGGCAATCCAGCACCGCAGCCCCGCGCGCTCCAGCGCCTCGACGATCGCGTTCGCGACGGCCGCGTCGTGCGACGCGTAGCTGACGAAGACGTCGACGGCCGGGGCGGCGGGTGGGCCGTGCCCCGGGCCCACCGCGGCAGGCTGTGCGGCGTCGGGCCCCGCCGCGCCGGCACCGGTTGAGCCCACCGACCCGTCTGGCTCGCTCGCTTCGGTCGTCAAACGGTTCCCCTGGCGGCTCGGTCGCTGGCCGAGAGATTAGGATGCGCGAGCGGGCGCAGGCGCGCAACGCCGCGCCGCCCTTGGCCAATACGCCGGGCCCCCGGGATTCGCATGCGCGGGTGCTCCGCGCGGACCGGGGTCAACGGGTTATCCGCACCCTGAGCCAGCTGGCGGCCGATGCGAACTTGAGGTAACCGCAAAGGTCCGGCAGCTGCTCGATTTCCGCCGCCAGCACGGCGCTCTCCGTGACCCGCTGCAGGCTGACGCTGCGCGAGCGCTGCGGCTTGTCGAAGAACCCGCCTTGCACGCGGCTCACCTGCTCGCGCAGCACTTCGCGTTCGCCGATCAGCCGCGAGGCGAATCGCGCCGTGCCGCCGTTTTCGGCTGCCGAGCAGCGCAGGATCAGTGTATTGCCGCAGTTCTCGACGATCGTCTGGGCGTCTGCAGTTCCATAGGTGCCGGCGACCTGGGCGATGCTCTGGAAGCCGAGCACGCAGCGTCCGCCGAACTTTCGCAGCCGCGTGAGCGCGTCTTTCAGACCGTCGATCGGCCCGAGCGCGTCGAGTTCGTCGACGACGAACCACAGTCGATGGTCGCGCTCCGCGAGCTCCATCGCCTCGAAGATCGCAAGCCGCATCCAGGTCGAGACGACGCTGCGCAGCGTCGCGATCTGGCTCGCGCGGTACGGCAGAAACACGACGCCCGGCGCGCCGGCCGCGGCACCGTCGCGCACCCAGTTGCGCAGTGACAGCAGGGGTGCGCCTTGTGGCTGAGTCAGGTGCTCGAGCGGCGCGAGCTGCGCGGTCGCGATTGCGCGCACCGAGGCGAAGAAACGGGCGTTGTCCTCGCCGAGGTAGGGCGCCGCCGCCGTGGCTGCGAGCAGCACTCGCAGTTCCTCGACCGGCGCGGCACTGACCAGTTGGTACAGGGCGTCGACGTCGCGGCAGCCGCTGCGCGCGAGCTGGCGCAGGCAGGCCGCCAGGAAGGCGCGGGCGTAGGAGCGCCAGGCGCGGTCTTCGCCGCCATGGTCCGGGATCAGCGCGCGCGCCAGCAGGTCGCTGTCGTAGGGCTCGCGAAGCTCCGCGAAGAGATCCCAGCGCCTGGAACGCGAGTCGAACGGATTGAGGATCAGGTCGCCGCGCGCGCTCTCGAAAAATCGCGCGGCATAGGCGCCGTCCGGATCGGCGATCACCGCGCGGTCGCCGCGCGCGAGGGCCCCGCGCAGCAGGCCGTATATTGCAGTGCTCTTGCCGGTACCGGTGGTGCCCAGCAGCTTGAAGTGCTTGGTCTCGTCGAGCGGCGGCACGGGCTGGCCGGCGCACACGATTGGCGCGCGGCGCGCGGCCGCGGCGGCGCTCGTGGGCCACGGCGGATCGACGATGCGAGCGCCGCGTTCCACTCTCATGCTCGCCGGCCGCCGCCGCGCAAGGATGCTGGCAAGCAGGCCGGCCATCAACGTCAGTATCGCCCCGCCCAGCGCCGCCGCGCGCGGACCCAGCAGCAGCGCGAGCCGGGGCGCGGCGGCGAGCACGAGGCTCCACAGCACCGCGGCCGCGATGACCGCCGGCACGGCGAGCAGCGGGGCCAGCAACCAGCGGCCGCGCGGGACGCGTTGCGCCAGGAAGCCCGTCGCGATGCCGACGAGCGCGAGACCGAAGCTTACGAGCAGACCCGTCGTGCCGTGTGCCGCGCCCATCGGCTCACTATCGCGGAGCGCGCCGGCGCGGGGACAGCGCGATATCTGGGCACTCTGCCCAAATTCGCGCTGCGGCGCGGCGGGCCGACCGCGAGATCCGCCTTGCCGAGCGGATGGCCGGCCCGTAGGCTCGCGGAACCGTCGCCGGCGACAGCGCGGCGCATCGCAAGACACGCGGGTCAATGGACCAAGAGCTCTGGACAGGCGTCGATGGCTTCATCGAGGCACACCTCGTGCCGCAGGACCCCGCGCTCGCGGCGGCGATGGCGGCGAGCGCGGCGGCGGGACTGCCACCGATCGCGGTGTCGGCTGCGCACGGCAAGCTGCTGCACCTGCTCGCGCGGCTGGTGCGCGCCGCGCGGATCCTCGAGGTCGGCACGCTCGGCGGCTACAGCGCGATCTGGCTCGCGCGCGCGCTCGTGCCCGGCGGCCGGCTCGTGACGCTCGAGGTGGACCCGCTGCGCGCCGAGATCGCGAGCCGCAATGTCTCGCGGGCCGGCCTCGACTCGCAGGTCGACATCCGCATCGGGGCGGCGCTCGATACGCTGCCCGCCCTCGAGCGCGAGCGCGCCGGCCCCTTCGACCTAGCGTTCATCGACGCCGACAAGGCCAACAATCCTGCCTATATCGAGTGGGCCGTGCGTCTCGCGCGGCCGGGAACGCTCATCGTCGTCGACAACGTGGTCCGCGAGGGCTCGATCCTCGACGCCGCGAGTGCCGACGCCGCCGTGCGTGGCACGCGCCGCGCCTACGAACTCGTCGGCGCACATCCCAATCTCGCCGCAACGGCCATCCAGACGGTCGGCGTCAAGGGCTACGACGGCCTCCTGATGGCGCTCGTCACCGGCGCGGGGCCGGCCGCGTGAACGACCCGACCCGCGCCGTGCTCGATGCCGTCGCGCTACTCGAGGCGCACCCGGACTACCGCGTGCTCCGTCGACTCGAGGTCGCCTCGGACTTCGGCGTGCGACCCGCTGGGCCCGTGGCAGCCGCGGTGGTCATCGACACCGAGACGACCGGCACGAGCCGCGACGGCGACCAGATCATCGAGCTCGCCCTGGTTCGGTTCGAGTACGCGACCGGGACTGGCGAGATCGCGCGAATCACCGACGTCTACTCGGGTCTCGAGGATCCCGGTCGACCCATCCCGCCCGAGTCGACCGCGATCCACGGCATCACCGACGCGATGGTGGCGGGCAAGGCGCTCGACGAGGCGCGTATCGCCACGGTGGTGCGCGATACGGCCCTGGTCGTCGCCCACAACGCCGCATTCGACCGGCCGTTCGTGGAGGCCCGCGTGCCGCTGTTCGCCGCCCTGCCGTGGGCCTGTTCGCTCGAACAGGTGCCGTGGGCCGAGGAGGGATTCCGTGGCGCCAAGCTCGAGTACCTCGGCTGGGCGTCGGGCTTCTTCTACGACGCACACCGCAGCGAGACCGACTGCCGGGCGCTGCTCGAGCTGCTGCGGCGCCCGCTGCCGAAGTCCGGCAGGATTGCCTTCAAGCGCCTGCTCGAGGCCGCCGCCGAACCGGCGCTGCGGCTGTGGGCCACGGGCTCGCCGTTCGAGACCAAGGACCTGCTGCGTGAGCGGGGCTATCGCTGGGATGCGGAGCGGCGCTGCTGGCACCGCGTCGTGCCGAAGGCGGCTGCCAAGGAGGAGAGCGAATGGCTGAAGACCGCCGTCTACTCGGGCCGCCCGGCGCAGATCGAGGTGGAGGTGCTTGACGCCAGGGTCCGCTTTTCCGGCAGGCCGGGACCCCGCAAGATGCGCGTGATCTGAGCCCGCGCCTGCGGATATCTGCACATCCGCGTTGATTAGGCGGCGTGACCGGCAGCCGCCGACCCGGCCAGACTCATCACCACGCGCAGAGTCGCGTCGCGACGGTGGTGCAATGATGGCGCGGGTCGATTTGCGAGTCCCGTACCGGGACAAGGACGACGCCAAACGGCTGGGTGCGCGCTGGGACGCCGTCTCGCGGCTCTGGTACGTACCCGGAGATCTCGACCCCGCGCGCTTCGAGCGCTGGCGGCCCACCGACAGCCCACCCAACGTGCGCGGGCCGAGCTACTTCATCGCAGCGTCGACGCGCCGGTGCTGGCGCTGCACGGCAACGAGCCGGGTCCACGGCTTCATCCTGCCCGCCGGTCACGAGACGCTGGACGGCTGCGCGGAGTCGGACACCGCCGGCTGGGAGCCTGGCGCGGAACCGACGCTGCTCAGCTACCTCGACTGGCTCGCGCCGGAGGTCGCCGCTCGCATCATGGCGCTGACGCCGCACTACCGCGTCGCCTGCAGCAAAGTCACGCGCTCCTTCCACTGGATGAACCTCTGCGAGCACTGTGGCGCGCAGCTCGGCGACCACGAGACTTACGGCGAGCCGGGGCAGGGATTCCTCGCCTTCACCCTCGAGCAGGCCCGCCGCATCAGCCTCGCGCACGTCGCCGCGCCGTTCGCCGCCAGCTGCGGCAGCTACACCATCGGCGTCACGCTCTTCGGGAAGATGCGCCGGCTCTGAGCCGGCCCGGCGCGACTACCGCTCGAGACCCGCATCGCAGTCGCGCGCGCGCGACCGCTCGCGCTCGGCCGGCGGCGGCGCGGCTCCCCTCCCCTTCCGGTACGCCAGCCACTGCTCGGCCGCGCGCTGCTGCGCAGCGTCGATGCCGAGAACCGGCGTGTCCGGCCGCGCCACCGCGGCTCGTCGGTCCGCATCTGGAAGCGGCGCGGATTGCGCTGCGGCCGCCGCGGGCGGCCGCGCGGCGCCGTCGCGGCTGGCCTCGCATTGCCGTGCCAGCGTCGCGCGCGAGCGCGCTTCGAGGCGCGCCTCGCTGTGCGCCTCGCGCAACTTCTCGTTCGCGAGCTCCGCCCAGTGCACGCGCAGTGCCCGAAATTCATGGATGACATGCTGCAGACCGAGCGCGCGACGTCGCCGCGAGTCGAGCTCGATCGCCGCCTTGCGGCCGAGTCCGTCGGCCGTGAGCTCACGCGTGGTCGCGAGCAGGTGCGCGTGGTAGTTGCGCGGGTCGCCCCGCGCCGTCGGGCCGTGCACCGCCAAGTCGACGGCCGTGCCATACCGGTCGGCGATGCTCTGCGCGAATTCCCTCGCCAGCGTGAGCCGTGCCTCGCGTGACAGTTCGTGCGGCAGTGCGACCGTGTATTCGCGGGCCACCCGGGCGTTGCGGTTCCGCTCGGCGGCTTCGGCGCCGTTCCACAGCGTCGCGCGGTCGCGTGCCCATGTGGTGTTTGCGGCGACGCTGGCCGCGGGCAGCATGATTTCCGCGTGCTCGAGGCCGCGAACGTGGCGGTAGTCGCGGGTCACGCCGGCGCGCGCATCGTGCAGCCGCTCGCGCGCGATGTACGCCGCCTTCGCGACCGCGCTCGCGCCGCGACCGCGCGAGACGGAAGTCACGTTCAGGAACATGATGGCCATCGGCCCGTCCGTGGGCTCGGCGCACGCCGCCGCGGCCCGTGGCGGCGGCTTCGATCTCGCGGAGCTGCGGACGCGATGGTGGCGTCGGCGCGGGCCGGCGGCGACTCGCGAATGTGGTGCGAATGTCGAGCAATCGGTCGGCGATGCGGCCTGGCGGCCGGGCGTCACGCCGGCGGTGCACGCAGGTCCTTGCGCAGCACGACCATGCCGGCGCGGCCAGGGCGCACCTTGGGCACGTCCAGTCGCGTGCGCTCGCACTCGACGAAGCCGAGCGCGCGATAGCGCTCGAGCGGCTTCTCGGCGTCCGCCATCGCCTGCAGCCAGATCCAGTCGCGGCCGCGCTCGCGCGCACCGGCGATCATGCGCTCGATCAGCCGCCGGCCGACGCCGGCGCCGGTCACCGACGGCGCGACGTACACGCGCTCGAGATAGGCCGCGTTCGTCGTGCCCGCGCGGTCACAGCGAAAGTGCACCTTCGAGAAACCCACGGGCTCCGCCCGCAGGTAGGCGATCTCGAAGTGCAGGTTGGGGTCGGCGAGCTCCGAGGCGAGTGCAATCGGCTCGTAGAGCGTATTGAGGTAGACCTCCATGCCGCCCGGCTCCCACAGGTCCTTGTAGTAAGGCGCATAGCAACTGATCGCGACCTGGCGCAGCAGGTTCGCGTTGGCGGGCCGGCAGCGCCGGAACTCGAGCTCGTCCATGGCCATCGGGCGTGACGGGGCGGGGACCCCCTCCTCACCACCGTAAGGGCTCGGCGGACGGAAACGCAAACCGGGGTTGAACTTTCTGGCGCCGCAACAATCTATCGAGTACCGGGTCGATTTCCCCTCCCCCTTTGACCCGGCGCTCAGAGCGGGGCCACCTTTCCCCTTGGTCGCCCCGCTTTTCTTTTCGGCAGCGACTGTATAAACATACAGTCATGCCCTTCCGCTGCCGAATCTGCTCCTGCGACGTGTTTGAACAGGTGACGGTGCGTCGCGCGGACGGCTCGATCTACCGGTCTGCCCTGCTTGCGTGCCGCGGGTGCTCAACGGTATTTACCGATCCGGAGCGTTTCTCCAAGCCGCGGGATCCGCCGTCGCGGGTAGCGTCGCCGCCGCAATGGGAAAGTCGGCGAACCGTCGCCCGCCGGGATCCCAATCAGGACCGGTAAAGACCGTCCGACCGTTCTATTCCGATCGTGCGTGCGGCAAAATTCGGCGCTAACATCGCGCAGCCGCTGAGCCAGAACCTTCGCCGCAATCCTGGCCGACAGCCTGGTCCGACGGCGAATTGTGTCCCGATGGCGACTTGATATAACATCGGCTATGTTACATCGGAGCGGAGTGGGGATCGAATTGTCCGAGACTGCCACGGTGGCTGAACTGGAGGCCTCCCTCGAGGAGGACCTGTCGGCGCCCGCCAGCCGCGCGCAGACGGTCGGCATCGAGGCGCTCGGGCAGATGACGACGGTTGCGCAGGGCATCCTTGCCCTCGCCCGTAACCGCGCCCTTGCGCCGAACCTCGAGAAGACCCCGCGCCGCTACACGCTGACCGAGGTTGCCGAGCTCGTGCCGATGCCCCGCAAGACGCTCGAGTACGCGATCCAGACCAAGGACCTGCCGAAGGGCGACGCCTCGGGCCGCAAGCGGCTGTTCACGCTCAAGGACGTCGAGGAGTTCCGCCGCTACGCGGGCACCCTCCCCTGGCGCGGTCCCGGCACCCGCCAGGCGGTGGTCACCGTCGCGAACTTCAAGGGCGGCGTCGGCAAGACGAGCGCGGCGATCCATCTGGCGCAGTATTTCGCACTGCGCGGCTACCGCACGCTGGCGATCGACCTCGATCCCCAGGCGAGCCTGACGACCCTGTTCGGCCTCCTGCCGGACAGCGACGTCCCCGACGAGGCGACCGCCCTGCCCTTCTTCATGGGCGACACGCCGCGGCTCGCCGACATCATCCGGACGACGCACTGGCACGGCCTCGACCTGATCCCCGCGAACCTTGCGCTCTCGGATGCGGAATTCGCGCTCGCCAAGCGCCAGGGTGGCGAGACCGGCTTTGTGTTCTACCGGCCGCTGCTCGAGGGACTCGACGCGCTCGGCGGGCGCTACGACATCGTCGTGATCGACACGCCGCCCGCGCAGGGTTTCATCACGATGAACGCGCTCTTCGCGGCGACCGGGCTGCTCGTGCCGCTGACGCCGGCGATGATGGACTTCGCGTCGGCGGCGCTGTTTCTGCGGATGCTGACGTCGAATCTCGACGTTATCAATCAGTACGAGGGCCGCGAGAAGGCCTTCGACTTCGTGCGGATCCTGCTGTCGAAGTTCGAGCCGAACAACAAGGTCCACCAGCAGATCGAGCGCTGGGTCCGCAAGGGCTTCCCGGGCACGGTGATCGCCAAGAACCTCGCGCTCTCGGCGGCGCTGCGCACCGGGCCGGACATGCAGACCGCCTACGAATCCTTCGTCGGCGACCGGCGCACGCTGCGCCGCGCGATGGAATTCCTCGACGACGTCAACGAGGAAATCGAAGCGCTGGTGCGCGAGCACTGGCTGGTCGAGGGTCGCGCCGGGACCGCGTCATGAACGCCAAGGACCGGCGCTCGGTGGGCGACGACGTGCTCGAGGATCTCGATGCCGCGATCAAGTCCGGCACGCTCGGCGCGATCGCCCCCACGGCGCGGACTTACTCGACGCCGACCAAGCTCGGTCGCGAGATGATCGAGGGCGCCGGCCAGACGATCTCGCGCCAGAAGGAGGCGATCGAGCGCCTCGAGGCGGAGCGTAGTGCCGGCATGGTCGTGCTGCGGCTCGACCCGAAGCGGATTCGCGCCAGCGAATTCGCCAACCGCCATGAACGCAGTCTCGACCCCAGGGATCCGGCGTTCGTCGCGCTCAAGGACGACATCCGGCGCCGCGGCCAGCTCGATCCGATTCGCGTACGGCCGCTGGCGGGGATTGCGGACCGGGACTACGAGATCGTCTACGGCCACCGGCGCCACGCGGTCGCCCTTGCACTCGACGGCGAGGCCGACGGCGGCTTCCGGGTGCTCGCGCTGCTCGATGCAAGCGCGGCCGATGCCCGCGAGCACGTGCTCAAGATGCACAGCGAGAACTTCGCGCGCAGCGACCTCTCGCCGTACGAGTACGGGCAGATGTACGCCTCGTGGCTGGATGCCGGATGCTTCAAGACCCAGGGCGAGATCGCGACCGCGGTCGGGCTCGACCAGAGCGTGATCTCGACCTACGTGCGGATCGCGACGCTCCCGGAGGGCGTGCTCGCCGCGTTTGGCGATCCGCGCGGCATCGCGCTGCGCTGGGCGCGCGATCTCGCTCTGGCGCTGAAGACCGGCGAGGGCCGCGTGCTCGCGATGGCTGCCGAGATCGCCGGACGGCCGCTGCCGCGCGATCCGCAGGCCGTCCTGCGGGAGCTGGTCGCGGCGGCCACGCCGCGGCGCGAGGCCCGCGCCGCCAAGACCGAGACCGTCAAGGTGCGCGGCAAGACGCTCTACACGATGGGCCAGCGCGGCGACGGCCTGGTTCTGAAGTTCGGCAGCCTTGTCGACAAGGCGCTTGCCGCCGAGGCGCGCGACGAGCTCAAGGAGCACCTGACGCGCTGGCTGACCAAGAGGGTTAAGTCGTGACTGCTGTCGCCGGCTATGCACG
>Ga0335084_10005806_pt1 | contig 12238 bp, 8 predicted proteins | sample Lox_Sample_44_FD_206721 | JGI IMG/M metagenome (GOLD analysis project Ga0335084, IMG submission 206721) | Soil microbial communities from Loxahatchee National Wildlife Refuge, Florida, United States - Lox_Sample_4.4 | ecosystem: Environmental > Terrestrial > Soil > Wetlands | place: USA: Florida...
CCGATGGCAATACCATCGACCGTAAGTCTCAGTCCACGGTATATCGAGACAGCCAGGGCCGCACCCGCCGCGAAACCACGTTTACCGGCGCCGGGCCTTTGGCCGCCTCCGGGCAGCCTCGCTCCGTCATCATGATTCATGATCCTGTGGCTTCCTCGGCTTACGTTCTGCACCCCGACAAGAAGACCGCCGAACAACTTCCTACGCCGAAAGGCGGGAAGCACGGCGGCAAGATGCAGGGCAAGTTTGAAGCCCGCATTCAGGAAGAAATCGCCAACGGCACCCTGAAGAAGGACGATCTCGGCACGCAGGCGATCAACGGCATGCCGGCGCAAGGCACGCGCTACACCCGCACCATTCCCGCCGGACAAATGGGCAACGCCAATCCCATTACCATCGTGAACGAGCAGTGGTACTCGCCCGATCTGCAGGTCGTCGTCAAGAGCACGCGCAGCGATCCGCGCTTCGGCCAGACCACCTACACATTGACGAACATCCAGCGCAACGAACCGGCCGCTTCCCTGTTCTCCGTTCCGTCGGACTACACCGTGCAGCAGGCCAAGATGCGCCCGCGCGACGGCCGGCGCGGCGGGCCCGGCGTTCCACCGCCTCCCGACAGCGCGGCACCGCCACCGCCTCCGGGCGAATAGTTTTGAGCTGTACCGATCTTCTCTGCTGAAGACGGCGCGCCCTTTCTGCAGCGACCCCCATCTCTGCAGGGAGGGCGTTGCCGTGTCTGGACACATCTCCCGGCCGGCAGGATAGAATCACGCGATGGACGAAGCGGCCCTGGTAGCTCAATTAAAACGGGAAGGCTTCGGGCAGACCTACGTCTGGCAGGATGTGCCGCACGCCCGCTATCCCGATCACACCCACGCCGTCGAAACCGCCCACATCATTTTGCACGGCGAAATGACTCTCACAATGAATGGCGCTACACGCACCTACGGTGCCGGCGAACGCTGCGACGTTCCCGCCCATGCCGTCCATTCGGCGCTGATGGGTCCCCAGGGTTGCCGGTATTTGATCGGCGAACGCAGATCCTGACCGCCGCGTGCAACCGTCGTATTGTCACTCATCGCGGGAGTGCGCGGTCGAGCAGTTCGATCACGTGCAGCACTTCTTGCCCCGTCTTGTGCAACTCCACGCCTGCCCGCATCTGCAGCAGGCACCCCGGATTCGCCGTGGCGATGATTCCCGCGCGCGTTGCGGCCGCGTTCTTCATCTTCTCCTCCAGCAGTTCGAGCGACGCCTGCGTCTCCGTCACGTTGTAGATTCCCGCCGATCCGCAGCAGATGTCGCTGAAGGTCATTTCGGCCAGTTCCACGCCGGGTATCGCGCGCAACAGCTGACGCGGCGCTTCGCGCACTTTCTGGCCGTGCAGCAGGTGGCAGGAATCCTGATACGTCACACGCCCGGGAATCGCCTGCAATTTCGCGCTCAGCCCCAGCCCGGCCAGGAATTCCGTCACGTCTTTCGCAAGCTTCCGGAACGCCTCTGCCGCCGCGTGCTCCGGTTCGCCTGGCGCAAACAGGTGGTTGTATTCCTTCAGCGTCGAGCCGCAGCCCGCCGCGTTGGTCACCATGGCGTCGAAATCGCCGCGCCCGAATGCGCGCAGATTCTTCCGCGCCAGTTCCCGCGCCGCCTCGCGCTCTCCCGCGTGTGCCGCCAGCGCTCCGCAGCAGAATTGCTCCTCCGGCACCACCACTTCGCAACCGTTCGCGGTCAGGACGCGGATCGTCGCCTCATTCAGCCGGCTGAACGTCACATTTGCGATGCAACCCGCGAAAAACGCCACGCGCGCGCGCCGCGGCCCAGCCGCCGGGAACGTCTTGCCCAGTTCCCCGAAGAAGAAGGAGTCATCGATCTTCGGCAGCAATCGTTCGCGCTCCGCCAGGCCGAGCGCTCGCAAGAGTCCCGTTGCGCGTACCAGCCCTTGGATTCCCGAGCGCTGGTAGAACCGCAGCGCCTTTGCCACCGCCGCGATGCGCCCCGGATTCGGCAGCAGGCGCCGGAACACGAGCGCCCGCGCAACCCGCGCGCCCCACGGACGGCGGTATCGCTCCGCGATTTGCGCCCTCGCATATTCGACAAGCTTGCCGTATTCCACCCCGGAAGGGCATGCGGTCTCGCACGACCGGCAATCCAGGCACTTGTCGATGTGCTCGACGAAGCGCTCCGCGAGCGGCAAGTGGCCCTCATTCACCAGGATCATCTGCCGGATGCGTCCGCGCGGCGAATCGGCCTCCAGTTGCCACAGCCGGTAGGTTGGGCAGTGATTCAGGCACAGCCCGCAGTGCACGCAGCGCGCGTAATCCTCGTAAACCGGAACCGCGCCCGAAATCGCTTCGCCGGCCGCCAACGCTAGATTCCTCCCACAATGCGCCCGGGCGCGAACAGGTTCGCCGGATCAAACGCGCGCTTCAGCCGCAACTGCAGCGGTTCGTCGGGTTGCGCCACACGCGCGGCCGCCAATTTCGTCTTCACCGCGAGCGGCGCGTGCAGCACCGTCGCCTGGCCGTTCTTTCGCCGCGCGATTTCCTTCGCCTTCAGCGCGGCCCTGGCCAGCAAATCCAGAGACGCGTCGTCCTCCGCCTCCGCCATCGTCGCGAAGTACACCACGCCCGCTCCGCGCGCCAGCAGCGCGTGCCTCAGCAATGCCGCTTCCGCGATTCGCCCCAACTCCGCAACAGTTACCGCCGTGATTTCCGGAAGCGCGATCCGCTGCAGGCACACCGCCCCGGACGACCAGCGCAGCCATTCGTATGCCTCGCGCAGCATGCCGCCGAGCTGCTCTCCCGCTGCGGCGTCCAGCACTTCGCACCTCCCGCCTCCCTGCTCCGCCGTCGCCCTCTTCACTTCCTCCGTAATCCGGCGCACCACCGCTTCGGTGCCTTCGAACGAGCAGTAAACGCACCACGTGCCGTCCGTCAGCAGCGCCGCTGCGCTTGCCTCCCCGCGCTGCAGAATCGCCCGCAGAATTCCGACCGTGCCCGGATCCAGAATTTCCAGCGCCGCCAGCGGCAGTCCCTTCTTCGCAACACTTCCGCAAAATGGCACGGCGTTCTCGGCACGGTCGAAAATCACCGCGCACGCCCCGCTGGCCGCCGGGAAGGGGTACGTGCGGAAATTCAGCCGCGTAATCACCCCCAGCGTGCCCAGCGAGCCGATCAGCAATTTGTGCAGGTCGTATCCCGTTACATTCTTCACCACGCGGCCGCCGCTCTTGCAGAGTTGCCCGGTCCCGTCCACAAACTCCGCGCCGATCAGGAAATCACGCGCGGAGCCATATTGCTGCCGCAGCGCCGAATCGATGCCGGACGCGAGCGCCCCGCCTGCCGTCGTGCTTTCGAAACACGGCACCGCCAGCGGCAGGAACTGCCCGTGCTTCGAGAGATACGCCTCCAGTTCGCGCAAGGGCAGCCCGGCATCCACGCTCAGCGTCAGGTCGCCCGCATCGTAGTGGGCAACCTCGCGCATCCCGGTCATGTCGATGGCTACGTCGCACCGCGCGGCCGGCATCCCCATTTCGCATTTGCTGCGCGACCCGAATGCCTGCACCGCCAGCTTCTCCCCCGCGGCCAGCCGCACCACTTCCGCCACCTGCTCCGCCGACTCCGGGCACACCACCGCTTGCGGCGTCAATCCGTCGATCGCGTGCGCGGCCAGTTCCTCGGGCGCCGACACCACGCGATGTGGCCCCAGGATCTCCACCAGCCGGCTTGTCAGCTTCTCCGCGACGGTCACGTAGATTCGACCGCCTCTCTCGCCTTCTTGATTCGAATCTCGCCGCAGCCCTTGCTCAACGGAAAGATCTTTCCCGGATTCAACGACGAGTCGGGATTGAACGCGTCATGCACCCGCCGCATCAGCGCAAAATCCGCATCGCTGAACAGCAGCGGCATCAGTTCGCTCTTCTCCATGCCCACCCCGTGCTCTCCCGTCAACACGCCGCCCATTTCCACGCACATGCGGACGATCGACTCTCCCGCGGAAATCGCGCTTTCGAATTGTTCCCGGTTTCGCGGATCGTACAGAACGAGCGGGTGCAGATTCCCATCGCCCGCGTGGAAGATATTCCCGATCTGAAACCCATATTTCTTGCCGATCTCCTTGATTCGCGCCAGTGCCAGCGGGAGTTTCGAACGCGGAATCACTCCGTCCAGCACGTAGTAAGACGGCGCGATCCGCCCGATGGCCCCAAACGCGTTCTTTCGGCCCTTCCAGAACAGGTCGCGCTCCCGCGCATCTTTCGCCAGTCGTACTTCTCGCGCCCGGCACTGGTGGCACACATCCGCAATCGCCGCCGCCTGCTCTTCGACCGCCTCCCGCAGGCCCTCCACCTCCAGCAGCAGTACCGCGCCGCTGTCCCGCGGAAATCCAGCCTGGATGTAGTCCTCGATGACGCGCAGCGTCCACCCGTCCAGCATCTCGCACGCCGCCGGCGTGATCCCCCGCGCCGTGATCTCCACCACCGTGTCGCAGGCGTCTTCGATCGTTTCGAATACCCCCAGAATCGTTTTCACCGCCTCCGCCGCACGCGAAAGCTTCACCGTAATCTCGGTCACCAGCGCCAGTGTCCCTTCGCTGCCCACGAACAGTCCGCACAGGTCGTACCCCATGGCGTCCCCTTGCCTTCCCCCTATGCGCGTCACTTCTCCGTCCGGCAGGACCATCTCCAGCGCGACGACATGATTGCTGGTGACTCCGTAGGCCAGCGTATGCGGCCCGCCGGAATTCTCCGCGACATTGCCGCCGATCGTGCATGACTTCCCGCTCGACGGATCGGGCGCGAAGTACAACCCCGCATGTTCTACTGCCCGCGTGAGTTCCTGGTTCACCACCCCCGGCTGCACCACCGCACGCCGGTTCTCCACGTCCACCTCCACAATCTTGTTCATCCGCGCGAACACGATCATCACCCCGCCGCCTCGCGCCAGCGCCCCCCCGGACAGCCCCGTCCCTGCCCCGCGCCCAACGACTGGCACCCCCTCCCTCCCCGCCATCTTCACGATCTCCGCCACCTCCGCCGTCGTGTGCGGGAACACCACCAGATCAGGCCGCGCCGTCTCCACGGAGCCGTCGTATTCATACAGCATCAGGTCTTCTGGCTCGCTCAAAACGTTTGCTGCGCCCAACAACGATCGCATTTCACGGATCAGACGGGGATTCATTTGGGTTTGCCGCGGGTTCACTTCTTCACTATAGTGAGACACGCACCAAACTGGCAATGCCCGCCCCGCTGCTGTAACCGGCTGTGTTAGTGTGGAGAACCAACCATCTCTCTGGGGCGAGTGAATGCCAAAACCGAAAGTCTATTGCACCCATCCTCTGTTCGAAGAAGCCCGCAAAATCCTCGATGCCAATTGCGATGTTGAGTATTGGGCGGACGGCGAACGGCCGCCGCGCGACGAGGTTTTGCGGCGCGTGAAGGACAAAGAAGGGCTGGTCTGCCTGCTCACCGAGAAAATCAACGATGAGTTGCTCCGCGCCGCTCCCAAACTGCGCATCGCCGCCAACGTCGCGGTGGGGTTCGACAATATTGACGTGGATGCGTGCACGCGCCGAGGAGTTGTGGCCACCAACACTCCCGGCGTGCTCGACGAAACCACCGCAGATTTCGCCTGGACTCTTTTACTCGCCGTGGCGCGCCGCCTGAATGAAGGCGAAGCGTTATCCCGCTCCGGCAATTGGAAGGGCTGGAATCTGGACCAGCTTTGCGGCGCCGACATCTGGGGCAAAACACTCGGAGTGGTCGGCTTCGGCCGCATCGGCCGGGCCGTGGCTCGCCGCGCCCTGGGCTTCCAGATGAAAGTGCTCTATACGGACGCTGTTCGCGCCCCTGAGGACGTGGAACGCGCGCTCAACGCCGAATTCCGCGACTTGAATGCCCTTCTTTCCGAATCGGACTTCATCACCCTCCATGTCCCCCTCCTCCCCGAAACCCGCGGCCTTTTCGATGCCCCGAAGTTCTTTCGAATGAAGCCGACCGCGTTCTTGATCAACACTTCGCGCGGCCCCGTCGTGGACGAAGCTGCTCTTGTCGCCGCTCTGGAAGGTAAGAAGATTGCCGGCGCAGCTCTTGACGTGTACGAGAACGAGCCCTTCATCCACCCCGGCCTGAAGCGCGCTAATGTGGTGCTGGCCCCTCATCTCGCGTCCGCTTCCGTTGAAACGCGCACGAAAATGGCGGTTATGGCAGCCAACAACGTGGTCTCCCTGTTCAAGGGGCAGCGCCCGCCCAACATGCTCAACCCCGATATTTTCCGCAAGACGTAGTCGCAGCAGCCGATGCGCCCCACCCGCCAACTCGCCCGCGATGCTTTTCTTCATACACTTCGCCTCATCGATATTCCGTCGGCGATGGCCCGCAAGCTCGAAATCTCGGAGAGTCGCGTCACGCTTCCTAATGCGACCGTTGAATTGCCTACAAGCGCCCGCATCCTTATCGTGGCCATCGGTAAGGTCGCGCATGCGATGACCGCTGGCCTCGCCGCACTCTTGCCTTCAGGCGTAACGTTCCGCGGGATCGTCTCGGCCCCCACCCCACCCCCCGCACCCAAGCCCGGCCTCCAAAATTTTGTCTACCGTCATCCCATCCCAAAAGCCGAAAGTTGGCGCTCCGCCGAAGCGGTCTTGCAGCTTCTGGCGACCTGCGACCAAAACACGGTGGTGTTTTTTCTTTTGTCGGGCGGAGGCTCGGCGTTAGTCGAGCGCCCGCTCGATTCGCTCATCACGCTCGAAGACGTACAGGCCATGAATCGCGCTTTGGTCACGTGTGGCGCTCCCATTGACGCGATCAATACCGTTCGGCGTCATGTTTCCGCCATCAAGGGCGGGCGGCTTGCAGTTTCCGCCGGCGCCGCTACGAAAATCACGCTGGCTGTGACCGACGTGCCCGCGGGCAAAGAAGCGGCTCTCGCTTCCGGGCCGACTCTACCCGATCCCACGACCGTCGAAGACGTCAGCCGGATCCTGGCGGAGTACGAGCTGAACGCGCGATTGCCCGTGTCGGTAAAGACCTGGCTCGACTCGGAACGAATGCCGGAAACGCCAAAGCGCGACCATCCGGCGTTCGCGAACGCGCACTTTTCGCTATTTCTTGGAATGGATGATTTGTTTCATGCCGCTCATCACGCGACCGAAGCCCGCGGTTACCTGTGTTGTTGCGACAACTCCACCGACGACTGGCCGGTTGAGAAAGCCGCCGATTCCCTTTTGCGACAATTAGACGATTGGCAACAAGAGAATCCGGGCGATCGTGTGGCCATCATCGCCGACGGCGAAGTAAGTTCGCCGGTGACCGGAACTGGAACCGGCGGCCGCAATTCGGCATTCGTGCTGGCGTGTGCGGAAAAGATCGCCGGGCGGAACATTGTGGTGCTGAGCGCCGGCACGGACGGGGTCGACGGAAACAGCCCGGCGGCGGGGGCGGTTGCGGACGGCGAGACAGTCTCTCGCGCTCGATCGCTCGGTCTCAACCCGTCCGAGGCGTTTCAACAATCTGACGCTTATACATTTTTCTCGAAACTCGACGACGCGATTATCACGGGACCCACCGGCAACAATCTGCGCGATCTGCGCATCCTTCTCAGCGCACCGTAGGAATCAAGGCTTGACCGGCGCAACCGGCGGCGGCAAGCGCCCCTCGATCAGTTTCAGCCTGTCATTCATCTCCTGCACGAGCTGCTCGAGATGCGCCAGCCGCTGGTCGTCGTTTCCCTTCGTCGCGGAAGCTTCGCCTTCCTCGCTTCCCGCATTCGCGTGTTCGCCGCCTTTGGGCGGTGGATTCTTTAGCCGCTCGATTTGCCCCTTGATCATCGGCGCCATCTCGATGCTCAAATCATTGCTGTTCAGGAGGGCCTCAAGCGCGGGAATCGCGGAAGCATCACCACGCGTTCCCAGCGCAAAGATCGCCGAAATGCGCACAGGGAAGTGCGGTTCAGTCAGATAGGCGGCGATCTGTTGTGTGATCTCCTTGTCGTCCTTTTTCAAGCGCGCGAGGCTGGCAATCGCGGCTTCGCGCGAATCGAAGTCTTTCCCCGGCTTCGCCCACTCGCGAAGCAGCGGCACAGCCTTGTCGTCGCCCAGGGAACCGAGGCCGCGCAGTGCGGCTTCTCGAAGAAAATCGTCGGGAGATTCGGTGGCAACCGCAGCCACCAGCACGTCGTAGGCGCCCTCCGGCTTCAGCCTGCCAATGGCCTGCAGTGCCGCTGCCTGTGCACGATACGAATCGTCTTTTCGGGCCACGGCTTCAAGCTTCGCGGCCACCTCTGGATTTTCCTTGATTGAACCCATCGCTTGCACAATCGCCGAGCGCAGTTCCGGCTGTGGAATTGTGGCGAGCGCCGCAAGGAGCTCCTTAGCCGCCGCCGGGCCGCCTAATTCGCCCAACGAACGCGCCGCGGTCACCCGCACGCCGCGCGCCTTGTCGTTACGCAGCGCGTCACCCAGTGCGACTGCGGCTTCGTCATTGCCTTTGAGCTTGCCAAGGGCCACGGCGGCGTCAGCACGGTCCGGAACCGATCCGGCATTCTTCAGCTGATACATCCACTCCTTGTTCTCTTTCTTGAATTCCGCGGACTTGAGCACTTGCGAGCCTTTGTCGAAAATCACCATCTGCGGCGCCGACTCCGACGGGAAGGTGAAGGTCTCCTCTACTTTCGAAACCGTGATCGGAAAGAGCTTCGGCCCCGTCGCGTTGGTGATCTCCACTTCCACGGGCACGCGGAAGATTCCGACGCGCCCTTCGACTTTCTGCGTTTGTTTTGCGAGCAGGGAGACCTGTTTCTTCTCGGCGTCGTACCGATAGGAGAGCTCGAACTTCGGGGCGCCCGCTCCATAGACCCACTGATCGAAGAATTGATCGACATTCGTATGCGTCGCTTCCTCGATTGCTTTCGTGAGGTCCGCCGTCACCGCGTTTTTCCCGCGATTCGCTTCCAGGTAGTGCTTCAATCCGGCAAAGAACGCTTCGTCGCCCAACTGGCGGCGCAGCATCGAGAGCACCAGGGCACCCTTGCCGTAGGCGTTTCCGTCGAACTCACTGGAATCGTCGAAGTCGCGCCGTACGATCGGTTTCGCAAACAAGTTGGTCTGCGGAAACCAGTCGCGCATGGAGTCCCACCTCTCGTAGTCGCCTTCGTCCTGGCCGAAGTGGCTCTCGGTCCACAGAAACTCCAGGTATGTCGCGAACCCTTCGTTCAACCAGATATTGCCCCAGTCTTTTGTAGTCACCAGGTCGCCGAACCATTGATGCCCGAGCTCGTGCGAGATCAGCCCGTCGAAGTTCTGCGGATACTCCGGCACCAGTTTCGGGTGGCGCAGCGAAGACGAAGTGTTCGTCGTGGCGCTCGAGTTCTCCATACCCCCCGCGACGAAATCGTCCACCATGCTCTGCGCGTACTTCTCCCAGGGATAATCGACGCCTAGTTTCTTACTGAAGAACTCAATCATCGCCGGCGTCCGGCTGTAGCTGGCTGCCAGCCGGTCGCCCCGATCCTTCGGCGCGTAGTACGTCACGGGGATGTTGCGCCACGTGTCCTTCACCTCAGCAAATTCTCCCGCCACCACTGTGAAGAGATACGTCGAGCTCGGCAGCGACTCCTTCCATGTCCACGCCTTCATACCGTTGCCCGCGTCCGTAGTGCTCACCAGCTTTCCGTTGGAAACGGTCAGCCAGTCCGCCGGCACCGTGAGAATCGTCTCGGTCGTCAGCCGGTCGTTCGGGTAATCGTACGTTGGCAGGTAGTACCGCGTGTCTTCGGACTCTCCTTGCGTCCAGATCTGCTTCGGCCGGTTCGGGTAGTCCTTGTCCGGCAAGATGAAATACAGTCCCTTGGTCGGCTTGCCGTCGTACTTGATCTCGATGTCGTATTTTTCGCCGGCTTTCCCGGGCTTGGGCAGGCGAACGATCAGCTTCTTGTCGGTGATTTCGAACTTTGCGGCAGCCTTGTTGACCGTGACGCTTTGGATCTGCAGCCCGGCGGAATCGAATTCCACCCGGTCGAATCCGTCGCGCAGCAACGTGACGGTATGGATCACATCGCCAATGATCCTCTTGTTGTCGAGGTCAAACCGCAGCGCTACCTTGGAGTGCTGCAAGTCATAGTTGCGGCTTCGCGCATAGGGCTCATCGGCCCGTACCGAAAATGCGGTAACGGACAACACCAACGCAAGACCCAGCACCATGACGCCTGCCGCGCGCACTCTTACATCGACGTTGCCCATCTTCATTCTCTTCTCCTGTCAACTCGTGCAATTCAGTGAAGAAATTCGGCTCCCAAACTACAAAAGACTGCGTGTCGTCCCACCATCCACAGTTAGCGAAACTCCATTCACGTAACTGGCCCGCTCCGACGCCAGGAAGGCCACCACGGACGCGAACTCCTCCGGCCTGCCCAGCCGGCCGGCGGGGATCAACTTTTTCCAACCTTCGAACACTTTCTCGGCGCTTTCCCCCGTGCGCGTGCCCATCATCGCCGCCAGGTCATCCAGCCGGTTCGTACGGGCATAGCCGGGGCAAACATTGTTCACGGTAATTCCGCTGGCTCCATACTCGTTGGCCAGGGTACGCACGATTCCAGTCACGCCCGCGCGCAGAGAATTTGAGAGCAGTAATCCCTCCACCGGCTGTTTGACCGAGTACGAGGTAATGGTGAGAAATCGGCCCCAATTCCTTTTCTGCATCAGCGGAAGAACCGCCTGCGCAAAATACACTACACTCATCAGCAACTGATCCGTCCACACCCGCCAGTCCTCATCCGTGGTCGCGGCAAACAGTTTAGACGGAGGTCCCCCGGTATTCGTAACGCAGATATCTACGCGGCCAAATTTTTTCTCGACCGCCTTCACGAACTCGGCCACCGCGACGGAATTCCCCACGTCGGCGGCCTTCCAGAACACTTCGCCGCCACCATGCTGCCGAATCCGTGTCGCCGCGGCTTCCAGGTCAGCCGCCGTACGCGCGCAGATCGCTACGTGCGCTCCTTCGCGCGCCAGTTCCTCAGCGACGGCGCGGCCCAACCCTTTGCTGGCCGCAGCCACAATGGCCACACGATCGCGCAACCCCAGATCCATGGATGCCTCCACCGCAAAACCTTGATTTTCCTCTGGAGCCGCATGCGCCGTCAAATTCTCGGCTCTCGATGCCGCACGATTTGATTTGCGCCCCGTTTCACCGGGCACTAAGATTCGGGTATAGGCGTTTCGCTCCCCCGGTTGGTCACCATCTCCAGGAGGTCAGGATGTTCCGCAAACGAATTCTGCCTGCCCTGTTGCTGCTCGTCGCGATTTATGTTCCTGCTTGCAACGCGCAACTCGGCAAGAATGTTTTGATTCCGGCAGGCTCCGAAGTCGATCGTCAGATAAGCGCGATCAATGCCGCCGACCCTTCTCAGAAACTGCAACTCATCGACCAGTTCGCGAAGGCCCATCCGGAAGAAGACATGCAGATCGTCGCGGATGAGCAATATGTGAACTATTACATCGCGGCCAAACAGTACGACCGGGCGTTTGAATACGGCGACAAGCTCTTTCTCCTGGATCCCGACAGTTTCCAGAATGCCTTGAATATGGTCCGAGCGGCCAACGAGAAGGGCGATGCCGACAGACTGATGACTTGGGGTGAGAGGGCGACTTCCATCATTCGCAACTACCAGTCCACGCCGGCCCCGGCAGACACACCGAACGAGGTATGGGAGCGGACCCGCGCGGGCAAGCTGGAGGCGCAAAAAGACAATATCGCGTACGTGCAGCAATCCCTGATGACCGCCGCGTACAACGCCAAAGATCCGGCGAAGAAGGCCAGTTACTTTGAGCGGATCGCCAAGATGTATGCCGGCACTCCCAGCGAAGCGCAAGCACTCGGCATGGCCGCTTTCGCCTACCAACAGGCGCAAGACCGCGCCAAAATGCTCGCAACCGCGAACGCGGTTCTTGCCAAAGACCCCGACAACATCGGGATGTTGCTTCTGCTTGCTGACGACTACAGCGAAAAGGGCGATAACCTTGACAAGGCTGACGCCTACGCCAAGAAGGCCCTATCCCTCGCCGATTCTGCCAAGAAACCGGACAGCGTCAGCGACGACCAGTGGAAGCAAGAGAATTCCGTTCAGAAAGGTCTGGCTCTTAGCGCACTCGGCCAGATTCAACTGCAGAAGAAGGCGAACACACAGGCGGTCGATTTTCTGACGAAAGCCGCCCCATTGCTGAAATCGAATGCGGTGCCGTATGCTCG
>Ga0335084_10005807_pt1 | contig 12238 bp, 9 predicted proteins | sample Lox_Sample_44_FD_206721 | JGI IMG/M metagenome (GOLD analysis project Ga0335084, IMG submission 206721) | Soil microbial communities from Loxahatchee National Wildlife Refuge, Florida, United States - Lox_Sample_4.4 | ecosystem: Environmental > Terrestrial > Soil > Wetlands | place: USA: Florida...
CATACGCCCGGCTCAGTGGCTGTTACGCGAACCTTGAAAGTCTGTCCGCCGTCCCAGAAGCCGTAAACGCGCTTGTTGAAGTGGGGGCCGGTGAGGTCGACCCAGACGGTGACTTCCTTATAGGCGTTGGCGTAGGTTTTCTCCGCGGTGAAGGTCAGTTCCTGCTTTTCCCAAACGTGAGGGCCTGCAAGAAGGGGCAGTAGGAAGGCGGTAGAGATCGCCGATATCGAACGCATGAGATCCTCGGTAGTGTGATGTTTGCGAAACCGCTCGCTCACGCTCGCGGCTCTGTATGCGTTCGTCAGGGAGCGGTCTCTCGGAGTATATCTATTCCAACCTGAAGGCGAGGTAGCCCAGGCTGCCTTCGTGTTCGACGAGGAGGGCGATAGGGTCGGCGGATTTTTTCTTCGCCAACTCGGCGCGGAGTTCTTCGAGCGAATGAACCGGCGTCCGGTTCAGTTCATAGATGACGTCTCCCGGCGAAAGGCCTGGGTTCAGGCCCGCGAACTCCGCCGGAATGGCCGCGACCACGACGCCATACAGCCGCTGCAGGTCAGGCAGCAGCGGAGTGACGTTGCCGTCCAGCGTCAGGGCCAGGATACCCAGTTCACGGACGAGATGGGAATCGCTGCTGACGAGATCGAGCAGGCCACCAGGGGATCGGGGCTTTTCCGTGACGACCACTTCCTTGTCGAGCGTCTGACCGTCGCGGAGGACGCTCAGAGTCATGCGATCGCCGACGGCGGCGCGGAATACCGCGGCCATCAGTTGCCGTCCTTCGGTGACGTTCTTCCCATTCAAGGCAAGGAGAACGTCTCCCGGCTGCAGGCCGGCCGCCTCCGCGGCGCTGTGCGGACGGACGTCGGCGATGATCACCCCGGGATGCCGGTCGATGCCCAGAGCGGCCGCGAGCTCCGGACTGATGTCCTGGCTCACGACGCCGATCACGCCGTGGTGAGCGTGCCCTTCCTTGCGGAGTTGAGCGTATACCTGTCGGACGAGGTTGCTTGGAATGGCAAAGCCGATGCCTTCGTTACCGCCAGATTGCGACAGGATCAAAGTGTTGATGCCGGCGATTCGCCCGTCGATATCGAGCAGCGGGCCGCCGCTATTGCCAGGATTGATGGGGGCGTCGGTTTGGATATAGGTCAGAGGGCGGTCGGGATGCAACTGGCGTGCCGTGGCACTGACGAAGCCAAGCGTGAGGGAGTTTTCGAGGCCCAGCGGGCTGCCCATTGCCACAACGATCTCGCCCTGCCGCAGCGTGTCGGAATCGCGGAACTGCAGCGCCGGCAGCCCCGTCGCTTCAATCTTGATGACGGCGAGGTCCGTTTCCTTGTCGGTACCGACGATCTTCGCCGGATAGTGCCGGTGATTCCGCTTCCTGTCCGGGCGTGAGCGGTCCATAACACGGACATCGATAACTCGAGCCCCTTCGACGACGTGGGCGTTGGTGACGATATATCCGTTCGAATCGACAATCGCCCCGGAGCCCGTACTTCTTTGTTCGGCGACGAACGCGGTGTGGCCCTCTTCCTCGCCGTTTACAACAGCGCGGCCTCGCACGCTGATTTCGACGACCGAAGGGCTAAGGTTTGCCGCCAACTCTTCGACTTCCGCGCTGAATTGCGCCAGGGCGCGCGCGGCAGGCTTCGGAGGCGGCTGCTGGGCCGCAGCCAGGAGCAATAGAGTGGTAAGGCTGTCGGCGAACGGCATCCCTATCTATATCGGACCATGCATCCGGGCCATCCACAACCCGTCTTTGGTGGGCCGGGACGACGGCGCCAGAAGGAGGGCCTGATCGCGGGCCCAGGCGCAGAGCAACTCAGCTTCTTCCTTCGTCAGGCGGGCTTCCGGATGTAACGTGAGATACCAAGGCGAAGGCATACGGCCTGAGCGCACATCGGCGCAAGCCGCTGAGAGTTGGGCTGCGGCCACGCGGGGATTGCCGTCCGCCCCGCCGCTCCAGTCGGAAAAATTCAGAGCCTGACGGCCGAGGTCGACTTCCTGCGCGATCCACCATGAGACAGGTGCCACGCGCGAGTACCAGGGCCATTGCGTCTCGTGCGAATGGCAGTTGCGGCAGGCCCGATTGAGGATGGCACTGATGTGCGCCGGCGGCTGCAGGCGCGTTTCCAATGTCCTGTCCTCCATGACAGGCCGGGGGTCGAGTCCGTGCACCGGGACGAACTGGATGAGCATCAGGGATGCCGCCGAGGCCGAAAGCGCGAAATGGAGGCCGTCGAGAGTTCGCATTACTGCCCCGTGATGGTTACATCGGTATAGACATCGCCGGCTTGGATACGGAACGTATTCGAGCCAGCCAGGAATCCTAGCTGGACCGTAAGCCCGAAGACGCCGGGTACATCCGAGTCGTAAGAAGTCAAAGAACGTGCGACTCCTCCGCCGGCGAGAACACTTACCTCCGGCTGGACGCCGGTCAACGTTACGCCGGAGCTGTCGGTCACCCGGAAGAGGATGGCGTTTCGCTGCAGGGAGCCGCGCCGTGCGGTGGAAATCGAGTACAGATTCGTGACGTGAGCCGGCACATTGGCGGTGGAAGCGTACCAGTAGGGGATGCGAAGCTGGGTTCCGGAGGCGGCGCCCGACACGGTGACAATACCTTCGAACGCGCCGGGCGTGAGTCCGCTGGCACTCCAGGTTACCTGAACATCGGCCGAAGCGCCGGGGGCGAGATCGACCGAGGGGCTCGAGAAAACGGGAGCGAACTGACCGCTTCTGGCTTGCGCGGCCAGAGTGAACGTCTCCTGCGCGGAACCCACGTTGGTGAGGCTGAGCGTGCGGGAGAACTGGGCTTCGGAACCGCCCGCGCCGAGCCCCAGAGAGGTCGGATACGCCGTCGCGGTGGCTGTCAGTGCGGCCGAGGCATCCAGCAGCCCTGCGCCGGCCTGCTGGATGCCCGGGACGTCGCCCGCTAGCGTGAGTGCGTCTGACGTCGTGTTGATCAGGAGCGAACGGTACTGCGCGACTGTCAGACCCGGGCGTGCGCTTTTGATGAGCGCGGCCGCCCCCGCCACCAGCGGCGAAGAGAAACTCGTGCCATCGACCAAAACGTAACCGTCGGAACTGTGCATGCTCCCGTTAGGATCGAAGGTTTGCGTGGCCGTATAGAAATCCTGACCTACTGCCACCAGGTCGGGTTTGATGCCGCCGTCCACGTTGGGCCCGGCGGCGGTGAAGTCCGTCAAGCGCTTTGCCTTTACGGGGACAAAGCCAACCGTAAAGATGAGTGTGACGCTCAGGTCCGGTTGCGTGGCCAATTGTGACTTGAGGGTGAGACCGTCGCTGTTGCTCACCATTTCCGCGGGAAGCGTAGCTGCTCCGGCCGAGAAGAAGAACGGATCGGGGGCGCTCGCAGCGGTATAGATGATCGCGCCCACGGCTCCGGACTGAGCCGCGTTGTTGAGCTTGGTCTCGAAGTAGCAGGAGCCGCGCAGAATGAGAGCGGTTTTGCCGGTCAGGCTTCCCGTAGGAAGTGCGGAGCACGCGAGTCCGTTGCCGTCGAGCGCTTCGACGTCAGCGAGCGGCGCTGTAACGGATGAAGCAGGCGTCGGGCCGGTGCCTGCATACGCGACGAAAGTTCCTGCACCGGGAGCGTCGACGCTGGAGGCGAACGTACGGTCGTTGCTAACCGCGCCCGCGGCGATCACTGACGGTGCGGTAGCCGGGGACGACATCGTGTTCAGGCCGGGTCCGTCATTGCCCGCCGCCGCCACCACGATGACGCCCGCCTGCGTGGCCTGCTCCACCGCTTGCACCTCTACGTCGTCGGCGAGGCGCGGAGCCAGGTCGGAGCCCAGGCTCAAATTAATGATGTCCATGCCATCGGCCACGGCGTCATCGATGGCTTTGACGATGGCGGCATCGTTTGAACCGTCGTTCCATCCGGGGGTGCCGAACACCTTATAAACGCCGAGCCACGCCTTGGGCGCGACGCCGGTGATGGTCGCCCGGGGTCCGGCGTTTGTCACGCCTGCCACCGTCATCGCCAGCGCCGTTCCGTGGCCGATGTGATCGCGAGGGGACTCGTCGGGGTCGGGGTATTGAAGCAAGTTCACGTAGCTGCGTGCGACGACGATTTTGTTGTTCGTGAATGCAAAATCGGATTCACCGCCTCCTTTGGGGAACCCCTCGGGTTGGGTCAGCGTGGAGTCCTGAAAGGCGGGATGCCCCGGCTCGATGCCGCTGTCGATGATGGCGACCTTGATTCCGGCGCCGGCTTTGTCAGCTCCGATTACGTTCCAGGCGTCGGTGACCCGATGCAGCATTACGGCGCGATCCAGATACATGCGTACGGTCCGCACCGGGTATACCTTCTTGACGCCGGGCAGCGAGGCCAGCGCCGTGGCTTTGCTGTCGTCCACGGCAACAAACAGTGCGTTCAGCACGGTGCTTACGCCGTCGAGAACCTGCGCCTGGTTCTGTTCCAGCCGGCTGCGTACGGCCGCTTGTTCGCTCAACAGCTTTGCCCGCTGGGTTGCGGCCGCCACACTCGTCATTCGTCCTCGTGGGACTTGGGCGGCGACCGGGCTGGTGGTCAACTCGACAATGTAGCGGCCGGGAATCCGCTCGCCGTGAAGAATTGGAACGAAAATCAGCCACCCGGCCAACGACACTATCTTTGAACTCATTTGAACCTGTCTGGAGTCTCAGACGCAGTTATCGCAAATGCGGTCTCCGTCGGACTGTAAAACCTACTTTACAAACTTCACCGAAGCTTTACCGGGTTCGCGCAGATTTCTCCGGAAGCAGGCATTACGCTGAAAATGGGAAGGTTGATGACTTCGATACCCAAGCTCGGACGCGTGCCGTTCTCCTGGCTTGTCGCCGGGGCACTGGTGGTGTTGCTGGGTGCGCTGGCGGTCCTGCAGTACCAGTGGATTGGGGAAGTCAGCCTTGCCGAGCGCGAAAGAATGCGCGCCACCCTGCAATCGAGCCTCTTTCGGGCCAGCCAGGACTTCAACCAGGAGATCAGTTCGGCATGCTTTGCGCTCATGCCTCCCAACGAGATGACGGACCCGGCCGAGCGGGAAAAGGAAAATAGCAGGCGCTACCTCCGTTGGAAGGAAACGACCCGGCAGCGTGAACTGATCCGGCGTGTGGGTGTTGCGAGAATGACTGGAAGTTCCACGGAGCTGCGGATGCTCGACCTCGCCAGCGGCGCGTTTTCGGCACAGGCGTGGCCGAAGGAATGGGCCTCGGTGGAACGCCGGTTCGAGATGCGGCCTGGCGACGAGCCTCCCGCGCCTCGTCCTCCCTTCGGATCGCTACCCGAGGACGAGCTGAACCTGGTCGAGATTCCGCATTTCAACCGTCCGGAACCCGGCGCGGCTCCGCCGCCCCGGTTTCGCGCGCGCGGTGCCGGCGAGCGGCTGATTGTGGAGTTGGATCTTGACTACGTGCGATCCACGCTTATCCCCGAATTGGTGCAACGCCACTTGGGAGCGCCGGGCGCGGGTGAGTACCTGGTTGAAGTCACGGCGCGAAATCGGCCGGGCACGCTGATTTATTCGTCCCAGCCCGATGCTCCGCGCATCGGCTCGCAGGCCGACGCGACGGTTGGCATGTTTGAGGTGCAGATGGAGCAGGTCTTCCGGCGGCCCGGCTTTCCTCGCCGGGCTATCCGCGGTCCAGCGGGACCGCCTACGCAGCCAGACCGCGGCCGCTGGATTCTCGCGGCGCGCCACCACGCAGGCTCGTTGGACGCCGTCGTGAACCAGGTGCGCTGGCGGAACCTGGGTGTAACGTCCGCCATCTTTCTGCTGTTATTGGCCGCGCTCGCCGCCCTGGTCCGCTATACACAACGCGCCCAGCACCTGGCACAGCTTCAAATGGACTTCGTCGCCGGCGTTTCCCATGAATTGCGCACGCCGCTCAGCGTGATCCGGACGGCAGGCCACAACCTGGGCGGCGGACTGGTCCGCGACGAGAAGCAGGTGCAGCGCTATGGCACCCTGATCCGCGAGGAAGCCGAGCGGCTGAGCGGCATCGTGGAACAGGTGTTGCGCTTCGCGCGCCGGGGCGAGCAGATTCGCGCTCGCGAACCGGTCCCCGTCGAAACCCTCATTGACGATGCGCTTCAATCGACGGCCTCGGTTCTGCGGGAGTCGGGCTGTGAGGTGGATAAGAAGATCGCGCCCGGCCTGCCGCCGCTCCTGGCAGATCCCGTGGCCTTGCGTCACGCTCTCCAAAACCTGCTGACCAACGCCGCCAAGTACGCCCGAGAAGGCGGATGGATCGGCGTCTTTGCGGAGTTGTCTTCCGGCGGATCGGCCGTTGATATCCGCGTCGCGGATCGCGGACCGGGAATTCCGCCCGATGAACTAGGTCAGGTGTTCGATCCGTTCTATCGTGGGAAGAGGGCCACGGAGGGCCAGATTCACGGTACAGGACTTGGCTTGAGCCTGGTGAAGCGCATCCTTGAAGCTCACGAAGGGAGCGTGACGGCACGCAGCGAGCCGGGCAAGGGAAGTGAGTTCGTCCTACGCGTCCCGACCGTACCCATGGAACAACAAGATGAGTTCGCGCATTCTTTTAATCGAGGATGAACCGGGCCTGGTTCTTACGCTCACCGATCTGCTCACTGCCGAAGGCTACGAGGTGGTTTCGGCCGGTGATGGTGTGCAAGGGCTCTCGCTGGCCCGGAGCGGGGGCTTCGACCTGATTCTGCTCGACGTGATGCTGCCGGGGAAAAACGGCTTCGATGTCTGCCGTGAACTACGGAAGGAAGGTTCGGAAACCGCCATCCTCATGCTGACGGCGAAGACACAAGTGGTCGACAGGGTGGTCGGGCTCAAACTCGGGGCCGACGACTATATGACCAAGCCGTTCGATCCTTCCGAACTGCTGGCACGCGTGGAGGCGCGGCTGCGCCGCGTCCATCAGCCGAAACCAGCAGCCGTCGCGCGGTATGAGTTTGGCACAGTTCAGGTGGATTTCGACAAAGCGGAGGTCATCCGCGACGGGGTTCCGATTAGTCTGGCGGGGAAGGAACTGCAGTTGCTGCGATACCTGATCGAGCACCGCGGGCATGTGCTCTCGCGGGACGAACTGCTGCAGAACGTGTGGGAATACCAGGCCGGCATTTCGACGCGCACGGTCGATGTGCACGTTGCATGGCTGCGGCAAAAGGTGGAAGAGAACCCGCAGTTCCCCAAGTTCATCCTGACCGTGCGGGGCGCCGGATATCGCTTCGCGTCGTAGATGATGCCACGCGGGTGCCGGCGGGTGGGGTTGATTTCCGATACGCACGGCCTGCTTCGGCCGGAGGCTGTGGAAGCTCTCCAGGGCTCTGACCTCATCCTCCACGCGGGAGACATCGGCGATCCGGCGATCATTGAAACGCTGCGGCGTTTGGCACCCGTGGTGGCGGTGCGAGGGAATATCGACAAGGGAGATTGGGCCTGCGATTTTCCTGAGAAGGCCGTCGCCGAGGCAGGTGGCGTTCGCATTTACGTCTTGCACGATATCAACGAACTCGATATCGATCCTGCCAGCGCGGGCTACGCTCTTGTGGCCTCGGGTCATTCACACAAGCCCGGCAAGGTCGAGCGGTCCGGGGTCCTGTACGTCAATCCGGGTAGCGCCGGTCCACGGCGCTTTCGTCTGCCGGTAACCGTTGCTCGCCTGAACTTTGAAACGAATCCCTGGGAAGTTCTGTTTATCGACCTTCTCGAAGGGCCTTTTCCAGCAAGTCGCTGACGTGAAGGCGTGACGCCCACTCGGTCAGGTAGGCCTGATCCAGACGCGCCGCTTGGACCTTCAGCACGCCTAGGATGTCGTGCCATTGCCGCTCGGAAACTTCGCCACCCATCCGATACCAGAGAAGTTTTGCCAGCACGGTGTCTTCGGCGCTCGCGATTGGGAACTCGATGTCCTCCAATCCGGGCAGAGCGGAAACGACATACCTCTTTCGGGCAAGTTGGGCCTGCGAGAAACCCGCCGGTTCCGCCGGAAAGAAATCGAATTTGAAGGCTCCCTTCAGATGGATCACGTTGAAAGGCCGGCCATCCCGGATGCTTTCGGCAGCGGATTGCGCATCCACGTAGAAGTTCTGTTGCAGAAGCTCGAACAGCCTCCGGGTATCGATGTGATGAAAATCGGCAAGGACATCGATATCGTTGGTCTGCCGCGGCAGCCCATAACTACCGCTTGCCACGGAGCCGCCGATCAGGTACGGCATCGACACCTTATCGAGGGTGGTTAGCAGCTCCTGAAGGGCCTGTGCGAGCGAAATCACGAGTGTTGATCCGGATCCCAGCCGTAGGCCTTGATCATCAGGTCACGCCCGAGTCGCCGGGCTGCCGCTCGAAGAAACACTTCCTTCTCGGTTGATTCCGGATACATGGTGCGCACGTTCGCTAATTGCAATGCCTGCTGGAAATCGCAAAGTTCGAAGACACGGGTGAGCCGCTCGCCCGGCTGCATGTTCCGGTAGAGCCGGATATAGACCTCAAGCGCGGTTGGGTCCGTATCGGCAAACCACGTCTCCGGCATCGCCTCATCATAGTTGAATCCGCCTTCTCTGGTATCATGCCAGCCGTGGGCGGGCGTTTGGGACTTTTGGTTCTCGCGCTGGCCATTCTTTGCCGTGCAGACAGTCTGGAAGACGCGGTGCGCGTGCTGGCGAAGAGGGTGGCTCCGCGGCTGGCCCCCACGGAAGTTCCTCGCATCACTTCACGGAACCTTTCTTCCGCCGGCAACGCCGAATTGCAGCGAGCGCGCGCCGTCATGGAGCAGGCCTTGCGGCGCCGAACGCCCCGGAACGCGCAGCCCGTCGACATCACGCTCACCTTCTCGGAGAACGTGCGGGGGTACTTGCTGGTAGCTCAGATTGGACCGGCCGTGGAGATGGTCCCCTATCGTCCTACATCGCAGCCCCAGCACACTACGCTTGCGCTTCAGAAACGACTGCTGTGGGAGCAGGACGAGCCCTTGTTGGATGTCGCCGTCGCCGAGGATGTGCTCATCACGCTCGACACGGCTAAGCTCGTTGTTTACCGGTTTGCGTCCGGGAAATATGAGCCGGTCCGATCGAGCACGATTTCGGCGCCGGCACTGCGCGATCCAAGGGGGCGTCTGGAGATCGATGCCGGTTCGGTTGCCGTCCATTTGCCCGGAATCGATTGCCGCGGCGCATGGAAACCGGACCTCGATATCTCGTGCCAGGCCGATAGCGGCCCGTTTTTCCTTGCTGGGCACACCGTTCGTTTTACGCCTGCGCGCAATACGCTTGAAAGTAACGGAGGGAGCCCATTCTTTTCCATAGCCGACCCACAGGATGCCGGGAAACCTGTCGTCCTCATTGCCTTCGCGAGCGGACGGCTTGATCTGATTGACAGCGACTGGCGTCCGGCGGGCAGCTTCGAGGGCTGGGGCGGCGACCTCGCTTCCGTCGCGGGACCTGGCTGTGAGGCCGGCCGATTCGTTCTCGCTACCCGCGCGGAGGCGAATCCTGCATCCGATACTCTTTCCGCAGTTCAGGTTTCCGCGCGCCGGCTGGTTGATCTCAACGAATCTGTCGAATTCCCAGGCAATATCACTGCGCTCTGGCCCACCACGGGTGGTGCAACGGTCATCGTCCACGACGCGACTTCCGGTCACTATGCGGCCTACATTGTTACTGTCGATTGCCGCCGCTAGCGTTCTGGCCGGGGCTTCGCCCCGGCCGCGCTACGGAGGAGTCTTGCGCATCGAGACGGCGGAAGCGCCCGCCCGCATCGAAGCCGTGCCGTGGATTGCCGGGCAAGTCTTCGAGACCCTGGTTCGTTTCGATGTCAAAGGTGAGGTTCAGCCGCTGTTGGCCACCGCATGGTCGCACGACGCGGCTCGCCGGAAATGGATTTTCACGGCGCGCTCCGGCGTGAAATTGCACAACGGCACATTGTGGGCGCCTTCTCCCGAGAGCCTCGCATTTGCCGATGACCGGCCCGTCGAGGCCATACTCCGGGACCTCGCCCGGCCGCGCAATGCGGTCGCTGTCCGCCTTGTGGACGGTACGGTGGTGGGCACCGGTCCCTATCGGGTGGAATCGTTCGAGGCCGGATCGCGTGTCACGCTCTCGGCGAATGAGGACCACTGGGCGGGACGACCCTTTGTTGATCGCGTTGAGGTGCGTTTCGCGCGCAATCTCCGCGAACAGGCGTTAGACCTCGAAACCGGCCAGGCCGATGTCGTCGAAGTCCCGCTGCTCGAGATCCGCCGGTTGCGGGAGCGCGGCGCCCGGCTAGCGGTTCCGCCCGCCACGGACATTCTCGCTCTCGTGTTCGAAGCTCCAACGAACACGCCCGACCAGGTCCGCGAAGCCCTCGCCCTCTCGCTCGACCGGAAGGCGATACACGGCGTCCTTCTGCAGCGGATGGGCGAACCATCGGCGGCGCTGCTTCCGCAATGGCTCTCCGGTTATGCGTTCGTTTTTCCCATGGAGCGCGACGTGGCCAACGCCCGGGCGAAAGGAGCCTCGTCACCTTCATTGCCGCTTGACTACGATCGCCAGGATCCGCTGCTGCGCACCGTGGCCGAGCGCATTATCCTCAACGCAGCCGAGGCAGGCCTCACTTTGCGCGCGGGAACCGGGGGTGTGACCTTGCGCCGGATTCACGCCGATTCCAGCGACGCGCGTACCGCATTAGAGGATTTGGCCGCCGTCCTCGGGCTCGCTCCGCCCGCCGAGAGCGATCTGTACGAGGCCGAGCGATCACTGTTGGCCGGATACCGTGTCATTCCCGTCGTGCACCTTCCCCGGATCCATCAGCTCGGCGCGGCCGTGATGAACTGGTCGAGCGACTTTGCCGCGGTCTGGCTTAACGAAGGAAACCGGCCATGACGTTCCGTGCCAAACTACTCCTCATCTCGGTGTTGACGGTAAGTGGCGCCGTCGCTCTTGTCACAGGGGTCGTTTCGGTTCGTACGCGACACACCTTCGAAGGCATCGACCAGTTGCGCCAGGCCGCCCTGTTGGACCAGTTCCAGCGGGAACTAGCTGCGCAAGGCGAGGATCTCGAACGCAGATTGCAGCGTGTGGCCGCTTCCGACAACCTGGCCCGGATGGAGGCTGAGGCCGCCCGCCCGGAACCCGACCTTGCGCGGTTCGTCTACGAGGCCCAGAGCCTGGCGGAATCCAGTGGATTGGATTACCTGGATATCGCCGGCGAGAACTCCGTCATCGTTTCATCCGCTCACTGGCCGGCGCGTTTCGGCTACCCGAATGAGTGGGGCGCCGGTGCAAAGGCGGCTCTTACGCGCGTGGCGGCGCCCGATGGATTTGTCGTGGGCCTGGCTTGCGCGCGACCGGCGGGCAAACGGCTACGGGTTCTCGCCGCCAGGCGCGTGGACGCCTCGTTTCTGTCCTTACTGGGTCACGCGCCTGGGCAGCGGGCCTTGCTTTGGTTCTCGCCCAACGAGGTCATCGATGCGAATGGTCCGGTCGCGCAGCCGCAGCTCCTCAATACGCTCGTTGAACGGGCCCGTACCGCGGGAGCTCGCACGGCGGGCACAGTTCAGTGGGACCGCGACCGCGCTTCGGCCGAGGCGTTCCTCGTCCTGCCGCTGCAGCGCGACGGGCAGTGGCTGGGCGCCTTGCTCGCCGGCACTTCGCTTCGTGACCAGGTGCGGTTGGAGCAGTCGATCCTTTGGACCGGCGTCGTCGTCGGAGGATCCGGCATCCTGCTCGGGGTGCTGCTCGGTTGGTGGTCGAGTGAACGCGTGTCCCGGCCGGTGGAGAAACTGGCCGCCGGCGCCCGTGCCGTGGCCGCGGGCGATTGGAGCGCGCGCGTGGACGTGACGTCGCGCGACGAAATTGGCGACCTGGCCCGCGCTTTCAACCAAATGACCGCCGAACTCGTTCAGCAGCGCGACCGCGCCATCCAGGCGGAACGCGTCGCCGCATGGCGAGAGCTGGCCCGCCGCCTGGCTCACGAGCTGAAGAATCCCCTGTTCCCCCTTCAGATCACCGTGGAAAACCTGCAAAGGGCCCGCGACCAGCACGCCGACCAGTTCGACGAGGTCTTCCGGGAAAGCACCAGCACGCTGCTCGCTGAGCTGGCGAACCTGAAGATCATCGTGGGACGCTTCAGCGACTTCGCCAAAATGCCTCCGCCGCAGTTCGAGCGGATTGACCTGAACGAACTGGTACGCGGCGTAGCCAAGTTGTTTGAAGCGCAGTGCAAGCCCGAGTTGGAGCTGAGTGCGGACGATGTCCATCTGGACGCGGATCCCG
>Ga0335084_10005808_pt1 | contig 12233 bp, 10 predicted proteins | sample Lox_Sample_44_FD_206721 | JGI IMG/M metagenome (GOLD analysis project Ga0335084, IMG submission 206721) | Soil microbial communities from Loxahatchee National Wildlife Refuge, Florida, United States - Lox_Sample_4.4 | ecosystem: Environmental > Terrestrial > Soil > Wetlands | place: USA...
CGAGTCCTTTGGGCACCGTGACCTTCCGCGTCGCCCGGTAGCGCGGCACGCTGTCATAGGCGTAGAGCCCGGTCTTGCGCAGCGGCTCGAGCGTCTCGAGGCCGTCCATCTTGCCGTAGAAGGTCTGGACGAAGAAGAAGCGGCGCATCTCGCCGTCGCAGATGACGTCGATTCCGGCCCGCTCCTGGTCACGGATGGCGAGCTGTGTCGCGTCGTCGAAGGTCTCCCGGACGTCGGTCTGCCCGTACTCGTCCGCCTTGATCTTGTCGAGTGCGGTCCAGAACCAGCCGGGGAAGCCGTGGCTGCCCATCACGTGGGTGTAGAGAAGTGGGAGCTTGGAGGCCATGCGCTGTCCTTTCCTAGAAGAGATGTTTCTGGATCTTGCCCACCGACGTGCGGGGGAAGACGTCACGAAATTCCACGACCTCCGGCACCTTGAAGAGGGATAGCCTCTCGCGGCACCAGCCGATGAGCTGGTCGGCCGTGGTGGCGGCGCCGTCCTTCACGATGACGTAGGCCTTGATCGCCTGATCGCGGACCGGGTCGGGAATCGCCACCACGGCCGCATCGAAGACCGCGGGATGCTGCTTCAGGGTCTCTTCCACCTCTGAGGCGGACACGTTCTCGCCGGCGCGCTTGATCATATCCTTCTTCCGATCAACGAAGAAGAAGCATCCGTCCTCGTCCATGTAGGCCTGATCGCCGCTGTGGAGCCATCCCTCGCGCAGTGTCTCGGCGGTGGCCGCCTCGTTCTTGAAGTAGCCCTTCATCACGGTTACGCCGGGGACGCCCGAGACCACCAGCTCGCCGACCGTGCCCGGCGGGACTTCCTTGCCGCCGGGGTCCACCACCTTGCACTCGTAGCCGAGCACGGGCATGCCCATGGAGAGCGGCTTGCGCGGCAGATCCAGCGGCTGCATCAGGGGGAGGCTCATGGTCTCCGTCATGCCCCAGATCTGCATGAGCGGCGCGCCGAAGCGCTCATGCCACTCCTCGAACTGCTGCGGCGTGACGTTCTGAGCGTAAGACACGGCGCGGAGGCGCGTCTGCCCCTCGCGGGGCGTCCGCGGCTGGGCGAGGAGCATGCGGATGGGCGCCGCGAAGAGCGCCGCGAGCGTCGCCTCGTGGCGCATCGCCTGCTCGACGAAGCGCGTGGCGCTGAAGCGCTCCATCAAGGCCACGCTGCCCCCCGCCAGCAGCATGGGCAGGAAGGCGTGCAGCTGGGCGCCGGCGTGGAAGAGCGGCAGCACGACGAGGTGACGATCCGCTGGTCCCACGCGCATGGCCTTCGACATCACCTCGCCGCCAAAGAGGTAATTGGTCTGAGTCAGCAGCACGCCCTTGGGCTTCGACGTCGTGCCCGAGGTGTACTGCATCGAGATCTCGTCGAGCGGCGCCACCGTCATGCCCGGCGACGTGGACGGCAGCCCGCGCAGGAGCGGCTCGAGCGGGCGCGCTTCGATCACGCCACCGAGGGCGGAGCAGCGGCCCGCGACGGCGTGGACCGGGGCCGCATACTGCGGCTCCGTGACGGAGAGCCGGGCTTCGGAGTGCGTGAGGATGTACTCCATCTCGTCGGCGGTGGAGACGGGATTGGTGGGCACCATGACCGTCCCCGTCTTGGCCGCCGCCATCCAGAAGAGGAGGAACTCGGGGCAGTTGCCGAGATGCAGGTTGAACTTGTCACCGTGCCGGAGGCCCCGCGCCAGGAGCAGATGGGCCGCGCGGTTGACGTCGGCGTCGAACTCGCGCCAGGTCCACCGCGCGCTGCCGCCTGCGGCGTCCTCGAAGATCAGGAAGAGCTGGTCGGGGAATCGCCGCGCCTTGTCCTCGAGCGCGCCCTTGAGCGTGCGGGTGCCGGTGATCAGCACGGCGCGTCAGCCTTTCGTTCTCTTGGCCACGAAGTCCGCGATACGGGCGCGGGCCTCTTTGTCACGACGCAGGGACGCCGCATAGGCCTGTGCAGCGCCGCCGGACTTCCCGGCGCGGATGTCCGCCACGATGGCCTTGGTCGCGGCCAGCCCGCCGCGCGGGTGTCGCGCGACGCCGGCGGCCAGCTCCGCCGCCGCGCTCTCCAGCGCGCCGTTGGGCACCACGCGCGTGACGAGGCCCATCCGGAGCGCCTCCGCGGCATCCACGGTCCGGCCCGTGAGCAGGAGATCCCGGGCCGGACCACCGCCCATGATGTCGAGGAGGCGGGCGATGCCGTACGACGGATTGAATCCGAGCGTCACCTCGGGCAGCCCGAAGCGTGCGCCTTCCTCGGCGATACGGAGATCCTGCGCCGCGGCCAGCATGCAGCCGCCACCGAGCGCGTAGCCCCGCACCGCAGCGATCGTCACCTGAGGTAGCCGCGCGAAGTGGTCCATGATCTTCTGCCAGCGTCGGGAGAGCGCTCGTGCCTCGGCGGGGGTGAGGGTCGGCATCTCGGCGATGTCGTTGCCCGCGCAGAAGGCTCGCCCGCGTCCCGAGACGATCACCACGATGGTGTCCTTGGAGCGCTCGAGCCGCGTGAGGGCGTGCTCGAGCACGGTGGCCACTTCGCGGTTGAGGGCGTTGAGCGCTTCGGGACGCTCGAGCGTCAACCGCGCGACGGCGCCGTCGAGGACAAGCGTCGCACTCATAGCCCGAGCCTCGCTCGGGCTTCCGCGGGTAGTGCCGCCGCCTCCAGGCTATCGGGGGCGCCTTCGACCTCGCCGGTCACCGCGGCCATCTGAAGTGCGGCGAATCGCGGATGGTCCACGCCGACGTCGACGAACCAGGCGAGGGGCATGCCGTCGGCAACGAGTCGTCGCTGCAGCTCGCGGCGAAGCCCGGCGTCGGCGCGTACGGCCGCGGGATCGCGTCCGGCCTCGAGGGCATAGGCCGCCAGCGCGCCCGCGGCCTCGCCGGTATTCCACTCGACGGGGTGCAGGCGGTAGCAGCCATTGGTGATATGCGTGGTGCCCAGGTTCTTGGCCCCCGCCAGGAGGTTCTTCATCCTCACCGGGATCAGCGCGCCCATCGGAATCTGAAAGGGCCGGGTGCGGCACGACACGCCGACGTCGTCCGGGCCGGAATTGTGGATGTCGACGGGATACCATCCAACGCCGACCGGGTCTTCGAACTGGGCCGCGCGCGCTCCGCTCTGGTAATCGGCCGATACCTCCTGCTCGCGAATGGTCCTGAGCGACCGGATCCGCCGGCACTCCCTTATGTAGGGATGCTTGCCAAGGGTATCCGCCGTCGCGAACACGTCGGACCTGGGCCTGAGCTCCGGGAAGCCTGGAGCGTGCCCTGGCCGGGGCGCCTCCGCCTGCAGCCAGTAGAGAAAGCCCAGGCTCACGCGCTTGGCGTCCTGGAGCGCGCGTGCCTGCTCGAGCGGCGACCGGTCGAGGATACTCTGGTCGCGATAGTCATTGCCCGGCCAGTTGAGCATGCTGATGTCGCGAGGATAGCCTGTGCCGGGCGGGAACAGGCTCGCGTCGATCAGGCGGCGGTAGGTCCAGAGCCCACCCTTGGTGCCGGGTGCCTGCTCCAGCACCTGGTACTCGAGCCAGCGCGTCTCCTCGCCGTAGATCTCGCCGCCGTGCACGTGAATGCGCAGCGAATAGGGCTGGCCGTCGCGATAGTGCTCGTACCGCTCGGGCTGCCGGATCACGTGGCGCTCGCCCGCGGCCATGCGCTCCAGCACGAAGGTGTAGGTGAAGCTCTGGACGCAGTGGGGCTTGGGCGCGAGGGGCTGGGCATGCGGCTCGCCGGTCTCGGCCTTGGTCTCCGCGCCGATGACGTATTCCGCCCCGGCCAGCGGCAGGAGATCTCCCAGCTCCGTGGCGTCGATAACCATGCGCGGCCGCAAGCGCATCCAGCGCCGGTCGTCCAGATTCACGGCGAGCACGCTTTCGATGCGATCCGCGTTGACCTGCGCGCTCGCGGCCTTGGTCCGCGGGAAGATGACGAGCCGCCCGGCGTCGACGAAGGGCTGCGCCATGGCATTCAGGACGCCCAGGGCCACGCGAGGCTCGAAGGCGAGACGTGTGACCCAGCAGGTGCCGGGGTTGGGATGGGGCTGCGCGGCCAGAGCAGGGGACAGGCGCCGGTAGTGAGCGCGGATAGCCTCGCGCATGGCGTAGTAGCTCCGCGTCCCGCCGAAGCGCTCGATGTGCTCGTGCTCGTCGAGCGCGGAGACGCCCTGGGCCGTGAGCTGGCCGCCGATCCAGTCGGTCTCTTCCAGCAGGCACACGGTGCGTCCCGCGCGGGCCGCGGCCAGCGCTGCCGCGAAGCCGCCCGTTCCGCCCCCCACCACGAGCACGTCACAGATCCTGTCCTCCACGCTCCGGCCCGGCTCGCCGCAGTCCACCACGGCCGCGCCGGGATCGCCCGTGGCCCGCACTGCCATCACGTCGAGGAGCGCCGTCACGGCTGTCTCACGCGCCCAGGTAGAGCTTGCGGACCACGTCCGTCCTCTGGAGCTCGGCCGCCGTCCCCTGGAGCGAGACGTGACCGGATTCGAGGAGATACGCGCGGTCGGCCAGCTCGAGCGCCATGGCGGCGTTCTGCTCGACGAGCACGATGGTGAGACCGCGGCTCGCGAGCTCGCGAATGATGCGCGCGATCTCGCTCACGATGATGGGCGCCAGACCCAGCGACGGCTCGTCCAGAAGCAGGCACTTGGGCCTGGCCATGAGCCCGCGCCCGATCGCGAGCATCTGCTGCTCCCCGCCTGAGAGCGAGCCGCCACGCTGGAGGAGTCGCTCGCGCAGCCTCGGAAAGAGCCCGTAGACGTTCTCGAGGTCGCCGGCGATGGCGCCGCGGTCCGCGCGCTGGTAGGCGCCCATCCTGAGATTGTCCAGCACCGTGAACTTGGGGAAGATCTGCCGCCCTTCCGGCACGAGCACGAGGCCCCGCTCCACCCGCTCGAAGGGGAGGAGGCGCGTGATGTCCTCGCCCAGGTAGCGGATGTGACCGGCCGAGGGCGCCTTGAGCCCCGCGATCACCCGGAGCGTGGTGGTCTTGCCCGCCGCGTTCGGGCCTATGATGCAGACGATCTCGCCGCCCGCTACCGTGAGGGTCACGTCGTGGAGCACGTGGACCTTGGCGTAGCGGCAGTTGACGCGGTCAAGCTCGAGCATGGCCCGCTCCGAGATACGCCTCGATCACCGCCGGCTCGTTCAAGACCTGCTCCGGCGACCCTTCCGCGATCTTCTGGCCGTAGTTCAGCGCGATGACCCGGTGGGCCAGGCCGCGAAGAAAGCCGATCTTGTGATCCACGAGGCAGAGCGTCGTGCCGGCGCGGTGCACCTTGTCGAGGACGGCCTCGAGGTTGCGGATCTCGTCGCGCCCGAGGCCCGAGGCCGGCTCGTCGAGGAGCAGGAGCTCGGGCTCGCACATGAGGGCCATGGCGATGCCGAGCATCTTCTCCTCGCCGTAGGAGAGGTTGCCCGCGAGCTGGTCCGCCGCCTCGCCGAGATTGCAAAGGGCCAGCACCTCGCCGACGCGAGCCGCGAGACGCTCCTCGACGCCCCGCGCGGCGCCGACGATCTCGAGCCCACGGCGGAAGCCCAGCGCACGCTTGAGCGCCAGGTGGCTCGCCACCCGCACATTGTCGAACACGGACAGCTCGGCGAACACCTGCGGGTTCTGGAAGGTCTTGACCACGCCGAGCCCGGCGATGATGTCGGGGCGCAGCTCCTGGATCTCTCGACCTTTCCACAAGACCTTGCCCGAGGTGGGCGACAGCAGGCCCGCCATCATGCTCAAGAGCGTGGTCTTGCCCGAGCCATTGGGGCCGATGATGCCGACGATCTCGCCCGGCTGGACCAGGAAGGACACGTCGGCGACCGCGACGAGTCCGGCGAAGCGCTTGGTGAGGCCGCGGACTTCAAGCGCCACGCTTCGCCCTCCACGCGTTGAGCGTGCCCACGATGCCACGGGGCATCACGAGGATGGTGAAGATCAGGATGGCGCCGTACAGGATGGCGCGGATCTCGGCGCGGAGGTCGATCGCATGCGGCAGCCCGGTCAGCACGAGCGAACCCACGATGGGCCCGATGAGGGTGCCCTGGCCGCCCAGCAGCACCATGGCCAGCACCTCCATGGACTGGTTGATGCCGAGGTAGCCGGGATCGATATAGCCCGTGTAGTAGCCGTAGAGCCCGCCCGCGAAGGACGCGAGCGCATTCCCCACGGCGAAGGAGAGGAGTTTGTAGCGAAACACGTTGATGCCGAGCGTACGAGCCAGGTCCTCGTTGAGGCGGATGGCGCCGAAGCAGCGCCCCATCCAGGAGCGCAGACATCGCGCGCAGACCAGCACGGTGAGCGACAGACAGACGAGGGTGAGGTAGTACCAGGCGATCGGCCCCTTGATCGGCACGATGCCGCTGCCCGGCCAGTAGATCGTCGGCTTGGCCGCTACCACGAGGCCGAGGGTGCCGTTGGTGACGCTGTTCCAGTTCATCACGAAGAGCCGGATCATCTCCGAGAAGGCCAGTGTCACCACCGCGAAGTAGAAGGTCTTGAGCCTGAACTTGAAGCAGATGCTGCCGACGATGAGCGCCAGCACCACGGCGGCGGCGGCCGAGGGCAGGGTGGCGATCCAGAACGGCAGCTTGCAGTTCGTCGCCAGCAGGTACGTCATGTAGGCGGAGACGCCGAAGACCGCCGGGTGGAACATCGAGAGCTGGCCCGTGAAGCCGAAGATGAGATCGAAGGTCACCGCGAGAATCGCGTAGATGAACGTGAAGATGAAGATCGTGAGCAGGAAGTCGCCGCGCACGAAGATCGGCAGGGCGTACAGCACTCCCCACAGCAGCGCCTGGCCGGTCATTCGTCGCCGAAAAGGCCGGAGGGCCTGAAGAGCAGGATGGCCACGAGCACCGCCAGGCCGTAGGCGTCGCGGAAAGCCGTGGGGAGAAAGATGGAGCCCACGCCCTCGATGACGCCGAGGATGACGCCGCCCCAGAGCGAGCCCATGAGGCTCCCGATGCCGCCGAGAATGGCCGCCTCCATGCCCTTGAGCACGTAGACGCCGCCCATGGCGGGCTCGAGCGAATAGAGGCTGGCGTAGAGCGCGCCGCCCAGGCCGGCGAGCCCAGTGGAATAGAGCATGACGGCGGTCTCGAGACGCGGCGTGTGCACGCCCATGAGCATGGCCGCCTCCGGATTCTGCGCGTAGGCGAAGGCTGCGCGGCCGAGCCAGGTGCGGGCGAGGCCGAGGTAGGTCACGACGATGACGATCACGATCACCGCGAAGACCACGAGCTTCATCTTGGGCAGGCCGATGTCGCCCACGCGGAGCGCGCCGGGCAGGACGAAGTGCATCTCGACCGGCGTGGCCGTCCACAAGAGCATGGAGGCGCTCTCGAAGATCGAGATGAGACCGATGGAGACGAGGAGGCCGTTGACGAGATTGTTGCGGGTGAATCGGAAGAAGGCCTTGTTCGAGAGATACCCGGCGGCGGCGGCGATGAGACAGGCGGGAATCACCGCCACCGGGTAGGGCAGACCGCCTCGCTCGGCCAACGCATAGGTCGCGTAGGCGCCGATCATCATGAACTCGCCGAGGGCGAAGTTCACGATGCCCGTGATGCCGAACGTCAGCGTGATGCCGAGGGCGATGATGCCGTACATGGCGCCGATGATGGAGCCATTCAGCACCTGCCCAAGGACGAGCTGCGTCACTAGTTCGGGTTGATGTGCTGCACCTCGAGGGCGCCACCCTTTTTCAACCGGACCACGTCGAAGTTGAAGATGGCCTCGCCCTTGTCGTCGAAGCGGATCTTCCACAGGCCGTCGTAGGTCATGGACATGAGCGCCTTCTTGACCGCGGCCGGATCGTCCACGGTGCCGGCCTTCTTCATCGCCTCCACGAGCATGTACACGTGGTCGTAGCAGGAGGAGGAGCAGAGCGGCGCCTGGTCATAGGGGAAGTCGCGCTTGTAGAAATCCTTGTAGGCCTTGACGAACTTGGCCACCTTGGGGTCTTTCTTCTCGGCCTCCTCGAAATGCTTGGGGACGTAGACCATGTACTCCTCGATGCCGTCCTTGTTCTTGAGCCCGGGGCCGAGCGAGCCGCGCACGAGGAAGAACTTCGTGAGCTGGCCCGTCTCCGTGGCCTGCCGGACTATGTCGTAGATGTAGGAGTCGGCATAGCCCGGGAAGAGGAAGTCGGGCTTCCAGGCCGCGATCTTGGCGAGGACGGCGGAGAAGTCCTTGGTGCCGGGCTCGAAGTAGTCGAGGCGGGACTCGATGCCCTTCTGCTTCAGCATGGGCACGTAGATATCCTCGAGCACCTTGCCGCCCTGGTCGTTCTGGAAGAGCATGGCGATCTTCTTGGCGCCCGTGGTCTTGACCAGGTTGTCCACCATCAGCTCGCCGAACCCGTTCTTGCCGGCGTCCCAGTTCCACGTCCGCATCAGGAACTCGTGGCCCGGCGTACCGACGTAGTCGTGGATGCGCGTGGCGCCGCCCCACATCAGGAGCTTGCCGTTGAACTCCGCCGCGTAGGGCCGCACGGCGAGGAAGACGTTGGACAGAAAGGGGCCGAAGATGTACTTCGCCTGGTCCACCTCGACCAGCCGCTTGAGCTGGACCGTCGCCTCCTTGGGCTCGCCGCGCGTGTCGAGGGCGATGAGCTGGAGCTTGTAGGTCTTGTTGCCGACCTTGAAGCCGCCGGCCTTGTTGATCTCGTCCACCGCGAGCGCCGTGCCCTGCGAGGACATCCAGCCGTAGATGGCGTTGGCGCCCGTCTGGGCCTCGATCTGGCCGATCTTGACGACGTCCTGGGCGGCGGCGGGCGCTGCGATGAGGGCCAGCACCGCGAGGATCAGCGACACACGCTTCATACAGTCCTCCTCTCCACGTTGAGAGTCTCGATGACGGGGGCGGCGGCGTCAGAGCGCCGGGATTCTATGCGCGGAACTCCGTCTTGCCCGTACCTTCCATCAGCCCGCTCAATACTCGACTGACCGCATCCTGATGCGCCGCGAGGGCTGCTTCGGCCATGTCTTCTGCCGGTCTCGGCTCCTGGTCGAAGTTACCGTAGATGTCGCTGCCGCGGACGAGCATGGCGGAATCGCGGAAGCGCAGCTGCCTGACATAGGTTGGTATGTATCGGACGGCGACTCCGATGCGGCGGTACGTGGAGCGGTTCGGTTTCGAACCGTGCACGAGCTTGATGTGATGGAGCGACATTTCACCCGGGTGAAGCGCGAGACCCACGGCCTTGCTGTCATCCACGGTGACGGCAATCTCCTGGCCGCGCGACAAGAGGTTGTCCTTGGCGAACGTGTCGATGTGCGGAAGCGCATCGATCAGGTGAGTGCCGGGGATCACTTCCATGTAGCCGCTCTCCGGTGTCGATTCGCTGAGGGCGACCCATGCGGTCACGACGTCGCTGGGCTCGAGGCCCCAGTACGTCGAATCCTGATGCCAGCTCACGTAGGAGGCGCCGTCCGGTTCTTTGGCGAACAGATGCACGTTCCAGCACAGTATGTCGGGACCAATGATGTCTTCGACGCTGTCGAGGATCGCCGGATGACGCACCAATTCGTCACACCAGGTGAAGAGCAGGTTGACCTTGTGCCGCAGATTGCTTTCGAGCTTCCGCCCCGACCGCTGTTCATAGCTCTCCAGCCGGCGGCGGAACGACAACGCCTCGTCCTCGCCCATGACCTTGATCGGAGCGAGGAATCCCGTCTCGGCAAATTCCTTGACCTGGGCATCACTCAGGCTCTTCCTCATTGTCGCCTCCCGGGCGATTAAGACACGTCAGGTGGGTGTGTTAGCACGTGACTTCTACCGCGTCAAGCACGACGGGCGCCGTCGGGCGGTGCGGGTCGGCGGATGTGGACCGGAACACCGTGAAGGGACGGGGATCAGAGGGCAAGCCGCTTGGCGATGATCTCCTTCATGATCTCCGAGGTCCCCGAGGCGATGGTCCAGAGCCTCACATCGCGAAAGAAGCGCTCCACCGGGAACTCGCGCATGTAGCCGTAGCCTCCGTGGAGCTGCACCGCCTGGTACGCGACGCGGTTGGCTACCTCCGTCGCGAAGAGCTTCGCCATGGACACCTCGGTGATGCAGTCCTCACCGTCGTTGTAGAGGCGAGCGGCGCGGTAGAGGAGACAGCGGGCGGCCTCGACCTCGGTGGCCATGTCGGCCACGCGGTGCCGCAGCGCCTGCTTCTCGCTCAGCGGGCCGTCGAAAGCATGGCGCTCGCGGATATAGGCCATGCTGTCCTCGAGCGCTTGGGCGGCGCCCGACAGGGCCAGGACTCCCGCCATGATCCGCTCGCGCTGCAGCCCCGCCGCAAGCTGCTGGAATCCGCGGCCTTCAACGCCGAGGAGATTCTCCGCCGGCACGGGGCAATCGTGGAAGGCCAGCTCGGCGGTGTCGGAGGCCAGCATGCCCATCTTGTCGAGCTTGCGGCTCACCGTGAAGCCGGGCAGACCGCGCTCGACGAGGAACATGGAGAGGCCATCGTGGCGCCGGTCGGCGCTGCCCGATCCCGTCCGGGCCGCGACGAAGTAGAGATCCCCGTAGACGCCGTTGGTGATGAAGATCTTGCTGCCCGTGAGGAGATAGTGATCTCCGCTTCGCACCGCGCGCGTCGTGAGGTTCGCCATGTCGGAACCGGTTCCCGGCTCGGTGATGCCCAGTGCGCAGACGATCTCGCCCTTGATGATGCTGGGGAGGTACTTCTGCTTCTGCGCGTCGTTCCCGAAGCGCGTGAGCCACGGCGAGGACATGTCGGTATGCACCAGCACGCTGAAGGCCACACCGCCCGATCGGCAGCGCGCCATCTCCTCGCCCAGCACCACGCTCGACAGAAAATCGCCCCCCGCTCCGCCATACTCCACCGGGAACTCCAGCCCGAGAAAGCCCAGCTCCCCCAGCCGCCGCCAGAACGCCTTCGGGATCTGCCCCGCCGCCTCCCACTCGTCCACGCGCGGCGCCACCTCCTTCTCCACGAAGGCGCGCACGCTCTTCCGCAGCATCCCGTGATCTTGGCTGAACATCTCTTATCCTCTCCCCTCTGGGGAGAGGGCAGGGTGAGGGGATCGCTGCGGCCGCTCACTCATTCGTCTGCGCTCGCCTGAGCACCGCGTCCCAGATATCGGAGAGACCCAGCCGCCGCGCCCACGCCGCAAGGTACGCCGTGTCGATCTCGACGCCTTTGCTCGGAGAGTGGCGGCCATCCTCGAATCAACCATGTCGGTGCGCGATACGTCGGGATTGAGTTCGTCGCTCACTGGATCACCTCGTCGGCGCGCTGCACGAGCGACTGCGGGAGGGGCAGCCCGATGGCCCTGGCCGTCTTGAGGTTGATGACCAGCTCGAACTTCGTGGGCTGCTCGACGGGCAGGTCGGCAGGCTTGGCGCCCTTGAGGATCTTGTCCACGTAGGTGGCGGCGCGCCGGTAGATATCAGACAAGCTCGGGCCGTAGGACATGAGGGCCCCGGCCACCGCATCCTCCCTCTGCGTGAAGATCGACGGCAGCCGGCTCTTTGCCGTGAGGTCTGCGAGCCTCGCCCGGTATGGAATGAACGCCGGATCCGTCACGACGAACAGTGCCCCCACGCGCTCCTTGGCCATCGCCGTGAAGGCACCCTCGAAGTCGCCGGGCCCGCGTGCCTCCAGGAGCAGAAGCTGCAGCCCCAGCGACCGTGCCGCGCCCCTGATCTCGCTCATCGTGAGCGGCTGGCTCGGACTGGCCGGGTTGGAGAGGACGGCCACACGGCGGGCCTTGGGGACGGCTTCCTTGAGCAGCTCCAGGTCCTTGCCGAAAATGTTGAAGCCGACGCTATAGGTCAACCCTGTGACGTTCCCGCCCGGACGCGCGAGGCTTGCGACGAGCCCAAGCCCAACAGGATCCGGGACACTCGTGAACACGATGGGGATAGTCCCCGTGGCGTTCTTGGCTGCCAGGGCTGCAGGCGTCGGCGACGCGACGATGATGTCCACCTTTAACCTCACCACCTCGGCTGCGAGATCGGGCAGCCTCTCGAGACGGCCCTCTGCGAATCGATACTCGATGACGATGTTCTGGCCCTCGATCCACCCGAGCTCGCGCAGCCCTTGCCGGAACGCCTCGGGCAAGTGAGGGCTGGAGGTGCTCGAGCCGGAACCCAGATAGCCTATTCGAAAGATCTTCCCCGCCGGCTGCGCGTCGGCGACCCGCGGTGCTGCGAGCAGGCCGCCGGCCAGCGTGTGGAGGAAGGTCCGACGTGTCGTCATGGGATCACTTCGTCGG
>Ga0335084_10005809_pt1 | contig 12232 bp, 7 predicted proteins | sample Lox_Sample_44_FD_206721 | JGI IMG/M metagenome (GOLD analysis project Ga0335084, IMG submission 206721) | Soil microbial communities from Loxahatchee National Wildlife Refuge, Florida, United States - Lox_Sample_4.4 | ecosystem: Environmental > Terrestrial > Soil > Wetlands | place: USA: Florida...
CGCACTGGCCCTCTCGGCCCTGGTATGGGCCGAGATCGCGGTGCTGGCCGCGAACGACCTGCGCTGCCCGCTCACGGACGTCGCCATGCGGTACACCGTGGACCGGGGCGACGCGTTCGACATCTACCTGCCCGGCTGGTTGGCGCGGCACAACAAGGCGATCTTCGGGACGGTGTTCCTCGCCGGCGAGGTCGTCCTGGTGTGGTGCTGGAGGCGGCGGCGGACGGCGCCTTCCACCATCTCCCAGGCCTGAGCGACGCCGTCCAGCCGTGCCGCCGGCCCGCTGCGGCAAAGGCAATTTCCGTTTATTCCCTCGGGACTTCACCCCGCTCGCCCTCGTCAGAGCGGGCTGCTAGAACCGCCTCTCCGATGCCCGACTTCGTCCACCTGCACCTGCACACGCTCTATTCGCTGCTCGACGGCGCCATCCGCATCAAGGACCTCCTCAAGACGGTCCAGGCGAAGGGGATGAAGTCCGTGGCGGTCACCGACCACGGCAACCTGTTCGGCGCGGTGGACTTCTACAAGAAGGCGAAGGACGCGGGCGTGAAGCCCATCCTGGGGATGGAGACCTACGTCGCCGGGGAGAAGGGGCGCACGGACCGGACCGAGCGCATCGGCCGCCACCTCGTCCTCCTCGCGAAGGACGCCGAGGGCTGGGCGAACCTGCGCACCCTCTCGTCCAAGGCGTTCACCGAGGGTTTCTACTACGACCCGCGAATCGACAAGCAGCTCCTCCGCGAGCACTCGAAGGGGCTGGTGGGCCTCACCGCCTGCCTGGCGGGCGAGATCCCGCGGCTGGTCCGGCAGGGCGACATGGACGGCGCCCGCCGCGCCGCCCGCGAGTACCGGGACATCTTCGAGCCGGGGTCCTTCTTCCTCGAGGTCCAGTCGAACGGGATGAAGGAGCAGCTCGAGGTCAACGCCCGGCTGGCGGAGCTGTCGGAGTCGGAGGGCATCCCCCTCGTCGCCACCGCCGACGCGCACTACGTGAGCCGCGACCAGGCGCGCGCGCACGAGGTGCTGATGTGCATCGCCTCGAACAAGACCTTCTCGGACCCCAAGCGCCTGCGCCACGACACCGACGGCCTCTTCATCGCCTCGGGCGACGAGATGGCGGCGGCGCTGCCGCAGCACCGCGAGGCGATCGAGAACTCGTTCCGCATCGCCGAGATGTGCAACGTCGAGATGAAGCTCGGGAAGTCCTTCCTGCCTCGGTTCCAGGTGCCCGAGGGGCTGAGCGAGGACGAGTACATCGAGAAGCTCTCGCGCGAGGGGCTCGACCGCCGCTTCCGCGAGATCGACGGGAAGTACCCGCACGACCGCGACGTCTACCGGGCGCGGCTGGAGATGGAGCTCTCCGTCATCCGCACGATGGGGTTCAGCGGCTACTTCCTCATCGTCCAGGACTTCATCAACTGGGCGAAGCAGCACGACGTGCCGGTGGGCCCGGGCCGCGGCTCGGGCGCGGGATCGATCGTGGCCTGGTCGCTGCGCATCACCGACCTCGACCCGCTCCGCTGGAACCTGCTCTTCGAGCGCTTCCTCAACCCCGAGCGCGTCTCCATGCCGGACTTCGACGTGGACTTCTGCCAGAACCGGCGCGACGAGGTCATCCAGTACGTCCGCGGCAAGTACGGGCAGGACAACGTCGGCCAGATCATCACCTTCGGCTCGCTCAAGGCGCGCTCGGTGATCCGGGACGTGGTGCGGGTGATGGGGCTGCCCTTCGCCGAGGGCGACAAGATCGCGAAGCTCGTCCCCGAGCCGGTGCAGGGCAAGACGCCGCCGCTCAAGGAGCTCATCTTCGGGAAGAAGGCGGAGAAGGGGGGCGACGACCCCATCGCGCCGGAGCCGCGGCTCCGCGACCTGTACGACAAGCCCGCGGTGATCGCGCAGTGGGTGGACGACCGCGGCCAGCAGCAGATCGTGACCCACCGCGACCTCCTCGACATCGCCATGTCGCTCGAGGGGCTGAACCGGCAGGCCGGCCTGCACGCCGCCGGCGTGGTGATCGCCGACAAGCCGCTCTGGGAGTACGTCCCGGCCTACCAGGACGACAAGTCCCAGATGCTCGTCTCGCAGTTCGCGAAGGACGAGGTCGAGGCCGCGGGCCTGGTGAAGTTCGACTTCCTCGGCCTCACCACCCTCACCGTCATCGACGACGCGCTCCGGCTCGTCCGGGCGAACCACCCGGAGATGAAGGACTTCAAGGCGTCGGACATCCCGCTCGACGATCCCGCGGTCTACGAGCTCATCTCCCGGGGCGACACCGCCGGCGTCTTCCAGCTGGAGTCCTCGGGCTTCACGGCGATGGTGACGCGGATGAAGCCCTCGCGGTTCGAGGACGTCATCGCCGCCGGCGCGCTCTACCGGCCCGGCCCGCTCGATCAGAAGCTCGAGGACGGGCGGACGATGGTGGACGTGTACATCGACCGCAAGCTCGGTCGCGAGGAGGTCGCCTACCCCCACCCGCTGCTCGAGCCGGTCCTGGAGCCGACCTACGGCGTCGTCGTCTACCAGGAGCAGGTGATGCAGATCGCGCAGGTGCTGGGCGGCTACTCGCTCGGCGGCGCCGACCTGCTGCGCCGCGCCATGGGGAAGAAGAAGGCCGAGGAGATGGCGAAGCAGCGCGCCATCTTCGTGAAGGGCGCGACCGTGAACGGGGTAGACGCCGAGATCGCGAGCGGCGTCTTCGACCTCATGGAGAAGTTCGCGGCCTACGGCTTCAACAAGTCGCACTCGGCGGCCTACGGGCTCCTCACCGTCCAGACCGCGTGGCTCAAGGCGCACTACCCCGTGGAGTTCATGGCCGCGCTCATCTCCAGCGAGGCGTCGAACACGGACAAGGTGGTGGCCCACATCGGCGAGGCGCGCGCCGCGGGCATCGAGGTGCTGCAGCCGGACGTGAACGAGTCGAACGCCGAGTTCACGGCCTTCGTGGGAGCAACGATCGCTCCGGGCGGGCATTCTGGGCCCCCCCGGAACGAGCGTCGGATCCGCTTCGGCCTGGGCGCCGTGAAGGGCGTCGGCGAGGCCGCGGTGCAGGCCGTCCTCGAGGCGCGGGCCGAGGGCGGGCCGTTCGGGAGCCTGTTCGACCTCGCGCTGCGCGTGGACAGCCGCAGGATCAACAAGAAGGTGGTGGAGGCGCTGGTGAAGAGCGGCGCCTTCGACTTCGAGGGCGTGCCGCGCTGGCAGCTCTTCGCCGGGATCGACGCGGCGTTCGCGGCGGGCGCCTCCGCGCAGGCGGACCGGGCCAGCGGGCAGGCGTCGCTCTTCGGCGCGCTCCCGGCGGCGGACACGGCCGCGAAGCCGCGCTACCCGAGGTCCGGCGAGCTGGTCGGCGAGACCCAGGTGGAGGAGTGGCCGGAGCGCGTGCGCCTCGCGCTGGAGAAGGAAGCGCTCGGGTTCTACATCACCGGCCACCCGCTCCAGGGCTACGAGAAGGAGGTGAAGCGCTACGCCTCCGTCACCTGCGCCGCGGTGGCGAAGAAGCGGCACGGCGACAAGGTGAGCGTGGTCGGCGTGGTGGCCAGCCTCCGGGAGCGGATGAACAAGGAGAAGGGGACGCGCTTCGGCTTCCTCACGCTCGAGGATCTCTCCGGGACCGTCGAGGTGATCTGCTGGGCCTCGCGCCTCGCGCAGAACGGGCGCCCGGCGCAGAAGGGGTGGTCCGACTGGGAGCTCTTCGTGAAGAGCGACGAGCCCGTCCTGGTCCACGGCGAGGTGCGCATCAACGACCGCGAGGCGGAGAACCCCAAGGCCGAGATCACCGCCATCGAGATCGAGCCGCTCTCCGCGGTTCGCAACCAGAAGACCACGGAGGTCGCGCTGCGCATCGACGCCGAGGCCCTCACCGCCGAGAAGGCCACCGCCCTGAAGACGCTCCTGGCGCGCCATGCCGGGAACACCGCCGTGACCGTGCACGCGGTCATCCCGGCGCAGACCGAGACCACCATCGCCGTCCCGTCCCGGGTACAGCCCGCGGACGAGCTGCTCGACGCTGCCCGGCGGCTCGGGTTCGAGGTGGAGCTCCGATAGGGCGTCTCGGTCCTTCCGTCCGACCTGGGCCGTACGAGCGATACCGCCGGGGCAGGTGGAGCCCGCGACGGAGACGCAATAGCTCAATATCAGGCCGAAACCCAAAAGAGCCCGGACGGAGGGGCTGGGCCGGCTGACCTCATCCGCGTGAGCCTGTAGTATGGGGTCACGTCTCCGAGCGACAAGATGAAGGGGGTGAGGTCATGATGCGCGCGAACGTCCGCGTTCCGGCGCCTCGTGGTGCGGCAGCTCACGTCGAGCCGGGCGGAGTGCTTCGCTGCGACCGCCAGGCGGAGGAGATGCTGAAGGTATTCTTCCCTGACGCGTCGGAGGGACAGCCGGTGCCGGTGGACCTGCGCGGCCTGGTGGACGGATCGCAGGCGGGGGTCCCCGGAATCCGGCGCACGCTGATCATGGAAGGCCACGGCGAGCGCCTGCGGATCGAGGTGACCGCGGTGGGGAAGGCGAAGACCCAGCTCCACCTCTGGCGGGAGCCGCTCCCCGAGCCGCTCCACGTCGGGATTGAGGGCACGGCGGCGGCGTCGCCGGCCGACGGGCTCACGCAGCGTGAACGGGAGGTCGCCCTGCTCGTGGCGGACGGGCTCCGCTCCCGCGAGGTGGCCGAGCGGCTGGGGATCGCCTCCCAGACGGTCAAGAGCCACCTCAAGACCATCTTCGACAAGCTGGGCGTGCGGAACCGCGTCGAGCTGGCGCGGCGCCTCGTCCAGCACTAGTCGAGGCGGAGCGCCAGGCGCCCCGCCCGGGCAGTGAGGTGCGAACCTTGCGGCGTCACCGGCGCGGGGATACGGTCCCCGCCTCATGGTGACGCTCCCGGACGTGCAGGCCGCGCTCGGCAGGATCCGCGAGAAGATCTACCTCTCGCCCTGCGCGCGCTCGGAGACCCTCTCGCGGCTCACCGGCACCTCCGGGTACCTGAAGCTCGAGAACCTCCAGATGACCGGCTCCTACAAGGAGCGCGGCGCCCTCAACAAGCTCCTCACCCTGTCCCGCGCCGACGGCGCGCGCGGCCTCATCGCGGCGAGCGCCGGGAACCACGCCCAGGGCGTCGCCTACCACGCGGGGCGCATGGGTGTGGCGGCGACCATCGTGATGCCCGAGACCACGCCCATCATGAAGGTGGCGAACACCCGGGCCTACGGCGCGCGGATCGTGCTCCACGGCGCCAACTACGACGAGGCCTATGCCGAGGCGCGCCGCCTGGAGCAGGTGGAGTCGCTCGCCTTCGTCCACCCCTTCGACGACGAAGCGGTCATCGCCGGCCAGGGGACGATCGGGCTGGAGGTACTGCAGCAGCTCCCGGACGCCGACGCGATCGTGGTGCCAGTGGGCGGCGGGGGCCTCGTCTCGGGCATCGCCGTCGCGGTGAAGGAGCAGCGCCCCGCCATCAAGGTCTTCGGCGTCGAGACCGAGGTGCTCCCCTGCATGCTCGCCGCCCTCGAGGACGGGAAGCCGGTCACCCTCGAGCCCGCCTCCACCGTCGCCGACGGCATCGCCGTGAAGCGCGCCGGCGAGGTGACGCTCGCGCACGTGAAGAGGTACGTGGACGAGATCGTGACCGTCTCCGAGGAGGAGATCGCGAGCGCGATCCTCTACCTCCTCGAGCGGGAGAAGACGGTCGCCGAGGGCGCCGGGGCGGCGCCGGTGGCGGCCCTCCTCCACCACAAGATCCGCGGGCTGGAAGGGAAGAAGGTCGTCTCGATCCTCTCCGGCGGGAACATCGACGTGAACCTGGTGGCACGCATCATCGAGCGCGGCCTGGTGAAGGACGGCCGCCTGGTCCGGATCTCCGTCGCGCTGATGGACAAGCCCGGCCAGCTCGCCAAGGTGTCGTCGATCATCGCCAACCAGCGCGCCAACGTGATCGAGGTGCACCACACCCGCGCCTTCGCCACGCGGTTCGGCGACACCACCCTGCAGCTCACGCTGGAGACCCGCGGGCCGGAGCACGTCGAGGAGATCCTCCGGGCCCTCCGCGAGCGCGGGTACCAGGTGCAGCAGCTGGGGTTGTAGGTCCGAGCGTATCCCCCCTCACCCGCCGGTCGCAGCGGCGAACTCTCGCCCTCTCCCCCGCCGTGTGGGGGGAGGGTGGAGTCGAATGCCCCCCGATCGCGCGGCGTGAGGGGGAGCCGTCGTGGCGACCCCGTCACGTCTCCGCCCGCGGCGCCTCCCTCCCCGGTGGGCCCAGCGCGCGTTGCCGCCGTCCCCATCGGCCGTTATCGTGCCTCCTCCCGGCGGGCGGACCCGCCGCCAGAGGACGCGGAGAGGAACGCGCCGATGGTCGACGAACGCGTCGCCCAGCTCCTCGGCCGCGGCGATCACGCCGCCGCCGCCACCGAGCTGCTGCGCGAGCAGGGCCCGAACCTCCTCGGGTACCTCCTCTCCGTCGTGCGCAGCGAGGCGGACGCCGCCGAGGTCTTCTCGCAGTTCACGGAGGACCTCTGGCGCGGCCTCCCCGCATTCCGCGGCGACTGCCCGGCGCGGGTGTGGGCCTACCGGCTGGCGTGGCACGCCGCGGCGCGGTTCCTGCGCGATCCCTACCGGCAGCGGGGGCGCAGGCTGGAGACGACCGAGCTGTCGCGCCTCGCCGAGGAGATCCGCTCGAGCGTCCTGCACGGCCGGGACGAGGCGCGGCGCCGGGGCGTCGAGCGACTGCGCGCCTCGCTCTCCCCCGAGGACCGCTCGCTGCTGGTGCTCCGCCTGGACCGCGGGCTCTCCTGGCGCGAGGTGGCGGTGGTCCTGGCGGAGGAGGAGGGCACCGCGCTCGACGAGGCGGCCATGCGGAAGCGGTTCGAGCGCGTCAAGGACCGGCTCGCGCGCATGGCGCGCGAGGAGGGGCTCGTCGACGAGCCGTGAGGAGCGCGCGTGGCGCAGGATCCGGAAGGCGGAGCGGCGGCAGGGCAGGAGGGTGGCGAGAGCGACGCCCTCCGGGAGCTGATCGCCGAGGTGGCCCGCGCCCCCGCCCGCGACCCAGCCGCGCTGGGAGCCGATCTGCGCGCCGGCGCAGTGGTCGGGCGGTTCGAGCTGCTCCGCGAGCTGGGCCGCGGCGGGTTCGGCGTGGTCTTCGAGGCGCGCGACCGGGACTTGGGCCGGCTCGTGGCGTTCAAGGCGATGCGGCGCCTCGCACCGGAGCGCGCCGGGGAGCTCGCCCGGCCGCTCCGGGAGGAGGCCGAGGCCGCCGCGCGGCTCAACCACCCCAACATCGTCACCCTGCACGACTACGGGATCCACGGCGGGACGCCCTACCTCATCCTCGAGCGGCTCCAGGGCGAGACGCTGCAGCGGCGGCTCGCGCGCGAGGGAAAGCTCCCGCCGCCCGAGGCGATCCGCATCGCGCTCGACGTGGCGCGCGGGCTCGTCCACGCGCACGCGCAGGGCGTGGTGCACCGCGACCTCAAGCCCGGCAACGTCTTCCTCTGCGCGGACGGCGGGACCAAGCTGCTCGACTTCGGCCTCGCCCGGCTGGTGGGGCGCGCGGGCGGCGACTCGGGGGGCACGCCGGCGTACATGGCGCCGGAGCAGTTTCGGGGGGAAGAGGGGGACGCCCGCACCGACGTCTTCGCGGCCGCGGTGGTCCTCTGGCACGCGCTCACCGGGCAGCTCCCCTTCGCGGCGGCGGCCGGACGGAGCGCCGCGCTGGATCCCGGTCCGCCGCCGCGGCTCCCGCTCGCCGACGCGCCGCCGGAGCTGGCGGCGCTGCTCGCGGCGGCGCTCTCCAAGGACCCGGCGGGGCGGCCACAGACCGCGCAGGCGCTCCTCGACGCCCTGCAGGCCGTGGCCCGCGCCTACCAGCGCCGGGCCGAGGCCGCGCTGCGCGCGAGCCGGCGCCGCCGGGTCCGCCGCGCCCTGGTCGCGGCGGCGCTCGCGATCGCGTCGGGGGCGGCGGCGCTGGCGCAGCGCGCGCGCACCGAGGCGGAGCGGGCGCTGCGCGCCAGCCGCATCGCCGCGGCCGCGGACGCCGCCTCCGATCCGCTGGTGGCGGCCCTGCTCCTCGCCGAGCTGCCGGGGACGCCGCCGCCGCGCGCCTTCGAGACGGCGCAGCGCGTCCTGCGCCAGCCCATCCCCGCGGTGGTCCTCCGGCCGGTGCGGGGCGGCCACGCGTTCGCGGTGAGCCCCGACGGGCGGCTCGTGGCGGCCGGGCTGCGCGGCGGGATCGTGCGTCTGTTCCGCACCGACGGTGCCGGCGCGCCGAGGGAGCTGGGCACGCCCGGGGAGCGGCGCATCGACGACCTGGCCTTCACGCCGGACGGCGCGCGCCTCGTCGCGGCGCGCCACGACGGGGTGGTGCTGGTGCTCGATCCCGTCGGCGAGGCCGCCCCCCGCACCCTTCCCGCCGGCGACGCGCCCGTCGCGCGGCTGGCGCTCTCGCCCGACGGACGGACCGCCGCGATCGGTGCGCTCGACGGCCGCGCCTGGATCGTCCCGCTCGACGGCCGTTCCCCGTCGCCGCTCCTGCACGGCGCGGACGTGCGCGAGGTGGCGTTCGACCGCGAGGGACGGCGACTCGCCACCGGGACGAGCGAGGGCGAGGTCCGCGCCTTCGACGCCGCCACCGGGGCGCAGCTCTGGTCGGCGCCGCTCCCGGGAGGCGCCGTCGCCGCGCTCGCCTTCACCCCGGACGGCCGGCGCCTCCTCGTCGCCTGGAGCGACGGCACGGTGCGGCTCCTCGACGGGGCCCGCGGCGCGGTGGTGGGGATGCCGGCGGAGCCGGGTGCCGGCGCAGCGCGGGCGGCGCTGTCGCCGGACGGCGGCCGCGTCGCCGTCGCCCGCCGCGACGGGACCGCGGCCGTGCTCGACCTCGACGGCCGCCGCACCCCGGTGCGCCTCGGCGCCCCGGACGCGCCGCTCGCGGGCGTCGCCTTCTCGCCCGACGGCGGCCGGGTGCTCGCCTGGACGATGCAAGGCAGCGCCTGGGTGGCGCCCGCCGACGGCGGCTCCCCGCCGCTCCTCCTCCCCGGCCACCTCGTGATGACGGCCGCGTTCACGCCCGACGGCACCCGGATCGTCACCCGCGGCACCGACGGCGCGCTCCGCGTCTGGCCCGCGGCCGACCCGCGCGACCGCGGCGTGCTGCGCGGCCACACCGACCTGGTGGACACGGTGCAATGGAGCGGCGACGGCATGCGGATCCTCACCGCGAGCCACGACGGCACGGCGCGGATCTGGAGCCTCGAGGGCGGCGCAACCTCCGTCCTCCGCGATCCGGGCCGCTCGATCCACTCCGCACAGTTCGACCCCGCCGAACGACGGATCGTCACCGCCTCGCAGGACGGAGCGGTGCGGGTGTGGCGCGTCGACGGTGGTGTCCTCCTCACGGAGCTGCGCGGACACGACGGTGCGGTGCTGCAGGCCGCCTTCAGTCCCGACGGGCGCTCCATCGCCAGCGCATCGCTCGACCAGACGGTCCGCGTCTGGCCCGCCGACGGCGCGGGCGCGCCGCAGGTCCTGCGCGGCCACGAGGCGGCTCCGACCCGCGTGGTCTGGACGCCGGACGGACGGAGCCTGGTGACCGCCTCGCAGCTCGACGGCACCGTGCGCGTCTGGCCGGTGGACGGCGGCGCACCGCGGACCCTGGCCGCGGAGAACAGCGTCTTCGACGTGAAGGTGTCGCCCGACGGCACGCGCATCGGCGTCGCCGAGACCGACGGGGCCTTCCGCCTCTTCCGGCTTTCGGACCTGCGAGAGCTGCCCGCGCCGCCGGGCCGCCCCGACGGGATGTGGGCCCTGGCGTGGCGCCCCGACGGAAGGGTGCTGGCGCTCGGCGCGAACGACGGCACGGTCCGGATCGTGTCCGCCGACGGACACGGCGACCCGGAGATCCTGCGCGGCCACGCCTCGCCCATCACCCAGGCCGCCTTCGCCCCGGACGGCACGCTGCTCGCGACGGCGTCCGCGGACGGGACGGCGCGGGTCTGGCTCGTGAGCTGGCCGAAGCTCCAGGAGGCGCTCCGCGGCGCCTCCAGCGCCTGCCTCCCGGTCACGCAGCGGACGGCCGCACTCGGCGAGCCGCCGGACGAGGCGCGCGCCCGGTTCGAGGCCTGCGAGCGCGGGCACGGCCGCACGCCGACCCCCGTGCCAGCGCCGCCGCACGACGCGAGCGTCGGGGCGGCCGCGCTCCGGCAGGAGACGCGGGGATGAGCCGCCTGCTCCGCGTCGCCGCGGTGGCGCTCCGCGCGCTCGCCCTCGCCGCCGCCGCCGCGTCGCCGCGCCCGGCGCTCGCGGGCGACGCGCACGAGGCGGCGCCGCTCGGGCTCGAGCCGCCCCCGCCCAGCGCGCACCGCGTGCAGTTCGTGGTCCGGTTCCCGGCGTGGCGCTTCACCGGGACGTACCGGGCCACCTGCGAGGACGCCGGGCTCCTCGCCGGCGAGGGGACGGCGCGCGACGCCGGCGGGCTCGGGACGCCGGGCGCCATCGTCGAGCGGACGCTTCGATCCGAGGGCGGGACGCTCGTCATCCGCCTGGCGGGCGAGCACGAGCCGCGGTCGGTCCCGGCGTTCGCCGGCCGCTGGTCGATCGCGTCCGGGACGGGGCAGTACGCCGGGCTCCGCGGAGGGGGGACCTTCTCCTCCACCGACTCGGGCGTGGGCGAGAAGGGGAGCCCGTTCGAGCTGCAGATCCTGGTGGGACGCGTGTGGCGCGCGCCGCCCGGTCACGAAGGCGCCGCCCGCTCCTCCTCTCGATAGGCGGGACGTTCCCGCCGGACGAGAGGTCGAGATGCCGGGCGAGAGCGCATGCGAGGGCGCGCCGCGTTTCAGGATCGCGCGGCGCCGGGTCTGGAGGGACGCGGCGGTGGTGGCGCTGTGGCTGGGGCTGTCGGTCGCGTTCGTCGCCGACGTGGCGACGCCCGCGCCAGAAGCGTCGGCGGGAGCGGTCCGGGCGCTGGTCGCGGCGCGGCCGGCGGTCGGGGCGCGGCGCGCGAGCGTGCCGCGCGCGGCGGCCGAGCCCTGCCCGTGCCCGTCCGCCTGCCCGGTGAACTGACCGCCGCCGGCCGCGGCGATCGCGGGTGGGCGTTCAGCGCACGACGGGGAGCGGCTTCGCCCCGCGGTCGACGGCGCGACGGTTCCAGGACGTCTCCTGTGGCGCCTCGCCGTGGAACGCCCAGGGGCGGCCGTCCTCCGGCCCCCGCAGCGTGAGCCCCTGCCCCTCCACCATGCCGACCACCTGGTCCGGGGTGCGGCCGGCGGAGGTGAGGTAGTTGCCGACCATGGTGCCGTTCGCGCCCGCCTTGAAGATGAGGTGCTGGCGATCGCCGAGGTTCACCTCCCGCCCGCCCATCACGAACAGGTGGGCGGCGGGCATCATGAGGCGGAAGACCGCGATGGCGGCGAGGCACTCCTCCGGCGTGATCGCCTGCACGTTCGCCAGGGGGGTGCCGGGGCGCGGGTTGAGGAAGTTCATCGGCACGCAGTCGACGTCGAGGTCGCGGAGCGTCTCGGCCAGCTCGACCCGCTGGTCGGGCGTCTCGCCCATGCCCAGGATGCCGCCCGAGCACAGCTTCAGGCCCAGCGCCTTGGCGGTGCGGATGGTCTCGATCTGCTCGTCGTAGCCGTGCGTGGTGCAGACCCGGTCGAAGTGGCTGCGCGCCGTCTCCAGGTTGTGGTGGTAGTGCTCGAGGCCTGCGGCGCGGAGGCGCCGCAGCTCAGGCTCGCGCATGAGGCCGAGCGAGGCGCAGGGCTCGACGGCGGACTCCTCCTGGATGAGCCGGATCGCCTCCTCGACGGTCGCGAGCTCGCTCTCCCTGGACATGCGCGTCCCGGAGCAGACGATGGAGAACTCGCGCGCCCCGGCGGCCTCCGCCGCCTTCGCCTGCTCGGCCATCTCGCGGGCCGAGACGAGCGGGTAGACCGGGGCGTCGGCGTCCGGGAAGTGCGCCGACTGCGAGCAGAAGCCGCAGTTCTCGGGGCAGCGGCCGCTCTTCGCGTTGGTGATGCCGCAGAGGGAGACCTCGTCTCCGTGGACGGCGCGGCGGACCGCGTCGGCCCGCTCCAGGAGCGCGTCGAGCGCCAGGCCGGAGGCGTGGCGGATGAGCCGGCGGGCCTCGTCGGCGGAGATGGGCTCGACGCCGGGAGGCAGCGCCTTGCGGGGCACCTGGCACATGGGCTCGCAGCATACCCGCCGGGATCGCGTCGTCAACCGGGTGCCGGACAAATGGTTTACAACGGGTTTCAACCCT
>Ga0335084_10005811_pt1 | contig 12229 bp, 8 predicted proteins | sample Lox_Sample_44_FD_206721 | JGI IMG/M metagenome (GOLD analysis project Ga0335084, IMG submission 206721) | Soil microbial communities from Loxahatchee National Wildlife Refuge, Florida, United States - Lox_Sample_4.4 | ecosystem: Environmental > Terrestrial > Soil > Wetlands | place: USA: Florida...
TCACCAGCGGCCCGCCTGAGTTCCCGGGGTAGATCGCCGCGTCGTGGCCAATCCACCGCACGATCGTGCCGACATCCTCGCCGTCGAGCGTCTCGCCCTGACCGAACGCCTGCGGCATGATCATCTGGACGTTGCTCACGATCCCCTCGGTGACCGACTGTGACAGCGCAAGCGGACTGCCCATCGCGAGCACGGGCTGCCCCGACCGCAACTTCGTTGAGTCGCCGAACTTCGCGGCGGGGAACGTCCGCGGTTTGTCAGGATGCAGCTTGATGACGGCGATGTCGGACAACGGATCGGTGCCGACGAGATCGGCCGGCACTTCTTCGTGCGTCGAGAGCGTGCACACGATCCGTCGCGGCCGCCCGGCGACGTGGTGATTGGTGACGACGTAACCGTCGGGGGAGATGATCGTGCCGCTGCCCGACAGCTGGCCCTTCACCTCGCGACCGGCCTGCTGATCGAGGTACACGACCGACACGCGCACGAGGCTCGGAAAGACCGCGGCGATCGCGCGGTCGACCGCCGCGCGATCGGCGGCGGCCTGCGGTACGGTCGAGGCCTGAGCGACCGGCGGACGCGCCGCGGTCTGCCCGCGCATCGCGACACCGCCCGCCAGCCCGAACAGAATCAGGAGCGCGGAGAAACGCCTCACCGGGGCAGTTTACTCTGCCCTCTGCCTTCTGCCTTCTGCCTTCTCAGGAGCACTTCACACCCGTCCCGCCGAGCCCGCAGTACCCGTTCGGATTCTTCGCCAGGTACTGCTGGTGGTAGTCCTCGGCGTAGTAGAACGGCGGAGCGTCCTTGATTTCCGTCGTAATCGGACGGTAGCCGTGCTTCACGAGCTCGGCTTGGTAGCGCGAGCGTGACGCCTCGGCGGCCGCGCGTTGAGCGTCAGACGCGACGTAGATCGCCGAGCGGTACTGCGTGCCGACGTCGTTGCCCTGCCGCATGCCCTGCGTCGGATCGTGATTCTCCCAGAACGTCTTGAGCAGCTCCTCGTAGCTCACCTGCTTCGGATCGAACACGACGAGCACGACCTCGGCGTGCCCGGTGCGGCCCGAGCACACCTGTTCGTACGTCGGGTTCTTCGTGTACCCGCCGGCGTACCCGACGGCCGTGGTGTACACGCCCTTCTTCTGCCAGAACTTGCGCTCCGCGCCCCAGAAGCAGCCGAGGCCGAAGATCGCCTGCTCGAGGCCGGCCGGGAACGGCCCCTCGAGTGGCGTGCCGTTCACGGCGTGGCGATCGGCCACAGGCATCCTCGCTTCGCGGCCGTGCAGCGCGTCCTCCGCCGAGGGCATGGTGGTCTTGTGCGACGTCAGCATGTGCTGTCTCTCCTCAATCAACCGATCGCATCGAACGAGCCGAGGGGTCAGACCCGGCTTGCGCCAAACGGGTCAGGACCCCTTGCTCATGCCGGGTCAAACTTCATGGCCACACCGTTCATGCAGTACCGCAGTCCCGTCGGCGTCGGACCGTCGTCGAACACATGGCCGAGGTGGCCGCCGCACCGGCTGCAGTGCACTTCGGTGCGCACCATGAAATGACTGCGGTCCGCCGTCGTCTCGACCGCGCCGGGCATCGGCGCGTTGAAGCTCGGCCAGCCCGTGCCGCTGTCGAATTTCGCGCCGGCGTCGAAGAGCGGCTGGCCGCAGCCCGCGCAGCGGAACGTGCCGGGCCGCTTTTCCTTGTTGAGCGGGCTCGTGCCGCGCATTTCGGTGCCGTGGCCGCGCAGCACGTCGTACTGCTGCGGCGTCAACTCCGCCTGCCACTCGGCGTCGGATTTGGTCACAGGGAAGGTTGTGTCCTTGCTTGTCGCGGTCATCCTGGGTGCTCCCGACTATCAGATGTTCGCACACGCCGACCGGTTTCAGGGCCCGACGCGGACCTTGGGGGCTATAATCGCGCGCCGAGGGCCCAGGCAGCCAGCTGAACGCGGGAGGACTCCATGACGAGAGCCGCGATCGTCTCGTTCTTCGAGGAGCGCCAGAGCGACTGGACCGCACGGAATCCGGACCGCCTCGCCGACGGCCACGCCGAGCACGGCACGATCGTCAGTCCGATGTTCGGCCGCCGCGTCGGCCGCAATGCGATCCGCGAATCCTACCGCGCGCTGTTCGAGACCTTCCCCGACTGGACGTTCGCCAGCGAGCCCGTGCTCGTCGACGACCAGCACGTGGCCCAGCCCTTCTCCGCCACCGCCACGCACGTCGGCGATTTCATGGGACTCGCTGGCACGAACCGGCGCTTCAAGATTCAGGGCGTGCGGCTCTTCGACATGGACGGCGGCAAGATCCAGCACGAACGCCGCTACTACGACTTCACAGGATTCCTGATTCAGGTCGGCGTCCTCCGCGGCAAGCCAGCGAAGGAGTGAGGCGCCGTTTGGCACTCGCGGCTGGCACCCGGCTCGGCCCCTACGAAGTTCTTGCCGCCCTCGGTGCGGGCGGCATGGGGGAGGTGTATCGCGCGCGCGACGCGCGACTCGGACGCGACGTCGCGGTCAAAGTCCTGCCTGCTTCCTTTGCCGACGACCCCGAGCGCCGCACGCGCTTCGAGCGCGAGGCGCAGGCCATCGCCGCGCTGTCGCACTCGAACATCCTGGCGGTCCACGACACGGGCGTCCATGCCGGCCAGATCTACCTCGTCATGGAGCTGCTCGACGGCGAGACGCTGCGCGACCGGCTCCGCGCAGGCCCGCTGCCGCCGCGCAAGGCTGTCGACATCGCGATCCAGATCGCCAGGGGCCTCGCGGCCGCGCACGCCCGCGGCCTGGTGCACCGCGACCTCAAGCCCGAGAACGTGTTTCTGCTGAAAGACGGGCAGGTCAAGATCCTCGACTTCGGACTGGCGCGCGCGATCGGCACCGGGAGCGGCGCCACGGAGACCGTCCCGGTCGTGACCGACCCCGGCACGGTGATGGGCACGGTCGGCTACATGGCGCCCGAGCAGGTGCGCGGCCAGGCCGTCGATCAACGCGCCGATCTGTTCGCGCTCGGCGCCGTGCTCTACGAGATGCTCTCCGGCCAGCGAGCCTTCAAACGCGAGACACCCGCCGAGACGATGACGGCGATTCTCAACGAGGAGCCGCCGGACCCGAGCGCGACACGCGCTGGCGTCTCGCCCGCGCTCGACTCCATCGTCCGCCACTGCCTCGAGAAGAACCCCGTCGAGCGCTTTCAGTCGGCGCGCGATGTCGCGTTCGCGCTCGAGTCGCTCTCTGGATCGGGCGCGTCGAAGGCCGTCGACGCGATGCCCGCGCGCGGCGGCACGCGGTGGATACCGGCGGCCGCGATCGCCGCCGTCGTGCTCGCGGCTGCCGCAGGCCTCTGGGTCGGACGCCGGACCGCACCGCAGGCCGACGTCAAGTACGACGTCAAGACGTGGGACCGCGAGACCATTTTCAACGCGCGGTTTGCGCCCGATGGCTCCATCGTGTACAGCGCCGCACATGCGGGCATGACGCCGGAGCTCTTCGTGCTCCATCCAAATCGCACGGCGCCCGAGCGTCTGGGCGACGTCAGCACGCACCTGCTGTCGGTGTCGTCGACCGGCGAGCTGGCCGTCCTGCTGAATACCCGGTTCATCGAACATCGCCTCTTTCGCGGCACGCTGGCGCGCCTGACGCCAGGCGCCGCCCCGCGGCCCTGGCTCGACGACGTGCGCGAGGCCGACTGGTCCCCGGATGGATCCGCGCTGGCCGTCGTTCACGACATGAAAAACGGGCGCGATCGCCTCGAGTACCCCGCGGGCACGCCGCTTTATGAAATCACCGGGTACCTCAGCGACCCGCGCGTGTCCCACGACGGCCTGCGCGTCGCGTTCGTCGAGCATCACGACCCCTGGGACAATCGCGGATCGGTGAAAGTCGTGGACCGGAAGAGCCAGGTGCTCGCGCTCACTGACGAATACTCCGGCGTCGAAGGCGTCGCCTGGTCACCGGACGACAACCGGATCCTCTTCTCTGCAACCGCCGGCTCGACCCCTGGCTTGCAGGTGTTCGCGGTGGCGAGCACTCGGCGCGCTCCGGCACAAGTGGCGCTGCACACGCCAGGGGACGCGATCATCCTGGACGTCGATCGGACCGGTCGCTGGCTGCTCTCCCGCGAAGAGTCGCGATGGAACATCGTGATCAAGAGACCGGGGGACGCGGCTGAACAGGATATGTCGTGGATGAACTTCTCGTCCGGGGCCGTGTTGTCCCATGACGGCTCGCTGATGGCGTTCACGAGCCAGAACGTCGGCGAGGGCCTGGATTACGCCGTGATGGTGCGAAAGACGGACGGCTCGCCGCCGGCACGGCTCGGGGATGGCGCGGGAATTCGTCGAATCGGACTCTCACCAGACAACCACTGGGTCGCCGCGTGGATCTTCAGCACGAATGCGCTCGTGTTCTATCCGACCGGCGCCGGCGCGCCGCAGCGCCTGGCCGTTCCTGCGGATACCGACTTCGGAGGCTGGTTCAGCGACAGCCGACATGTCTTGCTGATGGCTTCGCTGAACGGAGCCGCCGCACGTTGTTACCGTCAGGCCATTGACGGGGGTTCGCCCGAACCCGTCGGGCCCGAAGACGCCGACGTCTGCTTCACGCTACCCGACGACGAGGTGCTTCTGCACACGCGGAGCGGGAAGATGCTCCTCTACGATCGGCCGGGAGGCACCGGCGTGCCCGCCAAAGAACCCGACGATGCTCCCGTCGGCTTTGAGCCCGGTGGCTTCGCGTTGATCAGCACGCCGATACCCGAACAAGGTTTCCGAATCGAGCGGATGAACCTGCGCACGGGGGACAAAACCCCAGTGGTCACCGTGGTGATCGCCGATCGGGCTGGGCTCGTCAAGGCGCTCCCGGCGTCAATCGTGGGCGGGCCGGGCCGATATGGCTACGCGTACGGAATCGCCCGGGAGCTGTCGACGCTGCTGCTGGTGACGGGCGTTCCGATTCGGTGAAGGACAGACGGCAAAGGCAGAAGGCAGAGGGCAGAAGGCAGAAGGTGAAGGACCGAGGACGAAGAACCAAGGACAGATGCGCACCTCTTGCTACCGGCTCTTGACCAGAAACAACTGATCCTGCCGCTTCAGCGCCCAGCGCGCCTTGCCGTCGGCGCCGATGATCCCGGAGTGAAGGAGTTGTCATGGCGCGACCCGGATGGATCGAACGGATGCTGTTGTGCGTGCTGGGGCTGCCGCTGGCCGGCCTCACGCTCCTCACCGCCGAGCGCGCGGCCCAGCCGGCGACGGACCTCGCGCCGCAGGCGGACAAGGTCGCGCGCGACGTGCTCGCCGCGACCGGCGTGCCGAGCGCGTCGATCGCGATCGTCAAGGACGGCCGGCTGGTCTACGCGCAGGCGTACGGCAACGCGCGGCTCTCGCCTGCGGTGCCCGCGACCCCGTCGATGCGCTACAGCATCGGATCGATCAGCAAGCAGTTCACCAGCAGCGCAGTGCTGTGGCTGCAGGAACAGCGCAAGCTGTCGCTCGACGACCCGGTCGGCAAGTACGTCGCCGGGCTCACGCGCGGGGACGAGGTCACGATTCGTCAGGTGCTCTCACACACCTCCGGGTACCAGGACTACTGGCCGCAGGACTACGTGCCACCGTTCATGCTCACACCGATCGACGCGCAGCGGATTCTGGATCGCTGGGCCCGGCGGCCGCTCGACTTCGAGCCAGGCACCGAGTGGCAGTACAGCAACACCAACTATGTCATCGCCGGGCTCATCGTCGAAAAAGCGTCGGGCATGCCGCTGTGGCAGCTCCTCGCTCAGAAGATCTTCACGCCGCTCGGCATGACGAGCGTCACGAACATCGACGAGCGCGGCCTGCCGGCAAACGATCCGACCGGCTATTTTCGCTACGCGCTCGGTCCGGCCCGACCGGCGCCGAAGGAGGGTCCGGGCTGGCTGTTCGCCGCGGGCGAGATCGCGATGACGGCGTCCGACCTGGCGAAGTGGGACATGTCGATGATCAAGCGCACGGTGCTCGCGCCGGCGTCGTACCAGGAATTGGCCACCGAAGTGCGGCTCAAGAACGGACTGGGCACGAGCTATGGACTCGGCGTCCACGTCGGCGCCGTGAGCGGGCACCGCGAGATCGAGCACAACGGCGAAGTCTCCGGGTTCACGGCGGAGAACATCGTGCTGCCCGACGACAACGCCGCAGTCATCGTGCTGACGAATCAGGACGCGGCGTCGGCGGCATCGCAGATTGGCCAGGGCCTCCTGCCGCTGCTCCTGGCCCGCGATGCCGCGGCGGATGCGCCCCGCAACGCGCTCGTCAAGCGCATCTTCGACGATCTGCGGCAGGGCAGGATCGATCGGTCGCTCTTCAGCGACAACGCGAACGCGTATTTCACGGAGCAGGCGCTCGCCGACTATGCAGCGGGGCTCGCGCCGCTCGGTCCGTACCAGGCGATCACGCCCACTGGCGTCAGGAGCCGCGGTGGGATGATCTACCGCGGCTACGTCGTGCGGTATCCGGGCAAGTCGCTCGCGCTGTCGATCTTCGAGCTGCCCGACGGCAAATTCGAGCAGTTTCTCGTGGAGGCGAGATAGCGGCTTACAGTTCTCGTCGTATCGAGGCAGCCGCGTCGAGCCGAAAACGCCGACGTGGGAACGCCTCTGAGTCCGCTCGGCGCACTGTGCCTGGCGCTCGCTCCAGCCGCGCTGGCGCTGTGGATGGGCCGATCGCTCGCCCGCGCGGCCGACGATCCGCTCCTGCCTGAGCGCCTGCTCGCCCGCCGCCGGCAGTCGGCGATGATCTCGACCGGCACGTTCTTCCTGCTCGTCGTCGCGTGGCCCGGCTGGGCGTGGTGGACGGTCCCCGCGCTCATTGTGGGCCGGATGGCCGCGTCCTACCCGTTGCGGCGCACGCTCCTGGACGAGACGTGGAGCCTCGGCGCGTACCTGTCGTTCTTTCTGCGCCTGACGATCGGCGTCTACGGATTCTGGATCCTGCTGCTGCTGGCGCCGGTCATCGTCTCGGCGAGCGGCGCGCGCGGCGCGATGGTCGCCGCCGCGCTCGCGGCGACGCTCGTCCTGTGGCAGACGCGCACGACGGATGTGATCCTCCGGCTCCTCCGAACCCGGCCGCTCGATCATCCTGCGGTCGTTGCGCGCATCGAGCAGCTGATCGAGGCAGCCCGCGTGCCGGCGCCGCGCCTCGAGCAGGTCGATCTTCACGGCGGCGTCGTCGCCAACGCCGTGGCTCTGCCGTCGCTCCGGCGCCCGGCCGTGGTCTTCAGCGAGACGCTCGTCGATCGATTCGATGCCGACGAGCTCGTGGCGATCGCGGCGCACGAGCTTGCGCACTTCGAGTACTACACGCGGCGCCGCCTCCGCTGGATGCGCGGCGTCGCCTTCGCCATGATCCTGCTCGCGACCACCGTGCCGCTCCTCGTGCGGCGGTCCGGCGCGAGCGTCGAGCCGTACTGGTTCGCGCTCGGCGCCGTGCCGATCTTCGCGATGCTCGCGTCGGTGGGCCGACATCGCCAGAAGCACGAGACCGCGAGCGACGTGCGGGCCGTCGAGCTGACCGGAGACCCAGAAGCGCTGGTGCGCGGACTCACCAAGCTGCACATGATCGCGCGCCACCCGCGCCGGTGGGATCCCAAACTGGAACAGCAGGCGACGCACCCGAGCCTGGCGCGGCGCATCCAGGCGATTCGCGCCGCGGCGCCGTCCGTGCGGGCGCACGTCCACGAGCCCGCGACCTTCGCGGCGTCGGCCGGCGACGCGTCGGTCACGCTCGAAAGCGACCGCCTCGTGTGGCGCGAAGGGGCCGCCAGCGCGCACACCTTCGGATACGGCGATCTCGAGGAGCTCCGTATCGACGCCTCGAAAACCGCCGGCGCCACGCTCGTCGCGGCCGATCGACAGGGCCGCCGGTGGACCATGGCGCTCGCGCCCGCGGATCTCGCGCGGGCGCAGGCGGCGCTCGATCTGGTCGACGGGCACCTCGCGAAGCCCGTGGCTCGGTCGAAGACCTCGGCGGCCATCGTGCGGCTGCTCACCGTGTTCGCCTGTCTCATCGCGTGGCTCATCGGTCAGATCGGCGTGGCGATCGTCGCGCTGCTTGCGATCGTCCGCCCGGATCGGCTGACCACGACGGCGGCAAGCGCCGCGGCCCTCGTCGGCGCGGCCGTGCTCGCGCGCGACCTGCCGGCCGGCGGCGACGCGCGCGGTCCGGCGGCGGCCGTCCTGGCGCTCTTCGGCGTCTTCCTTGCGCTCCTCGCGTTGCAGGCGCGCAACGAGCCGGTGCGGCCGTGGTCCGACCGGCTGGTGAGCGGGCTCGGAGTCGCGGCCGTCGCCGCCCTGGCGCTGATGCTTCTCGGCGGCGTCACGCCGTCAGCCCTCTACCAGTCGTCGAAGCTCTGGCCCGCGGCGACGGTGGTGCCGCTGTCGTTCGCGATGACGAATCTGGTCCGGCGCGCGAGGGGCGCGCGGGCCCTGTCGGGTCTTGCCGCGGGCGCCGGCCTCCTCGCGCTCGTCGCCGGGACCACCGGCTTCCTCGCGGTTGTCGGTCGCGATCCATTCTTGAGCAACGCCGCGGGCGTGGCGGTTCGAACCGTGCAGCCGTCGTCGAACGAGCCCATGCCGCTGACCTTCGAGCCCGTCGATCTCCGCGTCTCGCCCAGCGGGCGCGCGGTCCTCCTCGTCGCCGAGGACGACGACGAGCGCCGAACGGTCCACGTCGGGCGGTCCGGCCAACCGCTCCAGTCCTTCGACGTGGATGACGGCCGCCTCCTCGACGACGACCGTGCGCTATTGATCAAGTGGGACGCCGGCGCGACGACGCTGCGCGTCGTCGACGTCGAAGCCGGCGGCAGCGTCCGATGGGAAACGACCCTCGCGAACGTGACTGCGTCGGACATCGCGGTGAATTCGGCGGACGGCGCGTGGGAGGCGTTTGGCCGCGCGGCTGACCACGCGCTGGTGCGGGTTTCCGGACGCGTCGGATCGCCCGCAAGCGATCGCCACGAGTGGCGTCTCGCCTCCTCGGATGAATCGTGGCCCTACTTGCTCGCGTCACAGGACGACGACGCGGTGCTGCTCGTGCGGCGCTACCGGGCGCGGCTGCTCGATCCGGTGTCGCGGATGCTGGCCGGCTGGATCGAGCCCATCGAGCCGGTGATGACCGCGCTCGTGCGGTTGACGTCGGCCGGCGCGGTCGAGCTTGCCCGGACGCCGCTGGACCTTCGCTGCGCGCCGAGTCCTGCGATCGGCGAGGCGCCGGTGTGCGCGTCCTTCGACGGCAAGATCACGCGCCTGTTCGTCGTCGATGTCCGCGGGCTGCAGCCGTCCAAGGCGATGCTGCCCGGGCGGTTTGCGCTCGAGCGGCAGGATGGCGCCGGATGGATCGTCGGAAGCTGGCACAACGGCGCCGTGGCGATCAACATGCACGCGGGTACGAGCGACGCGATCCGTGTGCCGGCCGGCGTCTCCGGTCGAAGCGGTCATCTCGCCGTCGCGGGCCGCACGCTCGCGGCATCCAGCGTCAGCCCGGTGGGCTGGGCGATCAGAATCTTCGCCCTGCACTGATTCCGCCTGTCTAGGATCGGGATGTGACACCTTCACGCCCGTTCGACTCCGTCGAACGCTTCAGCGATCGGACCGACGACTACGTCCGCTACCGCCCCAGCTACCCGGCGCAGGCGATTAATGCGATCCTCGACGGCCTCGTGCCGGCCGCGTCGATCCTCGCGGCCGATGTCGGTGCGGGCACCGGGATCTCGGCGCGCCTGGTGGCCGATCGAGGCGCGCGGGTCGTCGCGGTGGAGCCCGGCGAAGCCATGCGCCGCGCCGCGGCGCCGCACCGGGGCGTGGTCTGGCTGGCCGCGAGAGCGGAAGCTACGGCGCTGCAGTCGCACGCGATCGATCTCATCCTCTGCGCGCAGTCGTTTCACTGGTTCCGGTGGGCGGACGCCCTCGAGGAGTTCGCGCGCATCGTGAAGCCCGGCGGCCGGCTCGTGCTGATGTGGAATCGCCGCAGCAGGAGCGATCCGTTCACGGCGGGCTACCGGCAGGCGATCCTCGACGTCGGCGGAGAGTCCGAGGCGGAGCGGATGACGTTCGACCCGTCGGTCCTCGCGAGGAGCGGCCGGTTTGCGGCGCCGACGCGGCGGCTGGTGCCGAACGCGCAACGGCTCGATTTCGACGGGCTCGTCGGCCGCGCGCGGAGCGCGTCATACGCGCCGAAGACCGGCGAGGCGGGCGATCGCCTGATCGCGCGGCTGCGCGACCTGTACACCCGGCACGTCGATGAGTCGGGGATCGTGACGCTGGTCCACGACACGGAGATCTTCATCGCCACGCCAACGGCGGCATGAGCGGCGACGCGCGCTACCGCAGCGCCCACCCGATCGCCACGCAGGCGGCCGCGAGGGCAAGCTGGATCCAGCGCGAGTACGCGCGGTACGTCGCGCCGTCCGGCAGCATCTCGATGCGCGACATCTCGATGTACGGACGCATCCCGCGCCGGAACCACCCTTCGATCGCGACGGTGCGCCCGACGAAATCCTGCGCCGCGGTCAGCGCAAAGAACAGCCGCGCAAACGGGATCGACTGCCGGTAGAGCACGAACAGAAGCCCCGTACGGTCCTGGATGACGAGGTCCGGGGACCAGAAGGCGCCCGGCAGGCCGCGCCCGAGGATCTCGCCCTGCAGGCGCACGGCGCGCGGCTTCATCTCTGACACGGTCACGTCCTCGATCAGGCTCCCGATCGTCGCCGTTTCCGGCGTGCCGCGGTAGCGATACAGGACGCGCACGAGCCAGGTCACGCCGATGAAGATCAGTACCCTCGGCGTCAGACCGGCCGGCATGACGATGCCGTAGCGCTCGAGCGATCGCGCGACGCTCCACCACGCGCCGAGGCCGATCGCCGCGACCACGGGCGCGGCCCACAGCACGACCTGGAGCGGCACGGCGCCCCACTGCAGGCGCTCGGCGTCGAAGAGCGGATACGGCGCCGCCTGATGACGCGCTTCGGCTTCGCGGTTGAGCGCCTGCACGCGCCGGGCGGTGAGCGGATGCGTGGACTGCAGCTGGTAGATCCGCGCCCACGGGTTGACCAGATCCCAGCGCATCACGCGGGCGGCCGCGGCTGGATCGGCGCCGGCGAGGGCCAGCGCCGCTCCCGACCTCAGGTTCGAGATGCCGAGCACCGCGATCGTGCCCGCCACGCGCTGGTGGCGCAGGGCATCGCGCTTCGCCGTCTTGTCGTGATCCTCGACGGCGCGCGCGACCTCGCCGTCGGCCCGCACCATGCCGCACGCGATCTTGACCAGCGCTGAGGACAACCGCCCCGGCGCCTCGGTGACACACGCGCTGTAGTGATCGGCGAAATACTCGCGCGTGCGGTTGAGGCTGAGCACGACGAACTGGCTCGCCAGGTAGCACGCATACGCGCCGAAGGCCACGAGCCGCGTGTTGTTGTTCCCGCGCATGAAGATGTAGGCCTGGTACAGCAGGAGCGGCACGAGCGACGCAATCGCCATCACCACGAAGTCCCAGTGCTCGATGTGGCCGAGCTCGTGCGCGACGACCGCGTTCAGCTCGTCGGGCGTGAGCACGTCGATGAGGCCCGTCGTGATCACGAGCCGCGCGTGCGACGGCGTCCATCCAAACGCGAACGCGTTCGGCGTGCCGCTCTGAATGATGCCGATCTTCGGCTGGCGCAGGCCGCGCCGCTCGCACACCTGCCGGATGAACTGGTTGGTCTCGTCGGGCAGATTCCACAGCAGCTTGTCGGCGCGATCGTCCAGATCGATGAAGTGGATCGTCAGCAGCCACTCGATGAGGAACGGCCCGCAGAGGAATTGCAAGCCGACGATGCCGAGGGCAAACGCGACCGCAATCCACATGCCGGCGTGCTCGCTGGCGAGCCAGGCATCCCCGACCGCGAACAGCACACCGTAGAGCGCGAGAAGCACGAGCAGGGAGCGGGTGACGAATTTCACGCGACTCCTCCTGGTCCGGTGGGTGAGGCGCACATCATAGCCCGGACCCGGGTGGGCGGCATCCCCCGCGCGAGTCTGCCGGATTCGGCGCGCAGGACCGCCGGAACGCTCTAGAATCGTCGGTCATGACCCGTTCGATCCTCGCCTGTTCCGCGCTGATCGTCGTCCTCGCCCCCGGCTGGCCGCGCGCGCAGTCGCCGACCGTCCATCGTCTCCAGGCCACGCCCGAGACCGTAGCGTACGGGTACTACTGGTCCGAGGCGAAGCCGGCG
>Ga0335084_10005812_pt1 | contig 12229 bp, 14 predicted proteins | sample Lox_Sample_44_FD_206721 | JGI IMG/M metagenome (GOLD analysis project Ga0335084, IMG submission 206721) | Soil microbial communities from Loxahatchee National Wildlife Refuge, Florida, United States - Lox_Sample_4.4 | ecosystem: Environmental > Terrestrial > Soil > Wetlands | place: USA...
GCTCGCGCACACGCGGGCCGCGCGGCCGGTGCTCGCCGGTTTTTCCTTTGGTGCCGCGATGACAGTGAAGCTCGGCGCGCGCGTGGCCGCCGAGCGCATGGTGCTGGTCGGCACCGCGGTGACGAGCCACGAGCTGCCCCCGGTACCGGCAGGAACGCTGGTGATCCACGGCGAAGCCGACGAGACCATACCCCTGGCGGCGGTTCTCGACTGGGCGCGGCCGCAGGAGCTGCCGGTGCTGGTGCTGCCCGGGGCCGATCACTTCTTCCACCGCAAGCTGCCGGCGCTCAAGCTCGCGGTCACGGCCAACTGGAAATGACGCTACACGCGCAGGGCCTGCGCAAGAGCTACGGGGCGACCGAGGTGCTCGCCGGCGTAGATGTGGACGTTGCGCCCGGCGAGTGCTTCGGGCTGCTCGGCCCCAACGGTGCGGGCAAGACCACCACGCTGAAGATCTGCCTGGGCCTCACCGAAGCCGATGCCGGCTCGGTCCGGCTGCTCGATCATGCGGTCCCGCGCCAGGCGCGCGAGGCGCGCCAGCGCGTCGGCGTCGTGCCGCAATTCGACAACCTCGATCCGGACTTCACCGTCGCCGAGAACCTCATCGTCTACGGGCGCTATTTCGGCATCAAGGGCCGTGAGATCAAGGCGCGCATCCCGCAGCTTCTGGAATTCGCCGGTCTCGGCGGGCGCGCCGATGCGCGCATCCAGGCGCTCTCGGGCGGCATGAAGCGGCGGCTGACGCTCGCGCGCGCGCTGGTGAACGACCCGCAGCTGGTGTTCATGGACGAGCCCACCACGGGTCTCGACCCGCAGGCGCGCCACCTGATCTGGGAGCGGCTGCGCCAGCTGACGCAGGAGGGCAAGACGCTGATCCTCACCACGCACTTCATGGAGGAGGCCGAGCGCCTGTGCTCGCGCATCGCCATCATGGACCGCGGCCGCATCATCGCCGCGGGCCCGCCGCGCGCACTGATCGCGGACCACATCGAGCCGCAGGTGGTGGAGGTCCATGGCAACGGCGTCGAGCAATGGATGGAGCGCGCGCGGGGCCTGGCCCCGCGCGTGGAGCGCGCGGGCGAGACCGTGTTCTGCTACGCCGCGGACGTCGAGCCGGTGATCGGCGCGCTGCGCGGCCAGCACGAACTGGCCTACCTGCACCGCCCGGCGAACCTGGAAGACCTCTTCCTCAAGCTCACCGGGCGCGACCTGCGCGACTGAACGCCATGAGCCTGCGCTTCGTCGCCGTCTGGCGCCGCAACTTCCTCGTGTGGCGCAAGCTCGCGATCCCTTCCATCCTCGGCAACCTCGCCGATCCACTGATCATGCTGTTCGGCCTGGGCTACGGCCTGGGCGCCGTGCTGGGCAACATGGGTGGCACGAGCTACTTCGCCTACCTGGCCGCGGGCTTCGTCGCCTCCTCGACCATGTACGCAGCCACCTTCGAGTCGCTGTTCTCCGCGTTCTCGCGTATGCACGTGCAAAAGACCTGGGACGCGATCCTCAACGCGCCGATGACACTCGAGGACGTCGTTGCGGGCGAGTGGGCGTGGGCGGCGACCAAGGCGCTCGCCGCCGGCGTCTGCATGCTGGCGGTGATCGCGGCTTTCGGCTACGCAGCCACGCCGCGCGCACTCGCCGCCATCTTCGTGATAGCGCTGGTGGGCCTCGCTTTCGCCGGGCTCGGGCTGGCGGTGAACGCGCTTGCCACGGGCTACGACTTCTTCAGCTACTACATGACGCTGGTGCTCACCCCGATGATGATGCTCTCAGGGGTGTTTTTCCCGGTAGCCCAGTTGCCCGTCGCGGTGCAGGCGGTGGCGCAGGCGCTGCCGCTGTACCACGGCGTAGCGCTCGCGCGGCCGCTGCTGCTGGGGGAGGTGCCGCAGGCAATCGTGCTGCATGTCGCGGTGCTGCTTGCCTACGCGATCGGGGGCTTCTATCTTGCGGTCGTGCTCACGCGCAGAAGGCTCCTGACCTGACATGCTCTGGGTGAAGGCGCTGCACATCGTGTTCGTGGTGACCTGGTTCGCGGGTCTCTTCTACCTGCCGCGGCTCTTCGTCTATCACGCCATGGCAGATGACGCGCTGTCGCGCGAGCGCTTCAAGGTGATGGAGAGGAAGCTCTTCTGGGGCATCATGACTCCGAGCGGCGCGCTCACGCTCGTCTTCGGCACCTGGCTGTGGCTGGGCTGGGGCTTTTCCGGCGGCTGGCTGCAGGCAAAGCTCGCGCTCGTCACCGCGCTCATCGCCTATCACCTCTGGTGCGCGAAGCTGATGCTCGATTTCCGCGCCGGCCGCAATACCCGCTCGCACGTCTGGCTGCGCTGGTTCAACGAATTCCCGGTGCTCGTGCTCGTCGCCGTCGTCTTCCTTGTCGTCCTCAAGCCGGCCTGAGCGGTTTTTCGCCCCCTGCCCGCGCGGGCTGGAGGCTTTGCTCGCCGAGGAGCTGAAGTCCTTCGGCGCCGCCGCCTGTGAAGTCACCGCGGGCGGCGTCGGCTTCGCGGGCAGCCTGGAGACCTGCTACCGCGCCAACCTCTGGTCGCGCCTTGCTTCCCGCGTCCTCTGGCGCATCGCGGAATTCGAATACCGCAACGACAACGACGTCTACGCCGCTGCGCGCGCGGTGGACTGGTTTTCGCTCTTCGACGTCAATCGCACGTTGCGCGTCTACGTCACCGCGCAGAAAAGCCCGCTGAAAAGCCTGGAGTTCGTCACGCTGCGCGTGAAGGACGCGGTGTGTGACCGCTTCCGCGACGACGTCGGGCGGCGCCCGAACGTCGCGCGTGCCGACCCGGAGGTGCGCGTGCACGTGTTCCTGGAGGAGGCCCGCGGCGCGCTCTACCTCGACACGTCGGGCGAGGCGCTGTTCAAGCGCGGCTGGCGGTCGGACGTGGTGGACGCGCCGCTGCGCGAGAACCTGGCGGCGGGCATCCTGAAGCTGACGGGGTGGATGTTCGATGAGGCATTGCTCGATCCAATGTGCGGCGGGGCGACGCTGCTCGTCGAGGCGGCGGCCATGGCGCGGGGCCGGGCGCCCGGACTGAAGCGCGCCTTCGGCTTCGAGAAGCTCGATACCTTCAATGCCGCGCTGTGGAAGTCATTGCGCGAGGAGGCGGCACGGCCGGCGGCCAAGGGGCCGAAGCTGCAGCTCTTCGGCAGCGACGCCGATGCCCGGGCGCTGAATGCCGCGCGGCGCAACCTCGCCGCCGCAGGTGTCGAGCGCTGGGTGACGCTGGAGGCAAGCGACGTGCTGCTGCGCAAGGCGCCAGCCGCGTCGGGCGTGCTGGTGGCGAATCCGCCTTACGGCGAGCGCATCGGCGAAGCCGAAGAGCTGGCGCGCTTCTACCCCAAGCTGGGGGACGCGCTGAAGAAGAACTTCGCCGGCTGGAACTGCTTCTTCTTCACCGCCGACCGGCGCATGGAAAAGCTCATTCGGCTGCAGGCGTCCCGGCGCACGCCGCTCTACAACGGCGCCCTCGAGTGCCGGCTCTACGAGTTCCGCATCGTCGCGGGCAGCAACCGCTAGGCGCGGTGCCTGGCCGCTGCGCGCTACCGCGCGTCCTGCTGCAGGTACTTGTGGACGAAAGCGATCGCCATGCTGCCCTCGCCGACCGCCGAGGCAACGCGCTTGACCGGGCTCAACCGCACGTCCCCGCAGGCGAATACGCCCGGGACACTCGATTCGAGGAGGAACGGATCGCGGCTGTGCGACCAGCGCCCGGCCTTCACCACATCGTCGCCGGTCAGGACATAGCCGCGCGCATCGCGCGCGATCTCCGCCGGCAGCCACTCGGTCTGCGCGTCGGCGCCAATGAAGATGAAAAGGCCGCCGCACTCGTGGCGGCGCACCGTGGCGCTCGCAGCACCGCGGATGTCGATCGCGGTGAGGTGCGTGTCGCCGTGCGCGGCAACGACTTCCGAGTGCAAATGCACCTGCACGTTCGATTTTCTGTCGAGCTGCTCGATCAGGTAGCGGGACATGCTCTTGTCCAGGGAATCGCCCCGAACCACGAACGTCACCGTGCGCGCATGATTGGCAAAGTACAGGGCGGCCTGGCCGGCCGAGTTTCCGGCGCCTACAAGGTAGACGTCGAGCCCGTGGGTGCCGCCCGCCTCGCTGCGTGCCGCGCCATAGTAGATGCCCTTGCCGATGAGCCGGTCGAAGCCGTCGATCGGCAGGCGGCGCCACGTGACGCCAGTTGCAAGAATGATGGTCCGCGCCTGGACGACATCGTCGCCATCGAGGTGGATCTGACGCGTTTTCGGATCGATGCGAGCGACAGAGCGGGTGACCAGAATCTCCGCCCCGAGCCGCCCTGCCTGCTTGAGCGCCCGACTCGCGAGCTCGTCGCCTGAGACACCGCTGGGAAAACCGAGATAGTTCTCGATGCGCGAGGATGTCCCTGCCTGGCCGCCGGGTGCCTCCCGCTCCACCACGAGGGTACGCAGTCCCTCGGATGCGCCGTATACCGCCGCCGCAAGACCTGCCGGCCCGCCACCGATGACCATGGTGTCGTATTCGGTCCGTCGCGCGCTCGTTTGCAGGCCAAGTTGCCGTGCAAGGTCGCGCATCGCAGGCCGGTGCAGGAGCGTGCCGTCCGCCAGCCTCAGCACCGGGCAATCGCCTGCCGCAGGCCGGGACCCGGGCCAGCGCGCCTGCAGCTCGGGCGCATTGGGCGTCATCCAGTCGTATGAGATCTGATTGCGCGCGAGGAACTGGCGCAGTTCTGCGCAGGCGGGATCCCAGCGGGTGCCGATCATCGTTACGCGCGGCTTGGGCGTTTCGGACGCGATTCCCTGCATCCCGCCGACGCGCTCGCGCGCCAGCGCAGCGACCTTCAGCGAAATCTCGGGCGCTGCCGCCGCGATCGTGTAGTACTCCCGGATGTCTACGCGCATGACACGCGAGGGTTCTGAGGCCCGATACCCCCGTAGAGCGGCGTGCCAAGCGCGATCGGCAGTTCGCCGAAAATGGTGCCGGGGACGCGCCAACCCAGGGTACGCTCGACCCCGTCGATCAATTTGACGACTTCCATCTTGCCGGCGAGCACTGCGAACAGCGCACGCTCGTCCTCCCCCTCGTGCGCGGCGTATTCACCGGCAGCGAGGCGCAGGTCGGCAGACGTATTCGCGAGGCGCTCGAGTTCCGGCACCGCGAGCGCCGAGAACAGCGGAATCGAGCGGACGTCGTCGATCGTCAGCATGGGTCGGCTGAAAGCAGGAGGAGGATGCAGATCACGATTCGAGGATTACACATCTATTCCCGCCCAGCAAAGCCAATTCGTGGAAGCCGCGGATCTTGCGGCGCCGCGCCATGACTCGCTGGAGGCCGCCGCTTCATGCAGCTTAGCGCCGCCGCGGGTCCTTTAGCCTCGGATCGAGGCGCTCGATGTCGGCGCGTACCTGACCCTGGCTGCGCTCGTAGACGATCTCGCGCCCCATGGCGCTGCCGGCATAGGCGAGCCCGTTGCGCGTCGGTGTGAGCGAGCAGCGCATACTGTGCACGCCCTCGCCGAGCACCACGGTGATCACCTCGGGGCGTTTGCTGAACACGACCACCTCCAGGGTCTGGCCGGTGGAGGTGACGCGCACCTTGATCTTCTCGTCGTTCACGCAACTGCCCGCCCTACAGCTTTGCCCGGAACTGCAGGTAATCCAGCGCGCTCTTCTCGGGCTGTTCGAGCATCGGCAGGTGCCCGACGCCTTCCATCAGGATCACCTCCGAGCGCGTGAGCAGCATCTGCAGGATGCCCGCGCTTCCGGGATGCAGCACGCGGTCTTGCGCGCCCCAGACGACGAGCGCCGGGGTCGCCAGGCCGCGGATGCGCTGCTCGACCGAGTCCTCCGCCAGCTGCTTCGCGATGCGCTCCTCGAGGTCGTGGTTCCTGATCCGCTCCTGGGCCAGTACGTCGAGGAACCGCCGCGGAATGGGGAGCGGCACCGCGGTCACGCCCGCGACCAGCTGGGCGAATTCCTCCTCGTTCGTCACGATCATCGGATTGCGGCCGGTCGCGTCGATGCGCTTGCGCATCTCGCTGTGCGGCGCGCTCCACACACCTCCCGGCGCGAGCAGCCACAGGCTCGAGACCTCTGCGGGATACAGCGCGGCATAGGTCAGGGCGATGTGGCCGCCCATCGAGTTGCCGCCCAGATGCAGCTTGTGCGCGCCGAGGGTGCGGGCGAGCGAGCGCAGCCGCTCAGCTTGGGCGCGTGACGAGTAATCGGCCTTGGCCGGCTTCGCCGACTCGCCGAAGCCGACAATGTCCGGAATGATCACGCGGTAGCGCGGGGTCAGGTACTTGGCCACGCGCACGAAACTGTCCTTGTTCGCGCCAAAGCCGTGCAGCAGCATGAGCGGCTCGCCGTGCCCGCCCTCGAGGTAGACGAAGCGCACCCCGCCGGGCAACTCGGCCTCCCTGCGCACGAGCCCCGCGAGCCCGCGCTCGAAATCGAGCGCGCGGCGCACCGCGCGTTCCGGCGAGAAATAGAAGTAGAGCCCGACGCCCAGCGCGACGGCCGCAAGCAGGCCGAGGACCGCGAGCGCAATGAGCCAGAGCTTGAAGGCGCGCATCAGCAACAGCCGCCGGATCCGCCAGCCGTCATCGCAGCACTGCGCGCGCTATTTCCTTCCGCCGCCGACGACGAGGAGGATGCCGATGATTCTCGCCACTCAGACGATGTCCAGGTGCTCGATGCCCTTGGACAGGTCCCGGTCCTTGGCTTCCTTGCCGTGCAGCTTGATCGCCAGGCGCACCTCGTTGGTGGAGTCGGCGAAGCGCAGCGCGTCCTCGTAGCCGATGCGCCCTTGCTCGTAGAGATCGAACAGCGCCTGGTCGAAGGTCTGCATGCCGAGCTCGCGCGACTTCTTCATGATTTCCTTGATGCCGTGCACCTCGCCCTTGAAGATCAGGTCGCTGATCAATGGCGAGTTGAGCAGGATCTCCACCGCCGCCGTGCGCCCGCGGCCCTCCTTGGCCGGAATCAGGCGCTGCGAGATCACGCCCTTCAGGTTGAGCGACAGGTCCATCAGCAGCTGCTGGCGCCGCTCCTCGGGGAAGAAGTTGATGATGCGGTCCATCGCCTGGTTGGAGTTGTTGGCGTGCAGCGTGCCGAGGCACAGGTGGCCGGTCTCGGCGAAGGCGATGGCGTGCTCCATCACCTCGCGGTCGCGGATCTCGCCGATCAGGATCACGTCCGGGGCCTGGCGCAGGGTGTTCTTCAGCGCCGCCTCCCAGGAATCGGTGTCCACGCCCACCTCGCGCTGCGTCACGATGCAGTTCTTGTGCGGGTGCACGTACTCCACCGGATCCTCGATGGTGATGATGTGCCCGTGCGAGTTCTCGTTGCGGTAGCCGATCATCGCCGCAAGGGAAGTGGACTTGCCCGAGCCGGTGCCGCCGACGAACAGCACCAGGCCGCGCTTGGTCATCGCCACGTCCTTGAGCACCATGGGGAGCTTCAGGTCCTCGAAATTGGGGATCGCCGTGGTGATCACGCGCAGCACCATGCCGACGTAGCCCTGCTGCACGAAGCAGTTGACGCGGAAACGGCCAATCCCCGCGGGGTGGATGGCGAAATTGCATTCCTTCTTTGCCTCGAACTCGGCGGCCTGCTTGTCGTTCATGATCGAGCGCGCCAGCATCGAGGTGTGCTGCGGCGTAAGGCCCTGCTGCGACACCGGGGTCACCTTGTTGTCGATCTTCAGCGCCGGCGGGTAGCCGGTGGTGATGAACAGGTCCGAGCCGCGCTTGGTCACCAGGGCACGCAGCAGGTCGTACATGAACTTGGTTGCTTGTTCGCGTTCCATTGCGTCCTCCTAATTGTGGCTCCGGCCCACGCTGCGCTGGCGCGCAACGCGACCCCGCGCCGCATCCGCGGGCTTCAGCCCGCGAAGTTGTCCTTATTTGCCGCCTTGCCGCGTGCCTCGCTCATCGACACGACGTTGCGGCGCACCAGGTCCTGCAGGTTCTGGTCGAGCGTCTGCATGCCGAGTTGCGCGCCGGTCTGGATCGCGGAGTACATCTGCGCGATCTTGTTCTCGCGGATCAGGTTCCGGATCGCGGGCGTGCCGATCATGATCTCGTGCGCCGCGACGCGGCCCGCGCCGTCCTTGGTCTTCAGCAGCGTCTGCGAGATCACCGCGCGCAGGGACTCCGAGAGCATCGCGCGCACCATTTCCTTCTCCGCCGCCGGGAATACGTCCACCACGCGGTCGATGGTCTTGGCCGCGGAGGAGGTGTGCAGCGTGCCGAATACCAGGTGGCCGGTCTCCGCGCCGGTGAGCGCGAGGCGAATGGTCTCGAGGTCGCGCATCTCGCCCACCAGGATCGAGTCCGGGTCCTCGCGCAGCGCGCTGCGCAGCGCGTTGGAGAAGGACAGCGTGTGCGGGCCGACTTCGCGCTGGTTGATCAGGCACTTCTTGGACTCGTGCACGAACTCGATCGGGTCCTCGATGGTGAGGATGTGCCCTTCCTCGTTGTCGTTGATGTGGTTGATCATCGCCGCGAGCGTGGTGGACTTGCCCGAGCCCGTGGGCCCCGTGACCAGCACGATGCCGCGCGGGTACTCGGAAATCTCGGTGAAGATCTTGGGTGCCTTGAGCTCCTCCAGCGACAGTACCTTGGTCGGAATCGTCCGCATGACTGCGGCAGCGCCGCGCTGCTGCACGAAGGCGTTGACGCGGAAGCGCGCGAGGTTGGGCACGGCGAAGGAGAAGTCGCACTCCAGGTTCTCTTCGTAGAACTTGCGCTGCCCGTCATTCATGATGTCGTACATCATCGCGTGCACGTCCTTGTGTTCCAGCGGCGGCACGTTGATGCGCTTGACGTCGCCGTGCACGCGTACCATCGGCGGCAGCCCCGCCGACAGGTGCAGGTCGGAAGCCTTGTTCTTCACGACAAACGCAAGCAATTCAGTGAGATCCATTACAATCCCCCGCGATACGGATGGGCAAAGTATGGGGTCAATCGCCGACAACTTGCAAGCCGTGAGAGGACGTATTTCCTCTGTGGCCCGCGCCAACGGGCGCGACCCGGGCGCGGTGATCCTGCTCGCGGTTTCCAAGACCCACGCGCCGGCGCTCATCCGCGAGGCGCACGCCGCAGGCCAGCGCGCCTTCGGCGAGAACTACGTGCAGGAAGCCGAGGAGAAGATGGTGCAGCTCGCCGACCTGCCGCTGGAGTGGCACCTGATCGGCCCGCTCCAAAGCAACAAGACGCGCATCGTCGCCGAGCGCTTCCACTGGGTGCAGACCGTCGACCGTGAAAAAATTGCGCGGCGCCTTTCCGAGCAGCGACCGCAGGGCATGCCGCAGCTCGAGGTTCTGGTGCAGGTGAACGTCTCGGGCGAGGCGTCCAAGAGCGGCGTGGCGCCGCACGAGGCGCCAGCACTCGCGCGCGCGGTGGCCTCGCTGCCGCGCCTGCGCCTGCGCGGCTTGATGGCGGTGCCCGAACCCACGCCGGATGCGAGCCTGCAGCGCGCACGCTTTCGCGAGTTGCGCAGCATCTGGGAGTCGCTCAGACGCGAGGGTCTGGCCCTCGATACGCTTTCCATGGGCATGAGCGACGACATGGAGGCGGCGATCGCCGAGGGCTCGACCATGGTCAGGATCGGCACGGCCATCTTCGGCAAGAGGCCGGGAGGTGCAGTGGGATCTTCGGCGCCGCTCGGTCCCCCCGCATCCCCCTTGGCGAAGGACGCGGCATGAAGCTCGCCTTTATCGGCGGCGGCAACATGGCGAGTGCCTTGATCGGCGGGCTGATCGCCAAAGGCGTGCGGCCGTCCGCGATCGCGGTGGTCGAAACGATGCCGGCCGCGCGGCGCCGGCTGGCCGCGAAGTTCAAGGTACGCGCGAGTGCCGCGCCCGACGCGCGCACCTTCGCGGCGGACACGCTGGTGCTCGCGGTGAAGCCCCAGGACATGCGCGCCGCGCTCGCGCCGCTTGCCAGCCGCCTGACTGGCAAGCTCGTGGTGAGCGTCGCCGCAGGGATCCGCCTGAAGGACCTGTCGCGCTGGCTGGGCGGGCACGCGAAGCTCGTGCGCTGCATGCCCAATACCCCTGCGCTGATCGGCGCCGGCATCGCCGGGCTCTACGCGCCGCCGGGCGTGAGCGCTGCGGAGAGGCGCCGCGCCGAGCGCATCCTCGCCGCGGTGGGCAAGGTCGCCTGGGTGCGTGACGAGGCGCTCCTCGACCCGGTCACGGCTGTGTCCGCCAGCGGCCCAGCATACGTCTTCTGGTTCATCGAGCAGCTGGCGGCCTCAGGCGAGGCGCTCGGCCTGCCTGCCGAAGTGGCTGCGCGCCTCGCGCTGGAGACCGTGCTCGGCTCGGCGCGCCTCGCCGCGCAAAGCAAGGAGCCCCCCGCTGTGCTGCGCGAGCGCGTCACCTCGCGCGGCGGCACCACGGCGGCCGCACTGCAGGTGTTCGCCGACGAAGGGCTCGCCGAGCGCTTTCGCCGAGCGGTCGAGGCGGCGAGCCGCCGCGGCGCGGAGATGGGCGAGCAGATGGGCAGGGACTGATGCTCGTCCAGATCGGCCAGTTGCTGGTGGACGTGGCGGCGAGCTTCGTCGTGTTCCTCCTGCTCGCGCGCTTTCACTTTCAGTGGCTGCGCGTGCCGTTCCGCAATCCGATCGGCGAGTTCCTGGTCGCCGGCACCAACTGGCTGGTGCTGCCGGCGCGCCGGATCGTGCCCCCGCTCGCGGGATTCGACCTGGCCACGCTCGTCGCCGCTTTGCTGGTGCAGGCGCTGGCGCTGTATCTGCTCGGCGCGATCGCCGGCGGTGGCCTGGGCAACGAGCCGGGGCACACGATCGCCGTCTTGCTGGTGGGCGCCGCCTTCGATCTCGCACGCTACAGCCTCTACATCCTGGTCTTCGCGGTCATCGTGCAGGCGGTGCTGTCGTGGACGAATCCCTACTCGCCCGTGCAGCCCATCTTCGATGCCATCACGCGGCCTTTCCTGCGGCCGCTGCGCCGCGTGATCCCGCTGCTGGGCCAGATCGACTTGTCGCCGCTCGTGCTGCTGGTGTTGCTGCAGATCGCGCTCATCCTGCTCGAGCACCTGCGTGCCTTGGCGGGCGGCCTCCTCGCTTGATCCTCAACCTGTACGTGCAGCCGGGCGCATCCCGCACCGGTTTCGACGGCATGCACGGCGACCGCGTCAAGGTCAAGCTGCAGGCAAGGGCCGTGGACGGCGCGGCGAACGAGGCGCTGGTGGCCTTCCTAGCCGAGCACTACGGGGTGCCCAAGCGCAGCGTGCGCATCGCCTCCGGTCTCAAGTCGCGCCTTAAGCGCGTCGTCATCGACTAGTTCGGCGATAAGCGTGGATGTGCACCGGGCGGCGGCGCTGGGGAAGGCGCCGTCGCCGGGCGACGCGCCGGCACACTTGCAGCACTGCGCAAGCCCAGCCAGCGCTAGCGCTTGAAGCGGATTTCCTCCGGGTAGGGGTAGACGTCTTCCTGGATTCCGGCGCGGATGCGCGCCTGCTTGCCGGCCCAGAACTCCGGGTCCATGAGGTCGGCGTGGCGTTCCAGGAAGACCTCGCGCGCCTGCGGGTCGCTCACCAGGAAGCGCGCGAACTGCTCGGGGAACACGTCCTGCGCGCCCACCGAGAAGTAGGGCTCGGCCGACATCTCATCCTCGATCGAGCGCGGCGGCGGGATGCGCCGGAAATTGCAGTCGACCATGTAGGCGATCTCGTCGTAATCGTAGAACACGACGCGGTTGTGGCGCGTGACGCCGAAATTCTTCAGCAGCATGTCGCCGGGGAAGATGCCTGCGCCGGCGAGCTCCTTGATGGCGTAGCCGTACTCGTGCAACGCCTGGCGCATGCGCACCGCGTCGCGGTCGGTGCTCGCCTCGGCGAGGTAAAGGTTGAGCGGTTGCATGCGCCGCTCGATGTAGACGTGCTTGATGACGACCTTGTCGTCCTCGAACTCGATGTTCGAGGCCGCCTCCGACTTCAGCTCCTCGAGCAGCGCCGAGTCGAACCTTTCCAGCGGCAGCGCCACCAGCGAGTACTCGAGCGTGTCGGCGAGCCGCCCGACGCGGTCGTGGTACTTCACCAGCTGGTACTTGTCCTTCACCGTCTGCCGGTCCATCTCTTTGGGTGGCGCGAATCGGTCGCGGATCACCTTGAAGACGTACGGGAAGGAAGGCAGCGTGAACACCAGCATCACCATGCCCTTGATGCCCGGGGCGACGACGAAATTGTCCGAGGAATGCTTCAGG
>Ga0335084_10005813_pt1 | contig 12228 bp, 12 predicted proteins | sample Lox_Sample_44_FD_206721 | JGI IMG/M metagenome (GOLD analysis project Ga0335084, IMG submission 206721) | Soil microbial communities from Loxahatchee National Wildlife Refuge, Florida, United States - Lox_Sample_4.4 | ecosystem: Environmental > Terrestrial > Soil > Wetlands | place: USA...
TCGTGTCGTACGCACGGAAGCACCAGCATCCGCTCCAGTGCGTGATGGAGGAAACGTAATGATTGCCCAGGAGCTCGAAGTCAGCCTGCACATGGCGTTCGTAGAGGCGCGCCAGAAGCGGCACGAGTTCATCACCGTCGAGCACCTGCTGCTGGCGCTGCTGGACAACCCCACCGCGGCCGAGGTGCTGCGGGCCTGCGCCGCCAACATCGACGAGCTCCGCAAGCACCTGACCGAGTTCATCAACGCCCACACCCCGACGGTCGCCGGCACCGAGGAGATCGACACCCAGCCGACGCTCGGCTTCCAGCGCGTGATCCAGCGCGCGATCCTGCACGTCCAGTCCTCCGGCAAGAAGGAGGTGACCGGCGCCAACGTCCTGGTCGCGATCTTTGGCGAGAAGGACTCGCACGCGGTGTACTTCCTGCACCAGCAGGGCGTGACGCGGCTCGACGTCGTCAACTACATCTCGCACGGGATCACCAAGAGCCCGCAGCCGGCGCAGCCCAAGGCGACCGAGAACGAGGAGGCCGGCGAGGACGGCCAGCAATCGGGCGGTGCGCTCGAGACCTACACCGTAAACCTGAACGCCCAGGCGCTGGTCGGCAAGATCGACCCGTTGATCGGCCGCGACCGCGAGCTCGAGCGGGTGATCCAGACGCTCTGCCGCCGCCGCAAGAACAACCCGCTGCTGGTCGGCGAGGCCGGCGTCGGCAAGACCGCGATCGCCGAAGGCCTCGCGCGCCGGATCGTCGAGGGCCAGGTGCCCGAGATCCTCGCCAAGTGCCAAGTTTACGCACTCGACATGGGCGCCCTGCTTGCCGGCACCAAGTATCGCGGCGATTTCGAGCAGCGCCTGAAGGCGGTGCTCAAGCAGCTCGTGGACAACCCGAACGCGATCCTGTTCATCGACGAGATCCACACCCTGATCGGCGCCGGCGCGGCGTCCGGCGGGACGCTCGACGCGTCCAACCTGCTCAAGCCGGCGCTGTCCACCGGCGCGCTGAAGTGCATCGGCGCGACGACCTACAACGAGTACCGCGGCGTGTTCGAGAAGGACCACGCGCTCTCGCGGCGCTTCCAGAAGATCGACGTCGTCGAGCCGTCGGTCGACGAGACGGTCGAGATCCTGAAGGGCCTGAAGAGCCGCTTCGAGGCCCATCACGGCGTGAAGTACAGCGCCAACGCGCTCACCTCGGCGGTCGAGCTCTCGGCCCGCTACATCAACGACCGCCACCTGCCCGACAAGGCGATCGACGTGATCGACGAAGCCGGTGCAGCGCAGCGGATTCTGCCGAAGTCAAAGCAGAAGCGGGTGATCGGCAAGCTCGAGATCGAGGAGATCATCGCCAAGATCGCGCGCATCCCGCCGGCGACCGTATCGATGGACGACCGGGCCGCGCTCAAGAATCTCGACCGCGATCTGAAGGCGGTTGTGTTCGGACAGGACAAAGCGATCGATGCGCTCGTCTCGGCGATCCGCACCACGCGCTCGGGCCTCGGCAACCCGCAGAAGCCGATCGGATGCTTCCTCTTCAGCGGTCCGACCGGGGTCGGCAAGACCGAGGTCGCTCGCCAGCTCGCATACTGCATGGGCATCGAGCTGATCCGGTTCGACATGTCGGAGTACATGGAGCGGCACGCGGTGTCGCGGCTGATCGGCGCGCCGCCGGGGTACGTCGGCTTCGACCAGGGCGGCCTGCTCACCGAGGCGATCACCAAGAAGCCCTACTCGGTGCTGCTGCTCGACGAGATCGAGAAGGCGCACCCCGACATCTTCAACATCCTGCTGCAGGTGATGGATCACGGCACGTTGACCGACAACAACGGCCGCAAGGCGGACTTCCGCAACGTCACCATCGTGATGACGACGAACGCCGGCGCCGAGAACCTCAACAAGAACGTGATGGGGTTCACCGCCAAGAAGGAGTCCGGCGACGAGATGAGCGAGATCAAGCGCCTCTTCACGCCAGAGTTCCGCAACCGGCTGGACGCGACCATCTCGTTCAAGTCGCTCGACCACGAGGTGATCCTGCGCGTCGTCGAGAAGTTCCTCATGCAGTTGGAGGGCCAGCTGCACGAGAAGAAAGTCGAAGCGGCGTTTAGCGACAAGCTCAAGGACTGGCTCGCCAAGCGCGGCTTCGACCCGCTGATGGGCGCGCGGCCGATGTCGCGGCTCATCCAGGACACGATCCGCCGCGCGCTCGCCGACGAGCTGCTGTTCGGCCGGCTCGCGAACGGCGGCAAGGTCACGATCGACGTCGACGACGACGAGAAGGTCGCGCTGCGCTTCCACGAGACCGAGGCGCCGGTCGCACCCGCGACCGAAACCTGAGCATCTCCCCGAGCTGAGACGACGAAGGGCCGCACCTGCTGCGGCCCTTCGCGCTTTCGGGCGCACGCGCGCAGCATCGCGAGCGCCCGCGCGTTGACGCGCGCTACTTGACGCGTGTGGGGGCCGAGCGGAAACTCCGGTGCGCTGTTCCCCCGCCCTGGAGGAGGACAAGACCAATGAGAGCGACGCTGTTCGTCGCGGCGGCAGCACTTGCGGGCGCACCGCTCGCCGCTTCCGCGCAAAGCACCTACCCCAACACCGGCCGCGACCTCGCGGCGTCCTGTGCGATCTGCCACGGCACGAACGGCGTGAACGCGGGCGGCATCCCGAACCTCGCCGGCCAGCCGGCGAGCTACCTCGCGATGCAGCTGCGCGATTTCCGCGACGGCAAGCGGCCCGCGACGATCATGCACCAGATCTCGAAGGGGCTGACCGAGGAGCAGATCGCGGCGGTGTCGGCGTACTGGTCGGCGCAGAAGGCGAAGTGAGGAGGCCGACATGGCGAACGAAATCAACCGCCGGGCGTTCCTGAAGGCGATCGGCGCGGGCACTGCGGCGACTGCCGCCCCCGCGATTCTCACTGCCTGCGCGACGGGGCCCGAGGAGGCGCCAAAGCCGATCGGACGCGTAATCGTCATCGGCGGCGGCTACGGCGGCGCGACCTGCGCGAAGTACGTCCGGATGTGGAGCGAGCGGCGGATCGAGGTGTTTTTGATCGAGCGGAACGCGCAGTTCGTGTCCTGCCCGCTCTCCAACCTCGTCCTCGGCGGGTCGCGGCAGATCGGCGACCTCACGCTTGGCTACGAGAAGCTGCGCGAGTTCGGCGTTCAGGTGATTCGGGACGAGGTCACCGAAATCATCGTCGAGAAGAAGCGGGTGCGACTGAAGCGCATCGAGGATCTGCCCTACGACCGGCTGGTGGTCTCGCCGGGAATCGATTTCGTGTACGACCAGATTCCCGGCCTCAACACTCCCGAAGCGCAGAAGACGGTCCTGCACGCCTGGAAGGCGGGCCCCGAGACCGTCGAGTTGCGCAAGCAACTCGAAGCGATGCCCGACGGCGGTGTGTACATCCTATCCATCCCGAAGGCGCCCTACCGCTGTCCGCCCGGGCCGTACGAGCGCGCGTGCCAGGTCGCGCATTACTTCAAGACGGCGAAGCCCCGATCGAAGGTGATCCTGCTCGACGGCAACGAGGACATCGTGTCGAAGAAGGGCCTCTTCCTCGCGGCGTGGAACGAGCTGTACAAGGGCATCATCGAGTACCGCCCGAACCAGGAAGCGAAGGACGTCGACGTCAAGAGCATGACCGTCAAGACCGAGTTCGACTCGTTCAAGGGCAACGTGCTCAACGTGGTGCCCCCCCATGGCGCGGCGCTGATCGCCCGCCAGGCCAAGCTGATCACCACCAACAACCGCTGGTGCGGCGTCAACTGGCAGACCACCGAGTCGATCGCGGTGGCCGGTGTGTACGTCCTCGGCGACGCGACGCTGTCGGCGGCGGCGATGCCGAAATCGGCGAGCATGGCCAACAACCACGGGAAGATCGCCGCCTCGGCGATCGTGGCGGGGATGACCGGCCAGCCGTTGAATCCGGCGCCGACGATCAACAACACCTGCTACAGCTACGTCTCCGATCGGGAAGCGATGCACGTCGACTCGGTGCACCGGTGGATCCCCGAGAAGAAGACGCTCGAACCGGTGCCCGGCTCGGGAGGCGTCTCGGCGCAGCGGAGCGAGCTCGAGAAGCAGTACGCCGACGCGTGGGCGCGAAACATCTGGGCCGACACGCTTAGTTAGGACTGTTTCTCGGCGGGCCGGCTCGAGGGGCGCCTCCAGGTGCCCTCGCCTTCCAGCCTTTGCCGCAGGGAGCCCTTCAGGCCTTGCCAGTGCTGCCGAACCCGCCGGCGCCCCGCTCGCTCTCCGCGAACACCTCGACAACGTTCAGCGCGACCTGGAGGACCGGCACGATCACGAGCTGCGCGATCCGCTCGAGCGGCTGAAGCGTGTACGGCTCGCGCGAGCGGTTCCAGATCGAAACCATGATCTCACCCTGGTAGTCCGAGTCGATCAGGCCCACGAGGTTGCCGAGCACGATGCCGTGCTTGTGGCCAAGCCCCGAGCGCGGCAGCACGAGTGCGGCGAGACCCGGGTCGGCGAGGTGGATCGCGATGCCGCTCGGGACGAGCGTGGTATCGCCCGGCCGAAGAACGAGCGGCGCGGGGATGCAGGCCTTGAGATCGAGACCGGCCGCGCCCGCCGTCGCGTACTGCGGCGGCGAGTCATGCAGGCGGGGATCGAGAATCCGGACGTCGACGCGGGGCCGCATGCTCAGCGCGGGAGCATGCTCGCGATGTGGGCGACGAGCTGGCGCGCGAGCACGATCTTCGGCGCGCGGGCGAGGACGTGCTCGCCCCGGTCGTCGAACAGGGTCAGCGCATTGTCGTCGCGTCCGAACGCCTCCTGCGCGAGGTTCGCTGCGAGCAGCGGGATCCGCTTCTTCTTGCGCTTCGCCTGGGCGTACGCGCGCAGGTTCTCGGTCTCGGCCGCGAAGCCGACGCAGAACGGCCCGTTCTTCAGCGCCGCGACCGCCGCGAGGATGTCGGGGTTCTCGGCGAGCTCGATCGTCGGTACGGCGCCTTCCGATTTCTTGAGCTTGTGACCCTTGCGGTTGGCCACGTGATAATCCGCGACCGCGGCGACGCCGACGAAGACGTCGGCTCCGCTCGCCCTCGCGAGCACCGCGTCGTGCATCTCGCGCGCGGTCACTACGTCCTCCCGCTCGACGCCGGCGGGCGTAGGCAGCGCGGTGGGACCGGCCACGAGCGTGACCGCCGCGCCCGCCTCCGCCGCCGCCTGCGCGACCGCGAAACCCATCTTGCCCGAGCTCAGGTTCGTGATCCCGCGTACGGTGTCGATCGGTTCGAACGTCGGCCCCGCGGTGACGAGCACGCGCCGCCCCGCGAGCGGCTTCGGCCCGAGCATCACCGCCGCCTCGGCGAAGATCTCCGCGGCTTCGAGCATCCGGCCCATGCCGACCTCGCCGCACGCCTGGTCGCCGGCCGCCGGACCGAGGATCGCCACGCCGTCGGCGCGGAGGCGCTCGACGTTCCGCTGCGTCGCGGGGTTGTCCCACATCTGGCGGTTCATCGCCGGTGCGACCGCGAGCGGGCACTCGCGCGCGAGGCAGAGCGTCGATAGGAGATCGTCGGCGAGCCCGGTGGCGACCTTCGCCAGGAAGTCGGCCGTCGCGGGCGCGACGACGACGAGCTCGCGGTCGCGAGACAGCTCGATGTGACCCATGTTGTCGGGGATCCGGCCGTCCCACATGTCGGTAAACACCGGCTTGCCGGACAGCCCCTGCATGGTCACTGGAGTCACGAAACGGCAGGCAGCCTCGGTCATCACCACTTGGACGTCGGCCCCCGCCCTGACGAACAGGCGGCACAGCTCCGCGGCCTTGTAGGCCGCGATGCCACCGGTCAGGCCAAGCAGAACGCGCTTTCCCTTAAGTTCCATCGTCAACGGACTACCGCGTCCGAAGCGTTAAAGTCGGGAGAATTCTACGCGAAGTGCAACGGCGCTCCGGAGGAGGACATGGGCATTGCGAACTGGCCGCGAGCCGAGCGCCCGCGCGAGAAGCTCGCTCGAGCGCGCCGCCGCAAGCCCGTCGGACGCCGAGTCGCTCGCGACCTTCCTGCGCGTCGGGGCGAAGGGCAAGAGCGCCGTCGACCTCGGCCGCGACCTGATCGAGCAATTCGGCTCGCGCACTGGCCGCCTTTCTAAAGTTTTTCCGCCTTGCGATTCCGAGTTCTTCAACAGAATCGACCCGTCGCGGACGGTCAGTCCTCGGAAAGCAGACGTTCGTCATCTTCACCGAGCCGGCGAGACGAATCGACACGGCGTGTGGTGTGGTCGGTTAGGCCGGCCGATCACCGCCTGTTGCATCGACCCGGTGGGTCTCACCCCTCGGGTGGACCACGCGGACGTAATCCAGATCACCTTCACGCACCCAGCGGTGCGCGTTGTAGCGGAAGAACGGACGGCTTTCCGGCAACCCGCTCGGCGACCGACTCTGCGAACTGTTCCGCTTCCACGAGTTCGGATTCGGAAGGACGGTCGGGGGAGAAGAGATATCCCTCTCTCAATAGCGGCAAGACATGGGCCTTGCCACGGCAGTGAAAATAGCCGACCTCTCGTACACCTTTGCGCGCGAGCGTGCGCCGCAGCCAGTTCGCGGTATCAATGCGACGCGTGCCGTGAACGATGAAGACAAACCCGTCGATTCCGTCGAGACCGGGTAGCTGCTCCACGTAGTGCGCGACATTGACGGGCAGCCTTCGTATCGTCGAGAAATCTTACATCCGTTTTCGCAAAGACTTGACATCTCAAATCAGGGCATTGATTTGCCAATTTTGTTCGTCGTTGGCATGGACGATGCTGGGCGCTGCGAAATCGGGAATTGCTCGGCGCGGGAAGCGCGGACGACGATCTGTATCACGGGAGGTTGCGATGAAATGGCAAAGATCCCCGCATAACGGCAAGACCTTCTTCATATCCGCTCTTCCAATCGTGGTGTTCGCGGCTGTCCTTGCACCCACCGGGGCGTCCGCGACCGCGTTGACGTTCACTGCAATGTTGGATGCCGCACAGGTTGTGGCCAACGGAGGCAGCACCTCGACGGCAATAGGTGATGCGACCATCGTCTTCGATACTCAGCCAGGACAATCACCACTCACCTAGAGTGGGTGGGGCTGACCGGGCCGACCGCTCGAGCGTTGACCGGCCCTGCTCCCTTCTTCGGGTCCTTGGACCAGTACGGCACGAGTCCCCATAGATAGGAATACAGGGCGGGCTTCCCGTCCTTCGCGCGAGCGATCCAGGTGTTGATGCCTGGCGTGATGTTGTAGAGGGGCGGAAAGTCATCGAGGCCCGAGGGCTCGATCCCGAGCAGCTCCTCGGTCCGTTGTCGTCTACTCCAGCGCCCGTGCCGGCCGCAGATTACTTGCTACGCGCCTCGACCTGGGCGGCGAGCTCGCGGAGCTTCTTGGCAACCTCGGCAGCTTCTTCGCCTATCCGCACCTCAACCACGCAGTACGCCTGTTTGCCGAACTTGAGCCGGATCTGATAGGGCCCGTGCTTTGCGGGCTGCGTAACCCCTACCGCCTCTCGCCACGCTCTACAACGGCGCAGGGGCGATCCAGTCGCTCGTGGTCACGATCCCGCCGCCCGCGGGCGGCACCCCGCCCGCGGCACCCACCGGCCAGGTGTTCAACGCCAGCGCGACCGACTTCAAGCTGCCCAACGGCACCCCGGCGCGGTTCATTTTCGCCACCGAGGACGGGACGATCTCGGGGTGGAACGGGGGAACGAGCGCGGTGCTCAAGGTGGACAACTCCGGATCGGGGGCGGTGTACAAGGGGCTCGCGATCGGAAGCAGCGGCGGGGCGAGCTTCCTGTATGCCGCCAACTTCAACGCGGGGACGATCGACGTGTTCGATGCGGCGTTCAACCCGGTGAGCACGGGGGGCAAGTTCAGCGACCCGAACCTGCCGGCCAGCATCCGAAACCGTCACTCTCCTTGTGTCAACAGAAGTACCACTGACTGACGCCGATAAGTCGGCAGGAATCCAGCTCTCCCCAGTCAACACCGGTTCCGTGACCCAAGGGTTCAAAGATGGATTCGGCGCGGCGCGTCCGGACGCACAGCTCGTGGTGGCGGACGATGCGCTGGAAGGCCTGTTCCGATAGCCGGATGAAGTCGGTCGCGTCGGGCAGTGCGGTTCCTGTACGTCAAGGCCCTGGGTCGCTTCGTCATCGGCCGCAGTGCCGCGATCTCGTTCGCCGGGCGCGGTCTGCTCTAGGCAGGCGAACCGATTGATGGGGAACGGCTTTCTCGCCTATAATCCGCCCCTTTCGCGAAGAACCGGAGAACGCTGTCATGGCGCGAGTCTGCCAAGTCACCGGGAAGAAGCCGCAGGTCGGGAACAATGTGTCCCACGCCAACAACCGCACCAAGCGGCGCTTCCTGCCCAACCTGCAGTACCGCCGCTTCTGGCTCGAGAGCGAGAAGCGCTGGGTCAGCCTGCGCGTGTCGAACGCCGGCCTGCGGCTGATCGACAAGAAGGGCCTCGAGGCGGTCCTCAAGGACCTCCGCGAGCAGGGCAAGGCCTAAGAGGAGCGACGCCATGCGCGAGAAGATCAAACTCGAGTCGACCGCCGGTACCGGCCATTTCTATACGACGACCAAGAACAAGCGCACCACGCCGGAGAAGATCGAGATCCGCAAGTACGACCCGAAGGCGCGGAAGCACGTCCTCTACAAGGAAGTCAAGCTGAAATAGCGTACCCCGCGGCGCCAACGAAAAACCCGCCGATCGGCGGGTTTTTTGTTGGTGCGGTCAGGCGCTCACGCGTAGCACCGCAGCCTGATCGAGAACTCGCGCAGCGGCGCGATGCCGCTCTCCTCCGCGCGCCGGCACCAGTCCTGGAGCTGGTTCACCAGCTGCTCGCGGGAAGCCGACGAGCGCTCCCACACCGCAGCGAGCTCGCTGCGCATCGAGTGCACCGTCGCCAGGGCTTTCGACTTCGCCAGCCCCTCGGCAAGGCTCGCGCGCTCGCGCTCGGGCAGCACTCGCTCGTCGCGATGGATCCAGCGGCGGATCCCGCGCAGCAGCTCCGCATCGCGCGGCGAGAAGCGCTTCAGCTTGCCGATCTCCTCGGCGTACGTCTGCTTCAGCGACTTCGCGTACCGGGCAAGCACGTCATAGCGGTTCGCGATCACGGCCTGCACAGTCTCGAGGTCGACCGCCGGCTTGGCGGCCGCGAGCCGCGGCCGCGGCGCGAGCTTCTTCACCTTCGCGAGGCCGAGCGCCTCGAGCGTCCGGATGTACCACCAGCCGATGTCGACCTCGTACCACTTGCTCGAGAGCCGGGCCGAAGTCGCGTAGGCGTGATGGTTGTTGTGCAGCTCCTCGCCGCCGATGAGGATGCCGAACGGGATGATGTTGGTGCTCGCATCGGGGGTGTCCCAGCTCCGGTAGCCCCAGTAGTGACCGATGCCGTTGATGACGCCGGCCGCCCAGAACGGGATCCAGGCGATCTGGACCAGAAGAACGAGTACGCCCGGGATCAGGCCGAACAGCGCCACGTTCACGAGTCCCATCAGCGTCAGGCCGCTGAGCGTGAATCGCGAGTAGACATTGCGCTCCATCCAGTCGTCGGGCGTGCCGTGCCCGTACCGCTCCAGCGTGTCGCGGTTGTAGGCTTCTTTGACGTATAGGAACACGCCGCCCCAGAGTACGCGGTTGATCCCGTACACCTGCGGACTGTGCGGGTCTTCGTCCGTCTCGCACTTCGCGTGGTGCTTGCGGTGGATCGCCGCCCACTCCTTAGTCACCATCCCGGTCGTGAGCCACAGCCAGAACCGGAAGAAGTGCGCCGGCAGCGGATGCAGGTCGAGCGCGCGATGCGCTTGGCAGCGATGCAGGTAGATGGTCACCCCGGCGATGGTCACGTGCGTCAGCGCAAGCGCGACGAGCACGAGCCCCCACCACGGCAGGTCGAAAACGCCGGCAAACAGGAAGTCGGCGACACTCATAGGATCGGCAGCTCCTCGGGAGAACGGTTCTTGTTCAATTAGTTATCGAAATGACCCGCAACTGGACGCGGATTTTACGTGAAATCGGCCGGGCCGGCGTCCGCTTGTTCCACCCCGGGTTAACCCGCGGCCGGCGCCGGCGGCAGTTTGTCCGCTGCCGGGGCGGAAAGAATCCGCACCTCGCGCTGCGGAAACGGGATCGCGATCGCCTCGGCGGCGAAACGGCGCAGGACCTCGAGCCCGATCTCGGACTTGACGGCGAGCGTCCCCTGGTCGGGATCGGCAATCCAGAAGCCAAGCTCGAGCGCTACGCCCGACTCCGCGAAGCCGGTCAGGAAGGCAAGCGGCGGGGGATCCTTCAGCACGCGCGGCTGCCGTGCGGCGATCGCCTCCATCAGCCGCAGGGCGCGCTCGACGTCCGCGCCGTAGGCGACCTGGACGTCGAGTGAGTGGCGCACCTTGTTGTCGGTGTACGAGTGGTTTAGCACCTTGGTGGTGATCAGCAGCTCGTTGGGGATAATCGCCTCGCGACCGTCGAGCGCGCGCACGACGACATAGCGCGTCGTGATGTCCTTCACCTCGCCGTAGAACTGATCGGCGGTGATCATGTCGCCGATCCTGATCGACCGTTCGAGGAGCAGGATGAACCCGCTCACGTAATTGGACGCGATCCGCTGCAGGCCGAGGCCGATCCCGACGCCGAGCGCACCGCCGAACACGCTCAGCACCGTCAGGTCGATGCCGACCATCGGCAGTGCGATCACCAGCGCGAGTGCGACCAGCAGCACCTTCACCAGCCGCGAGAACACGACGCGGAGGTTCGGGTGCAAGGTCGCGGCTCCCATCAGCCGCGCCTCGACCGCACTGCCGGCCCACATCGCCGCGAGGACGGTCAGCGTCGCCCAGAACAGCGCCTGCAGGACCAGCCAGATCGAAATGTGCTGTCGCCCGACCTGGAACTGGATCGCGTCGAGCCCGTCGATGATCACCGGCAGGACGCCGATCAGGTAGAGCGCGAACGCTCCCCACACGACGAGGGCGATCCCGCGCTCGAACGCGGCGAGCACGCCGCTCGGCGCGAACGCGTAGCGCAGCGAGTACACGAGGATCCGGATTAGCGCCGCAGAGCCGGCGAGCGGCGCTGCGAGATCGAGCAGGCTGACGTGCATGTACTGATGCAGGGCTGCGCGCGCGACGACGAGGAAGACGAGCGCGAACAGCGGGAAGAGGACACGCTTGAGCCCCTCTGCCCCGAACTCCCATCTCGCCGGCATCGTTCCGGGCGCCCGCCTCAGGACGCCGCGACTGAGCAGCCACGCGGCGAGGACGCACGCCGCGAGCGCCGCGAGCTGCCACGCCAGGCCCGGCTGCTGCAGATCCTGCCAGGCGGCGAGGAGGAGGTTGTGGAACTCCGCTTCGAGGCGGTCGTTCACTTGCGCGATCCTGCGCAAGGCGAGGCCTGCGCCTGGTGGCGCCAGTTCGCCTCGTAGGCGCTGGCGAGCTCGCGGTTGCGCCTGAGGACGAGGACGTTCTGCGCATTCCTGCGCTGGGCGCCCGCCGTCCAATTGAAGGAGCCGGTGATCACCGCCGAGTCGCGCGTGCCGGCGTCGATGATCATCACCTTGCTGTGCGCGGCGGCATGGCGCGTTTCGCGCCACACCGGGATGCCGGGGACGGCCTGCTCGCGGTCGGCGGTCACCAGCACCTCGACGCCGCGGCGGCGCGCGCCGATCAGCGCCTGCGCGATCCGCTGGCGGGTGAACGAGAACGCCTGGACGAGGATCTGCCGCTGCGCTTCGCCGATCGGGCGGACCACCAGCCCCTCCGCATCCTCCCACGGCGCGAACGCAACCTGGACGGTGCCGCAGGCGGAGAACGGCAACGCGGGCGGCGCCGCGAGCTGCGCGCCGGCCGGTGCCAGCGCCACAAGCAGTGACAGGGGCAGGGCCAGCCGCGGGGCCAGGCACAGTGCGCGCACCGCCGCGGCGGACCTCATGTCACGTGCTCCATCAATGCCCCGAAAAATCCGTCGGTCCCGTGCACGTCCGGCCGCAGGCGCAGGTAATCGTCGTCGGGCTCGCCAGGCGGGATCGCGATCCTGCCTGCCGCCAGCGCGGCCCGCGCCGGCACGAGCCGGAACTGCGCGTTGCGCGCGATGAACTCCTGGACGACGTGCTCGTTCTCTTCCGCCAGCAGGCTGCAGGTCGCATAGAGCAGCCTGCCGCCCGCGCGCACCAGCGCCGCCGCGGCATCGAGGATCACCCGCTGCTTGGCCGCGAGCTCGGCGACCGCG
>Ga0335084_10005814_pt1 | contig 12228 bp, 10 predicted proteins | sample Lox_Sample_44_FD_206721 | JGI IMG/M metagenome (GOLD analysis project Ga0335084, IMG submission 206721) | Soil microbial communities from Loxahatchee National Wildlife Refuge, Florida, United States - Lox_Sample_4.4 | ecosystem: Environmental > Terrestrial > Soil > Wetlands | place: USA...
TCGGTCAAGTGATTTTGAGACCCGCCAGTTCACCGGGTTTCCGGCACAGACATGACCTTTTTGAGGGATTACGCCGAAGGGACACTTGCGCCGAAATCAAGTATGCGTTTCACTTCCCAAGAACACGATGCCGCGAATCTCCCTCAACGCCCAGACCCAAGCACCCGCCTCTCCCGCAGGCGCTCGCCTCGGTGAGCGGCTCCGGCAGCTGCGCGTCGCCGCGGGTCTGACGCAGAGCGATCTCGCCGGCGAGCGGTTCTCCAAGGAGTACGTCAGCCAGATCGAGCGGGGCAAGACTCGTCCCACGCGCGAGACCATCGAATGGCTCGCCGCACGGCTGGGAGTCGACGCCGGTTTCCTCGAGCGCGGAGTCTCCGCGGACGAGCGAAGCCGCGTCGAGGCGATGCTCGCCCGCGCCGAGGCGCTGACGAACGCGCACCAGTACGACGACGCGATCGAAGAGCTCGAGAACTCGCGCACGGCCGTCCTCGCCACCGGGGCGCCCGAGCTCGAGTACCGCTCGCTGTCGACCGAGGCCTGGGCCCGCATGGAGCGGGGCGAGGTCAGGCCGGCGCTGCAGCAGCTCGAGCGCTGCAGGACGATCGCCGACGGCCCGGGATTCTCGGACGTCGACCGTGGGCAGATCCTCTTCCAGATGGGCGTCTGCCGGTACCACCTGTCCAGCATCGCCTCGGCGGTCGGGCTCTTCAGCGAGGCGCTGACCCTCGCCGAGGCCTCCGGGCTGCCGTGTGACCTGCTGCGCTCCGAGGTCCTCGGATGGCGCTCCAGGTGCTACCGCCGGCAGCGCGACCTCGAGGCCGCGCGCGAGGACGTCGAGCACGCCCTCGAGCTCGCCCGGGCGCTGGACGACCACCGCACGATGGCCAACGTCTACTTCCAGGCGTCCCTCGTCGCGGAGCGCATGGGCCACTGGGTGCTCGCCCGCAGCTATGCCGAGCGGGCCAAGGCCTACTACGAGCAGCTGAACGACGAGCGCAACGTCGGCCGTCTCCTCAACAACCTCGGCGGGCTGAACTTCCAGCTCGGCAAGCCCGACAAGGCCGTCGAGGATCTGAAGAGCGCCTACCGCGTGCTGCTCGACAGGGGCAGCGAGGCCGAGGCGGCGAACGTCGTCTCGTCTCTCGCGCACGTGCACCTGATGACCGGTCAGGTGCAGACAGCCGAGGAGGAGGCGCGGCACGCCCTCGACCTCCTCGAAGGTCGCGAAGATTTCCTGCTCGACATCGCTCCGACCCAGCTCGTGCTGGGCCGGGCGTTGATGGAGCAGGGACGTCTCGACGAGGCGCAGGAGACCCTGCGTGTGGCCGAGACAAGCGCAGAGCAACTGGAATCGCTCAGCCATCGCGCAGCTGCGTGGATGGCACAGGGCGACCTTGCAGGCCGGCGCGGTGACGACACGGCTGCCGCACGGCTGTATCGCAAGGCCGCCGAAGCCCTACAGGATGTCCGCTTCTAAGCCGAGAAAGGAGGTGAAGATGAAGAAGGCACGCCTGATCTCCCTCACCACCTCGCTGTGCCTGCTGGCGTTCTATTTCGAAGGTTACGCCAAAGGTTTCGGCAGGGCTTTCACGTTCCTCGGCGGCCCCGGGAGCTGGTTCGACGGCCACTAGACAAGCTCGTCGCTCGCGCGGGCTTCGGTCTCCCACCGGATCCCAAGCGCGTCGCGGCGGCTACGTCGCCCGGCCGCACTCCTGCTCAGCGGTAACTGCGACTGTCCAACCGGCGTTTGGGGTCATTCTGCGTAGCTAGACTCGACCGCGTGGGTCGGGTCGCTGCGGTGGTCCTGTTCGTGACCGTTCTCGCCACCGCGGGTTGCGGCGGTGGAGGAAGCTCGTCCTCGAACACGGACTCCTTCGCGGCGCTCCTGAAGCGGTCTGGTCCCGAGGTTGCCGGGACACCCGGAGCCGGGGATTTCGTTCCCGGCCCGATCAGGTACCCGTTCGCGGTGATCGACAACGACGGGAAGGCGATCGAGCGTCCCACGGCCGACGTCTGGGTTGCCACCGGCCGCGATGCCAAGCCGTTCGTGCACAAGCTCGCCAAGCTCGAGCCGATCGGGATCCCGGGCCAGTCGAAGCCCGCTCTCGGCGGCATCAGTCACATCTACGTCGTGCACTTCAAGGTCCCGAAGGCCGGGCGCTACTGGTTCCTGGCCGAGCCGAAGGACGCGAAGATCCAGGCGATCACGGTCATCGACGTGCAATCGCGCCTTCCGGTGCCGGCCGCGGGCGCGAAGGCGCCCGTCTCGGCCACGCCGACCCTCGCAAACGCGCCGGCGACCGCGCTGACGACGGCGCGTCCGCCTGACGTCGGCCTGCTGCACTACTCGATCGCGAGCTCGCTCAAAGCGCATGCACCCTTCGTGGTCACGTTCGCCACGCCGAAGTTCTGCACGAGCCGGACCTGCGGTCCGGTCGTGGACGTCGTCGACTCGGTCCGCAAGAAGTTCACTGCGAGCCCGGTCCGCTTCATCCACGTCGAGGTCTACACGGACAACAACCCGGCGAAGGGCTACAACCGCTGGATGCGCCAGTGGGGGCTCTCGAGCGAGCCGTGGACGTTCCTGGTCGGGAGCGACGGGCGTGTGAAGGCCGAGTTCCAGGGCTCCGTCTCCGCGGCCGAGCTGACGGCTGCGATTCGCCAGCACCTCCTCTGAGCCAGCGCGCAGGAAACGTGCCGTCGGTCACGAACTCGCGAGGAGCACAGAAGCTCCTCCTCTCCCCTAAGCAGCGGCGGCTTCGGCCGCCGCTGCGCTAAGACGGCCGCACCGGCAAAGCCGGCACGGCCTCTTTGGTCGGCGTCGCTAGCGAGCGCCTTAGACGGCCGCACCGGCAAAGCCGGCACGGCCTCTTTGGTCGGCGTCGCAAGCGAGCGCCTTAGACGGCCGCACCGGCAAAGCCGGCACGGCCTCTTTGGTCGGCGTCGCAAGCGAGCGCCTTTCGAGTGTTTCTCGGGAATAAGCGGCGGGTAGCGAGCGTCTATGGACGAAACATCTCGACGCGCCCTACAGTTCCCGGAACCGATCTAGGGGGAGCACGTGGACCTCGGCACCGGCAGAGTCAAGCTCACAGATCTCGCCTCGTGCGGCGGCTGCGCCGCGAAGTACTCGGCCGCCCGGCTCGAGCAGCTCCTGGCGGGTTTCGTGCCTGCCGAGGCGGAGAACCTGCTCGTCGGGCTCTCGCCCGCGGACGACGCGGCCGTCTACCGCCTGGACGACGAGCGCGCGCTGATCTTCACGCTCGACTTCTTCCCGCCGGTCGTCGACGACCCGGGCGACTACGGGGCGATCGCGGCGACGAACGCGTTGAACGACGTCTTCGCAATGGGTGGGATGCCGATCCTCGCGCTCTCGATCGCCGCGTTCCCGGAAGAGCTCCCGATGGAGATGCTCGCCGAGATATTCGCCGCAGCCGATCTTCAGGTCAGGGCTGCAGGAGGCCTGCTCGCCGGTGGGCACACGATCCGCGACGACGAGCCGAAGTACGGCCTCGCCGTGGTCGGCACCGCCCATCCCGACGCAATCTGGCCGAAGAACGGCGCTCGACCCGGCGACGCGCTCTTCCTGACCAAGCCGCTCGGGACAGGCCTGATCATGAGCGGCCACAAGCAGGGCGAGATCGGCACGCAGCAGCTCGAGCGCGCGATTCGGTGGATGCGGACCCTGAACAACGAGGCCGCCGACGTCCTGCGCGGCCTCCAGCCGAACGCGGTGACGGACGTCACCGGCTTTGGCCTGTTCGGGCACGCGCACGAGGTGGCCGACAGAAGCGGCGTGCGCATCCGGCTCGAGTCGGCCCGCTTCCCGGCGATCGACGGGGCGCTCGACCTTGCCCGCCACGGCGTGCGCACGAGCGGCGACCCGCGCAACCGTGACTTCGCGGGCCCGCATCTCGAGGTCGACGGCGTCTCCGATGCGTTTGTCGCGCTCGGGTTCGACCCGCAGACGGCCGGAGGCCTGCTGGTCTCGATCCCGGCCGAGCGCGGTGCGACCCTCGAGGCGGAGTTCGATTCGCGCAAGCTCTTCCTTCGCCGGATCGGACGCGTCGAGGAGGGCGCCGGGGTCGTCGTCGAGTGATCGCCCGCGGGATGATCCACGGGCGGTTCCAGCCGTTTCACAACGGGCACCTGGAGTACCTGAGCGGCGCGGCCGCGCGGTGCGACGAGGTGTTCGTCGGGATCACGAACCCCGACCCCGAGCGGATCAAGCCCGAGGCCTCCGACCCGCTCAGGCACCTCCCCGAGTCGAACCCGTACTCCTACGTCGAGCGGCTGCTGATGGTGAAGGCCGCCGCCCGCGACGTGTGCATCGAACCCACGCGGCTGCACGTGATCCCGTTCCCGGTCAACGAGCCCGAGCTGTGGCATGCGTACGTGCCCGACGACGTCGTCCAGTTCATCCGGCTCTTCTCGGACTGGGGCGGGACGAAGCTCGACCGGCTGCGCGAGGCCGGCTTCGACGTCGTCGTGCTGGACGAGGGCGCCGGGAAGGAGATCTCGGGCGTTGACGTCCGGCAGGCGATCCGCGAGGGCGGCGACTGGAAGGGCCTCGTCCCCCGGGGCGTTGCGGCGGTCTTGCAGGAGCTTCAACGAGTCCCCGTGTAAGCGTTTAAAGGACCCGCTGTAAGGGTCCTGTAAGAGCCAAAACTTTCCGAACGCGCGCGCGTTTCAACCCATAGGGAAAGCCGCGACAGGGGGTTTTGCGCATGCGCACACTGTTCCTCTTCCTGACCGCCGCGCTGGCGCTGGTGGTCACGGGCGCGTCGCAGCCCGCAGCTCTTGCGACGAAGTCGGTCAAGATCACGGCGGCCGCGTTCTCGCCCGCCAATGTGACCATCAACACCGGCGACTCGGTCACGTGGACGAACGGCGACACGGTGAGCCACCAGGTGATCGCCAACAACGGAAGCTTCGCGTCGAACACACTCGCCGCGAACAAGAAGTACACGCACGTCTTCAACACCGCGGGCACGTTCAACTACCACGACGCTCTTCATCCCAGCTTGAAGGGGAAGATCGTGGTCAAGGGCTCGCCGCCCGAGGTGACGATCGGCGCGGCCCAGCCGATCCTGACGTACGGTCAGGGAACGCACGTCGGCGGTGCCGTGTCGACCAAGCAGGCCGGCGAGACAGTCACGGTCTGGGCCCAGCCGTACGGAGCGGTCTCGGCGGTGCTGGTCGCGACGCTGCTCACCGGTGTGAACGGCGCCTGGGACCTGGGGGTGCAGCCGAGCACACTCACCACCTACGAGGCGCACTGGAAGACCAAGGTCAGCGCCAAGATCCAGGTGGCCATGCGCCCGGATGTGCTCTTCTCCGCGAACAAGCGGATCGGGTTCGTCCGGGTGAAGAGCGACCGCTCGCTGGCCGGGCACAAGGTCTACGTCCAGCGTCTGACCCGCTTCAACGAGTGGGTGAAGTTCAGGCGCGTGGTCCTGGGCTCTGGCTCCAAGAAGCACTTTTTCCTGCACCTCCCGAAGGGCCGGTACCAGCTCCGCATCTTCATCTCGATGAACGAGATCGGCGCCGGCTACCAGGACGGCTACAGCAACACCGTCCGCCTGCACAAGAAGAGGTAGCGCTGAGGATGCGCGGCGCGGGATAGCCTCCGCGCCGTGCATCCGATCATCGTCATCCTGCTCGACGGGCTTGGCGACCGCGCCCACGATTTGCTTGGCGGGCGCACAGGGAACGAGGCCGCGAAGACGCCGAACCTCGATCGGCTGGCGGCGAGCGGCTCGTGTGGGGTGCTCTACGCGGTCGGTCCGGGGCGGGCGCCCTCGAGCGAGGTCGCACACTGGTCGATGCTCGGCTACCGGCCTGACGAGTTTCCTGGCCGCGCGGTCTTCGAGGCGCTCGGTCGCGGCCAGGAAGTGAGCGACGAGCACGTCTTCGCCTACGCGGCGCTGCGGCCGGCCGAGCGGCGCGTCGACGGCTGGTGGCTGACCGGTCGCCCCGACCCGGAGCGCGATGCCGAAGAGGCCGAGCGGCTCGTCGAGCGCTGCGACGGGATCGAGATCGACGGGCTCGGCTTCTCGCTGAGAAGCGTCTGGCGCGGCGAGGCGGTGCTTCGGATCTCCGGGGGCGCCGACGAACGCGTGACGGACACGGACGCGTTCTTCCGCGCGTGGCACCCGATGCTGAGGCCGCAGCCGCTCGTGCCCGAGGCCGCGCGCACTGCGAATGCGTGCGAGGAGTGGACGCGCGAGGTCATGCGGCGCCTCGCGGGAGAGCGCTTCCCGGTGATCACGCTCAAGTGGTTCGGGCGGCCGCGCGCGGTGCCGAGCTTCCTCGAGCGACACGGCGTCACCGGCGCGTTCGCGGCCGACTCGGCGTTTCTCCGCGGGCTCGGGGTCGCGCTCGGGCTCGACCCGGTGGTCGCGCCGGAGACGGACGACCCTGTGGGCGATCTCGCCGCACGCGTGGAGCTGGCGGGCGCCCGGGTCGAAGCGGGTGACACGTTCGTCCTCTGTCACCAGAAGACGACCGACGCGGCCGGTCACACGAAGGATCCTGCGATCAAGCAGGAGACGATCGAGCGGTTGGACGCGGCGCTCGGCGATCTTCCGACCGACCGGGCGATCGTCTGTCTGACCGGCGATCACGCGACGCCCGCCTCACCCGACGTGATCCATTCGGGCGATCCAGTGCCGCTGCTCGTCGCGGGTCCGGGGGTACGCGCGGACGGCGTAGAACGGTTCGGCGAGCTCGACTGCGCGGCCGGGATCCTCGGCTACCTGCGCGGGCCCGACCTGATGCCCGTCCTCTTGAACGCCGCCGACCGTCCACTCTTCCTCGGGTCGCGACCGACGCCGTTCGAGGGCGCCGACGGCTACCCTGCGCTGCTGGAGCCGCTGCTCTAGTGCACGTCGAGACGACCGCCGCGCGGCGCCGGGGCTTCGAGCTCTCGGCGGCGCAGTTTCTCTGGCCGGCCCTGGCCTCGGTCGGCGTTCTCTGGCTGATCATGGTCACGGGCGCGGCCGTCCGGCTGACGGCTTCGGGTCTCGGCTGCCGCCACTGGCCGGGCTGTGAGAAGGGCCACCCGCTGCCGGAGAAGGACTACCACGCGTTCATCGAGTTCGGAAACCGCGCGCTCGGCGGAGTCACGATCGTGGTCGTCCTGCTGACGGCGCTCGCCGCCATGAGGACGCCGTCCCTGCCGCGCTGGGCGCGGCGGCTGGCGCTGCTCATCTTCCTCGGGACGCTCGCCCAGGCACCGCTGGGCTATCTGGCGGTCAAGACCGACCTGCGCTGGCCGATCGTCGCCTCGCACCTGCTGCTCTCGGCGATCATCCTCGCGGGCGCCGTCGTGCTCGCGCTTGAGGCGTACACCGTTGCGCACGGCCGCGCCGAGCCGGCCGTCTCCTCGGAGCTGCGCTGGATCGCGGTCGTCGTCGGCGCCGCGGGGCTCGCGCTTCTCGTGACGGGCACGCTCGCGACGGCCGCCGGTCCGCACTCGGGCGGCGGCGCGGAGCACGTGGACCGGCTCTGGCGGCTACAGCCGCTGATCTTCGTTCATGCGGGTGCGGTGGCGGTTTTCGGAACGGGCCTCGTCTTCGTTCTCGGCTACCTCGCGCCGAGGCGGGCGGAGGTCCCGCGCCTGTTCTGGTTCGCGCTCGCCCTGCTCGGCGTCCTCCTCGTCCAGATGGTCGTCGGCGAGATCCAGTACCGCACGCACCTGCCCTGGCCGCTCGTTCTCGCGCACGTCGGGCTCGCGGCTGCCGTCTGGGCGATTCTGGTCGCATTCATCACGGTTCTGTGGCGTCCGCCGCGGGCGCTGGTTCCAGGCCGCGCGTAGACTGGACGCATGGCCGGCGAGCTTCGAGTCCACCGGCGGCCGGACCTCACCCGGCCCGTCCTGATCGGCGCCTTCCGCGGCTGGAATGACGGCGCGCAGGCAGCCTCGCTCGCGGCCGGCTACCTCGCCAAGACCTGGGAGGCCGAGCGATTCGCGGACGTCGACCCGGAGGAGTTCTTCGACTTTCAGGCAACGCGCCCGCACGTCTCGCTCGAGGAAGGCATGACGCGGAGGATCGACTGGCCGGAGACGGCCTTCTACCACACGCGTCCCGACGGGCTAGACCGCGACATCGTGCTCTTGCTCGGCATCGAGCCGAACCTGCGTTGGCGGACGTTCGCCGACCTGCTCATCGAGCTGACCCAGGATCTCGGGGTCGAGCTGATGATCACGCTCGGCGCGCTGCTCGCGGACGTCCCGCACACGCGGCCGTCGCCTGTGACCGGAAGCGCGAGCGACCCCGAGCTCGTCCAGCGCCTCGGGCTCTCGGCGTCGCGCTACGAGGGGCCGACCGGGATCGTCGGCGTCCTGCACGACGCGTGCAAGCGGGCGGAGATTCCGTCTGCGAGCCTCTGGGCTGCGGTTCCCCACTACGTCTCGCTGACCCCGAGCCCGCGAGCAGCGGTTGCTCTCTGCGAGCGGCTGGGCGATCTGATCGGCGTCGAGATCGACGTGGCCGAGCTGGAGGAGGCGGCGCGGACGTACGAGGAACAGGTGAGCGAGGCGGTCGCGTCCGACGAGGAGACCGCGGCCTACGTCGAGGAGCTCGAGCGCCGGGCCGACACGCTCGAGGAAACGACGGATCTTCCCTCGGGCGACGCGCTGGCGGCCGAGCTCACGCGCTTTCTCCGCGAACGCGAGCAGAACGGCGGCGACGAAGACGCCGCGCGCGAGCAATAGCGGCTGCTCTAGCCGAACGTAAACGCGTACGCGCTCACACCGGGCGTGAAGCGCAGCTCGAGCAGGCCGTCGCGCTCCTTCGGGTAGCGCAGCAGCGTGTAGAGGCGGCTGAGTCCGCTGACGGAGACCGTGCCAACAGGCTTGCCGTTGACGGCCATCTGCACGCGCCCGTGTCCGCCCAGGACGAGGAAGACGTTCTGGGCGTTGAAGTTCAGCCGTAGCCGCGCGCCTGGGCCGGAGACGATCCGCTGCGGCTCGACGCGCCAGCGGCCCGCGTACGCGAGCGCGTCCGGCGGGACCGGCCCGCCGAACCGGTACGAGGCCATTCGGCCGGGCCTGATCTGCGAGCCCGTGTAGTTCTCGAGGCGTTGCCAGCCGAGGTAGGACTCGGGCGTCATCGTCGCGTGGTCGGGAGTCGTGTCGGCCACGGGCGCGAAGGGCGCCGTCGCCGGCTGCCCGAGCAGCTCGCGGATCTTTGCCTCGGTCGCATCGTAGTCGCCCTCGCCCTCCTTGATCTCGCGGATGTCCCCGCGCCTGTCGATCAGGTACTCGGCCGGCCAGTAGGAGTTCTGGTACGCGCCCCAGGTGGCCGCGTCGTCGTCGATCGCGACCGGGTAGTGGATGCCGAGGTCACGTGTCGCCTGGCGGACGTTCGAGACCTCGTGCTCGAAGGCGAACTCGGGGGTGTGGACGCCGACGATCACGAGGCCGTCCCTGCGGTAGGCGGCGTCCCAGGCCTTCAGGTGCGGCAGCGTGCGCAGGCAGTTGATGCACGAGTACGTCCAGAAGTCGACGAGCACGACCTTGCCGCGCAGCTCGGAGATCGTCAGCGGCTTGCTGTTGACCCACGCCGTGACGTCGCGGAAGTTCGGCGCGGCTCCGTAGTTCTTCAGGCCTGCGCCCGGGTGCGCGGCGACGCAGCGCTGGTTGAGCTTCTCCCGGACCGAGCACGAGCGCTCCGCGGCCTGAAGCGACTGCGTGTAGTCGGGGACGAGCCGCTGGAGGGACGAGTCGACGTTGAACGCCAGCAGGAGCGCGGAGGCCGCGATCACCGCTCCGAGCGCTGTCCGGACCCGGTCGATGTTGGCGCGGAACCACTGGAGCCGATCCGACCCTCGTCGGACGCCGACGGCGATGAGGGTGAGCGGAACGGCGACGCCGATCGTGTACGCGATCGCGAGCCCGACGCGCTGGGCGCCCGACGTCGTCGCGGATGCGCCCGCGACCGCGGCGAGGATCGTCCCGGCGCACGGGGCGAAGACGAGGCCGAGAGCAGCGCCGAGGAGGAAGCCGCCGCCGAGATCGCCGGCCGGCCGTCTGGAAAGGCGCACGAACGGCCGCTCGAGCAGCTGTCCGATCCGCGGCACGATCAGGCCGACTCCGACCAGGAACAGGAGCGCGATCGACAGCTTCCGCAGGAGGTCGGTCGGGACGTGCAGCTCCGACAGCAGCCAGGTCAGGAAGAGCAGCGACGCGAGGAACGTGCAGACGAGCCCGGCGATGATCGCGTACGGCCGCCTCGTGCTACCGCCGGTTGCGCCGGCAGCGAAGACGATCGGGAGCACGGGGTATGCACACGGTGAGATGACCGTGACGATCCCCGCCAGGACGGCGACGCCGTAGAGAAGCATCGGTTACGAGGTAGTCGTTTGTCGCTGCGAAGCGTTACGCCTCGGCGGCGGGAGCGGCTTCCTGCTCCGGCTCGGGCTTGGCCTGCGCCGCTGCCCCGTTCTGCTGCGGGGCCTGCGTCTGGCCGCGGCCCTTCTTCTTGCGCTTGCGCCTGCGGCGTCGCGACCGGCCGGACGGGGCCTTTGGCGCGGGCAGGTTGTCGGCGAGCGCGTCCGCGACCTCGTAGATCGTCCCGAGCCGCTCGCGGGCCGCGTCGATCAGCCTGTTCGCCCGGGGCGTGTAGCCCTCGGCCGAGGCGAGCAAGGCTGCGCCCACCTCGCGCGGCTGGTCGAGCGCCGCGTTCACCAGCTTCGCCGCGTTCTCCTCGTGGCGGTGGCCGCGGGAGTTGGCCAGCGCGCCGAGCAGGCGCTTCGCCTCTGGGAACTCACCGCTTGCGCGCCGGTCCTGAACCTTCCTGGTCGCTCTTGCAAGCCGCCAGGTCCAGCGGGCAAGGATCTGCTCGGGCGCGTCGACCTTCCCGTCGCCGAGTGCCCGCAGGAGCGTGCGCACGCCCTGGACACGGTCCTTGTCCCAGGTCGGCGCCTGCGTGACGAGGGTGACGAGGTCGTCGAAGCTCGCGCGGTCGACGGTCATCGAGACGCGGTCGGCCAGCGCGGTCAGGCGCAACCGGCGGTTCGGGTTCTCCGCGGCGCAGGCCATCAGAAACTGCTCCATCGCGCCCTTGCTCGCGTTGCCCTCGGTGAACTTCTTGACGAACTCGACCCGCTCGTCGAAGCGGACGTTTCTGCCCGCGATCGTCGCCCAGTAGAGCTGCTCGTCGTCGTCGAGATAGCGCGGGTCGACTCGCTGCCACTCCCGCGCGATCACGGCCAGGCGGCGCTTCACGTCGGGCGTGACCGGCACGAGCCACGGTGCGGGCGAGAGCTTTCGCCGCGCGCGCCGCTGGATGCGCCTGCGCGGAGCGGGCGTGACCCGGGCCCCCTCGCGGTAGAAGTCCGCGTCGAGCAGGCTGTGCAGCGAGACGACGCGTTCGCTGTGCGTCGCCGCCTTCGGCACGAAGTCGACGACGACTCCGGCTTCTTTCCGCGGGTGCGTACGCATGATCCGGCCGATGCGCTGCTGGTAGACGCGTTTCGAGGCCGTGGGCGCGAGGTGCATGCACACGGTCGCCCGCGGCGAGTTCCAACCCTCGGCGAGCAGCATCGCGTTGACGAGGACATTGATCTCCCCGCGCTCGTAGGCGGCGAGCGTCTCGGCGAGCTGGACCGGCGGCGTGCGGCCGCTCACTGCCTGGGCCTTGAGGCCTGCGGCCCGGAACTCCTTGGCCAGGTTGTACGCGTGGTCGACGCCTGCCGCGTAGACGATTCCCGGCGTGTTCTCGAAGCGGTCGCGGTAGAGGCTCGCTGCGGCCTGGTTGAGGGCTGTGTGGTCGAGAACGGCAGCCAGCGCGCTCTCCTCGAAGTCCCCGCCCACGATCGGGACGGACGAGATGGCGGCCGCGGGCGGGACCCGCAGGCAGCGCAGCGGGGCGATCAGGCCGCGCCGCGCCGCGTCTCCGAGCGGAAGCTCGTCGATCGACGCGGGGAAGACGTCCGAGACCTGTTTCGCGATCAGCTGCTCGGTCGCGGTCATGCCGATGAAGATCGGGTCGGAGAACGAGCGGATCGCGGTGCTGGTCTTCTCGCCGAGCGCCGTGTGCGCCTCGTCGCAGATGACGAGCTGGTATGCGCTTCGGTCGAGATCGTCCCAGTGGCGCGCGAACCACGCGTACGTCTGGACGGTCACCGGGTTTGCCCTAGGCGGCGAGCCGCCCTTTTCGATCGCGTCCACGAAGCGCTCGCCGTAGCCCTCGGCGGTCAGCTCCCTGTTGAACTGCGAGACGA
>Ga0335084_10005815_pt1 | contig 12228 bp, 9 predicted proteins | sample Lox_Sample_44_FD_206721 | JGI IMG/M metagenome (GOLD analysis project Ga0335084, IMG submission 206721) | Soil microbial communities from Loxahatchee National Wildlife Refuge, Florida, United States - Lox_Sample_4.4 | ecosystem: Environmental > Terrestrial > Soil > Wetlands | place: USA: Florida...
CGCCGCGCGGCTATTCCGCCGTTACCCCAATGGGTGCCGCATGTTCGACTCCATCCGTAGCCACCGCCGCTGGTTGATGCTCTTCCTGATGCTGCTGGTGTTTCCCTCGTTCGTCTTCTTCGGGGTGCAGGGATACAACCGCTTCATGCACGGCGATCAGGCGGTTGCGCGCGTCGGTGACCAGTCGATCTCGCCGCAGGAATTCGACGCCGCGCAACGGCAGCGGCTCGACCGGATGCGCGAGATGCTCGGGCAGAACTTCGATCCGAAGATGTTCGACACCCCGCAGGCGCGCGCGAGCGTGCTCGATCAGTTGATCGCTGAAAAGGCGCTCGCGCAGGAGACGGCGAAGGCGAACGTGTTCGTCTCCGCGCAGCGCGTGATCGAGGTCATCAAGAACATTCCGGCTTTCCAGCAGGACGGCAAGTTCAACTACGAGCGCTACAAGACGCTGCTCGCCGCGCAGGGACAGAACGAGCTCATGTTCGAGCAGCGCGTGCGGACCGACCTCGTGCAGCAGACGCTGCTGCGTGCGGTGTCCGACTCCTCGTTCGTTCCGCGCACGATCGCGGACGACGTGCAGCGCCTGGTCGAAGAGGAACGCGAGATCCGCGAGCTGCGCTTCCGGGTCGAGGACTACATGTCGCAGGCCAAGGCGACCGATGCAGCGATCAACGACTATTACGCCGCGAACCGGTTCGAGACGCCCGAAAGCGTGCGCGCCGAATACGTCGTGCTGACGCTTGATTCCGTTGCGAGCCAGATCGCGGTCCCGGAGGGAGATCTGCGCGCGTACTACGACCAGAACAAGGCGCGCTTCGGCCGCGAAGAGCAGCGCCGCGCGAGCCACATTCTCTTCACGGTGGGCGACACCGGGACGGCCAAGGACAAGGAGGGCGCGCGCAAGATCGCCGAAGAGGTGCTGAAGAAGGTGCACGCGAATCCCGCCGATTTCGCGCAGCTCGCAAAGCAATACTCGAAGGATCCGGGCTCGGCGGACAAGGGCGGCGATCTTGGTTTCTTCCGCCGCAACATGATGGTCAAGCCGTTCGAGGACGCCGCGTTCAGCCTGAAGGAGGGCGAGATCAGCAACCTGGTCGAGTCGGACTTCGGTTTCCACATCATCCGGGTCACCGAGATCAAGCCCGCGCAGATCAAGCCGTTCGAGGAAGCGCGCGCGGAGATCGAGGCCGAATATCGGCGCCAGCAGGCGCAGAAGAAATTCGCCGAGGCTGCGGAGACGTTCACCAATACTGTCTACGAACAGGCCGACAGCCTCAAGCCCGTTGCCGAGAAGCTGAAACTCCCGATACAGGTTGCCGAGAACGTGACGCGGCAGGGAATCCCGGCGCGCCCTGGCACGCCGCCGGTGTTCGTGCCTCGCCTCACCGAGGCGCTGTTCGCACCCGATGCGACCAAGAATCTGCGCAACACCGAAGCGATCGAAACCGGTCCGAACACCCTTGCGGCTGCGCGTGTCGTCGAATACCGCCCCGCGGCTCTGCAGCCGCTCGAGAAGGTGCGCGATCAGATCCGCGCAAAGGTGGAGCGCGCCGAAGCGACGCGCCTTGCAAAGGAAGCCGGAACCAGGAAGCTTGCGGAACTCACCACTGCAGCGAACGAAACCGGCTTCGGCAAGCCGCACACCGTGTCGCGTTCGAAGCCGGAGGCCCTGCCCGAGGAGGCGCTGAAAACAATCATGCGCGTCCCCACGGAGAAACTCCCGACGTATGTCGGCGCCCCGGTCGAGAATGGCGGATACGGCATCTTCCAGGTGCTGTCGGCAAAGATGCCCGCGCAGACCGACGCCGCACGCAAGGAACAATTGGCACGCAGCCTGCAACAGACCATCGGCAGCGGCGACGACGCAGCCTACGTCGCCGCGCTGAAGACAAAGTACAAGGCGGAAGTCCTGCGCGCCGATCTGAAACCCGAAGCGCCCGAAACCCCCGAGAAAGGCGACAAGGACGCGAAGGCGCCGGGCAAATGATCGCGTGCACCCTATGAGCCGATTGTGGCGACCAGGGCCTGCGCTGCCGTAGTGAACCCGGCCTGCGCGCTGCGCTCGAGCGCGACGACATGCGCCGCATCGATGCGCGTGAAATTGCGGCTGATCGATTTCGTATAGGCCGGGTCGTAGTGCTCGAGCAGCAACCGCTCGACCAGCGCATCCCATTCGCCCGCGGCCGCGAGCGCCTTCCACTGTTCGACGCGCTCGCGCCCGTGCACCGGTGTCAGGCAATCGAGCTGCGCAAACAGCCGCGCCGGCACCTGCTCCAGATGAACGTACTCGTCGCGCAGCAGGCGCACGCGCTCGCCGATCGGCAGGTCGACGCGCACGCAGGACGAGCTGCGCATGGCTGCGATGAGCGCATCGGGCACGCGCAGATCGCCGACCTTGCGGCTCTCCGATTCGACAAACACGGGCCGCTCAGCGTTCATCGCACGCAGCGCTGACCAGACGCGCGTTTCGAACATTTTCTGCGAAGGTTGCGGCAGGCTCGGCAGGCCGCCGAGCACAGATCCGCGATGGTGCGCGAGCTGTTCGAGGTCGAGCACTTGCGCGCCCGCGAGCCCGAGTTGCTGCAGCAGCCGGCTCTTGCCGCTGCCAGTGGGCCCGCATACGACATAAAAACGGAAATGCGCCGGCAGGTCCAGCAGTTCCTGCAGGACCTGTCGGCGAAATGCCTTGTATCCGCCCTCGAGTTGCCGTGCCGACCAGCCGATGCGTGAAAGAACGTGGGCCAGCGATGCGCTGCGCTGGCCGCCGCGCCAGCAGTAGACGAGCGGCCTCCAGTCGCGGCCCATTCCGACGAGCCGCGTCTCGACGATCGATGCGATGTTGCGTGCTACGAGCACCGCGCCACGGCGGCGTGCATCGAACGGCGACACCTGCTTGTAGAGAGTCCCGACTTCCACCCGTTCGGCATCGTGCAGCACCGGGAGATTCAGGGCGCCGGGAAGGTGATCCTCCGCGAATTCGCTCTCACTGCGGACGTCGATCAGCGCATCGAAACGCGTCGGATCCCGCAACGCCTGCGCGCACGAGACGACAGCGCGATCGGGCGTCAACGCTTGCCTCGAGCGGCGAGCAACGGTTGCAGATGCGGCCAGACGTTGTCGAGCATCCTCTGCTGCGCCTTCGCGGTCGGATGGATCCGGTCGCTTTGGAACATGTCCGTCTGGTCCGCGAATCCATCCAGCAGGAACGGCGCGAGCGCCGCCTTGTGCGTGCGCGCGACCTCGGCGAACGTATTCGCGAAGCCGTCGGTGTAGTCGCGCCCATAGTTGGGAGGGATGCGCAGCCCGACCAGGAGCACACGCGCTCCGGACTTCTGGCTCGCGTCGACCATCGCGGCGAGGTTTTCCTGCATCGCCGGCAGCGGCAGTCCGCGCAGACCGTCGTTGCCTCCGAGTTCGATGATCACGATCGCCGGTCGATTCTGCGTGAGCAACGCAGGCAGGCGCGTGCGGCCGCCGCTGGTGGTTTCGCCGCTGATGCTCGCGTTGACGACGCTATACTGCGCCGCGCCTTCGGGCCCCGGCGTTGCAAGTTTGTCGGCCAGCAACTTCACCCAGCCGGTATCGCGCGGCAAGCCATACTCCGCCGACAGGCTGTCGCCCAGCACGAGCAACATCGGTCGGGTGGCGCTCTGCGCGAACGCCGGCGCGCCCAGTGCCAGCAGAAGTGCAAGGCACCACCAACGAAACCTTACTCCAAGGATCATCGCGGGAAACGAGCGGATCGCCGATGACGATCGACGCACTTCAAGCGCAGGGTCTCACAAAGATCGTGCAGGACGCCACCGGCACACTGACGATTCTCGATGATATCAACCTCGCCATCGCCGCCGGCGAGACGGTGGCGATCACCGGCAGCTCGGGTTCCGGCAAGTCGACGCTGCTCGGCCTGCTGGCCGGCCTCGATGTTCCCACGCGCGGCACCGTGCGACTGTTCGGGGAAGATCTGTTCGGGCTCGACGAAGACGGGCGCGCGCGCATGCGCGCGCACCAGATCGGATTCGTGTTCCAGTCGTTCCAGCTGCTGCCGCATCTGAACGCGCTGGAAAATGTCCTGCTGCCGCTGGAGCTTGCGCGGCACGCACCCAGCGGCAACGAGAGTGCGGTCGAGATTGCGACACGCATGCTTCAGCGCGTCGGACTCGGGCAGCGGCTCGCGCACTATCCCAAGTACCTCTCAGGCGGCGAACAACAGCGCGTGGCGCTGGCGCGCGCATTCGTCGCGCACCCGCCGATCCTGCTCGCCGACGAACCCACTGGAAGCCTGGACGTGCACACGGGCGAAGCGGTGATCGAATTGATGTTCGGACTGAACCGCGAGGCGGGATCGACGCTGGTGCTCGTCACGCACGATCTGGAGATTGCGAAGCGCTGCATGCGCAGCGTCGAGTTGCATGCCGGCAGATTGCGCTCAGGTTGAGGGTTCGCGTCGCAGTTGCGCGAGGCACGCCGCCGACCGCGCGGCAATTTCACCGGCAACGAGCCCCACATCGCCGTCGAAGCGGTCGGCCGCCGCACCGTGCAGCCACACGGCGGCCAGCGTTGCCTCGAGCGGCATGAAAGGCTGCGCGAGCATGGCACCGATCATTCCGCCGAGCACATCGCCGCTGCCGGGCGTCGCCAGAGCCGGAGTACCCGTCGGATTGATCCAGGCGCGCCCGTCTGGCAACGCGATCACCGTGCCGGCGCCCTTGAGAACGACCGTCGCCGTGGTCGCGTGCGCAAGCCGTCGCGCGCAGCCGATCCGATCCGCTTGAACTTCTTGCGCCGTGGCCTGCAGCAGGCGCGCCGCCTCGAGTGGGTGAGGCGTGAGAACGCTCGTCCCGCCGCGCCGCCGCAAGGCCTCGCGCAGCGCTGCGTCGCGCGCCAGCAGATTCAGCGCATCGGCGTCGAACACCGCCGGGCACTTTGCGGTGAGCGCCCATTCGAGCGCGGCACTTGCGCCTGCATCTGTTCCGAGACCACATCCGATGACGACTGCGTCGAGTCGTTCGAGCGCGCGCACCGAACGCAACATCAGCTCCGGGTGGAGAGGATCGAATTGCGGCGCGGGTGCCGCGATGCATTCGACGAACACACGACCGGCACCCATGCGAAGGGCTGCGCGCGCTGCAAGCAATGGCGCTCCGACCATGCCGATGCCGCCGCCGATCACGCCGACGTTCCCGTAGTCGCCCTTGTGGCTGTCGCGCGCGCGCGGCCGGCATATCGATGCGAAGTCGGCACGGTCTGTCAGCGTCAGCTGTGAGCCGGGAAGTTCGACGCCGATCGACTCGACGAGCACCTCGCCCGCCGCGTCGCAGCCCGCGCCCGTAAAAAGTCCCGGCTTGGCCCCGAGGAACGTGATCGTCTGGTCGGCCGTGACACCGGGCTTCGCACCGACCCAGCTGCCGCGATCGGCATCGAGTCCGCTCGGCACATCGAGTGCGATGCGCGAACCCGCGCGTTGCGCGTTGATCCAGCTGGCTGCCGCGGCGAACGCTCGGTCGAGAGGGCGCGAAAGACCGATGCCGAACATCGCGTCGACGACGGCGTCGTATCTCGCCGCAGGGTCGATTCCATCGCGAACGGTGCCGCCGCTTGCACGCCACGCAGCCGCTGCCGCACGCGCGTCGTCGGTGACCGGTGGAGAGAGGGCGGCGCACTCGACGCGATGGCCGCGCTGCGCGAGTTCGAGCGCACACACGTAGCCGTCGCCGCCGTTGTTGCCGGGGCCGCAGACGATCGCCACCGTCTTCGGCGTGCCCAGGCGCTGCGCGATCTGGCGCGCCGCTGCAGCGCCAGCCCGTTGCATCAACGCGCCCGGGCGCAGCGCTCTCGCTGCGTCCGTTTCGATTGCGCGCAACGTCGCGACGTCAAAAAGAGGAAGGCCCATGTGTCAATGTTAGGCCGTGGCGGTACCTGCGTATCGCGCGAGCGTCAGGCCATCGAGATCGATCTCCGGTGTTCGACCCGCCGCAAGATCGGCAACGACCCGAGCGCATCCACAAGCCATCGCCCAGCCGGAGGAACCATGGCCGACGTTCAGGATCAAGCCCCGGATCGGCGTCGAGCCAAGCAGGGGTGGACCGTCGGGCAGCATCGGGCGGGCGCCGACCCAGTACTGCGCCTGGGCATACGCCGCAGCGGAGGGGAACCAGTCGATCGCAACGCGGATCAGGGTTCGCAGCGCGGAGGCGCGCAGCTTCAGCCGGCGCGATCCGATCTCCGCCGTACCGGCGATCCGCAGGCGCTGGCCCATGCGCGTGACTGCGACCTTGTAGTCCTCGTCCATCACGGCGAGGTGCGGGGCATGTTCGTGGTTCGTGACTGGCACCGTTGCGGCGTAGCCCTTCACGGGGTAGATGGCAAGGTCGATTCCCAACTGCGCAAGGTAACCCGCGCTGTCGATGCCCGCGGCCAGGACGCAGAGGTCGGCAGACACCGGTGATCCGTCCACGAGGACGCCGCGCAACGAGCCGTTCTGCACGTCGAAGCCAGTAACCGCCGCGCCGAAACGGAACGCGACGCCGTCGCTTTCCGCGATGTCTTTCAACTGGCGCGCGAAGAACGCGCAGTTGCCGGTTTCATCATCCGGCAGGTGCAAGCCTCCCGCGAGTTGGGCGCTTGGTGCAAGGGCCGGCTCGAGCGCGCGGCATTCCTCGGCTGCGAGCATGCGATGGGGCACGCCTGCATCTGCGAGCAATTTGCGAGCGGGCGCACAGCGGTCGAGTTCGCGCTGCGTGCGAAACAGCTGCAGGTAGCCGGCGGTTTGTTCGTACTCGAGATCGAGGCGCGCGCGCAGGGCGCGCAACTGGTCACGGCTGTAGTACGCGATGCGCTGCATGCGCGCCTTGTTGCGGACGAAGCGCTCGAGAGCGCATTCGTCGTACCAGCGCCGCAGCCAGCGCCAGAGAGAACGATCGAGCGTCGGTCGGAACAGCACTGGCGCATGCGGCTTGAACAGATACGCGAGGATCTTGCCCGGCATGCCGGGCTGCGCCCACGGCCCGATGTAAGCGGGCGCGATCACGCCGGCATTGCCATAGCTCGTCTCCTGCGCGACACCGGAGTTGCGCTCGAACACCGTGACGTCGAAGCCGGCCTGGCGCAGGTAGTATGCACTGGTGACCCCGATGATGCCGGCGCCGATGACGACGACACGCATATCGGGTCAGGAACTGCGCATCTGCGCCGGCAGGATGGTCACCAGCTGCGGGAACAGGTAGATGAGCAACACTGCCAGCACCATCAGGAAGAAGAAGGGAAGCGTCGCGCGAGCGATCCAGCCGATCTCGCGTTTGGTCATCCCCTGCAGCACAAACAGATTGAAGCCGACCGGCGGTGTGATCTGGGCCATCTCGACCACCAGAACGACGAAGATGCCGAACCAGAGCGGATCGATGCCGGCTTTCTGGACCGTCGGCATGATCACACCCATCGTGAGCACGACCATCGAGATGCCGTCGAGAAAGCAGCCCAGCACGACATAGAACAGCAGCAACGCGGCGAGCAGCTGGAACTGCGACAGTCCCAGGGCCGCAATCCACTCCGCAAGATGACGCGGCAATCCGATGTAACCCATCGCGAGCGTAAGGAACGCTGCGCCCGCAAGGATCAGGGCGATCATGCAATACAGTCGCGTGCCGCCGAGGAGGGACTCACAAAAGGTCTTCCATGTAAGCGATCCCTGCGCACCCGAGAGAATCAGCGAGCCGAGCACGCCAAGTGCAGCGGCCTCGGTCGCGGTTGCAATCCCGGTGTAGATTGATCCCAGGACCGCGACGATGAGCAGGATCACCGGAATGAGGTGGCGCGCCTCGCGCACCTTGGCGGCGAACGTCAGCGTCGCATCGGCGGGCGGCACTTTCGACGGATTGCGCCACGCCCAGATCACGAGATAACCCGAGAACAGCGTGGCCAGCATGATTCCCGGCAGGACGCCGGCGATGAAGAGCTGCGCGATCGATACGTCGGCCATCACGCCATAGACGATCATGATGATCGACGGCGGGATGAGCAGGCCGAGGGTGCCGGCCCCGGCGAGCGATCCGATCGAAATTTCATCCGGATAGCCGCGCCGCGCGAGTTCGGGCAGGCTCATCTTGCCGATCGTGGCGCAGGTGGCCGCGCTCGATCCCGATACCGCAGCAAAGATCGCGCAGCCGACGACATTCGTGTGCAGCAGCCTTCCGGGAAGCGATTGCATCCACGGCGCGAGGCCACGAAACATGTCGTGGCTCAGCCGGGTGCGGAACAGGATCTCGCCCATCCAGACGAACAGGGGCAACGCGGTCAGCGTCCAGCTCGAGGCTGCGCCCCACGTGGTGACGGCCATGGCATCGCCCGCAGGGCGCGAGCTGAAGAGCTGCATGCCGATCCAGGCGATACCCGACAGGGTCAGTCCGATCCAGACACCGCTGCCGAGGATGAGGAAGAGCGCGACGATGAGCAGCGCCGCGATCGCAAGATCATTCATGAGCGTTCGTGCCTCACTCGTTGCGCGTGGCCTCGTCGCTGCGCACCTCGGTGCGCCGGCCGCACGCGTCGAGAACGAGGTCGTCGACGATCGCGATGGTGAGGATCACGCTGCCAACCGCCATGGCCAGTTGCGGAATCCACAATGGCGTCGCGTCGTTGCCGGTCGAAACGTCGTGAAACAGGTACGACTGCCACGAAAGGCGGCAGCTGTAGTACGCGGCCAGCCCTGCCAGGAATGCACCCGCTGCCAGCGCCCACCACTCGAGCACGCGGCGCTGCCGGCCGTGCAGCGACGCGAGCAGCAGCGTGACGCGGATGTGTTCATTGCGCTTGAATGTGTGCGCCAGCGCGAGAAAGCCCGCAGCGGCCATCATGTAGCCCGCATACGAGTCTGTACCGGGGAGGTGAAAGTGGAACTGGCGTCCGGCGATCGACAGCAGCACCATCACCAGAAGGCCCACCATAAAAAACGCCGCCAGCCAGGCTGCGCCGTCATATAGCGCGTCCAGGCCGCGGCGCAATGCGCCTGAGGGCATCGTTCTATCTCTTGTACGCGTCGATCAGATCCTTGCCTTCAGGGCCCGCCTTCTCCAGCCACTCCTTCAACATCACATCGCCGACTTTCTTCAAATCGGCCTTCAACTGGTCGGACGGCGCAACGATATTCATGCCATTCTTCTTGAGCAGGTCGATGTATTCGCCGTTCTTCGCCTTCGACAGTGCCCATCCGCGCGCCTCCGCGTCGGCCGCCGCTTTCAACACCGCCTGTTTCGTTGGCCCGTCGAGCGCCTCGAAAGCTGCCTTGTTCATGATCACGGCGTTCTTGGGCAACCACGCCTGCGTGTCGTACCAGTACTTGATGTGCTCGTAGGTCTTGCTGTCGTATCCGGTTGCGCCCGAGGACATGTAGCTTTCGATGACGCCCGTTGCCATCGCTTGCGACAGCTCGGCTGCCTGGACCGTTACCGGCTGCGCGCCGATCAGTTCGGCGATGCGCGCGGTCGCAGGGCTGTAGGCGCGCCACTTCACCCCCTTCAGATCGGCCGCCGAGGAAATGGGCTTCTTGACATAGATTCCCTGGGGCGGCCAGGGAACCGAGTACAGCAACATCATTCCCTGCTCGCCAAGTTTCCTTTCGAGCAGCGGGCGCTGCGCCTTGTAGAGCTTGGCCGACTCGTCATAGCTGTCGGCCAGGAAGGGCAGGCCGTCGGCACCGAAGATCTGCCACTCGTTCTGGAAGTTGGCGAGCAGGATTTCGCCGATCTGTGCCTGGCCGCCTTGCACTGCACGCTTGATCTCGGGTGCCTTGAACAGCGAGGCATTCGCATGGACCGTGATCTTCAGTTTGCCACTGCTTGCCTTCTCGACGTCGCTTGCAAACTGCATCAGGTTCTCGGTGTGATAGTTGTTCGCGGGGTACGCTGCCGGCAGATCCCATTTCGTCTGGGCGGCCGCACTCAACACGACGCTGCCGAGCGTCGCCGCGAGTAATGTCGACTGAAACCTCATCGTCTCTCCTCGTTAGACTGCGCACGGTCGCTACTGTGGGGCTGCAGGCAGGCGCCGTTGCGACAACAAGTTTGCCAGAGCCCGCTGCTCGAGGCGCAAGCCTCGCGCTGCCCGGCTTCGATTTGCGCACACGCCACAATGATCACGATGAACGAGAACCGTGACTTGCCTCCGCATCTGGGGATCCTGATGCTGGCGACCCGGTTTCCACGACCGCCCGGCGACATCGGCAACCCTGCCAGCTTCGGTTTCCCGGTTCGCTATGGCCGGGTGGATGCGGCAAGCGCGCAGCGCGTCGTACGCGAGCGAGCGCGTGGTTTGCTCGATCATTTCGTCGCGGCGGGAAACGCGCTCGCAGCGGAGGGCGCACTCGGTATTGCAACCGGCTGCGGCTTCCTTGCCACGTTCCAGCGCGACCTTGCCGCGGCGCTGCCGGTTCCGGTCGCGACATCGAGCCTTCTGCAAGTTGCGTGGTTGGCGCCGCTGCTCCCTGCGGGGCGGCGCGTGGGCGTCGTCACCATCGACGCGAACTCGCTCGACGAGGCACACCTGGCCGGGGTCGGCGCGCCGCTGGATACGCCCGTCGAAGGTGTCGATCCCGAAGGCGAGTTCGCCACCAGCATCCTCGACGATGCCTGCACTCTCGACCAGGTCGCCGCGGAACGCGACGTGGTCGTCGCGGCGCACCGACTGCTCGACAGGAACCCGGATGTCGGGGCAATCGTGCTCGAATGCACCAACATGCCGCCCTACGCACCTGCTGTCCGCCGTGCCACGGGCCTGCCCGTGTATGACGTCCTGACGATGCTCGATTGGTTCTGGCGCGGCTTGGCGCGCCGGGGGGGCTCCTGAGAAGATGCGCTGGCAATTCTGGATCGATCGCGGCGGTACGTTCACCGATGTCGTCGCGCGCAGGCCCGACGGTGCGCTGGTCACACACAAGCTTTTGTCCGACAACCCCGAGCTGTATCGCGACGCCGCCATCGCGGGCATCCGCCACCTGCTAGGCGTGCCGCCCGAGGCTCCGATCCCCGTCGAGAGTATCGAGGCCGTCAAGATGGGCACGACGGTGGCGACCAATGCGCTGCTGGAGCGCAAGGGCGAACCGACGGTGCTGGTGATCACGCGCGGATTTCGCGACGCGCTGCGCATCGCGTATCAGAACCGGCCGCGCATTTTCGACCGCCACATCGTGCTGCCGGAGTTGCTCTACTCGCGCGTCATCGAGGCCGACGAGCGCCACGGTGCGCACGGTGAAGTAGTGCGGCCGCTGGATGAAACGAAGGTGCGGCAGGAACTGCAAGAAGCCTTCGGCGCCGGACTGCGCGCCGTCGCGATCGTGCTCATGCACGGGTACCGATATAGCACGCACGAGGCACGTATCGCCGAGATCGCGCGCGCGATCGGATATCCGCAGATCTCGGCGTCGCATCAGGTAAGTCCGCTGATGAAGCTGGTGGCGCGCGGTGATACGACCGTGGTCGATGCGTATCTCTCGCCGATTCTCTCGCGCTACGTCGAGCAGGTCGGAAGCGAACTGCCGCGCACGAACCTTCTGTTCATGCAGAGCAGCGGCGGTCTCACCGATGCGCATCGCTTCCAGGGCAAGGACGCGATCCTGTCGGGGCCTGCCGGCGGCATCGTCGGGATGGTGCGCGCAAGCCGGGCGGCCGGTTTCGACCACGTGATCGGCTTCGACATGGGCGGCACGTCGACGGATGTCTCGCACTTCGCCGGCGAGTACGAGCGCGAGTTCGAGACGATGGTCGCCGGCGTGAGGATGCGCGCGCCGATGATGAGCATTCACACTGTGGCAGCCGGCGGCGGCTCGATCCTGCATTTCGATGGGGCGCGCTTGCGCGTGGGTCCGGATTCGGCCGGCGCCAACCCAGGCCCCGCGTGCTATCGGCGCGGCGGACCACTGACGGTGACCGATGCGAACGTGATGCTGGGTCGGGTGCAAGCCGAATTCTTCCCGCGGGTGTTCGGTAGCGACGGCAGGCAGCCGCTCGACCGCACGGTCGTCGAAGGCAAGTTCGCCGCGGTCGCGACAGAGATCGAGCGCGCGACCGGCCAGAAGAAGACGCCCGAGGAGGTAGCGGCCGGTTTCGTCGAGATTGCGGTCGGCAACATGGCAGAGGCAATCAAGCGCATTTCGGTGCAGCGCGGCCACGACGTGACGCGCTACACGCTGACCGTATTCGGCGGCGCCGGGGGCCAGCATGCATGTGCGGTCGC
>Ga0335084_10005816_pt1 | contig 12228 bp, 9 predicted proteins | sample Lox_Sample_44_FD_206721 | JGI IMG/M metagenome (GOLD analysis project Ga0335084, IMG submission 206721) | Soil microbial communities from Loxahatchee National Wildlife Refuge, Florida, United States - Lox_Sample_4.4 | ecosystem: Environmental > Terrestrial > Soil > Wetlands | place: USA: Florida...
CGCTGTCGATGGTCGACGGCGTGCTGCTGCTGATCGATGCCGTCGAAGGCCCGATGCCGCAGACGCGCTTCGTCACGCGCAAGGCACTCGCGCTCGGTCTCAAGCCGATCGTCGTCGTCAACAAGGTCGACCGTCCCGGCGCGCGCTGCGACGAGGTGATCAACGCCACGTTCGACCTGTTCGACAAGCTCGGCGCCAGCGAACAGCAGCTCGACTTTCCGGTGGTCTACGCGTCGGGCCTCAACGGCTGGGCGACGCTGCAGGCCGGCGCGGTCGGCACCGACATGGCGCCGCTGTTCGAAGCCATCCTGCAGCACGTCCCCGCGCACGCCGGCGACGCGAGCGCGCCGCTGCAGCTGCAGATCGCGTCGCTCGACTACTCGAGCTACGTCGGCCGTATCGGGGTGGGCCGCATCAACCAAGGCACGATCCGCCCGGCGATGGACGTCGCCGTCTGCGAAGGCGTGGACGGCGTGCCGCGCAAGGCGCGCATCAACCAGCTGCTGACCTTCGAAGGGCTCGAGCGTCAGCTCGCCGACAGCGCCGGCCCGGGCGACATCGTGCTCGTCAACGGCATCGAGGACATCGGCATCGGCATGACGATCACCAGCCTCGACAACCCGCTGCCGTTGCCGATGCTGCAGGTCGACGAGCCGACGCTGACGATGAACTTCTGCGTCAACACGTCGCCGCTGGCGGGGCGCGAAGGCAAGTTCGTCACCAGCCGGCAGATCCGCGACCGGCTCGACCGCGAGCTGCAGAGCAACGTCGCGCTGCGCGTCAAGGACACCGCCGAAGACGGCGTCTTCGAGGTCTCCGGCCGCGGCGAGCTGCACCTGACGATCCTGCTGGAGAACATGCGCCGCGAAGGCTACGAGCTCGCCGTGTCGCGGCCGCGCGTGGTGTTGCACGAGGTCGGCGGCGAGAAGCACGAGCCGGTCGAGCTGCTCACGGTCGACGTCGAAGAACAGCACCAGGGCGCGGTGATGCAGGAGCTGGGCTCGCGCAAGGGCGAGCTGGCCGACATGCAGAGCGACGGCCGCGGCCGCGTGCGGCTCGACTATCGCGTGCCGGCGCGCGGGCTGATCGGCTTCTCGACCGAGTTCCTGAACATCACGCGCGGCACCGGGCTGATGAGCCACATCTTCGACGGCTACGAGCCCTACAAGGGCGAGATCGGCGGCCGCAAGAACGGCGTGCTGATCAGCCAGGAAGACGGCGAGATCGTCACCTATGCATTGGGCAAGCTCGACGACCGTGGTCGCATGTTCGTCAAGGCGGGCGACCCGGTGTACGAAGGCATGATCGTCGGTGTGCATAGCCGCGACAACGACCTCGTGGTCAATGCGGTGCGCACCAAGCAGCTCACCAACTTCCGCGTCTCGGGCAAGGAGGACGCGATCAAGATCACGCCGCCGATCGAGCTGACGCTGGAGAGCGCGGTCGAGTTCATCGCCGACGACGAGCTGGTGGAGATCACACCGAGGAGCATCCGGCTGCGGAAGAGGCACTTGAAGGAGCACGATCGCAAACGCGCGGCCCGGGAAGCCGCTTGACCGCGACGGCCGCGGCAGCCGAATGCCACGGCGTTCGCCGTTCCATGCGCTCCCCCGCGCCCCCTCCGAGAGGCGCTCCGGCATGAGAGACCCCCGGGCCGCTGCGCGGCCCTCTGAAACCCAATGAGTCATTCGCGCGCGGTGTCCCTGATGGTGCTGGTCACGCTGATGTGGAGCATCGCTGGCGTGGTCACGCGGCATCTGCAGGGGGCCGAGAGCTTCGAGGTCACGTTCTGGCGCAGTGCGTTCACGGTGCTGGCGTTGTCGGTCGGCCTGTCGGCGATGCGCGGCGGCGCCTGGTGGCGCGACGTGCTTCGCGCGCGCTGGCCGCTGTGGGCCTCGGGCCTGTGCTGGGCGGTGATGTTCACTGCCTTCATGGTCGCCATCACGCTGACCACGGTGGCCAACGTGCTGGTCACGCTGGCCGTCGGGCCGCTGGTGACCGCGCTGTTCGCGCGCGTGGTGCTGCACCACGAGCTGCCGCGCCGCACCTGGATCGCGATCGCGCTGGCGGGCATCGGCATCGCGTGGATGTTCGGCCGCGAAATGCAGGTCGGCAGCGGGGCGCTGGCCGGCATGGCGGTGGCGCTGGCCGTGCCGTTGGCTGGCGCAGCCAACTGGACGCTGCTGCAGCACATCGCGCACGGCAGCGGCGACCCCGACGAACCGGCGCAAGACATGCTGCCCGCGGTGTGGATCGGTGCCGTGTTGTCATCGCTGGCCACGCTGCCGCTGGCATGGCCGTTGCGCACATCGGGCCACGACCTCGCGCTGCTGGCGCTGCTGGGCATCGTGCAGCTGTCGATCCCGTGCCTGCTCGCAGTCCGGCTGACGCGCGTGCTGCCGGGGCCCGAGATCGCGCTGCTGGCGCTGCTGGAGGTGATCTTCGGCGTCGCGTGGGCATGGCTCGGCGCTGGCGAGGCACCCGGCCACGCGGCGCTCATCGGTGGTGCGCTGGTGCTGGCTGCCCTGGTCGGCAACGAATTGCTGGCGCTGCGCGCGCGCCGCGGACAGCTGGTCGCCGCGCACGGCTAGACTGCGGCGCCCGCGGTTGCCGACGCTGGCCCCAGAGCATGCCGTTCCCTCGCGCTGATCTGCATTCGCCGCGCACCGCCGATCCCGAGGCACCGGTGGTGCTGCGCTTTCCGGCGGTCGGCGACCTGGTGCTGCTGACCGTGCTGCTCGAGGCGCTGTGGCAGCGCTACGGCAAGCCGGTGCATCTGCTGGCGTCGGGCGAATGGACGCCGCTGCTGCTGCAGGCCGACCCCGCGGTGTCGGAGCTGCGCCTCGTCTGGAGCCGCCGCACGCCGTTCTGGATGACACCGTCGCGGTGGTCGGCGCAGGCATGGCTGCGCGCGCATCGCGGGCCGATCTACCTGTGTGACCCCGACGTCTGGGCCGAGCGCATCGTGCAGCGAACGGGCATCCCCGAGGATCGACTGGTGCGTGCCTGGCAGCACTGGCCGGGCAATGACGTGCACTGGGCCGACTGGTGGCTCGACGTCGCGCAGCTCGACGCGCGTGCGGCCCCGGGCCCCGCACGGCGGCCGGCCGTGCCGGCTCGCCCGCGACTGCACGTACCCCCCGAATGGCATGCGCAGACCCGGGCATGGCTGCAGCAGCACGGCCTCGGCGAGCGGCCGCTGGTGCTGCTGCAGCCTGGTCACAAGAAGACCCACAAGCGCGGCCGCATCGGCACCGCCGCCCACGACAAGCACTGGCCTGCCGAGCGTTGGGCCGCGGTCATCCGCGCCGTGCTCGCCGACGTGCCCGGCGCGGCGGCACTCGTGTGCGGCTCGTCGCGCGAGGCCCGGCTGGTGCAGGAGATCGTCAACGCCGCGGGCGTGCCGCCGGCGGGCGGCCGCATCGTCAACATCGCGGCGATGCGGCCGACGCTGCAGCGGCTGGTGGCGTTGAGCGCACGCGCGCACAGCATGATCTCGGTCGACACCGGCCCCGCGCACATCGCCGGCGCGATGGACTGCCCGCTGGTCGTGCTGTACGGCTGGGCGGGCTGGGGCCGCTGGAAGCCGCGTTCGCCCAGCGGCAACGTGCAGGTGCTGGGGCCTCGCGAACCGACCGAGGGCGCCGAAGTGATGAGCATCGGTGTCGATGCGGTGCTGCAGGCGTGGCGTTCGTTGCGGCCACGGGCCGAACCCGCGGCATCGGGCATGATCGCGACCTGATGATCACCGTGCCGCGCACCCGCGTCGAAGCCGCCCGCGTCCTGGTGGTGGGCGACGCCATGCTCGACCGCTACTGGTTCGGCGCCGTCGAGCGCATATCGCCCGAGGCGCCGGTGCCGGTGGTGCTCGTGCAGCGCGAGGAAGAGCGCCTGGGCGGCGCCGCCAACGTCGCGCTCAACGTTCGCCGCATCGGCGCGCAGGCGACGCTGCTCACCGTCATGGGTGACGACGAGCCGGCGCGTGCGGTGGTGCGGCTGCTCGGCGAGGCCGGCGTCGGCAACGTGATCGGACGCGATCCAGGGCTGCGCACGACGATCAAGCTGCGCGTGGTCGGCCGCTCGCAGCAGCTGTTGCGGGTCGATTTCGAGACGCGACCGGACCACGAAGTGCTGGCGCAGTTGCTGGGCGACTACGAGCGCGTGCTCGCCGAACACGACGCCGTGCTGTTCTCGGACTACGGCAAGGGCGGGCTGACGCACATCGGGCGGATGATCGAGCTGGCGCGCGGCGCCGGCAAGCCGGTGCTGGTCGATCCCAAGGGGCGCGACTTCTCGCGCTACGCCGGCGCCAGCGTGATCACGCCCAATCGCAACGAACTCGCGACCGCAATGGGCCCGTGGGACGGCGACGAGCAGCTGGCCGCGCTGGCGCGCCGGATGCGCAGCGAACTGCGCATCGACAACCTGCTGCTGACCCGCTCGGAGGAGGGCATGTCGCTGTTCGACGCGCAGGGGGCGCTGCACGTGCCGGCGCAGGCCCAGCAGGTGTTCGACGTCACCGGCGCCGGCGACACGGTGATCGCCACCATGGCGGCGATGCTCGCCGCAGGTCTGTCGCCTCGCCAGGCCGTGCCCGTCGCCAACCGCGCCGCGGGCATCGTCGTCAGCCGCTTCGGCACCGCCAGCGTCACCTACGAGGAGCTGTTCGCGTGAGCGGTGACGGGCTGCTCGCGAGCCGCTCCCTTTCCCTCGGAATGGCGCGTCGCGCCAAGGGAGCCGCATGAAGGCCGTGGTCACCGGCGCCGCCGGCATGGTCGGCGCCAACCTGCTGCGCGGGCTCAACGCGGCGGGCATCGACGACATCATCGCGGTCGACGATCTGCACGACGGCTCGAAGTACCGCAACCTGCTCGGCGCGCGTTTCGCCGACTACTTCGACAAGGCCGACTTCTACCCGCGCTTCGCGCGCGGCGACTTCGGCCGTGTCGACATCGTGCTGCACCAGGGCGCGTGCTCCGACACGATGGAGCACGACGGCCAGCTGATGATGGCGCAGAACTACCGCTGCACGAAGGACCTGCTCGACGCCTGCCAGGCCCAGGGCGCGCGGCTGATCTATGCCTCGTCGGCCGCGGTGTACGGCGGCAGCGCCGTGTTCCGCGAGTCGCCCGAGCACGAGCGGCCGCTCAACGTGTACGGCTATTCGAAGCTGCTCACCGACCAGGTGGTGCGGCGCCTGCTGCCGGCCAGCGGCGCGCAGGTGGTGGGCCTGCGCTACTTCAACGTCTACGGGCCGCACGAGCAGCACAAGGGCCGCATGGCGTCGGTGGCGTTCCACCACAGCACGCAGTACCGCAGCGAAGGGCGCGTGCGCCTGTTCGGCGCGTACGGCGGCTACGGGCCGGGCATGCAGGTGCGCGACTTCGTCAGCGTCGACGACGTGGTCGCGGTCAACCTGTGGTTCGCACAGCACGGCGGTGTCAGCGGCATCTTCAACGTCGGCAGCGGCCGCGCGCAGCCGTTCAACGACGTGGCGCACGCGGTGGTCAACGGCTGGCGCGAGCGCGCGGGGCAGCCGGCGCTGTCGCTGGCCGAGCTCGTGGCCGCGGGCACCATCGAGTACATCGACTTTCCTGCGGCCCTGGTGGGCAAGTACCAGTGCTTCACGCAGGCGGACCTGGGCGCGCTGCGCGCCGCCGGCTGTCACCACGCGTTCGCCGACGTCGCCAACGGCGTGCGCCGCTATGTGCAGTGGCTCGCGCAGCAGCCCTGAAGAAGCTGGCCCCTGGCTCGCTGCGTTGGCTCCGGCCGGTGCTTCGCACCCTCACTTCGCTGCGCGAAGTGAGCCTCGCCGCAACGGCCTCGCGGCCATTGTCGCGTCCGCCCGCGGGGGCCCCTTCGAGCGGGTGGGGCCTGAGCCGGCCGCCTCGTCAGTGGAAGCCCAGCGCGTCCTCGACCAGCGCGCACAGCGTGTGGCCGATGAAGATGTGCGACTCCTGGATGCGCGCCGTCGTTTCGCTCGGCACGACCAGCGCCACGTCGCACAGCGGCTTCAGCGGGCCACCGTCGCGGCCGAGCAGGCCGACGACCGTGACGTCGAGTTCGCGCGCCGCGTGCACTGCGCGCAACACGTTGGCCGACTTGCCCGAGGTCGAGATGGCCACCAGCACGTCGCCCTTGCGGCCGAGCGCGCGCACCTGGCGCTCGAACACCTGGTCGAACGCATAGTCGTTGGCGATGCAGGTCAACGCCGAGCTGTCGGTGGACAGCGCCAGCGCAGCCAGCGGCCGCCGGTCGTTGACGAAGCGGCCCGTGAACTCCGACGCCAGATGCTGGCTGTCGGCCGCCGAACCGCCGTTGCCGCAGAACATCAGCTTGCCCCCGGCACGCAGCGCCTCGCTCATCCGCTGCGCGGCGCGCGTGACCTCCGGCGCCAACGCGTCCAGGCGGGCGAACAGCTCGCGGTGCTGCGTCAGATGCTGTGCAAAGGGTAGACTCAAAACACTTCCTCGACGTTCCGACGACCTCGCATTGTGCCGCCAGTCGAAACCAGCAAGCTGCTCAGCGCCGCACAGGCGGCTCGCACCAACTGGCCGCGCCCGCTGGTGTTCACCAACGGGGTGTTCGATGTCCTGCATCGCGGCCACGTGAGCTACCTGGCGCAGGCGCGTTCGCTCGGCGCGGCGCTGCTGGTGGCCGTCAACAGCGACGCGTCGGCGCGCCGGCTCGGCAAGGGGCCCGAGCGGCCGCTCAACGGCGAGCTCGATCGCGCCCACGTGGTCGCCGCGCTGCAGGCGGTCGACTACGTGATGGTGTTCGACGAGCCCACGCCATGCGAGCTGATCGAGCGCATCCGCCCGGACATCTACGTCAAGGGTGGCGACTACGACATCGACAAGCTCGCCGAGACGGCGTTGGTGCGCAGTTGGGGCGGCCGCGCGGTCGCCATCCCGTTCGTCGAAGGCTACTCGACGACGCGCCTGGTCGAGCGCATCCGCCGCGGTTAGTGTGACCCCGCACGCTTGCCGCTACGCGTCCGCGCTGCCCCCCGAGGGGGCGCAGCCCGGCTTGGGGCGGGCCGGCGCCGGGCCGATGCGCGCCGTGTTCCTCGACCGCGACGGTGTGGTCACCGTCGACCATGGCTACACGCACCGTGTCGAGGATTTCGAATTCGTGGCTGGCAGCGCCGCGGCGATGAAGCAGCTGCAGTCGGCTGGCTGGCGACTGGTCGTGGTGACCAACCAGAGCGGCATCGCCCGCGGTCTGTACTCGAGCGCCGACTACGAGCGGTTCACCGCCCATCTGCGGTGGCAGTTGCGGCTGCAAGGTGTGCACCTCGACGCCGTGCTGCACTGCCCGCACCTGCCCGATGCCACGGTGGCGGCATATCGCGTGGCTTGCGACTGCCGAAAACCGGCCCCCGGCATGCTGCTGCGCGCGGCGCGCGACCTGCAACTGGACTTGTCGGCCAGCGTGATCGTCGGCGACCGCCTGTCCGACGTGCAGGCCGGCCGCGCTGCGGGCGTGGGCCGCTGCGTGCTGGTACGCAGCGGCCAGCCGATCGACGCCAGCGACGCCCGGCTTGCCGACGCGGTGTTCGATGACCTGGCTGCGTTCGCGCGCACCGTGGTCGATTCGACGCGAGACGACCCGCGCTAGTGACATCGCTCCAGCCCAGCGCCCGATCGGGTGGCTAGCATCGGGGCATCGTGGCTTCGCCGCTTTCTGTGCCGGCGCGGCCATTGGACGCACGCTTGGAAGCAGGGCTTCAATCTCGGCCCGCGCCCGGGCGTGCTGCACGAGTGCCGCAACCGCCTGCGTCACGTGGCCGAACGCCACCGGCAGAAGGTGAGCCTGATCGGCTGGAGCCTCGGCGGCCTGTATGCCCGGGAACTGGCCAAGGAGCTGCCCGATCTCGTGCGCTGCGTCGTCACGCTGGGCTCGCCGTTCGCGGGCCATCCGCGCCATACCAATGCTTGGCGCGTCTAGCGGTGGGTCAGCGGCCATGAGGCGCACGACGACGAGTCGATGCGCGAGCAACTTCGCCAGGCGCCGCCGGTGCCGACGACCTCGATCTTCTCGCGCACCGACGGGGTGGTGGCCTGGCACTGCAGCGTCAACGAGGTGCTGCCGCACACCGAGAACATCGAGATCAACGCCAGCCACGTCGGCATGGGAATCAATCCGTTGGCCCTGTACGTGGTGGCCGACCGCCTGCGCGAGCGACCGGAAACGTGGCGACGTTTCGATCCCAGCGGTGCGCGACGCTGGTTCTTCAGGCACGCAGCGGCGCCGGGGTAGTCTCAACCCGCTCGTTGCCGTCGCAGCGATCAGTTGGCGTTGAGGCTGCCGATCGGTATGGCCACGTAGCTGTTGCTGCCCGGAACCCGCCACTGCAGTCGCATCACGGCATTGCCCGTGTTCTCGTAGTACTCGACGGTGACCGACACCCGTTGGCCGGCGGTAAGGCTGAGCGAGCCGGTGGTATCGGCCGCCGAGCCGTGGTTGGTCCAATTGTTGATGCGCTGTGTCCCGTTGATCCATAGGCGCACACCGTCGTCTGACACGGTGCGGAACCGGTAGCTGCCAGTGGTTGGAATCGTGATCGTGCCGGTCCAGCGTACCGAGAACTGGTTGGCCGGCACGCCGGGCCCAGGCGCGCCGCTGCCCCAATTGAAATCGATGGCTTCGGTGCGCGTCAGCAACGGGTTGCCGGCCAGCGCGATGCCGTTGTAGTAGCGCCCGACCAGGCCGCCTCCGTTGACCTGCGGCGACGGGGCGCTTGCCTCGTCGCTGCCGATCTCACGCAGGTACGCAACCAGTCGATTCAAGTCAGCATCGGTCACCGTGACGTTGTTGTGCGCGCGCACCGCGTCGGCGAGCGTGGGCGCCGAACCGTCGTGCAGATATGGGGCGGTGGTCCACACGTCGCGCAACGTCGGGATATCGATGCCTGTCAGCGGTCCGCCCAGACGCTGGCCGCTGCTGGGCTTGATCGTGCCGATGTCGGCCGGGTTGTTGGCGCCGCTGTTGGTGAACGCCGAGCCGCCATGGCACGCCGCGCAGTTCTGCGTGGTGAAGACCAGGCGGCCCTCGGTGGCCAGCGCGCTCAATGCGCCGCCGCCGCCGCGCCATGGACTCGGCTCAAACGCACTGAGCGACCCGACGTACGCCGCCAGTGCATCGAGGTCGGCCGATACACCAGCCTTGGCCGTACCCAGCGGCTGGTTGCGCGTGCCGGTGTTGAACTGGGCGTCGGTCATCAGCCCGGTGCCGCCGGCCAGCGCGCGGATCTGACCTTCGAAGTCCTGCACCTCGTCGAAATTGTTGCTCCAGTGCAGGAAGCCCTGGGCGAGGCCGCCGCGACCGCGCAGGTTGATCGTGTTGCGCAGGCCCTCGCCGGCATGCGTCAGGTCCCACACGCGCCCGTCGTGCGCACCGTCGTTGTGGCAACTCGCGCAGCTCATGTAGCGATCGCGCGCCAGGCGCGTGTCGCGGGCGTCATAGAAGAACTGCTTGCCCCTGAGCACGGTGGCGGTCAGCCTCTCGCTGCCCACCGACGACAGCGTAGCCAGCGGCGTGGCCGCGGCCAGTCCCTGCTGGATCAGCGGCGTCAGGTCGAACACGCCGATCGTGCGGTCCATGAAGTTGTGGACATACAGCGTGCGACGGTCGGGCGACACCAGCACGCCTTGCGGCGCGCGTCCGACGTCGATGCGCATCAGCTGGTTGCGACCGTGCGCATCGAGCACCGCGACCTCGCGGCTCGTTTCGAGCGCGACGAACAGGTACACGCCCAGCGGATCGAACGCGGCTGCGCTGGCGACGCTGGCGTTGTCGTGGTCGATGCGCGAGAACAGTTCCTCCTGCTGGGTGGCAAGGTCGATGCGCGAGCTGACGGCGCGCACGGTGTTCTGGAAATTCAGCTGCAATCCGTCACGCGCGCTGCCGCGCAGCACGTTGTCCTGCTTGCTCGGCACGAACGCCTGTGTGCCGTCCGGCGACAGCGCCGCGGCGCCAAGGTAGTTGGGGATGCCGCGGCCCTGATTCTCGGCGTCGGGCACATCGCTGTGCGCCAGCACGATGGTGCGCGCGACCGACATCGCCGAGGTGGCGACCACCACGACCTCGCCGCCCACCGGCGCTCCGTTGAGCGTGGTCTGCACGCTGGTCGTGCCCTCGCCCGGCATCGGGGGCGAGATGAAGCGCGACACATAGGCGTTCGCGCCATCGCCGGATACCGACACGTGGCGCGGGTTGGCACCGACCGCGACGCTGCCGAGCGTCGCGCCGCTGCCGGCGTCGAGCTTCAGCACTAGGCCCGAAGCTTCGAGCACCACCAGTGCAGCGTTCGCACCGCCAGCCATCGCCACGCCGTACGGCGACGACCCGCGGGGAAGGGCGATGGTCTGTGCCACCGCCAGCGTCGACGTGCTGATCACGCTGATCGACACCGAGCGCTTGTTGACCACCCACACCGCCGAGCCGTTCGGCGTCAGCGCCAGTGTGCGCGGAGCGCTGCCGACCGCGATCTCGGCCAGCTTGGCGCGGGTGACCGCATCAAACACACTGACCGTGTCGTTGTCGGGGTTCACCGCCCACAGGCGTGCGTTGGCGCCGCTGCGCACCTCGAGCGCCAGGTTCGACGACATCGTCGGCGTACCGGCCGCGGCAGGCAGGTATGCATTGTGAATGACGGTGCGGCGCTGCTCGACGCCAAAGGCGTCGCGTGCGGTGACGGTGACGTAGAAGACACCGGCCCGCGCGAAGACGTGGCTGACCTGCGGGTCGGTCGACCAGTCGCTGACCGGTGTACCGTCGCCGAAGTCCCAGCTGTACATCACGGCCTGCCCGCTGGCGCTGGCGGTGAACGTGGCTGCCGTTCCGGTCTGGCTGGGTGCGGCCGCGCTCGGCGGGTTGAGCACCAACGGCGCCTCGCTGCTCACCGTCCACGTGATCGTCGTGCTGGTGCCGTTGTAGCCATCGCTGACGGCGATCACGGTGGTGAACACGCCAGCCGCGCTGGGCGTGCCACTGATGCGGCCGCTGGCGTCGATGCCGAGGCCCGACGGCAGCCCGCTGGCCGACCAGCGCAACGGATCGCCGTTGGGGTCGGTAGCGCTCAGGGCCAGGTCGACGGCGTTGCCGATGACCGACGACTGGTTGCCGGGGCTGGTCAGCACGGGCACCACGGCCGTGTTCAGCGCGGGCGCGACGTTCACGCGCATCAGCCTCGCCTCGGAAGGCACGCCGGCGTCGTCGACGACGAACATCATCCACATGCCCGGGGGCACGTCGCTGGCACGACCGGGGATCTGCACCGAAAGCGTCGAGCCTTCGGCATTGAACGGCAGATCGACGAAGCGCTGCTCCATGTTCCAGCCGTGCGTGGCAGACCCGGTCTTGATGAAGGTGACGCGGCTGATCGGCCGCGCGCCGGCGGCAACGACCTGCACGGTCCGTCCTGCGTCGACGACGGTCGGAGCGCTGCTGATCGATGGCCTGGCCGCCAGCGCGCCACCAGCGGTGAACAAGTACGGCGGGTAGTAGATTTCGCGGTTCAGATTGCCCGGCACACCTGAAGGCGCCGGCGCGCCGCCGCCGAACACGAGCACGCTCGCGTCGGGCAGCAGCAGGGCGTTGCCGTGGTACAAGCGCGGCTTGACCGCACTGGCGCCCACCGCCCATTGGCCTGTCTGCGGGTTCCAGATCTCGGCCTCGTAGCTGACGTTGGTCATCTGGTTCCACACCGAGCTGCCGCCCGTGGCAACCACCTTGCCGTCGGCCAGGATGGTGGCCACCGACAGCCGGCGCTGGCGCAGCATCGACGAAGTCGACGAGATCACCGGCGAGCCGCCGTTGATGTCGATGACGATCGCCTGGTTGGAATTGCCGCCGTACTGGAGGATGCGGCCCGGCGCGAACATCGCGGCGCTCGCGTCGTTGCCCGCGGTGGCCGACGCGAACTGCCCGGCGGTGACCACCGTTCCGTTGCCCGCGGTGTCGATGTAGTACATCTTGCCCGCGCTGTCGTAGCCGAACACGCGACCGTCGGGCGCGATGAAGTTGCGCGGGTACATGAAATCGTAGCTGCCGGTCGCCACGCCAGTAAGCAGGCGGTACACGCCGTTGCTGCCGCGGACCTCGGGGAAGTCGGTGCCGCCCGTGCCGCCTTGCACGTAGGTCTCGCCGTTGAGCAGGGTGGTCGAGGTCGAGTACCAGCGCGCGCGGTTCATGTTGTTGCCGCGAGTCAGCATGTTGGTGCCG
>Ga0335084_10005817_pt1 | contig 12227 bp, 11 predicted proteins | sample Lox_Sample_44_FD_206721 | JGI IMG/M metagenome (GOLD analysis project Ga0335084, IMG submission 206721) | Soil microbial communities from Loxahatchee National Wildlife Refuge, Florida, United States - Lox_Sample_4.4 | ecosystem: Environmental > Terrestrial > Soil > Wetlands | place: USA...
GGGGACGATGACCGCGTTCTTCACCATCTGCGCCTTCATCAGGCCCAGGACCTCGGTGCGGAAGTCCTCGCGCCGGTCGGACCAGCGGATGCCGCCGCGCGCCACCTTGCCGCCGCGCAGGTGCACTGCCTCGGTGCGCGGCGCATAGACGAAGACCTCGACCATCGGCCGCGGCAGCGGCAGCTCTTCCAGCTTCTGGGAATCGAGCTTGAAGGAGATGTATTCCTTAATCCCACCTGCGGCTGCCGACTGGAAGAAGTTGGTGCGGAGCGTGTTCAGCACCACGTTCACGTAGCGGCGCAGGATGCGGTCGTCGTCGAGATTGCTGACGCCCTCCAACGCCGCCTCGATCTCGGCCACGATCTTCGTCGTGCCGGCGGCGCGGTCGCCGTCGAAGGCGGGATCGTTCCGCAAATGGAACAGGCGCACGATCGACTTCGTGATCCCGGCATTGGCGCAGAGCGTCTGCTCCATGTAGCTCTGGCTGAAGGCGATCGCCGCCTGCCGCAAGTACTTGCAATAGGCCCGGACCAGCGTGACGTCGCGCCAGGCGAGGCCGGCGACCACCAGCCGGTTGAAGCCGTCATCCTCCATCTCGCCGGTCCAGATCCGGCTGTAGGCTTCTTGGAACCGGTCGCGCAGAGCAGCGACATCGACCTCGCTGCCGTCCGCCGTCACCATGGCGAAGTCGTGCACCCAGATCGGCTGCTCCGCATCCGCGGGCTCGATCGCGTAGGCGTTCTCGCTGATCACCTTCAAGCCGAAATTCTCCAGCGATGGCAGCACGTTGGAGAGCGCTATCTTCTCGCTGGCGCGATAGAGCTTGAGGTGCAGCTCGTTGCCGGCGGCCTCGACCGGGCGATAGAGGTTGATGGGCGGCGTGGTGGCGCTGCGCGCGGCCTCCACGCGCTCGAGGTCGCCGACGGCGGCCCGGGCGCCGAACTGTTCCTGGAAGCCGAGCGGGAAGGCCTCCTGGTAGCGCTTCAGCAGGGAAAGACCCTGGGCCTCGCCCTTAATGTCGACCAGCGCTTCCTTCAGGCGGTCGCGCCACGAACGGCAGGCGTCGGCGATCTGCGCCTCGACCGCCTTCACATCGAAGGCCGGGATCTGGCCGGGCGTGGTGGCGATGATCACGTTGAGGCGCGCCAGTGGGGCCTCGCCCATATGCGTGTAATAGGTCGAGACCCGGCCGTCGAAGGCCTTTGCCAGGATGTCCTGGATCTGCAGCCGGATCTCGGTGGTCATCCGGTCGCGCGGCAGATAGACGAAGCAGGAGAAGAACCGCTCATAAGGGTCGCGGCGCAGGAACAGCGCCACACGCTGGCGTTCCTGCAGGTTGAGGATGCCGATCGCGATGTCGTAGAGCTCGTCCTCGGAGGCCTGGAACAGCTCGTCCCGCGGGAAGGTCTCCAGGATGTGCTGCAGCACCTTGTCGTCGTGGCTGCTGGGCGCGAAGCCGGCACGCTTGGTCACCTGCTCGACCTTGTGGCGGAGCAGCGGGATCTCCCAGGGGCTGCGGCTGTAGGCGGCCGAGGTGAAGAGGCCGACGAAGAGCCGCTCCCCGATCGCCTTCCCCTTCTTGTCGAAGCGCTTGACGCCGATCGCATCCATCGGCGCGTCGCGATGCACGGTGGAGCGCAGGCTCGCCTTGGTGACCAGCAGGGGGTTGGGCTGGGCGATGAAGTTGCGGATCTCCGCCGGTGCGTCGTCGCGGTTGCGGATGCCCTCGAACACGCGGACGTCCGGGTCCTTCAGGATGCCGAGGGCCGGGCCGCCGGCGATCTTGTAGGTCGCCGCGGCGCCGTCGCCGCTCAAGGTGTATTCGCGATAGCCGAGCAGGGTGAAGTGGTTATCCGCCACCCATTTCAGGAAGGCGAGGTTCTCCTCGACCTCGGCCTTGGCGACCTTGGCGGGCGCGTTGGCGACGTCATCGATCGTGTGCATCAGCTCCGACAGCATCTTCTGCCAGTCGGTGACGGCGGCGCGCACGTCGGCGAGCACGGCCAGCAGCCGCGTCTTGATCTCTTCCATGCGCGCCGGGCTCGCCGCCTGGGCGACCCGGAGCTGCATGATCGATTCCGCCGGCGCATTGTCCTTGCCGATCGAGAGCAGCTTGCCTGTGGCATCACGCTCGATCCGCATGATCGGATGGATGACCAGATGGACCGCGATGTCCTGGCGGTTCAGCTCCGCGGTGACGGAGTCGACCAGGAACGGCATGTCGTCGTTGACGATGTCGATGACGGTGTGGGGGCTCTGCCAGCCGTGCTCCTCGATCTCCGGGTTGAACACCCGGATCTTCGGCGCGCCCGGCGTCCGTTTCATGGCGAAGTTCAGCGAGGAGAGCGCCGCCGAGAACAGGTCCTCGGCCTGCGCGCCGGAAATGTCGTCGGAGGCGACGTTGGCGTAGAAGGCGCGGACGAAATCCTCGACCTGCTTCGCCCGCTGCCGCTCGATCCGCTCGCCGACCAGCCGCAGCATGTTATCGGTGAGCTTCGCTTTCAGGTTTTCCGCTCGCATGATGTGCTCGTTTGTTTTCTTGAGGAGGAAAGCGGGGAGAGGGCCGCTGATTTCCCGGGATTTTCTTCACATTCAGGATGAAGATTAGCTTAAGGCGCCGGGACCCGCCAGCCGGCGCACCATCGATAGTCGCGGACTGCGGGGTCATAAGTGCCTGTCGCGCCGCCGGAATTCCGTTCCCGACCCTTCATCCTCCGTTAAACATCTGTGGCGATGATTCCGCCGGCGACACCGAGAGGCGCAGGTGGCGAAATGATGATGGACGACGTACGCGGTGAACTGGTGCTCCGGCGCCTGCCGCCCGACATCCTGAAGGGCCTGACCCCGGAGCAGGTCGCGGCGATCCGCCAGGCCGGCGGCTACGCCAAGCCGCGCCGTCACCCCATCGATGCCCGGTTCGGTATGAGGCTGCCGTTCTTCGGCCAGACCTATCTCGTGCTCCTGATCGGCAAGGACCTGCGCAGCCCGGCGCGCCGCGCCTCGGATAAGAGCCTGCGCGCGGTGGACCGTCTCGGCTTCATCGTGCTGATGCTGCTCGGCGCCTCCGCCTTCCTGCTGGCTGCGCTGATCGGTATGCTGATCGAGAATGCGATCGGGACGTAGCTTCTCACTTGTCTCCGGCCTGCTGCTCCTCAGCGCTTGGGCGCCGGTGGCGGCGCACGGCGATTCCGCACCGCCGGCGATCCCCGGCATCGAAGGCAGCGACCAGCGCGTGCCGGCGGACTCCGCTGCCTGGCCCTGGATCGCGATCGGTCGGCTCAACCGCGAGATCGGCGGTCATTGCACCGCGGCGCTGATCGCCCCGCGGCTGGTGCTGACCGCCGCGCACTGCCTCTACAATCTCGCCGACGGCCGCTGGACGCTGCCCCGGGAGGTGCATTTCGTCGCCGGCTATCAGCGCGGCCAGTACGCCGCGCATGCCATCGCCGCGCACTTCACTGTCGATCCCGCCTATGACCCGAAGCATCCCACCAAGCCCGCCGCGCTCGCACGCGACTGGGCCGTGGTGCAGCTGGCGACGGCGCTCGCGATCAAGCCGATCCCGCTCTCCACGCGGTCGCTGAATGAGATCATGACCGCAGCACAATCGGGCGAGCTCAACGTCGCCGGCTATGCCCAGGATCACGGAGAGGTCCTGCTGCGCCACAAGGGCTGCCAGCTGCTCGGTGAGGCCACGGATATCGCGCTGCTGGTGCATCGCTGCAACGTCACCTACGGCGTTTCCGGCGCACCGTTGCTGCTGCTCGAAGGCGCCAAGGCGGAGATCATCGGCATCCAGAGCGCGATCGCCGACACGACCAAGGGAGCGATCGCCACGGCCGTCCCCGTCGCCACCTTCACCTCCGCCGTCGCACAGGCCGCGCGCTAAGGTCTACCCGCCGCCTTCCCCGCCGGCGCGAGGCGCAGCACCGCATAGCCGACGACCGCCGACAGGATCGACCCGCCGAGCACGCCCAGTCGGAGCGGTGCCGCGGTCTCCGGCGCCTCGAAGGCGAGGGTGCCGATGAAGAGGCTCATGGTGAAGCCGATCCCCGTCAGGATCGCGGCGCCGTACATCTGTCGCCAGCCCACACCTTCCGGAAGGCGCAGCAGGCCCAGCATTGCACCGAGCGCCGCCGCGCCCATCACTCCGACCTGCTTGCCGAAGAAGAGGCCGGCCGCGATCCCGAGGGTCAAGGGATGCAGCAGGGTATCGAGACCGAGACCGGCGAGCGAGACGCCGGCATTGGCGAAGGCGAAGATCGGCATGATCGCGAACGTGACCCAGGGATGGAGCGCATGCTCGCAGCGGCGCAGCGGGGAGGTTTCCGGCTTTCCGGTCTTGAGCGGGATCGCGAAAGCCAGGGCGACGCCGGCCAGCGTCGCATGGACGCCGGATTTCAGCACGCAAATCCAGATGAAGATGCCGAGCAGGATATAGGGCGCCAGGCGGAACACCCGCATCCGGTTCAGCACGGCGAGGCCGATGATCCCCGCCGCCGCCAGCGCAAGCGCGAGCAGCGAGAGATCCTCGGTGTAGAAGACGGCGATGATCACGATCGCGCCCAGGTCGTCGATGATCGCGAGCGCCAGCAGGAATATCTTGAGCGCTTCCGGCACGCGCCGGCCGAGCAGGGCCATCACGCCCATGGCGAAGGCGATGTCGGTTGCGGCGGGAATCGCCCAGCCGGCCCGGGTCTCAGGCGTGCTCCAGTTGAGGGCGAGATAGACGAAGGCGGGCGCAGCCATGCCGCCGATGGCGCAAAGGCCCGGCAGCGCCACCTGTCGCGCGGTGGAGAGCTCTCCCTCCAGCACCTCGCGCTTGATCTCGAGGCCGACCAGGAAGAAGAAGATCGCCATCAACCCGTCGTTGATCCACAGCAGCAGCGGCTTGTGGAGCGCCAGCGGCCCCAGGGTCACGCCCACCGGCTGCTCGAGCAGCGCCTGGTATTGGGAACGGAGCGGCGAGTTGTCGAGAATGAGCGCGAGCGCGGCCGCGATCAGCAGCAGGATTCCGCCGGCGCTCTCCAGCCGCAGGAATTCCTGCAGGGCATGGAGCGGCGCCTGCAGCGCATGCGGTAGCGAGGACGGGGCGCCGCCTGCGTCCTCTCCGCCCTCGGGCGACCCATGCGGCATGTCTTCCCCTCAGTGGAACGATGGTCTGTTCCAGGATAGGGGTGCCGGACGGCGGAGGCACGCATTTCCGGCGGCGGCCTCTAGAGGAAGTGCGGCGCCCAGAGAATGAGCGCAATCAGCGCCCCAAAAGCTGCGCCCTCGCCGATCTGGTTCACGATCCTGCTCATCCCGACACCCTTTCCTTGCGGCCAATTTGTATTGTTTATGTACCCTTATTGTTCTCATTTCATTCTCGGTGTCAACAGCAAAATGCATGAGACGACCTTGGCAGGAATCATCGGATCTTTGTCATTCCTGCCAAACCTCCGTCCTGCCAATATCCGCCCATGGCCAAGCGCATCGCACGAACGTCCCGGTCCGAGCCCGATCATCCCCGGCCGCATAGGGTGAAGCTGATCGCCTTCGATGCGGTGGAGATGCTGGACGTCATGGGCCCGCTCGAGGCTTTCGCCACGGCCGAGTCCTTGAAGCCCGGCGCCTACACGGTTGCGATCGTCGCCGAGCGGACTGGACCTGTGCTTGCTTCCTCGGGCCTGTCATTGCATGCGACGGAGACCTATGGCTCAACCGGCGAAGCGGACACGCTGCTGATCGCCGGCGGCATCGGCGTCGAGGCCGCGGCGGCGCAACCGTCGCTGCGCGAAGCGGTGCGTCTCGCCGCGCGCAAGGTGCTGCGGCTGGGCTCGATCTGCACCGGGGCCTTCGTGCTCGCGGCTGCGGGCGTGCTCGACGGACGCCGCGCGGTCACGCATTGGAAATGGTGCGACCGGTTGGCAGCGCGTCACCCGTCCGTTGCGGTGGAGCGCGATGCGATCTTCGTCGTCGACGGCGGCGTTTGGACCTCGGCCGGCGTCACGGCCGGCATCGACATGGCGCTGGCGATGATCGAACGCGACCACGGGCCGGGGCTTGCGCTGCGCACGGCCCAGGAGCTGGTGATGTTCCGCCGCCGCCCGGGTGGGCAGTCGCAGTTCAGCGTCGATCTCGCCGTCGAAGGCACGGGACATCGCGATCTCAGGCGCCTGCAGGAATGGATCATCGACCATCCGTCCGACGACCTCACTGTCGAAACCCTGGCGGGCCGCGTCGCAATGAGTCCGCGCAACTTCGCCCGCGCCTTCCTGCGCCATGCCGGCGTCACGCCCGCGCGCTTCGTCGAGCAGGCGCGGCTGCAACATGCCCGGGCGCTGCTCGAGACCGGCGCCGGCACGGTGGCTGCGGTCGCCGCGGCCAGCGGCTTTCGCAGCGCCGACGTTCTGACCCGCGCCATGCTGCGTCGCCTCGGCGTCGCCCCCTCGGATTACCGTCGACGCTTCGCGCCGATCTGGTCGCCATCGACAATGGAGGTCAACGATGCACATCAGTGACACACGCCTGCAGCAGGTCCTCGCCACCCGCGGCATCGAGGTTGGGATCTTGATCTTTCCCGATGTCGAGGAGCTGGATTTCACCGGTCCGCTGGAAGTGTTCTCGGTCGCGGCGAGGATGGCACGCACCCACCGGCACCCGCCGTTCCGGGTCTCAACCATCGCTGCCGATACCGCGGCGGTCCCGGCGCGACATGGCCTCACGGTAATTCCGCGTGCCCGCTTCGCCGAGCACCCCGCGCCGGACCTGCTGGTCATCCCAGGTGGCGTCATGGATCAGCCGCTGGGCGACCGCCGGACCTTGGACTGGGTGCGCGCGGCTGCGGAAAGCGCGGCGCTGACCGCCTCGGTCTGCACCGGCGCCTTCGTACTGGCGGAGCTCGGATTGCTCGACGGGTTGAGCGCCACCACCCACTGGGAGGACATCGCGGATCTCCGGCGGCAGTATCCGCAAGTCAATGTGCTGGAGGACGTGCCCTATGTGGACGAGGGCGCCATCGTCACCTCGGCCGGCATCTCCGCCGGGATCGGCATGAGCCTGCATCTCGTTGGCCGCGTCCTCGGCCATGATGCGGCGCTCCGGACGGCGCGGCAGATGCAATACGATTGGACGGCTGCGGAGAGGGCTGCGGCCTAGAGCCGAGGCCCTAGTTCGCCTTCAGCGCCTTCATGCGATAGACGCCCTTCTTCGGGCTGGAGAACATCTCACGCAGCAGCGGATGCCGGCACGGCCGCCCGGTGTCGTCGGGCAGCAAATTCTGCTCCGAGACATAGGCGACATAGGTGGTCTCCGCGTTCTCGGCGAGCAGGTGATAGAACGGCTGGTCGCGATGCGGGCGCACATCTTCGGGAATGGCGGCCAGCCATTCCTCGGTGTTGTCGAACACCGGGTCAACGTCGAACACGACGCCCCGGAAGGGAAACACGCGATGCTTCACGACGTCGCCGATCTTGAACTTGGCTTCGCGGAACACCACACCGGTGGCAGGCCCGGAGGACGGCGTGGCTGCACGCGGCGCATCGGCCTCGTGTGATCCCCCTGATATCGTCATCTGCGATCCCTCAAACGTCCCCAAATGTAGGGTATGCGTCGGGTTCCGGTGGTTCAAGGGAATCGGCGGTGGGCGCACGATTCCGCATAGCAACCGTGTCGCTTTGGCATCAGTTGCGCCATAAGAACGTCAAGGTGCCGCGATTTGTTCCCAGTTTGAGCCGGCACTGTCCGGTTCTTCCACACCGCGTACCGACAGGGCGCCGACCGCTTGTGGAATGCTAGTCCGGCTTGAAGTCCAGCGGACAGCCTTCGCGGTCGCAGACGCCGGTATCGCAATAGCGACAGACGTGATCCGCCGCGGTGCGGTCGGCGACCAGGTTGGTCAGCATCTGCGGCACCAGCCTTTCCAGTACCTTGCGGTCGGCGGCGCTGAGGCCGGAGAGGGCGCGAGCGAGGCTCTTGTGCCGGCCATCGCGCAACCGGTCCGCGACCTTGAGCCCGGCCTTGGTCAGTACCAGCACGACCGCGCGCTTGTCATCGCACGCCTCGCGGGCGACCCAGCCCGCTTCGACCAGGCGATCGACCAGCCGGACCGTGCCGGAGTGGCTGAGTTCGAGATAGCGCGCCAGCGCTTCGATCCGGGTATCCGGGTTCTCGCGAATGAGGATCATCGCCGCAGGCGCGCTGTCGCCGACCGCGCAGGCTTCGTCGAAGGCGGTGTCCATGCTGTCGCCGAGCGCCACGCCGAGGGCGCCCAGCAGGTTCTCCAAACGCGTGGTCATGCACTCATCCCCTGAGGCCTCCGCCGCGCCGGTCCCATCGCCGGGCCGGGGCGGCTCCTCAAAGGAAATATGCGCGGAGCACATAAGGGTCAAGTCCCGCCTCGATCCTTTTGCGGGTCTCCTCGACCTCAGCGCCCGCGCTTTCGCCTCAGGTTGGCCTCCTGCGACCGGTCGTCCTCGCCGTCGAGGCAGGCGCCGATCAGCCAGGGGGCCCGGACCAGGGCCGGCCACATCAGGAAATTGAGGCCGCGCGGGATCCGGTTGCCTCCGCGCTTGTCGTTGCGGTTACGGTCCATGACGTTCCTCCGTTGTAGCCCGTTGCCATTATATGCTCGGCACATATAAATATATGTGTCACGCATATAAGAGTCAAGACGCATCTCACGCTTGGCAATTCGCGCGATTGGCGTCGCGAAGTCAACGACTTGGCGATAAAGGTCCGGGGCAACGACGATCGTTTGTGACCGGACTCACAGGCGGCCGGCCCCCGCGTTAACGCCGCGGGCCGATTGGACCGTTCCAATGCGAAGTGCAGCCGATGCGGCCCCGGGAGTGATCTGAGGCGTGATTCGGCGCTACTGGAAGGCGACTTCGGCGAAGCTGCGGAGCTTCCGGCTGTGCAGCTTGTCGAGACCGAGCTCGCGCAGGCGCTCCATGGTGCGTATGCCGATCTTCAGGTGCTGGCCGACCTGCTGCTTGTAGAAGGCATCGGCCATGCCCGGCAGCTTCAGCTCGCCGTGCAGCGGCTTGTCGGAGACGCAGAGCAGGGTGCCGTAGGGCACCCGGAAGCGGAAGCCGTTGGCGGCGATGGTGGCGCTCTCCATGTCGAGCGCGATGGCGCGGCTCTGGCTGAAGCGCTGCACCGGCTCCGAATAGTCGCGGAGCTCCCAGTTGCGGTTGTCGATGGTGGCGACGGTGCCGGTGCGCATGACGCTCTTCAGCGCCTGGTCGGCGAGGCCGGTGACCTCGCCCACCGCGCGCTCCAGCGCCACCTGGATCTCGGCCAAGGCCGGGATCGGGATCCAGAGCGGCAGGTCGGCGTCGAGCACGTGATCGTCGCGCACATAGCCGTGGGCCAGCACGTAGTCGCCGAGCTTCTGTGTGTTCCTCAAGCCCGCGCAATGCCCGAGCATGATCCAGGCGTGGGGTCGCAGCACCGCGACGTGATCCGTGATGGTCTTCGCGTTCGAGGGTCCGATGCCGATGTTGACCATGGTGATGCCGGAATGGTCCGGCCGGGTCAGGTGATAGGCCGGCATCTGCGGCAGGCGTGCGGTAGAGGCCGAGGGTACGACCTCGCCCCCATGGTCCACGGGTCGTGAGACGCGGTCCCCCGGCTCGATGAACGACTCGTAGCCGCCGCCGTCGCCGCGCATCAGCTCATAGGCGTGGCGCACGAACTCGTCGATGTAGAACTGGTAGTTGGTGAAGAGTACGAAGTTCTGGAAATGCTCCGGCGAAGTCGCGGTGTAGTGCTTCAGCCGGAACAGCGAGTAATCGACCCGTGGCGCGGTGAAAAGCGACAATGGGTGCGTGGCGCCGTGTGGCGGCACCGGGGCCGTGCCGTTGACGATGCCGTCGTCCATCAGCACCAAGTCCGGCAGGTCGAACAGGCTCCGGAGCTGCTGGATCGAATCCCGGGTGAACTCGCCCTCGACATGGACCGCATCGGGGAAGGCGAAGTGGACCGGGATCGGCGTCTCGCTGACGCCGACCTCGACGGGGACCTGGTGGTTGCGGATCAGCTGTTCGATCTGCTCGGTGAAATAGGCGTGAAACAGGTCGGGCCGCGTGACCGTGGTCCCGAAGGTGCCGGGGCGGTCGACGAAGCCATAGGAGAGCAGGGTGTCCCTGCGCCCGAAATCCGCCACGCTGATGGCGACATAGGGGTAGCAGGCGCGAACCCGTGCGGTCGGCGCCTTGCCGGCGACCGTGGCGCGGAACGCATCGCGCAGCCGCGCGGTGTTGGCGTCGTAGATGTCGTGGAGCCGCTGGACCGCGGCTTTGGCGCTGTCGAACCGTTCGGGTCTGAACAGGTCTGGCGCGATGGGGCGATTCATCGCCGGTTCTTAGCACAACCGGTGGCGGCTGCGTAGCCCTGGCGCCGGCGCACAGGGGGTCTCGGCTCCGGACCGGCCACTGAAGACCGCCGCCGCTGGAAGCCAATCCGCGGCTGTGATACGAGATTTCCAGGGGGATCCGAGGCTCGGGATCCCGCAGCCTCGAGCGGCCCGATGAACGTATCCGCGCAGACCTATCTGCTGGCGCTGTCGGCCCTGTTCTCCATCGTCAACCCGATCGGCACCGCCTTCATCTTCAGCCAGGTCACCGCCAACCGTTCCCATGGCCAGCGGCTGCAGCTCGCCGGCCTGATCGGCTTCTATTCGTCGATCGTGATGCTGACGGCGCTCTGGGGCGGGGCCTATGTGTTGAGCTTCTTCGGCATCAGCCTCTCCGCGCTCAGGATCGCCGGCGGAATCGTGGTTGCGATCAATGCCTGGAATCTCCTGCAAGCGCCGGAGCGCCAGGAGGCGAAGAAGCAGCAGCAGGCGGCGGAGTCCGAGGGCGTGGATGCGGTCGCCTTCTTCCCCTTGACCATTCCCTTCACCTCCGGGCCCGGCACCATCTCGGTCGCGATCGCGATCGGCTCCAACCGCCCGGCGGCGGGGGAGGGCGGGATCGCCTTCGTCGTCGGCGCCTCGGCCGCAGCGATCACCGTGTCGCTGCTGGTCTGGGCCTTCTTCTCTTTCGCCGACCGCCTGGCCGAGTTCCTCGGCCGCAGCAAGGCCGAGGTGGTGGGCCGGCTCGCCGCCTTCCTGCTGCTCTGCGTCGGCACCCAGATCGCGATGAACGGCGTCGCCGAGTTCGTCCATGGGCTCTGAACTGGCTTGATCCAGCGCAAGGTACCCGTTCCTCGTGCGTATAAGATGCGATCGGCGGTCCCGCCGATCTATCCGGAAGCTCCTATGCGCCGCGTCATCGATGCCGCTCGCCGTTGAAACCCAGGCGCTGACCAAGACTTTCGGTCGCTTCACCGCGGTCGACGCCATCGACCTTGCGGTGGAGACGGGGGAGATTTTCGGCCTGATCGGTCCCAACGGGGCGGGCAAGAGCACGCTGATCAAGATGCTCACCACCCTGCTGCCGCCGACCTCGGGTCGGGCGACGGTCGCAGGCTATGACGTGGCGCGCGACCCCGCGGCAGTCCGCGCCCATGTCGGCTATGTGCCGCAATTGCTCTCCTCGGACGGCGCGCTGACCGCCTATGAGAACCTGCTGCTCTCGGCCCGGCTCTATCTCATTCCGCGCGCCGAGCGCGACGCCCGGATCCGCGCGGCGCTCGATCTCATGGGCCTGACCAGGTCCGCGGATTCGCTGGTCCAGGGCTTCTCCGGCGGCATGATCCGGCGGCTCGAGATCGCCCAGAGCATGCTGCATCACCCCTCCGTCCTCTTTATGGACGAGCCGACGGTCGGCCTCGATCCCGTGGCGCGGCGCAGCGTCTGGCAGCATGTGCGCGAACTGCCGGAGCGGTTCGGCACCACCATCCTGGTGACGACGCACTTGATGGACGAGGCGGACGAGCTCTGCCAGCGGATCGGCATCCTCCATGCCGGGCGGCTCGAGGAGGTCGGCACGCCGGCGGAGCTGAAGGCCCGGCTCGGCCCGGACGCTACGCTCGACGACGTCTTCGTCCACATCACCGGGGCCGAGATCCAGGCCGGAGGCCATTACACCGATGTCCGACAAACCCGCCGCAGTATCCAGAGCCATAGCTGAGGAGCGCCGCGCCTCCGGCCCGGCGGGCTATGCGACCCAGATCTATGCGGTCGCCGCCGCCGAGCTCCGGAAGCTGCGCCATGACCCGACCGAGCTCCTCACGCGGGCGTTGCAGCCGGCGATCTGGCTGCTGCTGTTCGGCCAGGTCATGGCGCAAATTCGCGGCAT
>Ga0335084_10005818_pt1 | contig 12226 bp, 10 predicted proteins | sample Lox_Sample_44_FD_206721 | JGI IMG/M metagenome (GOLD analysis project Ga0335084, IMG submission 206721) | Soil microbial communities from Loxahatchee National Wildlife Refuge, Florida, United States - Lox_Sample_4.4 | ecosystem: Environmental > Terrestrial > Soil > Wetlands | place: USA...
CGATCACGGCCTGGGGTAGCGCCGCGCGGATCTGCCGATAAGCACGTTTCCACATTTCAAGATATTGAGCCTGGCTGCGCCCCCAGAATTGAACCGGAGTAATGAGATCGGGTTCATTCCAAATATCCCATTGCACATCTGGTCCCGTCATGCCATTCGCTTTTGCGTCGTTAATGACTTGGGTCATGAAGTTGGTAAACGGTGTCCAGTCGCCGTCGTCTCCAGGCCAGTGCGGCACGTTGCACACGGCATCGGCTCCCCACAGATCATGCGTCAACAAGATGAATGTCGCTCCCAGCGCTTTGGTTCTCGCGTAATAGTCCTTCACCGAGTCCCAACGTCGGGCATATTTGCCGTTCACGTAGCCGCCATCTGGGCAATCCAATTGCGCCCCGCCGGCACGCATAAACTTGACTTTGATGTTGCTCTGTAAGTTGATGGAAGGGGCAGCGCCGTTTTCGGATAAACCATAGATGAAGCCGGAGGCTCGATAAGTGGGCGCACCATGGGTTGCGGCAAAATCGATCGTGACGCTGTCAGCCGACGTAGAGACGAATCCATCCAATTGAGCGCAAAATGACAGGAAGATCGGCATGCCGGGCAGCAGCCACAGGTATTTGCGTATCGGTCGCGTAAACATTTAAGTGCCTCCTGAAATAACCTTCAACACATCCCGTTAGTTGGAGAAAGTCGCGTACACTTCACTCTTTGATCGCGCCAGTGGTAATTCCTGCCGCGATATAACGTTGCGCAACCACCAACAAGAGCACGGCTGGGACCGAGGCGATTACGGCAATGGCCATGACCGACGGCCATTCCACTGAAAAGGAGCCAATAAATCGGTAAATGCCGACGGTAATGGGCGTGTGATGGGGGTCACTGTTGAGGGTGAGAGCGAACAGGAAATCGCCCCAACCGAACAGGAATGAAAACAGACTAGCCGTGATGATCGCGGTTCGGCTGAGCGGCAAGACGATGGAACGGAAAATGCGCCACTGCCCTGCGCCGTCAACGGTTGCTGCCTCAAAAAGTTCCCGAGGAATGCCCACCATGAAGGCGCGCATGACGATGATGGCAAACGGAACCGCAATCGTCGCGTCGGCGAGAATCACGGCCAGATACGAGTTGAGCAGTCCGAGTCGGCTAAAAGCGGCATAAAGCGAATTGGCGACCACGGTGCCTGGAGCCATTTGCGCCAGGATCAAGGCGAACAGCATGAAGGACACTAAGCGGGTATGTATTTTAGCCAGTGCATACGAAGCAGGTGCCGCAATCAACAGCGTTACGATGACGGTGCCTAGTCCGTAAATGAGACTCACTTGAATGTACTCACCCGCGGTCGTCAACGCGCTGCGATAGCCATCGAGGGTCAGCTGCGGTGGGACGAACGGCGGTGGATACTGAAGAATATCCGTCTGGTGCATGAGCGAGATGTTGATGATCCAGTATAACGGGAAAAGCATGAACCCAAGCAGGATGATAGCCAGCAACGTCCAGCCCAGGCTTTTGAGACGCCGCCGTGTCTCTCTGTGGGTTGGATTCGGCAGGTGTGTCGTGCCCAGCGTATTCATCCCGTCAGTTCCCTCTCCACGCCGTAGGCGTAGCGCAAGTAAATGAGGCCGAAGACCAGCACGACTGCCATGAGCACATCACCCGCGGCCGCTCCCAATCCGAAATCGAGAGTCGTAAACGAGAGGCTGTATGCAAAAGTATTGAGCGTGTGACTCACATTAGCCGGCCCGCCCCGTGTGATGGCCATGATCACATCAAAGACTTTCAAGGTGTAAACTAGGCCAAGCAATAAGACGACGGTAGACACGGGACGCAGCAGGGGCCAGGAGATGTAGCGGAAGCGCTGCCATGATCCGGCCCCATCAATCGCGGCTGCCTCGTACAAGGATTCTGGTATCGCTTGCAGGCCGCCATAAAGAACGACCATATTGAATGGAATGCCGATCCAGATGTTGGCAATTAAGACCGAGATGGGCGCCAAGTGGGGGTCCGTCAGCCAGGCGATGGGTTGGGACGTCAACCCGAGGGTGCGGACGACGAAGTTCACGACGCCATAGTCCATGTCGAGGAGCCGAACCCATACTGCTCCTGATACGATAACAGGCATCAACCAGGGCACCAGCAGGAGGGCGCGAAAGACGCCACTGAGTGGGAATTTGCGTTGAAAAAAGAGCGCAAATGCCAGGCCGATCGTAAACTGGAAGAAGAGCGAGCCGAGCGTGAAGGCGATCGTGTTCGATACGGAGGTGCCGAAGCTGGGGTGGTTGACCAAACGCTGGAAGTTGCCAAGCCCGACGAAGGGCGCTTCGCCGGTGACAAATGATTTGGCTGTGTAACGTGTAACGCTCATTAAGATGTTATAAGCGATCGGGTAAACGTAGAATACCAGCACGAAGATGAGCGCCGGCACCAGAAACAGGAAACTGATGCGGCGATCGCGACGCTGCCAGCCCGGCAGGCGAGGTGAGGGCGCGGCAAATGTTGCCGCGCCCTTTCCACTGCGCACCACAGCCAGGTCATCACGATCCTGCTTCGGCGCACTCTTCATTTCAACGCACTCTCCGCCTGTTGCTGGGCTGCTTTGAGGGCATCCGCCGGAGACATCGCGCCAGACAAGGCGGCCTGAATCGCTGTCCATAGTGGCTGGGACACCTTGCTGTAGTTAGGCCCGAGATTGGCCGGCGGGCCGGTTCGCGACAGCTCGGCAGCAGCAGCATCCACAAAGGATTTCATGTTCGGATCGTTCGCAACAGACTGGGCTGCCACCGACTGCCTTGCTGGGATGTATGCCTGAAGAGTCGCCCACTGAAGCATTTCCTTATCCGAAAGCAAGCAGTTGACGACCTTGCCCGCCGCCTGCATCTTCGCGGTGTCGCCGGAATTCGGGATCGTTAGGACCTCGCCGCCCATCGGGCCTGGCGCGGCGCCGCCATCCGGCTTCGGGATCGGCACCACGCCGAAGTTGATCTTGGCCTTTTCGAGCGCGCTCAGGTTCCAGACGCCGTTCTGCTGCATCGCGGCCTTGCCAGCCATGAACTGATCGTTCACATCACCCTGGGACCACTGGACAACAGACTTGGAAGCGGAGCCGCTGTTCACCAAGTCGGTCCAGAATTGGAGGGCCTTGACCGCCTCAGGCGAGTCGAGCTTCTTAAGATCGGCTCCAGCGCCCCAGAACCACGGTTCGAATTGCCACGAGCCTTCCTCGGTTGCAGGCGCTGAGAAGGCAATGCCATACACCCCGTTTTTTGTGAGCTTCGCAGCAGCATCTTTAACCTCAGCCCAGGTCGTCGGGGGTTTCAGACCAGCCGCATCAAACATGTCCTTGTTATAAAACAGCGCCATTCCATTGATGCCCGGAGCGATACCATAGACTTTCCCTTGATACGATCCGGCCGAGACGAGGTTCTGGTAGAGCCCACTCAAATCGACTCCATAATCCGTCAGCGGCGCGAGCGCACCTGTGTCCGCGACCTGCTGCAGATCTGGATTATCGATCCTGAGGACATCCGGCAACTGCTTTTGCTGCGCGGCAAGCAGCACTTTTTGAATGAGCTCGTCACGCGGGGCAGCCTGTCGATCGATCGTGATGCCAGTTTGCTTTGAGCACTCGTCAAGCACATTTTGCCATTGCGTCTTCTGAGGGTCTGAGCTCTGATAGTCCCATTCGGTAACGGTCGTAGCGGCGGGTGCCTGAGGCGCCGTTGTCGGCGGAGCAGCCTGAGGCGCTGTCGTCGGTGAAGCGGCTTGAGGCGCTGTTGTCGGCGGAGCGGCCTGCGGTGCAGGGGTCGCAGCCGGGCTACAGGCCGACAGAATCATGGCTATTGCCATGATGACAGCCGTCAATCCAAATAGTTGCTTATTCATCGGGTTCTTCTCCTTTTTCTAAATGTAGTTCGGACGGTGGTTCGAATTCAGTGATCACAGAGAGACATGCGAGACACTTCGCCGAGTAACGGAGCGGATAGTTTTCCTTATGATGTGTCACTCCTTTCTATATTATGAAAGTGGCCCACGGCAGGCCGAAAGTCATGGGCGTTTCTCACTATGGATTGAAAGTGGCATGATCGGCTTGTGTTACCTTCGGTCTTGGCTGCCTCCTCAACGGCACCTCTCATCGGCTAGTTCCACGAAAAGACGCGCGAAAGAGCAGACGGGCTAGCGGGACATTGGTGCTGTGCTGCGGCGAATCTGCAATTTGGGAGGTACAAGAATCTGTCCTGGGTCTAGACTTTCACCTTTCAACTGCCGAATCAACATCTTAGCGGCCTGATGACCGATGTCATGACCTGACCATTCGATGGTTGTCAGCGGAGGAATGATCAATTGACCTTCATCGCTGATCGCCACGCCAAGGATGGAACAATCGTCGGGAACCCGGCGGTTCATTTCCTGCAAGGCGGTGATCGCTCCAACGGCGATTGTATTGTGCATTACCACCAACGCCGTGATTTGGGGATTTTCCCCAAACAGGCTCTTCGTTGCCCAATAAGCCCTCTCGACGGTTTGCTCGCACTCACGATACATCGAGGCGACCTTGAATCTTTTCACAGCGCTCCTGAATCCTTGCAGGGTACGCACTGCCGGTCCAAGTCCCTTGATGCGCCAGTCTTCCGAATAAGTCAGAAGGCCGATGTGCTGATGTCCCAGATTGATCAGATGGGCATAGGCTTCAATCAAGGCGTTTTCGAAATCTAAGTCAATAAAAGTCAAACCGTTGTTCATCTCGCAACGGCCAATCATCACGAAAGGGAAATCGTTTTTCCGAAGTAAATCGACGCGCCAGTCTTGCATGGCGATTTGCATGACAATCAGACCGTCGGCCTGGGCACCACGGCAGAGTTTCATTAAGCCAGTGGGGGTGAGCGTCCCAGTCATCAAGCTAAAGTAATAATCTTCTTCAGCAGCGCCCAGCGCGATGCCGGTGATGAAATTCATTTCAATGAGATTGGAGAGCAGGGCCGGGTTCGACAGCGGATAGTGCAAGGCGATTGATCGTGTCCGACCCGATGCCAAACGCTGGGCCTGAATATGGGGCACATAACCCAGTTCCTGGATCACCCTGAGGACCAACTGGCGGGTGTCTTCCGCGACGTTTTTTTCCTTGTTCACCACCCGGGAAGCCGTCTTCATGGAAACACCGGCTTTTCGGGCCACATCCTGGAGAGTAGTGGGCATTCGCCACCTGCCTTCTTGCGTCTCAGTCAATTAGGCGATGACAGCGCTGTCATATAAATAACAGAATCGGATGACAAAGTCAATAAAAAAAACGTGGGGGCAAGACAAAAATCTCGGGTGGCGTGCCACTTCATTTTTGCAACGATATGGCTGGCGTCCTTGATCGTCATGACAAATGACAGGTTTACCATTTGCCCAACTTTGCTAGAGTTGTAAAGGCTATCGGCGTCGAATCTGACTAGATGAATTGTGAACGATTTCCCAACCTCCGGGATATTCATATTAGAAGTCCGGAACTTCTCTAACGGTTAAGTCGATGAATGAACAGGAAGCCATCGCACAGCTCAAGGCCGGCGATGTCCGCGGTCTGGAAGTATTAGTGCGCAAATACCAGTTGGATGCGGTACGAATTGCCAATTCGATTACCGATGACTGGGGGTGGGCGGAGGAACTCGCGCAAGAGGCCTTTCTGCGTGTCTATCGTTGCATCGATCAATTCGATGACACCCGCCCGTTTCGAGCCTGGTTCCTACGCATCGTGATGAATGATGCCTTGAAGGCGGTGACGCGTCAAAACCGGCTGCTGCCTTTCGATAGCACAGACGACCTCAGCGATAGTCAGGTTGCGCCGGTTCCAGAGGCAGATGCGCTCTGGTTTGAACAAGAAGAATTCAGCGACACACACGATGACGCCGCGGCATTGCAAGAAATCCTCGATCATCTGTCACTCGAGCACCGGGCCGTCCTGGAATTGAAATACTATCTCGATATGACCGATCAGGAGATCGCCGAAACGTTAAGCATCCCGATCGGAACTGTGAAATCCCGCTTGCACCTTGCCAAGTTGAATTGTCGCTCGTGGCTGAAGCGTGAAGATTATTCGTTAGCGTGCAGGTGAGCAATGAGTGCCAAACAGTTCATCCAATCATACTTCAAGAAACACATTGAACAGGCCATGCCGGGCGAGTTGGATCTGTGGCCGGCGATATATCGTCGGCTGCAAAACCCCGCTGGCGAGCCTGCCGAAGAATCACCGACTGCCGATCGCGATGGCAACCGCCCATGGTATATGGCGCGCCTCTCGGAAGTCATTCAAGCATCAACCTACTCAGTTCCACCCAATCACAAGGAGTCCGCAATGGACGAAGAAAAACAGCGGAGCGGCTATTTGCCCGTTACACGCCGCGACTTCTTGAAAGCATCCGCCACGACGGCCGCGGGGGCGGCCATCGTGGCAGCGACGCATCAACCGGTGCTGCGGATGTTGGAAGAGATCGTTCCGGAGAAGAATTCAACCGAACCCAATGAACAAGTCGTGCAATGCGTCTGCCGGCCCAATTGTCACTCATTCTGCCGTCACAACGTCTATGTGCGCGATGGCCGCGTCGTCAAAACATCGCTGGCGCCATTCCCCGATGCTCGCTATAACCGTATCTGTCTGCGCGGTCTGAGTCACGTCCAGAAGATCTATGACCCTGAGCGCATCAAGTACCCGATGAAGCGCGTGGGCGAACGCGGCGAGAACAAATGGGAGCGCATCTCGTGGGATGAAGCGATCACCACGATCACCGATCAATTCAAGGCCATTCAAGCGAAATATGGTAAGCAAGCCGTGGCCTTCCATCACTCGGGCGGCGATGTCTCACTCTTGAATTGTTGGCCCACCATCGTGCGTTTCACGAATCTCATCGGCGGGACCTACGTCGATTACAACACCGATATGGCGATCGATACCGGAACGGCTCGCGTACTTGGTTTTTCGGATGTCAACGGTCCCAGCAGCAATGATCCAGTCGATTGGGTCAATGGCAAAGTCATTTTCATCTGGGGCTACAATGTCACCGAAGCCAACATCCACGCCTGGCATTTTATCGCCGATGCGATCGAGAACGGGGCGAAGTTGATCGTCATCGATCCGATCTTCACGGTGACGGCCTCCAAGGCCGATCAGTTCGTCCCCATCCGACCGGGGTCCGATCCCGCGTTGGTGCTCTCGATGATCAATGTCATCCTCGACGAAAAGATCTACGATGAGTCGTTCGTGCTCAATAAATCGGTTGGGCCTTTCCTGGTGCGTGAAGACACTAAGCAATTCATGCGGCTGAGTGATCTGGGCGTCAAGCCGACGGAAGGACCGATCAATCCGATGACGGGGCAACCCACAGTCATCGATCCGGCCCTGGTGTGGGATCCAACCACCAGCAAAGCCGTAGCCGTCGGCACGGTGGATAGCCCCGTACTCGAAGGCTCCTTCGAAGTGAACGGCGTCAAGGTTCGCACGGCTTTCGATCTTTTGAAGGAAGAGGCCGCCAAGTATCCGCCCGAAGAAGTCACTAAACTGACAGATGTCGAACCTGAGACGATCAAACAATTGGCGCGGCTGGCTGCTGGCAAAGGGGTATTTAATCTGCATGGCTTTGGCAATGGCTGCTACACCAACGGCGTGATGTTTGGTCATGCGCTTGCGACGCTGGCGGGCCTGACTGGCAATGTGGGCGTGTCCGGTGCTGGGGTAGGTTTCCCCGTGCATGTTGGCATTGCCTTCAACTGGTCCTGGCTGTTCATGGAGAAGTCCACTAACCCGGCCGGTATACCGACGCTCGTGTTGCCGGAAGTGCTTAAGACGGGTGAATTCAACGGCAAACCTTATCCTATCAAGGCGCTGCACATCAGCAACTCCAATCCCTTCAGCAACACCGTGCGGCATAATGCCTGGCGCGAAGAAGTCCTGCCCAATCTCGATCTGGTGGTGGTGCACGATATGGTCTTCACCGATACCGCTCGCTGGGCGGACATCATTCTGCCCGTGCCACACTGGTATGAAGTTGAAGAAATCGTTGCGATGTTTTTTGCGCAGCATCCCTACATGCAGCACTCGGCGAAGGCGATCGAACCCCTATACGAGTCCAAACCGGATTCAGAGATCATCCGTCTCATGGCCGAGAAGATGGGGGTCGGCCAGTATTTCGCCATGAGCGACAACGACGTTACCGACGTGTTGTTTGACACGCCGCTTGGCAAGAGCGTCGGTCTGACTTACGCCAACCTGCGCGAGAAAGGCACGATCAAGATTCCGGGACTGGATGTCGCCTTCGAGGGCCAGAAGTTTGGCACGCCGTCTGGTCGGGTTGAGTTCTATGTTGAAAAGCCGCAACCTCGCAATAATTTTGGGCAGACCTGGGATGTCGATCGTGAACGCCTACCCCGTTGGGTCCCGCCTTCAGAGGCGTGGCCGGATAATCCACTCTTCCAGAAATATCCATTGGTGGTGATTACGCCAAAATCTCGTTTCCGCGTTCACAGTCAATGGTTTGGCGTCCCGTGGCTGCGTGAGCTAGACCCCGAGCCGATCGCGTATATGAATTCCAAGGACATCGCGGCTCGCGGCATTTCAAATGGCGACTACATCGAAGTCTTCAACGATCGGGGGCACGTGGTACTCAAAGTGGTCGCGACGACGAGCGTCCGGCCCGGTGTGTTGAGTATTCCCAAAGGCTGGCAGCGCCACCAGTTTAAGGTCGGCGGTTATCAAGAACTCACGGGCGGGTCGTTTGATCCGGTGGGCGTCAACGCGAGCTTCTACGATACGCTGGCCGAAGTCCGCAAGTGGAATGGAGAGGCGTAATCATGGCTAACAAACGTTTTGGTATGGTGATCGACACCCGGCGCTGCATCGGCTGCCACACCTGCGCCGTGGCCTGCAAGGTCGAAAACAACCTGCCTGATAACAACTGGTGGAATCGAACGCTCACCGTCGGCGGCAAAGACATGGACACGCCGGCGGGCCAGTTCCCCGAAGTCAAGATGGAATTTATAACGCTTGCTTGCCAACACTGCGAGAATCCCGCCTGTGTCAAAGTTTGCCCGGTGGGCGCGACGTACAAAGACGAAGCGACGGGCATCGTGATGCAGGACTACGACAAGTGTTTGGGGTGCCGCTATTGCATGGTCGCTTGTCCGTACAATGGTGTGCGCGTGTTCAATTGGGAAGAACCAAAGTACACCGTCGGCTTTGCAGTTGGCTCGGCCGATGTTGCGCCGCATCAGAAGAACGTGGTCGAAAAGTGCACCTTCTGCGCGCATCGACTGGCGAAGGGACAATTGCCGGCGTGCGTGGAAGCGTGCCCCGCGCGCGCCCGCCACTTCGGCGATCTGAACGATCCTGAAAGCGAAGTCTCGCAGCTGTTGCGTCGACGCTCTGACTTCCAACTGTTGGCTGAGAAGGGCACCAACCCCTCTGTTTATTTCCTGACGTAAAGGCAAGGACTGACATGATCACTGCTCAATCTCAACCACGCAAAAACTTCGGCTTGCCCATCTGGCTCGTGATCACTGGCCTGCTCACAGCCTTAGGTATTGCTGCCTGGATCATTCAATTGATTCAGGGTGTTGGCGCAACGCAACTCTCCAACCTTCAACCGTGGGGCATCTACATCGCCGGGTTCATCTTCTTCATGGGCGTGAGCGCCGGATCACTGGTGCTGGCCGCCTTGCCCGTGCTGTTTGATCTGCCGAAGATTCGACCCTATGCCAAAATCGCCGCCTTCACCGCATTAGTGGCGTTGATCATCGGCGGATTGTTTATCATGGCGGACATAGGCCGGCCCGAACGGTTGTGGCGGCTCATCGCGAACGCCCGCCCCGGCTCGCCCATGTTGTGGGATGTGGCATTAACGGTCGTGTATTTTATCGTATCGGCGCTTTACCTTCGCCGCTTGATGATTTCCGACAAGACGGACAAGACCCTCAAAGCCCTGGCCTGGCTGGCGCTGCTGGCCGGCCTGGCCGATCTGGTGACGGGCTTCGTCTTCGCTACGCAGGTGTCGCACGAGTTCTGGTTCTCAGCCGTGCAGCCAATTGCTTTCTTTGTGGCGGCACTCGCCTCAGCCGGTGCGGTCATGTTGCTCCTACTGATCGTGCTGCGGGCAACGGGCCAGATTATAGTGGATCAGGGCGATCTCTTGCCGATAAATCAGATCACGGCCATTGCTCTGGCGATCGACGTGCTGCTAATCGCGATCGAGATCATCACACTGGCATTTTCTCAATCTGCCAGTGCGCTGGAGTTGGTTCAGGTCCTGGCCACTTCTCCGCTATTCTGGATCGAACTGGTAACAGCCATCGGCTCCATCGTGCTCTTGGTGCTACCCGCTACCAGAGCGGTTGCGAGCTGGGTGGCCGTCGCGGCGATACTGGCGCTGCTCAATCTGGGGCTGAAGCGCTTCCTGTTCGTTCAAATGGGCTTTGTCGCACTAAACGTGAAATATCCCGGCGCGACGCTGTTTTCTGCGGCGGAGGCGTATCGCCCCAGCCTGGTCGAATGGGGGCTGGTCGTCGGGCTGATCGGCCTGTTTGCCCTGTTGCTGACGATCGGTTTCCGTGTCTTACGGTTGGGCATCAACGACAAAGCATAGGGGCAGTTTCAGATAAGATCAGGGGCGGTTGATTCGGCTGAATGGCCGCCCCGATCTTTGGGAGTGATGAATGACAGTTCAATCTGAGCGTGAGGCTGCCGCAGTGGCCTTTTCAAAGCTATCGTTTCTCGCATTGGCCCATTCCAACGTGTTTCGATTGTTGGCGCTGGCCTTCTACGATCCAACGGCAGAATTTGTTCAACAACTCATAAGTGGATCATACGTAGCCGAGCTACGTGGTTACTACAGCGATTTGGTCGCTCATCACCACATCAATTTGGAAGCCCTCGATCAGTTGAAAGCCGATCAGGCCAGTCTGATCGATCGTGTCCCGCAAGAACTTCTCAAAGAACTGAAAGTGGAATATGCCCGACTGTTCATCGGTCCCGGTCGGCCTGCCGTACAACCTTACGAGACTTTCTACGACGAAGCCTCGATCAGCAGTGGGCGGCCGTTGCTCATCGTCAGCCCGGCCGCGATGACCGTCGAACAAGCCTATCGCGAGGCGGGTCTGGCGCTGCCCAAAGCCTTACAGGAGCCGCCCGACCATATCGCGATCGAGTTGGAATTCCTGTATTACTTGAGCAAGAAAGAATCAGATGGCTGGGCCACGGGTGACAATGTCGGCGCCAAAAAATGGCGCCGCCGGGAGCTGGCATTTATCGATGGTCACATCGGGCGTTGGGGGCAGCAGTTCTGTGGCAAGGTTGAAGCCGAGAGTCAGCACTCGTTCTATCGTGCAATCGCGCATTTTGGCAATGCCCTGATCAGATTGGAAGGCAGCAACTCTGCTGAAGATGCTATCGAGAACGCCACGCCTGTTCTAGCCGATTAATCCGGGTGTCGCGCATGTTATCCGTTCAACTGTCTCACCTGTCTGCCTCACCCACTGCGGTTCGTCCGAACCGCTGCTTGTTGCAGCGCAACGGCGATGCCACCTGCAAATATTGTCTGAACGCCTGTCCGCAAGATGCGGTGCATTTTGCCCAACGTGTTCCCTACATCGATACAGCTCGATGTTCGGGCTGCGGCCTATGCCTGGTCGCTTGCCCAACCGAATGTTTTGAGTCAGAACGTTGGTCCGAGCGCACTATCATCAGGGCGCTGGCGCATGTCGATCGGTCAGCGGTGGATCTGGTGTGCAAGTGCCATCCTGATCCGCAAGCGGGCCATGACACTACGCCCGTCATTCAGGTGAATGCCTGCCTGGGGGCGATCTCGCCCGGCCTGTGGTTCGAGATTGGCCTCAAGTACACCGTGACCATCCGGTTGGAATATTGTGCCGCCTGTCCGAACGGGCAGCGAGGCTGTTACGCCCAGCAAGCCATCGAAGTGGCGAATAGTTGGTTGAAGTCTTGCGGGGAAACGTCTGCGGCAGATACTCACTTGATCGTTCGGGATGCGGCCGATGAACAGGCTAATCATCATCGGCGTGTGGTGATTTCCGCTGAGCGGCCGCCACTGAGCCGGCGTGATTTCTTGTTCGGATTTGCTCGTAGCAGCGGGCCAGGCTCACTGGCGTTGACGAACCTGCCAGCTGAAGCCGCCGATGAAACGCACAAGACCGCTCCGCATTTGCCCGTCTGGTTGCGCCAACTCGCCGCGATCTATCCCACTGCTCA
>Ga0335084_10005819_pt1 | contig 12224 bp, 10 predicted proteins | sample Lox_Sample_44_FD_206721 | JGI IMG/M metagenome (GOLD analysis project Ga0335084, IMG submission 206721) | Soil microbial communities from Loxahatchee National Wildlife Refuge, Florida, United States - Lox_Sample_4.4 | ecosystem: Environmental > Terrestrial > Soil > Wetlands | place: USA...
GCGCTTGACGATGCGGGCAGCGCGTTCGGCGCTCATGAGGAACGGCATCGGGAAATCGTTCACGGCGGTCATCGGGGTTTCGACATAGCCCGGGCAGACCACCGAGACGGCGACGCCTTTGGCGAGATATTCGCCGCGTAATCCCTCGCCCCAGACGCGAATGGCGGCCTTGCTGGCGCAATAGGCGGGAGCGCCGGGGAATCCGCGAAAGGCCGCAAGCGAGCTCATCAGCGCGATCTGCCCCCGCCCGCGCTGCTCCATGCGCCGCAAGGCGGGCCAGACCGTGTTCGCCACGCCATCGATATTGGCGGCGAAGATCGCGCGGGTCTGCGCTTCGCTTTCGCCGCCGCCCCCGGTGCCCGCCGAGATGCCGGCATTGGCGATGACCAGATCGAGCGGCGCCCGGTCGTCGGCCGCCTCGATCCAGCCGCGCATCGCTGGCGCATCGACCACGTCGATCGCCTGCGCCTCCACCTCGGCACCATGGCGGCGGCAGATCTCGGCGATGGCCGCGAGCCGGCTCGGATCGCGGCCACCCAGCAGCAGCCCCACGCCCGTTTCGGCATAGGCGGATGCCAAGGCCGCGCCGATGCCGCTCGAGGCGCCGGTGATGAGAATGCGCTTGGGGCGATCGAGCGGCGCTGGCGTCGTGGCTGGCGGCATGAACCGAACGCTCCGGGAGCCGCACCGGCAGGCGGCCTTGTTGTTGCCGTTTGCACCGCAGTATATAGTCGCGAACCTGAGTTGATACACCACATGTCGAGGGGTCTTCTTGACCAAACCCGCGAGCGCGGTGGCCAGCATGACCGGTTTCGCCCGCGCCGAGATGGGCGAAGGCGACCGGCGTTGGAGCTGGGAGATCCGCAGCGTCAATGGCCGCAATCTGGATTTGCGCTTGCGCCTTCCCGCCGGCTGCGAAGCGCTCGAGCCCCAGCTGCGCCAGGCCGTGCCGGAACGTTGCCGACGCGGCAATATCAGCGTTCAGCTCGAGGCGTCGCGCCAGGGTCAGCCACAGTCTCGCTACCGCATCAACCGGGCCGCGCTCGATCAGGTGGTCGAGGCGGCGAAGGATCTGGGGATGCTGGTGGATGCCGAGCGTCCGCGTCTGGACGGACTCCTGGCACTGCCCGGCGTGGTCGAGCGAATCGAGGAGGAGGAGAGCGATGAGGCGCGGGTGGCGCGCTTGGCCCTCCTGCTCAAGGGCTTCGGCGAGGCCCTCGACGGGTTGGTGCGTATGCGCGCCGAGGAGGGGGGCCGGCTCGCGCGCATCGTGCTCGATCAACTCGGGGAGATCGACCGTTTGGTCGCCCGCGCCCGCGCGCTCGCGGCAGCCCAGCCCGAGGCGCAGAGGGCGCGATTCCGCCAGCAGGTGGGCGAGCTCCTGGCCCAGATGCCGGCCTTGTCCGAAGAGCGGCTGGCGCAGGAGTTTGCGCTCCTCATCGCCAAGAGCGACGTGCGCGAGGAACTGGATCGGCTGATGGCCCATATCGAGGCCTGTCGCGCCCTGGTAAAGGTCGGCGGTGCCATCGGGCGCAAGCTGGATTTTCTCTGCCAGGAGCTCAATCGCGAAGCGAACACCGTCTGCAGCAAATCGGCCGACCTCGATCTCACGGCGGTCGGGCTGGATTTGAAGGCGGTGGTGGAGCAGTTGCGCGAGCAGGTGCAGAACATCGAATGAGTGCGACCGCCTCCAACAAGAAGAGATCCGGCGCCCCGACGCCAGCGAAGGCCGGCGACGGCTTCGTCGAAATCCGCCGGCGCGGCCTGATGCTGGTGCTGTCCTCGCCCTCGGGTGCCGGCAAGACTTCGATCTCGCGGGCACTCCTGGCGCGGGATCCCTTGTTGCAGATGTCGGTCTCGGCCACCACCCGGCCGAAGCGGCCGGGGGAGGTTCCCGGCGTCGACTACCACTTTGTCGATGCGACCGAATTCAATCTGATGGTGAACCGCCAGGAGTTTCTCGAATACGCCAAGGTGTTCGGCAATTACTACGGCACACCCCGCCCGCCGGTCGAGGCGGCGCTGGGCGAGGGCCGCGACGTGCTCTTCGATATCGATTGGCAAGGCACGCAGCAGCTGGCGGAGCGGGCGCCAGAAGATCTGGTCAGCGTCTTCATCCTTCCGCCCTCGACCCGCGAGCTCGAGCGCCGGCTCCATACGCGCGCGCAGGATAGCGACGAGGAGGTAGCCAAGCGCATGGCCAAGGCGGCGGACGAGCTCAGCCATTGGCCCGAATATCATTATGTGCTGGTCAATCACCAGCTCGAGCAGACGATCCAGCAGGTCCAGGCGATCCTGCAGGCCGAGCGCCTGCGCCGCGAACGGCAGGTAGGCCTGCACGAATTCGTCAAGGCGCTACGCGAGGGGCAGTGACCTGTTTGCCCCTCCCCCGGAACGGGGGAGGGCCAGCGAGGGGGCTGCGCAGACCGAGCGGCCCCCCTCCCTAGGCCTGTCCGGCAAGCGGGAGAGGGGACGTTACGGCCACCTGTCTCATCCACCTCGTCCCCGCATCTCGGCCAGCGCCCGCGCCAGCGCGCAGAACTGCTCGACGCTCAGATCCTCGGCTCGCGCGGTCCCGTCGATCCCGGCCGCCGCGAGCAGTGCCGCCGCGTCGGGGACGGCCGAGCGCAGGCTCTGGCGCAACATCTTCCGGCGCTGGTTGAAGGCGGCCGCCGTGAGGCGTTCGAGCAGCTGCGCATCCGCCGGAAATCGCGGCTTTGCCAGCGGACGGATGTCGACGACGCTCGAGGTCACCTTCGGCGGCGGCGTGAAGGCCCGCGGCGGCAGGTCGAAGAGCCGCTTCACGTCGGCCCGCCACTGCAGGGCGACCGAGAGGCGCCCATAGTCGCGCGATCCCGGTGCCGCGGTCAGGCGCTCGGCCACCTCTTTCTGGAACATCAATACGAGGCGCTCCAGTTGCGGCAAAGCGGGCAGCCACCGCGCCAAGAGGGCGGTCGAGACGTTGTAAGGCAGGTTCGCGACGATGCGCCGAGGGCCGTCGCCAAGCTTTTCCGGATCGACCGTCATGGCATCGCCGGCGACGATCTCGAGACGGCCGGGATAGGCCGCAGCCAGCTCCCGAAGCGCTTCCACGCAGCGCGGATCCAGCTCGATCGCGATCACCTTCCGGGCGCCCTGGGCGAGGAGCGCGCGCGTAAGGCCGCCCGGGCCGGGGCCGATCTCGATCGTGGTGCCGGTTGCGAGATTGCCGGCCGCGCGCGCGATCCGGCCGGTGAGATTGAGATCGAGCAGGAAATGCTGGCCCAGCGCGCGCCTTGCCGCGAGGCCGTGGCGCGCGATGACGTCGCGCAAAGGTGGCAAGGCGGGGGGGCCGCCGGCAACGGACGCGTCGCTCATCGGGGGCGCCGCGCGGCAGAAAGGGCCCCGGCCGTCGCGCCCGGCGTCGAACGCCGTGGCGCCCTGCCGGTCATTGGCGAATATCGATGAAGGCCTGCGTGCGCAGATCGCTCAAATAGCCGCGCGCCAGCGCGTCGATACGCTGCGCCGTCAGACGGTCCGTCACCGCTTTCTCGTCGAGAGTCTCTGCTCCGGCCGTTCGCTGGTCGAGGACCGTAAGGATGGAATATCCACCGGACGTCTGAACCGGGCCGGTAATCTGGCCTTTGCTCATCGCGGTGACGACATTGCGCATCCCGGGGTCGAGCTGATCCGGACGGAGCCACCCCAGCACGCCGCCGCCGTTTGCTGTCGGCGACTGCGAGAATTGCTGGGCCAGTTCGTTGAAGTTGCCGCCTTGCTGCAACTGCGACATGAGGTCTTTGCCGGTCGATTCCACGGCGCCGGCGTCGGCGGGCGCATAGACCGGCAGAAAGATCTCGCCGACGAGATATTCCGGCTTGCCTTCGTTTTCCTTCATCTGCGCCAGCTCGTCGTCGATGTCCTTGCGGCTGACGGTCGCGGCGCTCCGGAACCGCTTCCGGACCACCATTTGCCAGGCAATGTCGGCACGAATCTGGTCGGCCAGCGAATCCATCAGAATGCCGCTTGCCGCGAGCTTCTTCTTGAATTCATCGAGCGTCATGTTGTTCTGCTGGGCCAGACCGTTCAGTCGTTCCGTGACCTCGGCCTCGTCGACCGTGATGCCTTGGGCCTTGGCGGCCTGCGTCTTCAGATGCTCGTCGATCAGGTTGCGCAGGACCAGACCCGAAAGGCGCCGGCGGTTCTCCTCCGTATCCGGAACATGCGACGCGACCATCGCCACACGCGTGCGGACCAGCAGGTCGATGAAGGTGATGACGTCGTCATTGACGACGGCGGCGATCTTGAGGTCCTGGCTCGCGGCGGGGTGGGCCGTCGTCGAGACGAACAGGAGGAAGAGCGCGAACGCGAACCAGCGCCTCACTATGGGTATTGCCTTTCAGGTCCGGCGCGGGGATCGCCACGGCGCCCAACGACTGGCTCCGCAGCGCCCCGCGTCACTTCAACGATCCAAAGCCTCATCCCTGTTGCGGGCCAGGCCGGCCCGAGACGATCAGGCTCCAGGGGCGACAAAATCGGCGCCACTATAAGCGAAGCCCGGCGCGGCCGACAATGTAGCCAAATAGCGGCATTTCGGCAGCGCCGAGGGGTTGGTTTCTGGGGGCTGGGCGGGGACGAAGACGCCCCCGCCCCGGGGCGGCCGCTCAGAAGGGCACGTCGATAGCCCCCAAATTCTTGAATCCGACCGTGAAGAGGAAGCTGGTGCCCGATTTCACCTCTTCGTCCTCGACATTGCTGTGGGTCACGGCAGCCCGCAGCATGATGCATTCGTCCTCATAGGCGATGCCCCCGCCGATATACCGCATCACGCCATTCTGCACATCTTCGCGGGCCTTGAAGTAGGTCGACCAGTAGTCACCGATCTTTGCGGCCACCGTTCCGAACACCTCCTCGCGCTTCCCGAGGTCGCTGCTTTCGATATTGTCGATTTGGGCGTAGCTCACCGTCGCATTGAACTCGGGGACGCCGACCTTCAGCCCCACCTCGTTGTGCCGCGGTTGCATGCTGTTGGCGTCGAACCGGAACCGGTAGAGCAGATCGAGCCAGTTGGCCGGCTGAATGTCGACACGGCCGACGAGATCCGACAGATCCTGCTGGACGCCGGAGCCGTCGCCGAACGCGCCCTGGTCGCCGCCCAGCCGGAAGCTTTGGCCGAGGAAGATGGTGGTCGAGCCGCCGCCATCGCCGATGGCGCTCCAACGCATGCCGTAGTCGATCCGCTGTCCGTTATCGACGCGGTCGAGGCCCGCGAAACGGTCCGCCGTGAACAGGTTGGTGTCATCGAGCTCGGTCCCGATGCTGTCCTCATTGGGGATCTTGCCGGTGTTCCCGACGTTGGTCGAAGCGTATACGCCGACGACCGGCTCCAGCACCTGGTGCACAGAGCCGCTGGTCCGAGCGAAGGGGTAGCGCCACTCGAAGGCGAATTGCGGGAAGATCCGGCCGGTCAGGCCGCTGAAGGTGTTGCCGGTCGGATTCACGTCGTTGGACTGGGTATCCACGTCGTTGACCCAGTAGCCGTCGCCGCGGAGGGAAAGATCAAGCTTGTAGATATCGCCGGCGGGCGCGGTGTAGGGCAGGCTCCAGCCGACATTGAGCGATGCGCGCCGGCTGTCCCGCCCCTCGATGCGGTCGAGCACCATCGTATTGAAGTCGAACTTGTAATAGCCGCCATAGTCGCCCGGCTCGCTGATGAAATTGTAGTCGATCGCGGGCGTGACGATCGGCGCTTCGTCGTTATGGTCTTCGTCCAGGGTACCCTGGAAGGCGTAGTTGTTAATCGCAAGGTAGTTCCGACCCTTGAACTGCTCGGCGAACAGCCGGCTGGTCAAGGTCCGGTCGTTGCCGAGATTGTAGAGGCGCATATAGGTCTTGTCGGTCTCGCGGCGCGCGTCGAAGCCCCAGCGCCAGTCGTCGTTTACGTCGAAGCGCCCGAAGCTGTCGATATTGCCGCGAAACTGGTTGTCGAGCGTCTCCTCCTGGCCGTGGTGGGTTCGCTCGCGATCGGCGACCGTGGCGCTGCCCGCGAGCTGCAGATAGCCGTCCGGCAGCCTGGCGCGGTATTCGACCTGCGGCACCACGCTCTGCTTGGTCGTGATCAAGGGTGACATGGTGAGGTCCTGGTCGGGACCCAGCACCCAGAAATAGGGGATCTTCGTCTGGAACCCCAGATTGTTGTTCACGCCGAAGGTGGGCGACAGAAACCCGCTCTGGCGCTGAACGGTCGGGTCCGGATGCGAAAAGTAGGGCGTGTAGAAGACCGGTATGCCGTAGATCTCCATCCAGGCGTCTTCATATTCGATGCGCTTGGCTTGCTGGTCGTGGATCACCTTCACGGCCTTGATCTGCCAGAGCGGCGGGCGCGTCGGATCGCTGGCGCAGAGCTCACAGGGCGAATAGACGGCTTTGTTCAGCACCGTGTAGTTGCCGGCGTAGCGCTGTCCCGAAGCGGCGGCCACGCGCGACCGGTCGGATAGCAGCATCCGGATGTCGGAGATGGCGCCTTCCTTCAGGTCGTCCTTGAGCTCCATATGGTCGGCAAAGATGACGTTGCCGTCCTCGTCCATCATGCTGACGTTGCCGTCCGCCGTGACCATCTGCGTCCGCTCGCTGTAGGCCACGCGGTCGGCCAGCAGGACTTTGTCGTTCTGCGAGATTTCGACATGGCCGGACGCCACGACCAGGCCGTTCTCCTGGTCGTAAGTCACTTCGTCCGCGGTCAGCAATACCGGGCTTTCGGTGTCGGGCAGCAGCTGCTTCAACGTGTTCTGCCCGCCTTGTTCCGTGGAGGCCGACCATGCCGCGGTGGATGCCACGACAATCGCCAGCGCCACCCCCGTCAGCGCGGCCCATCCCCCTCTCATGGCGCCTTAGCCGTCCTCGAAGTGTAATAGCATCGTGATGCCCAGCAAGGCGGTGACGCCTGCCGGCGCCCATGCGGCCAACTGCAGCGGAATACTCGAGTTGATCCCCAAGGCGTAAACCAAATCGGACAGGAAATAGAGCAGGAAACCCGTGAGGGCGCCAGCCCCGGCGAGCAGCGCCGTGTCACCCTTGCGATGGAGCCGCAGCGCAAAGGAAGCGGCGACCATGAGCAGGGCCATGTAGAGGGCCGGCGTGGCGAGCAGCCGGTGCCAAAGCAGCCGGTGCGGGCGCGCCGAGAAGCCGGTCGCTTCGAGCATCGAAATGTAACGTGGCAATGCCCAAAAGGAGATCGAGCTGGTTCGCGCAAAGCGATCCAATATTTCGTTGTAGCGGATTCGCGTCGGCAGCGTGAGCTCGGCCAAGCGCTCGACGCCGTGGCCCTCGACCATCCGCTCGACGCCGTTCAGCTGCCAGGCACCGCCCTCGATTCGGCCAAGCTTGGCATCGACGCGTTCATGGAAATGATCATTCGGATCGAACATCAGGAGAACCAGGTTCCCCAGGCTGCGATCGGTCAGGCTCACATGCGTCGCGTGGACGATGGCGGTTCCTTCAGTTCCCTGCTCGCGCAGCCAAACGCCGCCCTGCGCCGAGGCGACGAGATTGCCGCGTCCGTCGCCGAGCCACCGGTCATGCAGCAGGTCGTACCGGCTCTGGAGCGTCGCCGCGACAGGATCGAGAAGGGCGACACGAAGAATCCCGATCATCAGCGCGGCCAGCAGCGCGGGCGCCAGGAATTGCCACACGGATACGCCCGCTGCCCGCGCCACCACCAGCTCGCTGGAGCGGGTCAGCTGATGGTAGGTGCCGAGGCCCGAGACCAGGATGACGAACGGCAGAACCTGCTGGAAGGTCTGCGGCAGCCGCAGCAGGGCCAGGCCCATGAGGCGCAATGGACCGACATCGCTGCCGGCCGCGTCGTCGGTCAGCAGCTGAATCGAGTCGGCGGCGAAGATGATGCCGCAGACCGCAAAAGCCACGCCGGCGCACCACAGCAGAAAGTGCCGCAACAGATATATCGACAGGATCGGCGGCAACCACCTCACTGTCGGATCGCCCCGGCCCTGGCGTAGAAGATCGGGCCCAACGCGGGCATGCGCAATGATCCCAGCGCCAGCAGGGCCGGCGCCAGCGGCACGAGATAGAGGAGGGGCCAGGATGCCGGCACGCGGATCGCGATCCCGAGGGCCGCGTAGGCCGCGCTCTGCATGGCGCAGACCGCTAGCACCGCGAGCAGGCCCCGGCGGAGCTGGACCCGGCGGCCGATTGCGCCGGCCAGGAGCGAAGCCAACGCCACCACCCCATAGGCCAGCGCGAATAGCGGCTGCGCCAGCCGCCAATGGACCTCGATCCGATAGCGGGCTCTCGTGGCGTCGTCGAGCCCGTCGGGCGGCCGCACGAGCTCGCCGAGCGTCAGCCATTGCGGGCGCGGCCGCGCCGCTGCGCGGCCGGCGTCGGCTTGCCCACCCAGCTGCAGCAGGGTGCGCTCGAACGACAGGATCGAGGGCGGGCTGTCGGGCGACTGGCGCTGCTGCAGGGTTCCGTCCTCGAGCAGGATCGTCGGCCCGCTTGTGCCGCCGGCAAGAAGCCCGCGCGCGGCCGTATAGATCGTCTGGGGCCGGCCAGGGCGCTGATCATAGACCACGACGCCGGCAAGCGCGCCGTCGGCGGTGCGCGCGCGCGTATAGACCGTGACGCCGGGCGTCGCCTCGGTGAACACCCCTGCCTGTAGCAGCACCTGGGAAAAATCGTCTCGAAGCGCGCTACTGAGCGCGGCAAAGCTGCGATTGGAATGGGGTGCCAGCGACAGGCACAGCCAGTAGCTGAGCAGCGTGACGGCGAGCGCGGTTGCCAGAGCCGGCCGGGCCATCTGCCAGGGGCTCATTCCGGCGCCGCGGAGCACCACGAGCTCGCTGTCCGCTCCGAGGCGCCAATAGACGAACAGCGTCGCGATGAAGTGCGCCGCGGGAAGGATCATGATCAGCAACTGCGGCACCAACAGGCCCAGAAGGTGCAGGGCCGTGGTCAGCGGCAGGCCGCGATTGATGATCAGGTCCAGGAACCGCACCGTCTGGGTGAGCCAGATCACGAACGTCAATCCGACGGTGATGACCGTCAGAAGCAACAGCATCTGCCTGCCGATGTAGATGCTGACGCCGCGTGCCGCCGTAATCCGCCCCATGGCCGGCATGATAGGCAGGCCCACCATGCCCTTCCTAGTGCGGATTCGTCGGGGGCAAAGGAGGATTTTGGCGCGCTCACATGCGGTCCCTGCGGGCCGCCGCTTTATCACTCCCGGGCGCTATGATACAGGATGCTCGCCGGCAGCGCTCGCTGCCCCTCTTTCACACGGGCCCGTTCGCGGCCCCGGCCCCCAGCCGTCCTTCGCGCCGTGGCCGCTCTGCTTGGAGATCGCGTTCGATGAAGATCCATTTCGCCAAATTCGAGATACCTGAATCCGGGGCGCTGGCCGTGGGCTCCCTCGACGATCGCAAGCTCCAGGCAAGCGCTGTCGCCGTCGACAAGGCCGCCAAGGGTGCACTCGGCCGGGCACTCGAAGTGAGCCGTTTCAAGGGGCGGTCTGAAGACCTGCTGCAGGTCCTGGCGCCCGGCGACCTGGCCCTGTCCCGGGTTCTGCTATTCGGATTGGGTCAGCCCAAGGCGGTGGATGCGCTGGCCGCCCAAGCGGTCGGCGGGCGCCTGATCGCGCAGGCCAATGGGACCGGCGACGGGGCGCTGGCGATCGCCATCGATGCCATCCCTGGCGCCTCGCTGTCGCCCGCGGAGATGGCGGCGCAGATGGCGTTCGGGGCGCGCCTGCGCAGCTATCGATTCGACAAGTACCGCACGAAAGAGAAGCCGGAGCAGAAACCGAGCGTGAAGAAGCTCACCCTGCTGGTGGATGATCCAGGCGCCGCCAAGAAGCTGTTCGAACCGCTCGAGCGCCTGGCCGAAGGCGTCGCATTCACCCGCGACCTGGTCTCCGAGCCGGCCAATGTCATCTATCCGGAAAGTCTCGCCGAGCAGGCGAAGACGCTCGAGGACCTCGGCGTAAAGGTCGAAATCCTCGGCGAAAAGGAGATGAAAAAGCTCGGCATGAACGCCCTCCTGGGCGTGGGCCAGGGCAGTGCCCGCGAATCGCAGCTGGTGGTGATGCAGTGGAAGGGTCTCCCCGACGCCCGCAAGAAGCCGCCGGTCGCCTTCATCGGCAAGGGCGTGACCTTCGATACCGGCGGGATCTCGATCAAGCCGGCCGCCGGCATGGAAGAGATGAAATGGGACATGGCCGGCGCCGGCGCGGTGATCGGCCTGATGAAGGCGCTGGCTGGCCGCAAGGCCAAGGTCAACGCCGTCGGCGTGATCGGGCTGGTCGAGAACATGCCGTCGGGCACCGCCCAACGGCCGGGCGACGTCGTCCGCTCGATGTCCGGGCAGACCATCGAGGTGATCAACACCGACGCCGAGGGCCGGCTCGTGCTGGCCGACGCGCTCTGGTACACGCAAGACCGCTTCAAGCCGCAATTCATGGTCAATCTGGCCACGCTTACCGGCGCCATCATGATCGCGCTGGGCCAGGTGCATGCCGGACTGTTCTCGAACAACGATCAGCTGGCCGAGCGGCTGCTCTCGGCCGGTCGCGCCAGTGGCGAGCTGCTGTGGCGCATGCCGCTTGGGGAGGCTTATGACAAGATCATCAATTCCGACATCGCCGACGTGAAGAATGTCGGCAACCGCTACGGCGGCTCGATCACCGCGGCGCAGTTCATTCAGCGTTTCGTCAACGGCCTTCCCTGGGCCCATCTCGATATCGCGGGCATGGCCTGGTCGGACAAGGATGCGCCGAGCGTGCCGAAAGGCGCCACCGGCTTTGGCGTGCGGCTGCTGGAGCGGTTCGTCGCGGATCACTACGAGGAGCGGTAGAGTGGGAGCCGGCGCGCCGTTGCGCCGGGGAAATACCGCGGGTGCGGCGGGGGACGGCGCGTGACCGAGGTTCGGTTCTACCATCTGCAGCGCACCAGCCTCGAGGCGGCCCTGCCGAAGCTACTCGAGCGCACGCTGGCGCGCGGCCAACGGGCTGTCGTGATGGCGGGGTCGAGCGAGCGGGTCGAGGCGCTGACGGCGCAACTATGGACCTACGACCCCAACAGCTTCCTGCCGCATGGCAGCAGGCGCGACGGCCATGCCGACCGTCAGCCGGTCTGGTTGACGGACCAGGATGAGAATCCCAACGGGGCCGGCGTCCTGTTCCTGACCGATGGCGCGCGGTCGGACGCGATCTCGGGTTTCGAGCTTTGCGTCGAGATGCTCGACGGCCAGAATGAGGCCGCGGTGGCCGCGGGCCGCGAACGCTGGGCTGCCTATAAGGAGGCGGGGTACAGCCTTGTCTATTATCAGCAGGATGAGAACGGCCGCTGGCAGGAGAAGGCGAAGGGATGACGACCGGGGCGGCCACGGAACTGGCGGATGACGTCACGCTGGCCCCGGGCGGGCCGGAGAGCCCGTACCGAATCAAGCGGTGCCGGCATGGCGTCATGCTGTATAACCTGAACGACCGCTATATCGGCGAGGCCCTGCAGCGCTATGACGAGTATGGCGAGAACGAGCTTCAGCTCCTGCTGCAGCTGATCCGGCCGGGCGACACGGTTGTCGAAGCCGGCGCCAATATCGGCTGCCACACCATCCCCCTCGCCAAGGCGCTGCGGCCCAACGGTGCGCTGGTGGCATTCGAGCCGCAGCGCCTGACCTATCAGATCCTCTGCGCCAATCTGGCGCTGAACGGCTTGTGGAATGTCTATGCCCACAATGCCGCGGCCGGCCGGGCGCCGGGCCAGATCTCCGTGCCGCTGCTCGACCCCCGCAGCTTCCAGAATTTCGGCGGGCTGTCGCTTGTCGGCAGCGAGAAGGGCGAGCCGGTGCCGATCGAGACGATCGATGGCCTGTCCCTCGCCAGTTGCCGGATGATCAAGGCCGATGTGCAGGGCATGGAAGCGGATGTGCTGGCCGGTGCCGAAGCGACGATCAAGCGCTGCCGCCCGTTTCTCTATGTCGAGAACGAGCTGCCTGCCACCTCTGCCGCCTTGATCCGCCAGATTCAGGGCTATGGCTACCGGCTCTGGGACCATCGGCCGGCGCTGTTCAATCCCGCCAACAAGGCGGGTGTGAGCGAGAACCTCTATCCGAACGTGGGGTCGATCAACATGCTCTGCATACCCCAGGAGGTTCCGGTCAAGATCGAGCTGCGCGAGATTCGCCGGCCGGAAGACTGGGTTACGCCCGGGACAAGCTGAGTTCCGCTCGGC
>Ga0335084_10005821_pt1 | contig 12223 bp, 12 predicted proteins | sample Lox_Sample_44_FD_206721 | JGI IMG/M metagenome (GOLD analysis project Ga0335084, IMG submission 206721) | Soil microbial communities from Loxahatchee National Wildlife Refuge, Florida, United States - Lox_Sample_4.4 | ecosystem: Environmental > Terrestrial > Soil > Wetlands | place: USA...
CGCCGAACGCGACCTTCTCGGTGTCGCCGTCGACATAGGCGACATCCTTCGGGTCGAGCCCCAGCCTTTCGTTCACGATCTGGCGGAAGCTCGTCTCGTGCCCCTGCCCCTGGTTCTTGCTCCCCATCGCGAGCGTCGCCGAGCCGCTCGGGTGGAAGCGGATCTCCGCATACTCCAGCCCGGGCGAGGAGGCGCGCTCGATCGCGTTGATCACGCCGATGCCGCGCAGCATTCTTCGTCCCCTCGACTCTTCCCTGCGCTTGGCGAAATTCGCCCAGTCCGAGAGCGCCAGAGCCTGCTCCATGCCTCTGGCGAACTCGCCGCAGTCGTAGGTGAAGGCGAGCGGCGTCTTCCACGGCATCGCGCTCGACGGAATGAGGTTCTTCCTCCGCAGCTCGATGCGGTCGAGATTCAGCTCGCGCGCCGCATCGTCGATGATCCGCTCGATCAGGTAGATCGCCTCTGGGCGTCCCGCGCCGCGGTAAGGGGCGGTCGGGCTGGTGTTCGTCATGACCCCGGTGATCTTCACGTGCGCGGCCGGGATCGCGTAGACGCCGACCACCGCGCTCACGCTCTGGAAGGTCGCGATCAGGTTCCGGTCCGAGGATACGTACGCACCCAGCGCCGCGAGCGTGTTGACGCGCAGGGCCAGGAAGCTGCCGTCTGCGTCGAGCGCGAGCTCCACCTCGCTCACGTTGTCGCGCGCGTGCTCGTCCGCGAGGATCGCCTCGCTCCTCTCGCACACCCACTTCACCGGCCGGTGCAGCTTCTTCGCCGCCCACAGCAAGAGGCGATGCTCCGGGTACTGCGGCCCTTTCGCCCCGAATCCGCCGCCGATGTCGCCGGCGATGACGTGGAGCCTGTTCTCGGGAATGCGGAACACGCTTCCCGCGAGGAGCTGGCGCATGCGATGCGGGTACTGGACGTCGGTATGCAGCGTGTACTTGTCCTCGGCCGCCTCCCAGCTCGCCACCACCCCGCGCGTCTCCATGTACTGGGCGTGCACGCGCGTGATCAGGTAGCGCCGCTTCACCACGTGCGCAGCCGACGCAAAGGCCGCCTCCATCGCGGCGCGATTGCCCAGCTCGAACACGTTCGAGACGTTGTCCGGGCATTCGTCCCAGACGGCGGGCCCGCCGGGCTTCGCCGCTTCCGCGGCCGAGGTGACCGCGGGAAGATCCTCGTAGTCGATTTCGATGAGCTCGGCGGCATCCTTCGCCTGCCCGAGCGTCTCCGCGATCACCATCGCCAGCGGATCGCCGACGGTGCGCACACGGTCGCGCGCGAGCACCGGGTGCGCGCGCCAGAACATCGGCGAGCCGTCGGGGCGCGTGCGCTTCAGCGTCGGCGAGGACGCGCCGAAGCCCTCGCGCGCATAGTCCTCGCCGGTGAAAACCGCCGTCACGCCGGCAGCGGCCGCCGCCGCCTTCGTGTCGATCCTCACGATGCGCGCGTGCGCGTGCGGCGAGCGCAGCAGCACCGCGTAGAGCTGCCCCGGCAGGTTGACGTCGTGAACGAAGCGCCCCTCGCCGCGCAGGAGGCGCGGGTCCTCGAAGCGTGCGACCGGCTGGCCTATGCCGAACTCACCCACCCGCGCGGCGCCTCACTCCGGCGTGATCCCGGCCGCGCGCACGACCTTGCCCCAGCGCTCGATTTCCTCCGGGACGAATTTCGACAGGTACTCGGGCCCGCGGCGCTCGGGCGGCACGATCTCCAGGCCCAGGTCCTCGAGGCGCTTGCGCAGCGCGGGGTTGTCGAGCATGTCGCTCACCGCCTTGCTCATCCGCTGCACGATCGCGCTCGGCGTTCCCTTCGGGAAGAAGAAGGCGTTCCAGACGCTCGCCTCGACGCCCGCGAGGCCCTGCTCGCCGCTGGTCGCCAGCTCCGGAATGACCGAGGAGCGCTTCGCGGCCATCACCGCGATGCCCTTCACGTTGCCCGACTTGGCCTGCGCAGCCCCGGTCTGGATGGTGTTGCACATGTAGTCGATACGTCCCGCGATCAGATCCTGCAGCGCCGGCCCTTCCCCGCGGTAGGGGATGTGCGTGACCTCGACGCCGATGGCGTTGTTCAGCAGCACGCAGGGCAGGTGCGTTCCCGCGCCGACTCCTGCCGAGCCGAACTGCATCTTGGCGTGATTCGCCTTCACGTAGGCGATGAACTCCTGCAGGTTCGCGATCGGCAGGTCCTTGCGCGCATCCAGGATACGCGGCGACTCCGACACCAGGCCCACCGGCGCGAAGTCGGTGGCGGCGTTGTAGAGGGGCTTCTTGTTGACCGACTGGCTGTAGGCGTGCGTCCCGGTGTTGCCGATGAGGAGGAGATAGCCGTCGGGCTCGCCCTTGGCGACGCGCGCGCTTCCCACCATGCCGGCCGCCGCACCCATGTTCTCCGAGATGATCGGCTGCCCCAGGAGGTCGCCCAGGGCCTGAGCCTGGATGCGCGCGCTCGCATCGACCCCGCCGCCCGGGGCGAAGGGAATGACGAGGGTGATCGGCCGCAGGGGCCACTGCGCCGCGGCCGGGGCGCTCAGCGCGAGCGCCAGCAGGCTCAGATGTAGCGCGTGAAGCCGCCGCATACTTCCACCGTGGTCCCCGTCATGTAGCTGTTCTTCGCCGAGACGAGGAACGCGGCGACGTTGCCGATCTCCTCCGGCTCGGCCCAGCGTCCGAGCAGCGTCTGCGCGGCGATGCCGGCGCGCACCTGGTCGGCGGTGGTGTTGCGCACCTTCGCCATCGCCTCCGCGCGCGGACCCCAGGACTTGACGTTGGTGAACCCCGGACAGATGTTGTTCACCGTGATGCCTGCCGCGCCGAGCTCGGCCGCCGTGAGCTTGGAAAAGGCGATGATCGCCGAATTCGTCAGTGCGCTGCTCCAGGATCCAGCCAGCAGCTGTTTGCCGGTGACGCCCGACACGTTGAGGATGCGCGCCGCGCGCGCCTTCTTGAGGAAGGGCAGCGCGTGCTTGGTCGTGTGCACCGCCGCCATCAGCTTGAGGTTGAGGATCTTCTCCCATTGCTCGGCGCTCAGGCTGTCGAGCGTTCCGGGAATCAGGCCGCCGACGTTGTTCACCAGGATGTCGATGCCGCCGAGCTGCGCCGCCGCCTCGGCGGCGAATTTCCTGCAGCCTTCCTCCGTGGAGAAATCGCTCACGATGCCCACGGCCTTCACGCCGAGCGCCTGCATCTCCTTCACCGCGGCGGCCAGGCCTTCCGCCCCGCGCGCCGAAAGCGCGACGTTGCAGCCTTCCTTCGCGAGCGCGGTGGCGATGGCATGGCCGATGCCCTGGCTCGATCCGCTGATCGCGGCGTTTCTTCCCTTCAGTCCCAGATCCATGTCTTCCCTCCCCTGTTCCCGGTTATCAGAGTGTTCGGCAAAGCATCAGTCGAGGAGCGCGGCCGGGACGTAAACGTGCCCGTCGAAGATCCGCCGCGCGGTGCGCACGAACGAGGCGCGCTCGACCACCGGCTCGGCGCCCGAGCGCTTGGTGACGAGGTCCACCTCGATGCGACCGGAGGGATGCTCGATCGCGAGCACGCCTCCCGAGAACCCTTTCGGCTCGACCAAGCGGCTCGCCACGGTGCCGGGCAGGACCGCGGCAGTGGCGACGGCGAGCGCGCCGGTGACCGCGTGCGCCTTGTGGCAGGCGTGCGGCGTGAAGTAGCGCGAGGCGATGCCTCCGCCTTGGGCGGGCCGCGAGACCAGCGCCGGCTTGGGGACGACGAGCTTGGCGACATCGCCCATGCCCATGCGCCGTCCCGCCTCGAGGCGGATCGCCTCGATCCTCTGCATCAGGGCGCGGTCGGCGTCGAGCTCCTGAGGCGATTCGCGTCCGGTCTTGCCGAGGGCCTCGGCCGCCATGATGACGAGCGGCATCGCCATGTCGATGCAGGTCGCCTCCACGCCCTGGATCGTGTCGAGCGTGTTTCCGGTCGGCAGGAGCTTGCCGGTCACCGCGCCGAGCGCGTCCAGGAACGTGAGCTTGATCGGCGCCGCCGGGTCGCTCACGCCGTCGATTCGCGTCTCGCCCTCGTACTGGACCTGCCCTCCCGGCGTCTGCACGATCGCTTCGATCAGGGTCTCCGTATTGACGTTGTAGATGCGCACCATCGTGGTCGGACTCTTCGCCTGGATCAGACCGGTCTCGATCGCGAACGGGCCCACGCCGGCGAGCATGTTGCCGCAGTTGGGCTTGGTGTCGACGAAGGCGTCGTTGACCGACACCTGCGCGAACAGGTAGTCGACGTCGGCGCCCTCGTGCTTCGAGGGGCTGACGATCGCGACCTTGCTGGTGAGCGTATTCGATCCTCCGATTCCGTCCACCTGCAGCGCGTGCGGCGAACCCATCACGGCGAGCAGCACTGCATCCCGCTTCGCGGGATCGGACGGCAAGTCGGAAGCGAGGAAATAAGGGCCCCGGGAAGTCCCGCCGCGCATCAACACGCAAGGTATGCGGCGCTGCATTTCAGGCGTCGGTCGGCACAGGAATACGGGCGGGCACGGCGGTGTTTACAGGCATTGTGCGGAAGATCAGACTGTGATCGTACCTCATCGCGGAGGGATCATGCCAAGAACCCTTCTTGCCCTCGCCCTCGCCGCGTCGCTCTGGGGCTGCGCCGCCGTTTCGCCGGTCAGGAGCGGGGCGGACGCGGCACAGGTCGAGGCAAGGATGGGCAGGCCCGAGACCGTGCGCAGGAATTCCGATGGCTCCGAAACCTGGGAGTACCCGGGGGGACCCCTCGGGCGCCAGACTTACATGGTGACGCTGGGTCCCGACCGCGCGGTGCGCGACGTGCAACAGGTCTTGAGCGAGGAGTATTTCTCGAAGGTGGCGCCGGGCATGTCGCGCGAGGATGTGCGGCGCCTGCTCGGAAAGCCCGCCGAGGTAGCGACGTACGCCGCCCGTGACGAGGAGGTGTGGTCCTGGCGCTACCAGCAGCAGAGCGCCATGTTCTTCCACGTCCTGTTCGACCGCAGCACGGGAACGGTCAGGAAGGCCGAGAGGCTGGAAGAAATCCAGATGATGGACCATGACATGTAAGCCGCTGCCGTGGCGCCCGGGTGCCGGGGTTCGCGGCGCGGCCGCCGCGCTGATCGCTCTTGCACTGGCGGGCTGCGGCGGCTTTTCCAGCATCGCCCCCGGCGATTCGGCGCAGTCGGTCACCGGCCGCGTCGGCAAGCCCACGACTGTCTGGAAAAACGGCGACGGCTCGGAGCTGTGGCAGTACCCCCAGGGCTACTACGCCACGCAGACCTTTATCGTCACCGTCGACGCCAATCGGCGGGTCGAGGAAGTCCACCAGGCGCTGAGCGAGCCGTATTTTTCCAGGGTGCAGGCCGGCATGATGCGCGACGACGTGCTCCGGCTTCTGGGCCGACCCCGGGAGATCTGGTACTTCGGGGCCCGCGACGAGGAAGTCTGGACCTGGCGCTACTACGACACGGCCTACATGTTCTTCAATGTGATCTTCGACCGCGCACGAGGCACCGTGAGGAGCGTGCAGCGGCTGGAAGAGGTGCCGCCGCCGAGCGGCGGCGCACGCCCCGGCTGAGGCGCGTCGCCTTCAGGAGCGTCGGCTCTCGTCGTATTCCTTCATCGCCTCGCGCGCGAGCCTGAAGGCCTCGACGCCCGCCGGCACGCCGCAGTACACCGATACCTGGAGCAGGACTTCGCGGATCTCCTCGCGGCTGCAGCCGTTGGTGAGGGCGCCCTTCACATGCACCTTGAACTCGTGCGGCCGGTTGAGAGCCGAGAGCATCGCGAGGTTGATGAGGCTGCGCGTCTTGCGCGGGAACGGCCGCGTCCACAGCCAGCCCCAGCAGGCTTCCGTCGCGTATTCCTGCATCGGCATGCTGAAGTCGTCGGCGCCCTTCAGGTTGCGCTCGACGTAGTCTGCGCCGAGCACTTCCTTGCGCACGGCGAGGCCCTTGTCCCACAGTTCTTTTACCATTGCGATCTTCCTTCCGGTTGGTTTGACGCCAATACGATCACGCGATCCCGTGCACCAGCTCGCCGATGTTCTCGATCCACAGCTTGACGGTGTCGCCGGCCTTGAGGAAGCGGCCGCGACCCATGCCGACCCCGGCCGGCGTCCCGGTGAGTACGAGGTCGCCCGGGTGGAGGGTCACGCGCGAGGACAGCATCGCGATCTGCTCGGCGGTGTCGAAGATGAGCCTGCTCGTGTGCGAGTCCTGCATCAGCTCGCCGTTGACCCACAGCCTGAGGCCAAGCCGGTGCGGATCGCCGATGTCGCCCGCCGGCACGATCCAGGGACCGAGCGGGCAGGAACCGTCGAAGCACTTCTGGCTGACCCAGTCGTAGTGGAACGGCGAGCCCGGCGGATTCTTGTCGCGCTTCATCGCGTCGCGCGCCGAAAGGTCGTTGGCGATGGTGTAGCCGGCGACGCAGGCGAGCGCCTTGTCGGCGGACACGTCCTTCGCCGTCTTGCCGATCACCGCTACGAGCTCGACTTCCCAGTCCACCTTCTGCGAATAGGCCGGCAGCCCGACTTTCGCGCCGGGCCCGACCACGGAGCTTCTCGAGGTCTTCACGAAATGCCAGGGCTTCTCGCCGAGCTCCTTCATCGTCGGCCCCGGCTCCTTGCCCTGGGCCCGCGCCATCTCGGCCATGTGGTCGGTGTAGTTCGCGCCCGCGCAGTAGATGTTGCCCGGGTAGAGTACCGGCGCGAGCAGCTTCACGCGCGCGAGCGGCGTGCCCTTCGCCTTGCTCTTCCCCGTAGCGATGCGCCTGGCGAACGCGGCGAACTCCCGCTGCGCCTTCGCCCATTCCTGCAGCGTGCCGAGAACGGATGACCACGCCGGTTTGCCGGTGGCGCGCGCCGCGTCGTAGACCTGCCCGTCCACCAGCAGGCCGGCGCGCGCCTCGCCGCCGGATCGATAACTCAGCAATCGGTAGCTCATGCGCTCCCCTCTAGGAAAAAGCCCGCTTCATCCGCGTGATCCAGTCCTCGAACGCAAGCATCTGCTCGGTGAGAAACTTGCGCGTCGTCTCGTCGGTCAGCTTGCCGTCGGGCCCGAACTTGGTCGGCGCCATCCCGATGAACACTTCCGGCCGCGCCAGCCATTGCACGCCCAGGCCGGAAAGGATGCGGCGCAGGTCGTACTGGACCCTCGCGCCGCCGACCGGGCCGCGGCTGGCGCTGAACACCGCCGCCGGCTTGTTCTGGAAGGGTTGCGGTTCGAAGCGCGACATCCAGTCGATCGCGTTCTTGAGCGCCGCCGAGAGCGACCAGTTGTACTCGGGCGAGGCGAACAGCAGCGCGTCCGCCGCGAGAATCTCCTCGCGCAGCCGCGTCGCCCCGGCGGGAAAGCCCTTCTCCTGCAGGTCGAGGTTATAGATCGGCAGGTCGGCGATGCTGGTGATCTGGAGCTTCAGGCTCGCCGGCATCAGCTCGCCGGCGACCTTCAGCGCGGCCATGTTGTAGGACTTCTGCCTCAGGCTGCCGCAGATTCCTAGGACTTTGTACGTTGCAGTGGTGTTCACGTCTTCTCGCTCTTAGTTGAAATCCGGTCCGGTGAAACCCGGGACAGACCACGTTTCTTCCGCTCATCCCCTGCTGAAAACGTGGTCTGTCCCCGGTTGTCTAGGCCAGCGCCGCTTTCACGCGTTCCGGCGTGAAGGGCACGCTGCGCAGCCGCACGCCCGTCGCGTCGAAGATCGCGTTGGCGACCGCCGCCATGATGGGCGATGCCGCGGGCTCCCCCGCGCCCACCGAGGGCTTGTCGGGGCGATTGATGAGGGTGATCGCGATCTCCTCGGGCACGTCGCTGAATCGCAGGATCGGATAGCGCGCCCAGTCGAGGCTGGTCACCTTGGCCGTGTCGAACTTCACGTCCTCGAGCAACGCGCGGCTGAGAGTCTGGACGATGTTTCCCTCGATCTGGTTCTTCAGGCCGTCCGGGTTGACGATCAGCCCGCAGTCGTGGGCAGCAGCGACACGCTCCACCGACACCTTGCCGCTCGCGCGATCGACGTGCACCTGGAGCACGATCGCCGCGTAGCCGCTGTAGTTGTCGTAGTGAACGAAGGCGACGCCGCGACCCGCGCCGGCGTTGCGCCCTCCCCGCGGAGCCGGGCGCGGAGCCCACTGCGCGAGCTTCGCCACCGCCTCGAGCACCGCCACCGCCCGCTCGTCCTTGAGGTGCCGGATGCGGAACTCGATCGGGTCAGCGCCGGCCGCGTGGGCGAGCTCGTCGATGAAGGATTCGTTGGCGAAAGTGTTCTGCGGCGAGCCCAGCCCGCGCAGCGAGGACACCCGCAACACGGATGACTGCAGCAGGTGCAGGGTGATCTTGCTGTTCGGGAAAACATAGGTGGGTCGCGCGTTGCGATCGGCGCCGGTCGGCAGGAGATTGTCGGGAAGCCCCAGCGCCGCGCCGGCGAGCACGTTGCCCGGCCCGTTCCCCGCGGGGCGCCCCGCGTGCCCCGGGCTCCACACCTGGTAGTCCCAGGCGGTGACGTTGCCCTGCGGATCGAGGCCCCCGCGCACTTCCATCACCATCGCCGCGCCCTTGGGCTCGTTGCCGTGCTCGTCGTGGCGCATCCACTGAACGCGCACCGGCTTACCGAGCGCCTGCGATATCAGGGCCGCGTCGGCCGTGACATCGTCCGCGCCGTTGTGGCCGTAGCAGCCCGAGCCCTCGACCCAGACGAGGCGCACCTTGTCGCGCGGCATCCCCAGCACCACCGCCACGCTGTCGCGCAGATTGAACGAGCTCTGCGTCGGCGACCACAGCGTCGCGCCCTCGGCGGTGACCGAGGCGATCGCGCAGGAAGGCCCGATCGAGGCGTGCATCTGATGCGGAACGTAGTACTGCGCCTTGTGCGCCTTCGGCGCCACCGCGAGCGCCGCGTCGACGCTGCCGTTGGCGGCCAGCACCCGGTCCCGGCTCGGCGTGGCGCGCGTGAAGGCCGGCATGTCCTCCATCTTCGGCAGCTCGACGCCCTGGGTCCATTGCACCTTGAGCGCGCGCGCGGCGCGTATCGCCTGCTCTTCGCGGTCTGCGACCACGGCGACGAAATTTCCCCTGACCACCACCCGCACGTTCCCGGGAAGCGATGTCACCGAGGCTTCGTCGACGCGCTCGAGCCGCGCTTCCGGCATGGCCGGCCGGACAACTCGACCGTGGAGCATGCCCGGCATGCGCAGGTTCTGGATATAGGCATGGGTCCCGAAGACCTTGCCCGGAAGCTCGACGCGCGGGATCGGCTTGCCGACGACGGCGTGCCGGTCGGGCGACTTGGGCCTGGCGGTGCCGGAGAAAGCGCGGCTGATCTTCTTCCCACCCACCAGCTCGGCGTAGGAAACGTTCTTGCCGTCGGGGGCGGAGACTATCCCGTCCTTCACGGTCAGCTGCTCGGCGCCGGCGCCGAGCGCCGCAGCGGCGAGCTGGACCAGCATCTGGCGCGCCTCGGCGGCCGCCTGCCGCAGCTGCGGCCCGGCGCGGTAGATGGTCTGGCTGCCGACCGTCGGCCCCTGGTTGGGGCACAGCGCCGTGTCACCCATCAGCATGAACACCCGCCCGAAGGCGACGTCGAGCTCTTCGGCGACGATCTGCGCCAAAGCGGTCTGCACGCCCGTCCCCAGCTCCACCTTGCCGCAGAACACCGTGACCTGTCCGTCGGCTGCGACGGCGAGCCAGGCGTCGATCTGCTGCAGCTTCGGATCGGGCTGGCCTTGGGCGAAGCCCAGTTCCGGAATGCTGAATGACACGACCAGGGCGCCGGCGCCCTTGAGGAATTCGCGGCGGTCGATGTTCACGCGGCCACCTCCGTACCTGCTACGACACAACAATCACCACGCTGCCGGTGGCCTGCGGCATTCGCGGCCGGTCGCATCCCCGCGATGCGGGGCCCCTGCTCCCTGTTCATGCCGCACCTCCCGCAGCACGGCGCACCGCTCTGAGTATCCGCATGTGGGTCCCGCAGCGGCACAGGTTGCCGTCCATCGCCGCGCGGATCTGCTGCTCGCTCGGCCTGGGATTCTGGGCGAGGAACGCGCTCGCGGTCATGATCATGCCGTTGATGCAATAGCCGCACTGCGCCGCCTGCTCCGCCACGAACGCAGCCTGCAGCGGGTGCGGCTTCTCCGGCGTACCCAGGCCTTCGACGGTCGTGACCCTGCCCTTCACCGATGAAACCGGCACCGAGCAGGACCGGGCCGGCTTGCCGTCGATGTGCACGGTGCACGCCCCGCACTGCGCGAGACCGCAGCCGAATTTCGGCCCGTTCAGCTGCAGCTCGTTGCGCAGCACGTACAGCAGCGGCGTGTCGGCAGCCGCCGCGACCTCGTGCTCCTTGCCGTTGACCGTGATGGTCGTCATTTGAACATCGCCGCGTCGTAGAAGCTCGGATCGTAGTACAGCGCCGGATCCTTGAGCACCTTGTGCGGCTTGCCGTACTTCGTGCGCAGCGCGAGCACCGTCTTCACGCCCTCCAGGTCGATCTTGGCCTTCTTCTGGAAGCCGTCGACCGGATTCAGCAGGACGCCGTAGGCGACGAGCGCCGATTGCGGCGTCGCGTTCGGCAGATTCTTCAGGAAGATCGCGATCGCCTCCTCGCGGTTCGCGGGATCGTAGAGCCAGTCGACCGCATCGCTGAAGGCGCGGATGTAGCCGACCACGGCGTCGCTGTTCTGCTCGGCCCAGCTCTTGCGTGCGCCGCCGACAAGGCCCTGGTAGCGCCCGAGCACGTCGCTCGCGTTGGCGAGCCGGTGGAACCCCTTCTCCTCCGCCTGGACTTCGAAGGGCGACAGCAGCAGCGTGCCGGAATGTTTCTTTTCCATCAGCGCCTGGAAGCGCTGCAGCACGCCGCCCGCGGTCACGACCTTGTAGTCCTTGCCCATGCGCAGCTTGTTGCGCTCCAGGATTTCGAACAGGACGAAGGCGTAGCCGGTGGTGAGCGCGTCCACCGACACGGTCTTGTGGCGCAGCTGGCGGTAGCTCTTCACCTCGGGTACGGTCACCAGCCGCAGGAAGCCGTTGTCGCCGCCCATGAAGGCGAACAGGTCGGGGCCCGCCTTGGGCACCTCGCCCTGTCCCTCGCGGTAGGCGATCAGGTTGTCGATCGCCGTCATCGCGATGTCGAACTTGCCGTCGATGAGGTTGGTGAGCTGGAACACCGAGCTCGGCGTCGGGGTGATCTTCACCTCGATGCCGTTCTTCTCGAACAGGCCTTTCTCCTGCGCTACCCAGATCGGCCAGTTGAAGCCGCCCGGGAAGACGATCAGGTTGACGGTCTTGAGCGGCGGAGGCGCAGGCGGCGTGACCGTTGCCTTCGGAGAAGCCGGCGCGCGCGGCGCGGACGGACTCCCGGCGCACGACACGAGCATGGCACCCAACGCCAATATCAAGAGACTTTTCAGGCGGTGCATGAGTCCTCCTCTCAAGGCCGTCCTACTCCGGATCGTTCGCGGTCAGATGATCCCACATTCGCTCGGCGATGTTTCCCTGCCAGGTCGCCCGGGTCCTGGCCTGCTCCTCGGACATGCGCGGCGCCTTGTCGGCAAGCCCCGCGTAGAGCGCGGTGAGCTCCACCCGCGCCGCGTCCTCGAGAAACACGGCGAGCGTTACCGCCTGCTGCGGGGTCTCGGCACCGGTCACCGCGCCGTTCACGCTGACGACGACCGCGGGCGCCTTTCCCATGGTCTCCGCCACGCCGACCGCCGCCGGGTCGTTGCGGATCAGCCCCGGGTCGGGCCAGAACGGCACCTGCGGATAGAAGTGCGCACCCTGCCCGTGCCGCGCCCTGGGCGTCAGGCCCAGCGCCGCGAGCGCCACCACGTTGGGCGAGATGAAGCGGCAGATCGCCTTGATCTCGGCGCGGCGCCCGTAGACCTGCTGATGCATCCTCACTTCGCCCAGCACGCCCTCCGGCAGCGCGCCGTCGATCGGCACCACCGTGCCCGGCTCGCCCGGCTTGATGATGCCCATGGGCTTGGAGGCGCAGACGAGGAAAGATCTTTCGTCCAGGCGCACGCTGCAATGGCCGAAGGCGGTCACCAGCCCGGCACGGGCAAGCGCCCGCGCCATCTTGCGCACGACGATCTGTTGTTCCTCCATCGGTTCAGGCCACGGTCTTCAGCGGCGGTTTCTTGTCCTTCTGGTCTGCGCGGAACTCCGGAATGTCGGGCCGCGAGCCCCACATGCAGAACGACTCGGGCGCGAACGGGAATTGCCGCGGGCGGTAGCTCGCCTCGTCCTC
>Ga0335084_10005822_pt1 | contig 12223 bp, 11 predicted proteins | sample Lox_Sample_44_FD_206721 | JGI IMG/M metagenome (GOLD analysis project Ga0335084, IMG submission 206721) | Soil microbial communities from Loxahatchee National Wildlife Refuge, Florida, United States - Lox_Sample_4.4 | ecosystem: Environmental > Terrestrial > Soil > Wetlands | place: USA...
TTGACGCCGCGCATCGCATTGCGCGCGATCGTTTGCCTGCTCGGCGGCGGATACACGCTGTATCTGCTGACGCGCAGCGACCAGCGCACCGGCCGCGTCGTCACGATCGCCGCTTGGAGCGGCGGGGCGGCGCTGCTCTTTGCTTGCGCCGATTCGCTCGGACCGTTCCTGATCGGCCACGCCACGATGCTGTGGCTCGTGCGCGCGCTGTATCACCAGCGCTCCACGCTCGGCGCGCTCGCCGACCTCGGCCTGACCGCGCTCGCGCTCGCCGCGGCGGTCGCGGCGCTGAAAAGCACCGGCAGCCTGTTCCTCGCGATTTGGTGCTTCTTCCTGATCGCAGCGCTCTTCCCGGTCATTCCCAACGGCGCCGCTCAGGCGCACGCGGCGAACGATCCCCCGGGGGGACCGTTCGAACGCGCACAGCGTTCCGCGAACGCCGCGCTGCGTCGCCTCGTCGCCCAACGCAATCACCCATAGGAGTTTCGCCATGAGAGTTCCCTTGTTCGGTACCGTCCTGTTCATCGTCACCGCGGCTGCGGTGGCCTTCTATCCGGCGCTCGACAGCGGCGGTTCGATTGCACCGTCGACGCGGCCGGCCGTCGAACATCCGCTCGCCGACCAACGGCCGGTGATCGACGTGGTGTTCGTGCTCGACACGACCGGCAGCATGACCGGCCTGATCGACGCCGCGAAAGAGAAGATCTGGTCGATCGCCTCGTCGATGGCGTCCGCGCAGCCGACACCGCTGATCCGCATCGGCCTCGTCGGCTATCGCGACCGCGGCGACGCGTACGTCACGCGCATGGTCGATCTGTCGAGCGACATCGACTCCACGTACGCGACGCTGATGCAATTCACCGCGGCGGGCGGCGGCGATACGCCGGAGAGCGTCAATCAAGCGCTGTACGACGCCGTGCATCGGATGGCGTGGAGCAACGAACCGAACGCGTACAAAGTGATCTTCCTCGTCGGCGATGCCCCGCCGCACATGGACTATCCCGACGACGTGAAGTACCCGCAGACGCTGGCGGCCGCCGCCGACAAGGGCATCGTGGTCAACACGATCCAATGCGGCAACGATCCGCAAACGCGTCAGCAGTGGCAGCAGATTGCGAGCCGTGGCCGCGGCGCCTACTTCGACGTCGACCAAGCCGGCAGTGCCGTCGCGCTCGCGACGCCGTACGACGCGGACCTCGCGAAATTGTCCGCGCAACTCGACGCGACGCGGATGTACTACGGCACGCCCGAGGCAAAGGCGAAGCTGCACGCCAAGGTCGAGGCGACCGACGCGCTGCACGCGCTCGCCTCCGCGGCGTCGCAAGCGCGCCGCGCCGCGTTCAACGCGACGGCCGCCGGCGAGGCGAACGCGATCGGTGAAGGCGATCTCGTCACCGACATCGCCGCCGGCAAAGTCGATCTCGCGAACGTCGCGCCTGCCGCGCTGCCGGCGCCGATGCAGGGGATGTCGGCCGACGAACGCAAAGCGTTGGTCGACCAGAACGCGACCGTGCGCGCCGATCTCGAGGAACGGATCAAGACGCTCGCGAAGCAGCGCGACGAATACGCTGCAAATCGGATTGCGGCGCAAGGCGGCGCGAAGGACTCGCTCGACGACCAGATCTACGGCGCCGTTCGCGAGCAGGCGGCGAAGAAGGGCCTGGTGTATCCGGAGGCGCCGAAGTACTGAGGCGATTGCCAACGGATCCAACGAGGCGCGACCGGACGGGTCGCGCCTTCGTTTTCTCGGTCTACCGGCAGCGCCGCGCGCTCGTCGGCGAGACTCAGGCGTCGTCGTCGACGTCGAGGAAATCGAGGTTCGGCGCGATCCGCTGAATGACGCCGTCGCGCAAGCCGCTCGCGCGGCGCACCGAATCGCGGCCGAAACGCGCGGTCAGCGTGTCGATCGCCGTCTCGAGGCGACGCCGGCGGCTGTCGTCGAAGATGTCGAGTTGCGCATCAGCGACCACGCGGTCGAGGTCGTACGCCGCGAGGCCGACCAAGCGGAACGGCCCCGGGTCGTCGAACTCGTCGAGCAGCGCCACCGCCTGAGCGTGCAACGTCGCGGCCACGTCGGTCGGGCGCGCTAGCCTGCGTTGCCGCGTCATCGAGCGAAAGTCGTGCGTCTTGAGTTTCACGCGTACGCCGTACGCGACGTAGCCGCGCCGCCGCAGCCGGCGCGCCACGTCGTCGGCCGAGTGATGCAGGTGCAGCACGATGTCGGCGCGCCGACGGATGTCCCGCGCGAGCGTGCGGTCGGAACCCATGCTCTTCGAACGCCGCGATACGGCAACCTCGCGCGGATCCTCGCCGTGCGCGAGCGCATGGAAACGCCGGCCGACGCTGCCCAGTCGTTCGTCGAGCTGCGCAGGCGTCGCTCGGGCGATGTCACCGATCGTTTCGTACCCGAGCGCGATCAAGCGTTGCTGCGTCTTCGGCCCGGCGCCCCACAGGCGGGCGACCGACAGCGGTGCGAGCCACGCCTCGGCGTCTTGCGGCCGCACCACGACGAGGCCGTCAGGCTTGCCGTAGTCGCTCGCCACTTTCGCGACGTACTTCGTTCCAGACAGCCCCACCGACACGTCGAGCCCGGTCGCTTGCTTCACCGCGTCCTTGATCTTGCGACCCATCGACGTCGGATCGCCGAACAAGTGCTCGCTGCCGGACATGTCGAGGAACGCCTCGTCGAGGCTGAGCGCCTCGACATCGGGCGAGAAGTCGCTGAACACGGTCATGATCTGCTGCGATATTTCGGTGTACCGATCGAAGCGCGGCGGCACGATCAACGCATCCGGACACAAACGGCGCGCCTGCGCCATCGGCATCGCGCTGTGCACGCCGTACGGCCGCGCTTCGTAGCTCGCCGTCAGGACGACGCCGCGATGGCTGCGCGGCCCGACCAAGACGGGTAACCCGCGCAGCTTCGGATCGTCGAGTTGCTCGACCGCCGCGTAGAACGCGTCCATGTCGGCGTGCGCGATGATCCGCTGCCACGAACGTCGCATCGCGTCATCCGGCCGGCCGATTCGTCCACACGGACTTCACGTGCACGATCGCTAGTCCCGCGCGCTGCTGATTGCGTTGGCTCTGCGAGCCCCACGCCGCCGCGCCGCAGACGATCTTGCACTGGCGCGCCGCGGCCGCCGCGAGTCGCGCCGCGATCAACGCCGCGTGGATGCCGCGACCGCGGAACTGAGGTAACACCGAACCGGCCGCGAGGTAGCCGACGTCGTCGTGCACCGACAACATCGCGGCACCGGCCGGTTCACCGCCGACGCGCGCGAGCAACAGATGCCACGTCGGCACGTCGCACCAGAAGCTCTGATTGCGCCGCAACGTCGGCAATACCGCTGCCGGCGAATCGAACCCGACGTTCATCGTGTCGAGAAAGACGTCGAGTTCCGCCCGTCCGACTTCCGCGACCGCGACGGCATTCATCGCGGAGTCTGCACCTGCGATTCGATTCGACCGCGGCACCGGCTCGGCGGCCATCACCGCCGCATAGCGCTCGACGCGAAAGCCGTTGCGGACGAGCGCGTCCGTCAGTTCGATCGGCACGTACGGCGGCACGTGCACCCAACAAGGCTGTTGGGTCGCGCCGTAGAACGCGAGGACGTCCGCCAACTGCAGCGGATCTTCGAGACCGTGGGCGCTGTTCATCAGTTCGTTCGTCGGCACGAACGGCACCTTCGTCGCGACGGCATCGCCGCTGCGCAATATCTGCGTTCCCATCGGATTGCCAGGGCCGCTGTAGCGATCGACCATGTACTGCGTCGCCACGTGCTCGATCCGGCGGGAGAGTTCGATCGTCGTCGCTGCCATGCCGATCCTCGCCTCAGCCCGCGCCGATCTGCGCGCGTACGCGCGGCACGACTTGCGTCGCGAATGCCGTGAGGCTCGCCGTCATGTCGTCCGGCTTCAAGCCCGGCGGCACGCCCCACGTGACGATGTCGGTGATCCCGTAGCTGCGGATGAAGGCCGCCAACTCGGCGACGCAGTGGTTCACGTCGCCGACGATCCACGATTGCGGTATCGCCGTCTGCGGCGTGCCGAGGCTCGTCTGCTTCGACTCCGCGAAGAAGCGGTTGTACAAGCGCATCCGGTAGCGTTCGGCGTCGCGCACCAGCGGCCAATCGCGTTCGCGATCGTCCGTGACGAGCACGCCGCGAATGATCCCGACGCGGTAGCGCGACCACGCTTCGCCGCCCGCCTCGACCGCGGCGCGCCACGGATCGAGCACTTGATCGCGCGCGCCCTGCGGCAAGAAATGCGTGCGGTGTTTCGCCGCGCGTTCCGCACCGCCGCGCGCCATCGCCGCGAGCCACAGCGGCGGACCGCCCGCTTGCACGTAGCCCGGCGTCACGCGCACGTCGTCGAACGAATAGCGCTTGCCGTGATAGCTGAAGCGCTCGCCGGTGAAGCAACGCTTCAGCACCTCGACGCCCTCGTCGGTGAGCGAGACCCGGCGCGACACCGGCAAGCCGAAGCCGCGAAATTCGTGCGGTGCGTAGCCCATGCCGAGGCCGATCTCGACGCGCCCGTTCGATAGGTTGTCGAGCACCGCCAAGTCTTCGGCCAGCCGCACCGGATGGTTGAACGGCATCAGGCAGATGTCCGTGTTGAAGCGGATACGTTTGGTACGCGCGGCCATCGCGCCGGCGACCGGAATCCACGACGGCAGATAGCCGTCGTCGACGAAGTGGTGTTCGGTGAACCACGCGAGATCGAGCCCGAGCCCGTCGAGCCACGCCACTTGATCGAGCACCGCCGCATACAACGACGGGTTGTCGATGCCGGAGTCCGGCGGATTCCTGAAGTCGTACGCGACGCCGAAACGCAACGAATGTGCCACGCGCTGTCTCTCCTCCTGTTCCCACTGCAACGATGACAGCAAAACGCCGCGCTCGCCAACGCGCGCGACCGGCCGCGCTTGTCGTCCCGCGTACGGCCGGACACACTGCGCGCAACGAACGCATAAGGGAGCGCAATGATTCGATTCGGAACGCTCGGCGCCGCCGCGATCACGCCGCGTGCGCTGATCTATCCATGCGTCGACGAATGGCGCGCCAGCGTCTACGCGATCGCGGCGCGCGATCGCTCGCGCGCCGAAGGCTTCGCGCGCTACGCCGGGATTCGCCACGTGCTCGACGATTACCAGCAGGTCGTCGAGCATCCGAAGGTCGACGCGGTGTACGTGCCCTTGCCGATCAACCTGCATCGAACCTGGACGATCAAGGCGCTCGAAGCCGGCAAGCACGTACTGTGCGAAAAATCGTTCGCGAGCAATGCCATCGAGGCGCAGGACATGGCGCGTGTCGCGGTGGAGAAGCAGCGCGTCTTGATGGATGCGTTCCACTATCGATATCACCCGGTCTTCATCCGCGCGAAGGAGATCGTCGATTCCGGCGTGCTTGGCCGCGTCTTCGAGATTCGCGCGGCGTTCCACGTGCCGATCCCCGCGAACCTCGACGACATCCGCATGAACTATCACACCGGCGGCGGCGTCACGATGGACATCGGCTGCTACCCGATTTCGTGGGTGCGCCACCTCACCGGCGAAGAGCCGATCGAAGTGTCGGCGCGCGCCGAAGTCGGGCCGCCGTACGTCGACCTGATGCTCGAAGCGACGCTGCGCTTTCCGAGCGGCATCGTCGCGCGGACGTCTGGCGACATGCGCGAGACGGCGAAATTCAAAGCGGAGTTCGAAGTGGTCGGCGAACTCGGCACGCTGACGGTCGTGAACCCGCTCATTCCGCAAAACGGCCATCAGATCAAACTCGCGACGCGCACCGGCACCTCCATCGAGTTGCGCGACCGCCGGCCGACGTACGGTTATCAGCTCGACGCGTTCGTCGCCGCGGTCGAAACGGGCGCGCCGCTCTTGACCGACGCCGAGGACGCCGTCAAACAAATGCGCGTGATCGATCGCTGCTACCGCGCGGCGGGATTGCCGTTGCGCGGCGATCCGGACGTGGATCGTTGACAGCGGCGCGCATTCCGTTCGCCACGCTCGCGCTGTGCGCGACCATCGTCGCGATCGCTCTCGTGGCACCGTATACGTCGCCGGCGTTCGACCAACTCGTGCTCGATCGCGCCAACCCCAAACCGTGGGCGTGGTTGACCGCGCACGTCCTACACACCGACGGGGCACACGTCGGATGGAACCTGTTTGCGCTCGCGTGTCTCGGCGTGCTCGCCGAACCGATCGACCGCACGCGCTTCGTCCTATCGATCGGCGTCGGCATCGCCGCGGTCGACGTTTGGTTCGGGTTCGACACGTCGCTGCGCCTCTACTGCGGTCTGTCCGGCGCGTTGAATACGGTGTTGCTGGCGACGTTGTATCAGCTGCGCGGCGCGATCGCCGCGGCGTGGTTGTTCGGTATGGCCGCGGTCGCCGCGGCGAAGGTCGGTTGGGAATGGCACACCGGCGCGGCCTTCTTGACGCACACGCGCTGGCCGAGCGCGGTCGGAGCGCACGTCGCCGGGTTCGCGGCGGGCGTCGTGTTGGACGCCTGTTTTGCAGCCCGCGACCGGGCGCGGGACGTGTGACCACGGTCGTGGCTTGCTGATGGGCGATCGGCTATACGGTTTGGTCATCCGGACGTATTCGAAGGACGGGAGACACCCCATGGCGTCGATCGGACCGCACCGAGCGCGGGTGCTCGGCTTCGTGCTGCTCGCGGTGCTGTCGGCGGGGGCGCACGCCACCGTCACGGTGTTGATCGACGGCGCGGCCTATCCGGCGGAGTTGCGCGAGAACACCGAACTGCTGACGCGCCTGCACGTCGAACGCTCGCCGTCGGGGCGCCACTACGAAGGTGAATTGATCGGCGTCGACGCATCGTGGATCCGCGCGTCGAACATCCGCGGCCACTGGCAAGGCGTCGTGTCGATGGCGGGACACCGTTACGTCGTCGACGGCGCGCGCCGCGACAGCGCAGGCGACATCGTGCTCGACGCGGTATCGCCGACCGACCTGATGGCGGCGAGCCAATGCGCCACCGAGGTCGCGGCCGGCTCGAACGCGCAATCGCTCGCACGGCAGCTGAGCGCCGGCGTCGAGGCGGTCGACTTCGCGGCGCTGTGCACTTCTAGAGTCGACGGCGTCTGTCTGCTGCCCGAACTCGACCTGACGTTCGACCTGTCGTTTCAGCAGCGCTACCCGACGACGTTCCAACAGCAGGGCGTGGCGCTGCTCAACATCGTCGACGGCTTTTACAAGAACGACATGAGTCTGCAATTCGACGCATTGTCGATGACGTTTCCGTCGACGGACATCTTCAGCGCGACGACCGACCCGAACGCGCTGCTCAACGATGTCGCGACGAAAAAAGACAACAACCAGGTCCCGTTCGTCACCAACAAACGCGCGCTGCTCCATCTCGTCACCGGCCGCGACCTCGACGGCAGCACGGTCGGCATCTCGAACGTCGGCACGCTGTGTTCGGCGAGCAGCAACGCCGGACTCTCGCAGGTGGTGACGAACGGCGGCATACCGGACACCGGGCTCACCGCGCTGGTGGTCGCGCACGAGCTCGGCCACAACTTCGGTGCGGTTCACGACGGCACCAACAATGCCTGCCCCGCGAGTGTTTTCATCATGTCCGCCACGTTGACGCCGACCGCGACGCATTTCTCGTCGTGCTCGATCACCGAGATGACGAATACGATCAACGCCCTTCCGATCGTGAACGCGTGCTTCGAGTTACCGGTCGATGCGTCGATCACCGCGCGCCCTGGCAACCCGAGCACCGCGAACGCCAACGAAAACGTCACGCTCGACTACGACGTCGCCGAAGTGCACGCCTCCGTCCCGAGCGCGACGATCAACGTCAACGGCAGCTTCACGGGCGCCGGCGGCACGTTCATCTCGGCTACGATGAACGGCAACGCCTGCACGGTCGCGGCGAACGGCGCGACGTACGCGTGTACCACCGACGCGAGCGGCGGATTGTTGTCGGCGACGGCGCAGGTCGCCGCCGCGACGACGGTGACGGCCGTCGCGACCGTCGTCGTCGCCGCGACCGGCGGTGTGAAGGACATCGACTCCACGAACGACACGTCGAATCAGAGCGTGACCACCTCGGTACCGCCGGCCGCGCCGACCAATCTCACCGCGACACCGGCCGCCGCTGAGATCGATCTCACGTGGCGGGACAACAGCGCCAACGAAACGGGCTTTCGCATCGACCGCCGCACCGGTGCGGCTGCATTCGCGCAGATCGCCACGGTCGGCCCGAACGTGACCACCTTCGCCGACACCACCGCCGTCGTCGGCACGATGTACGACTACCGCGTGTCGTCGTTCGGCGCCGGCGGCACGTCGGCGGCGGCGAGCACGAGCGCGCAAATCAACGCGCCCGCCGGCGGCGGCGGAGGCGGCGGCACATTCGGCGCCGAACTGAGCCCGTTGCTGCTGGCGCTCGTGGCACTGCGCCGACGCGCCGCGAGCAACCGGTGACGCCGCCTGCGTTCGCCCGGATCGCGCTGTGGGTGGCGCTATCGGCAGGTTGTCAAACCCGCGCCGCATGCCCCGACGACCCGGCAATCAGCGCAGCGCGCAACGCCTGGGCCGCGCGTCACCTCGCCGATTACCGCTTCGTGTGGCAAGAGAGCTGCTTTTGCGTTCCCGAGGCCGTGCAGCCGATCGTCGTCACGGTGCGTGGCGGTGAAATCGTCGCCGCGACCGACCGCAATGGACGCGCGATCTCCACCGAGGTTCGCGAGAACCTGCTGACGATCGACGCGCTGTATCGACGCGCGGCCGCAGCGCAATGCACCGCCGCCGTCGTCCGCGTCGTCGCGAAGACCGACGGCGTGCCGTCGAGCGTCTTCATCGATCCGAGCCTGCAAGCCGCCGACGACGAGTTCCGCGTCACGATCACGGAGCTGTCGACGGCGCCCTAAACTCCCAACGGTTCTACGCAGGTGCGCTCAGACGAGCAGCGCGGCCGCGAATATGCCGATCATCGAGAACGCGAGTGCGACCTTGACGGCCGTGCCGACGAGCAAGCCGACGCCGGTCGCGACCCCGACGCGCCCCGCGCGCTCGACGTTCCGCTGGGTCAGGTACTCGCCGATCGCCGCGCCGACGAACGGCATGAACAACAATCCCCACAGGCCGCTGAACACGCCGGCGAACGTACCGATCGCGGCGCCGGTGATCGCCCATTTGCTCGCGCCGACCCGCTTCGCGCCGACGCTGCCGGCCACGAAGTCGACCGCGACGCTCACCACGGTCAACACGCCGAGCGCGCCGAGCGTCCACCACGACACGCGCGTCCAATCGTCGATCCAGCCGCCGAGGCACGCCCCGGCGAGGATCAGCACCGCCCCTGGAATCACCGGCACGACCGTGCCGACCACGCCGGCGGCCATCAACGCGATCACGGCGATCCACAGCGCGGTGGTTGCCACGTCTTGATCTCGATTCGAATGGCGGTGCGCGTAGCGTATTCCGGTACGATGACCGCTTCGAGGAGACGTCGCATGCCAGGCACACGCACGATCAGCGTCGGCGGACGCACCGTCGGCTTCGTCGACTACGGACCGCCGCGCGGCGCCGCCGCCATTTGGTGCCACGGCGGTCCCGGCAGCCGCCTGGAGCCCGCCGCGGTCGCACCGGCCGCCGCTGCGGCCGGAATACGGATCGTCGGCATCGATCGACCGGGCTACGGCGCCTCGACGCCGAACCCCGGCCGCAGCATTGCAGATTGGGTGCCGGACGGCCTCGCCGTGGCCGACGCGCTCGGCATCGAACGGTTCACGGCGGTCGGCTGCTCCACCGGCGGCGCGTATGCGCTCGCGCTCGCTGCGCGCGCGCCGGATCGCGTGCGGGCCGTCGTCGCGTGCTGCGCGCTAACAGACATGCGCTGGCGCGAAGGGAAAGCATTGATGTCCGCGCCGGCCACCGCCGGGCTCTGGGCCGCCCGCGATCGCGACTCCGCGATCGCGCTCGCGACCGAGTTGATGGGCGCCGACGGCGCGAAGATGCTGAGCCAAGCGGAGGCCGCCGCGCCGCTGCCGCCGGCCGATCGCGCGCTGATGGAAGATCCGGCGTTCCTCGCCGGCATGACGGCCGGGCTCGCGGAGATGTTCGCATTCTCGGTGCAGGGCTACGTCGACGATCGGCTCGCCGACGGCGTCGGCTGGGGCAGCTTCGACGTCGGTGCAGTGCGTTGTCCCGTCGTCGTCTTGCACGGCGCGGCCGACAACGTCGTGCCCCAGGCGCACGCGCGCCACACCGCGTCGATCGTGCCGGGCGCGTCGCTCGACGTCGTTCCCGAACTCGGCCACTTCAGCATCGTCGGCGCAGTGCTGCCGACATTGCAATCACTCGCGCGCCACAGCGCGTCCGTTGGGGATGGACGATGAGCGCGTCGTCCGACCGTCCTCGCCACCGCAACGACACGTACGGCGACAAAATCGGCGCACAGCCGGAAGACCAGCCGCCGATCCCGGCCGCGACGGTCGTGCTGTTGCGTGAACGCACGGCGTGCCTGGAGGTGTTGATGCTGCACAAGGCTTCTCAGATCGCGTTCGGCGGCATGTGGGTGTTTCCGGGTGGCCGCATCGACGACGCGGATTACCCGGCCGACCGCGACGTGAACGTAGCTGCCCGCAACGCGGCGCTCCGCGAGACGCACGAAGAGGCCGGCATCGCGGTCGCGCCGGACGGTGTGGTCTGGTTCGCGCACTGGACACCGCCGCCCGGCACGCCGAAGCGCTTCGCGACGTGGTTCTTCGCGGTGCGCGCCGCGGCCGACGACGCGGTGACGATCGACGGCGGCGAAATCCAGAATCACCAATGGCTCGCGCCGAGCGCGGCGCTCGAACGTCACGCCGCCGGAGAGATCGACCTGGCACCGCCGACGTGGGTGACGCTGCATCAGCTCGGCCGCTTCGCGACGGTCGACGCGGCTCTCGCCGATCTGCGTTCGCGCGAACCGCGCTATTACCAGACCCACGTCGCAAAGCGCGCCGACGGCATTCGCGTCGCGATGTGGCGCGGCGACGCGGGCTACGACGGATGGAACGCGGATGTCGGCGGCGCGCGCCATCGCCTCGCCATGTCGCCGGGCGGCTTCGTGTACGAGAACACCGTCGACCCCGACTGATCTCGTCCGGCGTCCTTACAGCCGATGCAGGCGAACGGGCAGCTGCGAATAGCCTTTGATGAAGTTCGACCGGACGCGCACCGGTTCGTCGACCACCTCGACCATTCGAAAGCGCTTCGAGATCTCTTCCCACACGACCCGCAACTGCATCTCCGCGAGGCGGTTGCCCATGCATCGATGAATACCGAAGCCGAACGACAAATGTTGGCGTGCCTTCGGCCGATCGATGACGAACGCATCCGGATTCTCGATCGCTTCCTCGTCGCGATTGCCGGACACGTACCACATCACGACCTTGTCGCCTTTCTTGATCTTCTTGCCGCGCAGCTCGGTGTCGGCCAGCGCGCGGCGGCGCATGTGCGACAGCGGCGTCTGCCAGCGGATGATCTCCGACACCATGTTCGGGATCAGGCCGGGATTCGCGCGCAGCTTTGCGTATTCGTTGGGATTCTCATTCAGCGCGAGCACGCCGCCCGAGATCGAATTGCGCGTGGTGTCGTTGCCGCCGACGATCAGCAGAATCAGATTGCCGAGGTACTCCATCGGCGGCATGTTCCGCGTCGATTCGCCGTGCGCGAGCATCGAGATCAGATCGTTGCCGCCGACGGTGTTGACGCGCTCGTTCCAGAGCCGGGTGAAGTATTCGAGGCACGCGAGCAGCTCGGCGCGCTGGTGGTCTACCGATTCGTACAATCCCGACGACGCGTCGGCAACCGCCATGTCGGACCAGTACGTCAATTTGCGTCGGTCCTCGAACGGAAAATCGAACAGCGTCGCGAGCATCTGCGCGGTCAGTTCGATCGAAACCTTGTCGACCCAATTGATCGTCTCGCCGACCGGCAGCGAATCGAGGATCCGGCCCGCGCGTTCGCGAATCGTTCCTTCGAGCTTCGCGAGGTTCGGCGGCGCGACGACGCCGCTCACCGTCTTGCGCTGCAAATCGTGCTTCGGCGGGTCCATCGCGATGAACATCGGCAGCTCGAACTCGGGATCGTCGTCCTCGATCGTGATGCCGCCTTCCGACGAGAAGATCTCGTGGTGCGTGTCGACGTGCATGATGTCGTCGAACTTCGTGATCGACCAAAACGGACCGTACGGGCTCTCGG
>Ga0335084_10005824_pt1 | contig 12223 bp, 11 predicted proteins | sample Lox_Sample_44_FD_206721 | JGI IMG/M metagenome (GOLD analysis project Ga0335084, IMG submission 206721) | Soil microbial communities from Loxahatchee National Wildlife Refuge, Florida, United States - Lox_Sample_4.4 | ecosystem: Environmental > Terrestrial > Soil > Wetlands | place: USA...
ACCCGCTCGGGCACGGACCTGCTCGCCCAGGTGACGGTCGAGGTCGACTACAGCACGCCGGTGGCCAGGGTGCGCGAAGAGGTGGGCCGGATCGTGACCTCCTCGAAGCTCTGGGACGGGGAGTTCTGGAACCTCCAGGTCACGGAAGCGGGCGAGCGGACGATGCGGCTGCGCATCCTGGCCAGCGCCGCCAACTCCGACGATGCCTGGAACATCCGCTGCGAGATCCGGGAGGAGCTGATCGCCTGGCTGCAGGAGCACTATCCCTGGGCATTGCCCAGGATCCGCACGACCGCGCAGAGCGACCCCGTCAGCTCTTCTTCTTCGGGGACGCCTCGTCGACCTGCTTCTTGATGTCCCCGAAGTTGCAGGGTCATGATCTGCGGCACCCCGGGCTGGGGCATCTGCACCTTCGGGGGCTCCTGGGCCTCGACACCGGCCGCGGCGAGAGTCGAGAGCAGGCTGACGGCGGCCGCAGGCACGACACGCTTCATTCTCACGGGGCCTCCTCGCTACAACGTCTCGGTTTCGTCGAGGACCCCCTCGACCTTGAACCACCACTTGGGCTGGTAGCGCACGAACACCGGCACCTCGGCCAGCTCCCCGTCGGTGCCGCAGGCGAAGACGAAGTTCTCGGTCGTGCCCTTCTCGCGGTTGCGGCTCTCGAACTCGAGGCGGACGAGCCTCTCGTACGTCCGCGTCCCGTAGCGGGCCCGGTCCACCCGCTGCCACGACGAGATGACGAGGTCGTAGAGGCCGGCGTCGAAGGTGTACTGGACGGCGGACGGGCGGGGGCCCGCGGTCCCCGGTGCGCGGGCGGCCGCCACTCCCGCGCGGACGAGCTCGGCGAGGGCGAAGAGCAGGCCGGGGTTCGTGGCCGGCGGCAGCGCGCCCCATCTCACGCGCGGCACCGGCTTCGCCCCTTCGACGAACCGCCGCAGCTCGCCGAGCTGGCGGAAGTCGTAGTCCTGGGGTGCGAAGACGCTCGTCGACTCGGCCCTGGCCCCGCCGCCCTCGATCCGGGCGCGGATGAGCTTGAAGAAGTACCCTTCCTTGCCCCTCCCGAGGGTGGCCTTCGCATGGTCCAGGTTGTCGTCCTCCGAGCGGTTCATGACCCCGAGCATCGTCGCCCCGGAAGCGTCGGCGTCCTCGCGCGCCCAGCCCCAGCGGTTGATCCGCCGGGGGGCGCGGCCAGGGTCGGAGCCGAGCAAGAGCTCGTAGCCCCTGCGCCCCTCCGCGTCCCCGCGCCACACGATCCGCGCCCCGCCCACGTTGCCCGCCCCGATCCAGAAGAGGAGGGGGCGGATCGCCGCCGAGAGACGGTAGCGGTGCTCGGCCGTCACCGGGGCAGCGGGACGGCCGTCCGGCGTGAGGTCGGCGGCACGGCCCGACGCCGCTGCGACCTGGAGAAGGGCGAGGGCGAGGCCGGTCCGCGTCATCCCGAGCACCCTCGAGGGAGCGAGGGAACGAGCCATTAGGGCGCGACCGGAGGTCTCGCCTGCGCCGCAGGTCGGGGCTCCCGGCGACCCGTGTTGCGCGCGGGTCGCGGCTCGCGACGACAGGCCCACCCTTCGACGCCTAGGCCAGGGGCCGCGCGTGCAGAGCCTCGATGTACGCCCGGTAGGTCGGCCCGCTGTTGATCGTGCAGAAGGGGTAGATGCCGTCCGGGGTGGAGTACTGGATGACGCAGCGGCGCACGCGCTCGGTGTCGTAGTTGTAGCGGTCCATGAAGTGCATCCCGCCCGCCATCAGGGTGCGACACGCCTTCTTCCCGGTCTCGCTCTCGGCGTAGGTCTTGTCGGTCATGCTCCGCAGCGCCCGCACGAAGCCGAGGGGCGTGATGCCCTGGCGCATGTTGCGCCAGCGGTAGCTGCGCAGGAAGTACCACCCGGCCCGGACGAGGTCCCACCGGGTCGGCCGGGCCCCCGCGCCGCGGGACTCGATCTCGTCCGCGAGGTCGTTGAGGCCGCCGAAGAGCCGCATGAGGTCGAACATGCGGGGGATCGGGACCGTCTGGCCGTCCGGAGTGACGAAGAAGTACGTCCCGATCCCGCAGTCCGCGTGACAGCTCAGGCGGATGGTGGGCTCGCCGCTCAGGGCCTGGATGAAGCGCGAGACGGGCGTCACCAGGCTGGCCGGGAACCAGTCCTCGTGGACGTCGGCCCCGCTCTCCCTGGCCACCGCGGCAGCGAGGTCCCCCAGGGTGTAGCGCCTGGCCTCCAGCTCGTGGCGAGCGATCCGGCCGGTGAAGGCGACCGGCTGATAGGCGATCCCGTTGACGATGTCCGAGTTCAGGGCCGCGAAGCGGAAGATGGGGCCCACCTGGTCGTCGTTGACGCCCTTGACGATCGTCGGCACCAGGCAGATCCGGATTCCCGCCCGGCGGCAGGCCTCGACCGCCGCGAGCTTCGCCTCGTAAAGCGCCGCCCCCCGCAGCCTGCGGTAGTACGAGTCGCCGACCCCGTCGAACTGCAGGTAGACGAGCTGGAGGCCGGCCGTGGCCGCCTTCTCGGCGAAGCCCGGCTCGGCCAGCGTCAGCCCGTTGCTCGCGCACTGCACGTGGGCGAAGCCCATGTCGCGGGCCGTCTCCAGGATGCGGAAGAACTCCGGGTGCAGCGTCGGCTCCCCGCCCGTGAACTGGACGGCGCTCGCCGCGACCGGCTTCTGCTCGCGCAGCGCCCGCAGCATCTCGACCACCATCTCGTAGGAAGGCTCCGAGATGTAGCCGGCCTGGTTCGCGCTCGCGAAGCAGACCGGGCAGGTCAGGTTGCAGCGGTTGGAGAGGTCGACCTGGCCCAGGCAGGTGGTGCTCATGTGCTGGCCGCACAGCCCGCAGTCGGTGGGGCAGGCGACCGCCTCGGCGACCTGCGGGACCTCGACTCCCCGCTCGTCCTCGAAGCAGCGCTCTTCGCACAGCAGGTAGAGCCGGGCGTCCGAGGTGACCTTGTCCCGGAAGTAGCCGTGCTCGGGGCAGGTCTTCTCCATCCAGACCGCCCCCTCCCGCTCGTAGCTGCGGCCGAGGATGAGGCACGAGCACTCCGGGCACAGCGTCTCGACCGTCCGCGGCAGGGCGCGGGGGATCGGGCGGACCTTCGCCCCCGTGTGGGTCTCGCCGGGCTGGCGCGGGTGCGCCGCCACCCGCCCGACGGTGAAGAGGACGTCGGCGTGCGGCTCGCGCCAGGTTCCGCAGCGGGCGCAGTCGTGCTCGAGGACGATCCGGTCCTCCGCCGGCTCGTGGAGGAGGCGACCCGGCGAGTTCTCCCCGCACCGGGCGCACAGCCACTCGCCCTCCCAGGGCAGGCCGGCGACGCCCTTCTGGACCGGCGCGTACCGCCGCAGCGAGACCTTGTAGCGCTCGAGCTCGGTCTCCGCGTCGCCTTCGGTCGCGGCCCGGCGCCGGATGTCCTGGATGGGCCGGAACGCACGGCCCGATCGCTGTCCGGCCGGGACGAATGGCAGGGCCTCCACCTCCCCCTCCCTGGCTGTGTGCGTTGCGTCGTCCATGATCGGCTCTCCTCGTGTCTCCTACTGTCGCTTCATCGGGCCGGGCGGCGTGCCGTTGCCCTGCTTGTACCGCTCCCGCCACACCGGCCCGGTCAGCTCCTCGAGCTCCCGCCCGAACCGCTCGAGACCGGCGTGGTACTCGGGGTCGTCGAGGGCGGCCCGCGCGTCCTCGTCCGTCGGCGAAGGCCCGTGCCGCCGCACCAGCTCCAGGAACGCCCCGTGGTGGTCGCGGATGATGCACGGGGCGAGCCAGTTCCCGCAGTCCGGGCAGGGCTCGTTCGACTCCCGATAGCCGTACTCCCGCTGCCAGCGCCGGATGTCGGCGAAGAAGGGGTGCGCCCACACGTCGTCGAGCGTTCCCCCGCCGGCGAAGACCTCCTTCATGTTCACCGGCGAGTACGGGAAGAAGACGCACGGGGAGACGTCGCCGTTCCAGTTGACGTGGAAGTAGCCCCCGGCGCGGCCCGCGGCCAGGCAGCCATTGGTCGCCGTGGCCGAGTTCCAGAAGTCCGCGATGAAGATGTGCCGGTTGCGGACGAGCCACCACACCCGCTCGTAGAGCCTCAGCCTCTGCTCTGGCGTCATCATGAGGTCGAGCGTGAACGAGCGCCCGATCGGCATGTAGTGGAAGATGAACGCGTAGCTGGCCCCGATGCCGTCGAAAAAGGTCTCGACCACGTCGTCGGCGAGGATCTCGTCCGCGTTGTCCCGGGTCGCGGTGAGGGAGAGCCCGATGATGACACCCTCCCGCCGCAGCCGCTCCATCGCCGCGAGCACCTTGTCGAAGACGCCGTCGCCCCGGCGGGCGTCGGTCCTCTCCCGCATCCCCTCCACGGAGAGAGCGGGGGTGACGTTGCCGAGCCGTCCCATCCGCTTCGCCACCGCGTCGTCGATGAGCGTCCCGTTCGTATACATGACGAAGAAGCAGTCCGGGAAGCGCTCGGCGAGGTCGAGGACGGAGCGGCCCCCGTCGCGCCAGGCGAGGGGCTCCCCGCCGCTGATCACGAAGACCCGGGTGCCCCAGGTGTCGTGGGCCTCGCGCACCGTGCGCTCGAAGGTCGCCCAGTCGAGCTTCTCGCGGTGGGCGCCGGAGTTCGCGTAGCAGCCCCGGCAGCGCAGGTTGCACGCCCTGCCGGGGCTGATCACCAGGAAGTCCCCCGGGGTCTGGCCGTGGCGCGCCCGGAAGCGGTCCTTCGCGCTCGTCCCCCCGTCGTGCACGAAGACACCGGTGTAGAGGTTCTTCAGCATGGCCCGCAGCGCCGGCGCGCCGAGCTGGCCCCGCGCGAGCCCCCGCTCGGCCGCCCCCAGAAGCGCGAGCCCGATGGCGACCTTGTCCTGCTCGACCGCCACCGGGTGCCGCAGCGCGGAGGCAGGAACGTCGGCCTGAGCCCGGATCCGCGCTTCCACGTTCCGCGCAATCGCGCGCCGCAGCGGGCCGATTCTCCCCAGGCCCAGCGTCAACCAGGTCAGCGCATCGAAGGCGCGGTCACGTGCGGGGGAGCCAGCCGCCCTTTCCGCTGGCGACGCATCGTACGCGCCTCCCGCGAGGACGGGCGTGCAGTCGTTCATGAGGATCCTCCGGATGTGTGGACCGGCCCCGAGGGCCGGGTCGGGGACGGCCACATTCTAGGGCAGGACCCCGCGGGTGGACCAGACCGTGCCCCCGGGCTGCAGCCCCCGCGGGGGCGGCGCCAGGCCGGACGAGGGGCTGACCCCCCATGGGCGCCCTGAAACCGTAACTTACTCGGCTGTTACTTCCCCCCGCGCCGTCGCGGGCCCATGCTGCCTGGGCAGGCCAATCATGTCGTCGTGCCTCGAGCTCGTCAGCGAGCAGTTCCCTCTCCTGCGCGAGAGGGTGGCCTCCCTGTTCGAGCGAGACGTCGTCTTCCGGGAGCTGTGCGAGGACTACGCGACCTGCGCCCTGGCCCTCGACCGCCAGAAGTTCGAGGAAGACCTGCGGAAAGAATACTCGGCCCTGCGGCTGCGGCTGGAGACCGAGCTCCTGGGCTACCTGCAAGAGACTGGCGCCCCGAGCGAGGGAAAACCGAGCGGGCGCAGGGAGTAGGGAAGAGGAGAAGCGGTAATGCCCACGCCAGCCACCCGCATCGAGCACGACCTCCTGGGCGACAAGGCGGTGCCCGCCGACGCGTACTACGGCGTCCAGACCGCGCGCGCCCTCGAGAACTTCCACATCTCCGGGGTGGAGCTGCGCCTCTACCCGAACGTTATCAGGGCGTTCGCCATGGTCAAGCTCGCCGCGGCCCGCGCCAACGTCGACTGCGGGCAGTTCTCGAAGGAGATCCTGAAGGGGATCGAGGGAGCCTGCGAGGAGCTCCTCGACGGGAAGCTCCACGACGAGTTCCGGCTCGACGTCTTCCAGGGCGGGGCCGGCACCTCGACCAACATGAACGCCAACGAGGTGATCGCGAACCGGGCCCTCGAGCTCATGGGCCACCGGAAGGGCGAGTACGCGCACTGCGACCCCCACGACCACGTCAACTGCTCGCAGTCCACGAACGACGCCTACCCGAGCGCGCTCCACGTCGGGATGGCCCTCGGCAACGTCCAGCTCGTCGCCGCCGTCAACGAGCTGATCGCGGCCTTCCGGGCCAAGGGGAAGGAGTTCGGTCAGATCCTCAAGATGGGCCGGACCCAGCTCCAGGACGCGGTGCCGATGACGCTGGGCCAGGAGTTCGAGGCCTTCGCGGAGACGCTGGGCGGCGAGGTCCTCGCCCTCGAGCGGATCCAAAACGTCCTCTGCGAGGTCAACATGGGGGCGACCGCCATCGGCACCGGTCTCAACGCCCCCGCGGGCTACGCGCAGAAGTGCACGGACCACCTGGCGAAGATCACCGGCTTCCCGATCCACCTCGCCCCCAACCTGATCGAGGCGACCCAGGACACCCAGGCCTTCGTCCTCTACTCCTCCTGCATGAAGAGCCTGGCCATCAAGCTGTCCAAGGTCTGCAACGACCTGCGGCTGCTGTCGTCCGGCCCCCGCTGCGGCCTCCGCGAGATCAACCTCCCGCCCAAGCAGCCCGGCTCGTCGATCATGCCCGGCAAGGTCAACCCCGTCATCCCGGAGGTCGTCAACATGGTCTGCTTCCGGGTCATCGGCAGCGACCTCACCGTCTCGATGGCCGCCGAGGGCGGGCAGCTCCAGCTCAACGTGTTCGAGCCGGTGATCGCCGCCTGCGTCTTCGAGGCCCAGACGATGTTCGTGAACGCGGCCCGGACGCTGCGCGTCCACTGCGTCGATGGCATCACCGCGAACCCCGAGGTCACCCGCCACTACGTGGACTACAGCATCGGGACGGTCACCGCCTTGAACCCGGTGATCGGGTACGAGAAGGCCACCGAGCTCGCGGCGGAGGCCATGAAGACCGGCCGCGGGATCCTGGAGCTCCTCCGCGAGAAGAAGATCCTCAGCGAGGAACAGATCGCGAAAGTCCTCGACCCCGCGGCCATGACGGGCCAGGGTCGGCCCGCATGACACACGGCGCCGCCCTCGTCGCCGGCCTCCTGGCGCTCTCCCTCGCCGGCCTCGCGCCGGCGGAGACGGGCCGTGGAGCGCCTGCCGCCGAAAGCTGGCGGGAGTTCCGGGGGACCTGGTCGGCGTCGGGCCGTCGGCAGACCGTGGCGACCGAAGGCGGGGCCCAGGCCGCCATCGTCGAGATCTCGGGGGCGGTCGTCCTCGCGAGCGGCGAGGGGCTGAGCCGGGGGTTCCGCGGGGAGGCGATCGGCTTCGACGACGGCCTCGGCTTGAGCTTCGGCCGCGCCGTGTGGACCGACGAGAACGGCGACAGGATCTTCAGCCGCTTGAAGGGCGAGCCGCCGCAGACGGGCCGGACGATCGTCGGCACGATCACGGGGGGCACGGGCCGCTACGCGGACCTGGAGGGCGAGTACTCCTTCACCTGGCAGTACGTCGTCGCAGCGGAGGACGGCGGGATCCAGGGCCGAGCCGTGCACCTCGGGGGGCGCGTGCGCAAGGCAGGGGCGGCGCGGTGACCGCGGCCTCGGCCAACCGCAGGGTGCTTGTCGCTCGGAGTGGCGTGCTCGTCCTCGCCGTCGGGCTCTGGCTGTCGCCGGTCCCCGAGGGCCTCGTTCCCGCCGCGTGGCACCTCTTTGCCCTCTTCGTGGCGGCGATCGTCTCCGTGGTCATCGGCGCGTTCCCCATCCTGACGTCGTCGGTCCTCGCCCTGGCCGCGGCCGTCCTCAGCGGGACGCTCGCCCCGGCCAAGGCCTACTCGGGCTTCGCGAACGGGACCATCCTCCTCATCGTCGTCGCCTTCCTCGTGGCGCGCGCGGTGGTGAAGTGCGGCCTGGGCGAGCGCCTCGGCCACCTCGTGGTGAGCGTCTTCGGCCGCTCCACCCTCGGCCTCGGCTACAGCGTCTTCCTCGTCGACGGCGTGATCGCCCCGGCCTTCCCGAGCAACACCGCCCGCTCCGGCGTCCTCTACCCGCTCGTGCTGTCGGTGGCCGAGGCGGCGGGGGCCCGGCCGGGGGTGGAGAACAGGCGTCGCCTGGGCAGCTTCCTCATGTTCTCGGGTATGGCGAGCCTGACCGTCTCGTCGGCGCTCTGGTTCACGGCCATGGCCGGGAACCCCCTCGGGGCCGAGATCGCCCGCGGCTACGGACTGGACATCGGCTTCGGCTCCTGGTTCGTCGCCTCTTCGATCCCGACCCTCGCCGCGATGGCCCTCGTGCCGTTCGTCCTCTACAAGGTCCTCTCGCCCGAGGTCCGGGCGACGCCGGAGGCTCCCCACGCCGCGCGGCGGGCGCTCGCGGAGCTGGGCCCGCTCCGTGCGCCGGAGAAGATCGTGGCCGCGACGTTCGTGGGCATGGTTGGCTTGTGGGCGACGGCCTCCGCCCTCGGCCTCGACTCCACCGCGGTCGCCTTTCTCGGCCTCGGCGTCCTGCTCGCGACAGGCGTCCTGACCCTGGGCGACGTCGCGAAGGAGGGGGACGTTCTCGCGACGTTCATCTGGTTCGCCGTCCTCTTCACGCTCAGCGGCCAGCTCAACGAGCTCGGGTTCATGGGCTACCTGGGTGAGCGGCTGGCCGCGGCCCTCGGGGGGCTGTCGTCGGCTGTGGCCGGGGTCGTCCTCGTGGTGGCCTACGTCCTCCTCCACTACCTGTTCGTGAGCCAGACCGCGCACCTCCTCGCCCTCTTCGGAGTCTTCCTCGACGTCGGCGTCAAGCTGGGCGTACCGGTGGCGCTCCTCGCCTTCCTGCTCCTCTTCGCGACGAACTTCTTCTCCGCCAACACGCCCCAGGGGTCGAGCGCGAACCTGCTCTTCGCCGGGAGCGGCTACCTGTCGCAGGGGGAGCTGTACCGGCTGGGCGCCCTCACCACCGGCGTCAACCTCGTGCTCTACCTCGTCGTCGGCATCCCCTGGCTCGTCCTGGTGACCCGATGAAGAAGTCTCGGTCTCGATTCCAGGAGGTCTCGTCATGACGTGCAGAATCCGACTCCCGTGGACGGCTGGTGTCCTCGCCGCGCTCCTGGCCGTCCCCGCGCTCGCCGCGGACAAGCTGCCGACCGTGGTCGTCCTGGCAACGGGCGGAACGATCGCCGGCGCCGCGGCCAGCGACGTCCAGGCCGGCTACACCTCGGGCCAGGTCGGCGTCGACCAGCTCCTGGCCGCCGTGCCCCAGGCGAAGAAGCTCGCCGTGATGCGCGGGGAGCAGATCGCGAACATCGGCTCGCAGGACATGAACGACGAGGTCTGGCTGAAGCTGGCCCGCCGCGTCAACGAGCTCGTCGCGATGCCGGACGTGGACGGCATCGTCATCACCCACGGCACCGACACGATCGAGGAGACGGCCTACTTCCTGAACCTGGTCGTCAAGTCGAAGAAGCCGGTAGTCCTGACCGCCGCCATGCGCCCGTCGACGGCCCTCTCCGCGGACGGCCCGCTCAACTTCTACAACGCGGTGGCGGTGGCGGCGAACAAGGACGCGGCCGGCCGGGGCGTCCTGGTCGTCGTCAACGACTGGATCCACGGCGCCTCCTCGCTCACCAAGACGAGCACCACGGCGGTGCAGACGTTCCTCTCCCCCCTGCGCGGCCTCATCGGCACCGTGGCCTACGGCGACGCCGAGTTCTACCGCGGGCCGGTGGGCCGGAACACCGTGGACAGCGAGTTCTCGCTCGACGGCGTGACCGCGCTGCCACGGGTGGACATCGTCATGGCCCACGAGAACATGGACGGCGCGATCATCGACGCCGCGGTCGCGGCGGGGGCGAAGGGCATCGTCATCGCGGGGGTGGGCAACGGCAACATGACGAAGGCCGGCCTCGACGCCCTCGCCGCCCAGGCGAAGAAGGGCATCGTCTGCGTCCGCTCCACGCGGGTGGCGACGGGCCGGGTGGGTCGCAACGTCGAGGTGGACGACGACAAGCTGGGCCTCGTCGCCTCCGACGACCTCAACCCCCAGAAGGCCCGGGTGCTGCTGAGGCTGGCGCTCCTCAAGCCGAGGAGCCTGGGCGAAGTGCAGCGCCTTTTCGTGGAATACTGAGACGTTTTCCGTATTGATTGGACTAACCAAGGAGTTGAACATGCGCAGACTCTCCCTCGCCGCCGCGCTTGCCCTGATCGGCACCGCGGCGTTCGCACAGGACGTGAAGACGGACTTCGACAAGGAAGCCAACTTCGCCGCGATCAAGACGTTCGCGGTCAAGATCGGCACGAGCTGGAACAACCCGATCAGCGAGAAGCGGATCACGGACGAGATCGCGCAGACCCTCGTCGAAAAGGGCTGGGCGAAGGCCGACGCCAACCCCGACGCGGTCGTGGTGCTCCACGGCGCGACCGAGAAGCAGAAGAGCCTCAACACCTTCTACAGCGGCGGGTACGGCGGCTACGGGTGGCGGGGCTACGGCGCGGGCGGGATGGGGACCGCCACCACCACCACCACCGAGTACCTCGTCGGCACGCTGGTCGTGGACATCTTCGACGCCAAGAGCAAGCAGCTCATGTTCCGCGGCACCGCCTCGGACGAGATCTCGGACAAGCCCGAGAAGAACATCAAGAAGGTGCAGAAGGTCGCGGACAAGATGTTCAAGGACTTCCCGCCGGGATCGAAGAAGAAGGACTGATCCCGGAGAGTCGATCACCGAGGAGCCCTCATGGGCCGTGGCCGATTCAGGGGGAGAGGTGCATCTCCGATGAGTCTTCGGGGCTGGCCGGTCGTTGGACAAACCCTGCTGGGCGCCGTCCTCACCCTGGCGGTGCCGCAGGGCCTCCTCGCCCAAGCGACGCTCGTGACGTGCGCGTCGAAGCCGGGCGAGCGACAGCAGTGCCCGGCCAACACATCGAAGGGAGTGGCACTCGTGAGGTCGTCGGGAGAGGCGGCCTGCCTGCTCGGCAAGACGTGGGGCTTCGACGATCAGGGTGTCTGGGTGTCGGAGGGCTGCGTCGCCGAGTTCCTGGTCGCCCAGGCGTTGCCTGGCGCGGAAGAGACGAAGGCTGTGAAGAAGAAGCCCCTCCAGCACATCCCCAACATCGGGTTCCTGCTGGTCGAGGGTGACAAGGGCGAGATGTACGTCCGCCTCTTCAGCTACGTGCGCTACCTGAACCAGAAGGGCCTCGACCCAAGCTACACGGACTACTTCGGCAACACCCATACCCTGGCCCAGCGGCAGGACATCCAGCTCAACAAGTTCTTCCTGCCGTTCTCCGGCTGGTTCCTGACCCCGAAGTTCCGCTACTACCTCTACGTCTGGTCGTCGAACCCCTCGCAGGGGGATCCGGCCCAGGTCGTGGGCGCCGGCAACTTGAGCTACACGTTCAACCGCTACGTGACGCTCGGAGGCGGGATCACGAGCCTCCCGAGCGTGCGCAGCACCGAGGGCCAGTTCCCGTACTGGCTCGGGATCGACGACCGCTTGATCGCGGACGAGTTCTTCCGGGGCTCCTACACCACCGGCTTCTGGCTGAAGGGCGAGCTCTCGACCAAGGTCAAGTACATGGCCATGATCGCCAACAACCTGAGCACGCTCGGCGTGAGCGCGGCGCAGCTCGACAACGGCGTGAGCACCACGTCCTTCATGCTCCAGTGGCTGCCCACGACCGGCGAGTTCGGCCTCTACGGGACCTTCGGCGATTACGACTACCACGAGAAGGTGGCGACACGGCTCGCCGGGCATTACACCCACAGCCGGGAGGACAAGCAGAGCCAGCCCGGCACGAACGGCATCGAGAACAGCCAGATCCGTCTCACGGACGGCAGCATCATCTTCACGCAGGACCTCTTCGGCCCCGGCATCACCGTGAACCGGGTGACCTACCAGATGTCGAGCGTCGACGGGGGAGTCAAGTACAGGGGCTTCTCTCTCGAGGCGGAGTACTACTGGCGCTGGCTGAGCAACTTCTCCGGTACCAACACCGGGGGGATCGCCGACATAGACGACCACGGCTTCCAGCTGCAGTCGTCGGCGATGGCAATACCCAAGGCCCTTCAGGTGTACCTCAGCGGGTCCGCGATCCGGGGCCGCTACGGCAACGCCTCGGAGGTGCGGGCCGGACTGAACTGGTACGTGGTGAAGGAGCGGGGCCTCCGGCTCAACGCGGAATGGATCCACCTGAACAAGTGCCCCGTGGGTTACACCGCCGTTCCGTATCCGGTGGGAGGCAACGGGGACGTCTTCCACACGAACTTCGAGATGAACTTCTGAGAGGAGGGAGACACGCCATGGAAGGGATCGAGCATA
>Ga0335084_10005825_pt1 | contig 12222 bp, 8 predicted proteins | sample Lox_Sample_44_FD_206721 | JGI IMG/M metagenome (GOLD analysis project Ga0335084, IMG submission 206721) | Soil microbial communities from Loxahatchee National Wildlife Refuge, Florida, United States - Lox_Sample_4.4 | ecosystem: Environmental > Terrestrial > Soil > Wetlands | place: USA: Florida...
ATTGCTGCGGCAAATTCCCTCTCCGACGTTTATGCTATGGGCGGAAGACCCCTCACCGCGCTTAGCCTCGTCATGTTTCCCTCAAAGATACTCGATAAAGGAATCTTGAGAGAAATTCTCCATGGTGGCAATGACAAGGTCTTGGAAGCTGGTGCTTCCATGGCAGGGGGCCATTCTGTAGATGATAATGAGCCTAAATATGGTCTGGCGGTCACCGGCATAGTCAGGCCTGACAAAACACTGACTAATTGCGGAGCTAGGAGCGGAGACGCTCTGATTCTCACAAAGCCTCTGGGGACGGGAGTCTTATTTAATGCATGCAGATCAAAGAAACTCGCCTACAAGGATTTAGAGCTCATTTTACCTCAGGTAGCCTCACTGAATGGCAAGGCTCTCGATATTGCATTGCGATATGAAGTTCATGCCTGTACCGACATAACCGGCTTTGGTATTGTTGGGCACTCATGGGAAATGGCTGCAGGGAGCGGAATGGAAATCTACGTTTCTTATAGAGATTTGCCTTTCTATCCAAATGCACTCGATATGTACAAGAAAGGTGAAACTACGGGGAGCAATAAAGCAAATAGGAGACTTTCAGAGGGACACGTGGAAATAGTGGCCTCTCTGTCCAGAGACGAAGAGGAGTTGCTCTTTGATCCGCAGACGTCAGGAGGTCTTCTTCTTTCTGTTCCGGAATCCCAGGCTGGAGAACTCATTAATGCTCTTAGAGATGGCGGTGTTCCGACCGCTGTTAAGATTGGTCAGGTTATAGCCGGCGTAGCCCCTTGCATTAGAGTCGTATAGACACATCCGGTGTGTGATACCCGATGAAGCCTCGAGTTAGTTGCGTCTTACCGAAAGTGTCGATAAGTCGGTGAAAATCACACTGAAGCAAATCTTAGGCTAAGTTCTTTTAAAGCCACCATATTCCCCAGCATCATTCACAAGGGAAACTGCTTGACAGGCAGCTTGAAGAAAAGACACTTTTCGCTCCGCGTCAACATTGAGTCATTTCGTAAATTCAATGAAATCAAGAGGGATTTCGGCAGCAACGCGGATTTGCCACTCCTTTTTTCACAAGAATAAATCCCCCACCCACAAAATTATAGGGAGGTGCAACCTATTGAAAAATATGGCGCGCCTGGAGGAACTCGAATCCCCGACCCACTGCTTAGAAGGCAGTTGCTCTATCCAACTGAGCTACAGGCGCACTGCAAAGTGTTCAGTAAATAGTAATTAGTTAATCGTCTAAAGGGAAAAAAACAAAAGATACCAACCACCAGTAACTGGAAACCAACACCCGATACCAGCAAAATCTGCGGGACAGAGGTTGTTGGTCGGGGCGAGAGGATTCGAACCTCCGACCCCCTGCGCCCAAGGCAGGTGCGCTAGCCAGGCTGCGCTACGCCCCGAACTAATTATCTTAATGAATTCAAAGGCCAAAAATCAATTGAAAGAATCCCTCCCTCATGTGTTCATTGGAAAGAGCACCTCATTTTAGAAATTCACATGCATGAGAAGTTCTGGTAAGATGGTGAAGGAGGCTACTGATGGATATTCTCATGAGCGGTGCCACAGGCTTCGTAGGCAGCCATCTCACCAGGGCATTCGGGGACAAGGGGTGGAACGTAATCCCTCTCAGGCGTGAAGACCTGCAACTCGGGGATGAAGACTTTCTGAAGAAAATAGGGGGCGCTGCCGTGGTGATTAACCTGGCAGGGGCTTCCATTGCAGAGAGATGGACAGAGGAATACAAAAAAATCATGTACTCCAGCAGGGTTGATACCACAGAAAAAATCGTGCGCGCATTGCCAAAAATGAACAGGAAGCCGGGGCTGTTCATCTCCACCTCTGCGGTGGGTATCTACGATACGGAGGGTGAACACACAGACGAAGATACACACTATGCCGATGGTTTTCTTGGGAAGCTGGCCCTTGACTGGGAGCAGGCAGCACTTAAGGCAGGGGGACTCGGAGTGAGAACAGTAATCTTCCGCTTCGGGGTGGTGCTCGGGCTTGATGGGGGGGCGCTGCAAAAAATGCTTATACCCTTCAGAATGGGATTGGGCGGAGTAATCGGTCATGGGAAACAGCCATTTTCATGGGTGCATATCGAGGACCTCATAAGGGCGTATACTGCCGTGATAGAGAACGATACTTACCAGGGAATATATAACCTGACGTCGCCTCATCCTACTACAAATGCAGGTTTGACAAAGGCGCTGGGACATGCCCTCCGTAAGCCTGCGTTCATGCATATCCCCGCCTTCGCTTTCAGGCTCCAGCTGGGTGAAGGTGCCAAGATTCTGCTTGAGGGCCAGAGGGTTCTTCCCAAACGGCTCCTGGAAAGCGGCTTCACATTCAGGTTCGCAGAGATCGAAAAGGCATTGGAAGACCTGGTGGGTAAAGAAAAATGACTGCCCTCAATGGGATTGCAGTACATGTCGTCTTGTTTCCGGACACCTTCTGAGCCGCATTCTTTCCCTTGCCCGCACATTCCTAGAATGGGAAACAATCACTAACTACTTACAAAATAGGAAGTTTTTATATTTTGAGGCATAAAGTCATTATATGCAGACAACAGGCATGGTCTGTGCTTTAATAAGCAAAATAAGTTGATGACAGAGGAGCCTATTCGGATGAAGGACGAACATAAGACAAAAGAGGAACTCATTGACGAATTGGAGGGGATGAGGCAGAGGATTGAGGAGCTCGAAACACTATGCCGTGCAGGTGCCGGTCATAAGGGACACGAAGGTCAGCTCAGCCATGAACAGAAGATGGAGGTTATCGGGCAGATGGCAGGGGACGTTGCCCATGATTTCAATAATATCCTTACCGCAATAATAGGCTATGCGAGCATCCTGCAGGCAGAAGCGAATGATCATCAGAAGGGATATGTGGAACAGATTCTCCGCTCAGCAGAAAATGCTTCCCACCTGACCCAAGGTCTTCTCAGCCTCAGCAGAAAACAGCTGCTCAAGGCAAAACCAACAAATCTTAATGACAGCATGAAAAGCATAGAAAAGCTGCTGTCAAGAATCATCGGAGAAGGGAGAGAGCTTAAGACCTTCTTTACAAGAGACCCCCTCACGGTATTCGCAGACGAGGCGCAGCTGGAGCAGGTCTTTATCAATCTTGCGACGAATGCAAGGGATGCCATGCCTGACGGAGGGACGCTGACTATAGCGACAGAGCCTGTGGATCTGGATCTACAATTCTGTGAAGTGCATGGGTATGGAATGCCGGGGAAATATGCCCTTATCTCTGTCACTGATACGGGGATAGGCATGGATGAAAAGAAGCGCGAGAGAATATTTGAGCCTTTCTTCACTACAAAGGACGGGGGGAAAGGGATTGGCCTCGGACTTTCAGTAGTGTACGGGATTATCAAGCAGCATCATGGGTATATCAATGTGCGCTCCCAATCAGGAAAGGGGTCTACATTTACTCTCTACCTGCCGCTCATTTCCACGGTGGAGGAAGAGAAAAGACCAACGAGGAGTTCTGCGTTGCCTCAGGGCACAGGAACAATACTTTTGGCAGAGGACGATACGGACGTAAGGAACCTCTCACGATGGGCACTTGAGGAATTCGGATATGACGTTATTGAAGCTTCTGATGGTCTGGATGCAATACGCAAGTTCACCGAGAACAGGGACAAAATTCAGCTTCTCCTGATTGATGTGGTAATGCCTCACAAGAATGGGGCAGAGGTATTTGATGAAATAAGAAAATTAAAACCTGAGGTAAAGGTGCTTTTTATGAGTGGCTATCCGGCAGAGCTGCTTCGCAAAGAGGATGTGCTTCAGGCAGGATCACATTTTATCGCAAAACCCGTGTCCCCGAGAAATCTTCTGAAAGAGGTGACGAGGGCCCTGGAGGCAAAAAGGTAGCGGTGGAATACACAACGCGGGAAGACAATGACCATTAACGCAAGGAGAAGAAAACGGTGCAACTGCTTATCGTAGTCATCTGGCTGTCAGCAATTCTTGTAATCTTCGTTGCATTCTTCAGGGCATTGACCCTGAAAAGGAAGATTCCCGGCGGCCTTGTCAAGCAATCATGGAAGCTTCTTTACTACCTGATAGGCCTCTTAGGGGCAGGGTACCTCACTATGCCGTTATTCCCCGGGTTGCCTGATACATCGAGAGACCTCATCGTGGGGATTATTGCCCTCGCGGGGGCCATCTTTATCGTAAAGGTGATCAATCTCTTTTACAGGATAATAAAAGAGGCGGGACTGTGATATGGGAACCAGGGATAATCTAAAGAACATTCTCTGCGACCACCTCGAAAAGAGTTCCAGCTCTATTTTTCTGAACAAGTCCTTGGCTATCCTGAACGAATCAGAAGACAGCAAGGAGAGTCTTATGGTTGCTGCTGAAAGGATCAGCAAGAGAATTGCATTATTCATTGATGAAGAGTTGGCAGGCAGAGTTTTGGAACATCTGAAGGCGGAGATTGGACAAAGCACCTCTCCGCAAGGAGAAAAGAGGAAACACGAACGCGTTTCCTCTTCCAGAAAGGTATATGCAACATGCGATGAGTCGTCCCATGAACTTTACACTGAAAACCTCTCTGAAGGGGGAATGTACATTCTCACCAGTACGCCCTTTCCTATCGGTACGAAACTGGAAATGGCATTACATCTGGATGCCAATACCCGGATTCATTTGAAGGGTGTCGTCATTTATATAAAACGTCCCTTCAGCGATATTTTCGAGCATCCGTCCGGCATGGCGATAGAGTTCAGGGAAATGAACGACGATGACCGCAGGATACTAAGGGAATTTATAAAGACGGTGTCTGCTCAAGACATTCCTGAGAGCAAAGAAGATACAATATCCAAATCTGCTCCGTAATCAGATGAAGAGCTAGACGTTTTCGACCATTTCCCATACGCCGCAGGGGCAGACGCCGGCGCAGAAACCACAGCCTATGCAGAGTTCATCATCCACCACATATTCGTACGAACCATCCTTGTGCTCGACCCTGCTGATCGCGCCCCAGTAACAGGTGGCTTCGCACATCTTACAGTCACGACAGGTAGCGCAGGACATACACCGGTTTGCCGAAACCTCGGGAGTGACGAAATCTCCGCGGCAGACATCGTAATACTCGGTCTTTATCTTATCGTAGGATATCATCTGCTTGATTTCGGGAAAACGCGGGGCATGCATAAGTTCATAGTGGATATAATCCGCCGCGAGCCGTCCATGGCCGATGGCGTGTGTCACCAGTCCCAGACCGGTCGCATCGCCAATGGCATATACCTTTACATCAGAAGTCTGATACTTTTCGTTTATCGCAATCCAGCCCTTCTCTGTGTGGATGCCTGGTGGCAAAAAATCAAGCTTCGGCATATCACCAATGGACATGACCACAAAATCCGCATCCATTGAGGTTCCGTCCCTAAAAACAAGTTTCCCTTGTTTTTTGTCGTACTGCGCAGTCAGCCTGGGCCAGACTACCTTGGTCCCCTTTGCCTTCGCGATCTCCATCTCTGCACCAAAGGCAGCCGGCTTCTGGATGTCAACAGCCACCACAGATTCCGCACCGTGGTTATATGCCTCTGAAGCAACATCCATTCCCACATTGCCTGCCCCGATGACCACCACCTTCCTCCCCTTCAGTTCAGGCGCATTGCCCAGGTTGATATCTCTCAAGAAGTCATAGGCTGGGATAATGTCTTCGGAACCGGGGAAGGATATCTTTCTCGGCTCATGGGCACCGCAGGCGACTATCACGATCTCATGCTTTTTGTAAATCTCTTCAAATGTTGCCTTGTCCACTTGCGTGTTCAGATGCACATTCACCCCCAGTTCCCTGAACCGTGAAATCTCCTTTTCCAGAATCCTGCGGGGGAGCCGCTCCTTCGGGATGCAGAGCTCCAATTTCCCTCCGAGTGAACCCGAGGATTCATATATCTCGACCACGTGTCCCCTGAGAGCAAGCTGCCAGGCAGCGCTCATACCCGCAGGGCCGCCGCCCACCACTGCGATGGTATGTCCTGTAGCAGCTTCCTTCTTCGGAGCAGGCAGGTCAAGGGCTAATGTGCCCATCATGTCTATTTCGAGAGGTTTATCGAGGTGTGCCCTGGTACAACTCTGCATGCAGAGGTTTGGACATATCTCCCCGCACACTGTTGCAGGCAAAGGGCTGTACTTCAACACCAGTTCCAGGGCGTCATTCAGTCTGCCCTGCCTGATGAGGGAAGCCCGTTTGTGAGAGGGAATCTGAGTCGGACACGCATACGCACAGGGCGGAGCATATTTCTCGTTTGACCAGAGGGGCCTATTCCTTCTCTCTTTTCCCGTGGTGATGTAAGGCAAAAGCGTAAGGTCGTGGTTCAGATATTCTGCAAAGATGCCGCCCTGTCCCACTTCCTTCTCCCACATATTCTTTCTGAACTCCTGGGTGGAAATCTTGAACCACTTCCTCGCCCTCTTTTCCTGGGGTGTATAGGCCATGAGCTTTTTCCAGTCTTCGGCCGAGCGCGTAAGTTCTTTGTAATGGGACGTCCTGCCGATGGCGTGAAGGAACGGCTTCATATTCGTCCTGAGCCATTCCCAGTCCTGCGGCGTGAGATCCAGAAGTTTTACATCCCTCTCGCTGTAGCCCTTGATAGGACCTCTGAAATATATGGTTCCGCCCACCATCCCGACACAAGGCCGATAGCCGAGAACATTCTCTGGGTCCCTTGGGTCCATCCCGCAGACGACCGCTGTGCCGCCTGCCTTAAATTCCGCAAATGAATCCCCTACGCCTCTGAAATACCATGACTGGGGAGGATCAAAGCGCGGGTTATGTTTTGTCATGGTGTCACACCTGGCTCCCCCTCCTCCCTGCACATAGAGGATTCCCTGTGCCGCTGCATTAAATGCGCCATTGGTTACGTCACCCAGGACTGTGATCTTTGCGCCGCAGTTTAGCCAGCCCACATCATCAGAAGCGCTGCCCTTTATAAGGATCTCGGTGCCGGACATGCCCATGCTTCCCAGCCTCTGGCCCACCGGACCTTCAACAGTGATTATTACTGCCTCCTGCCGCGGCCAGATACGGCCGCCAATGCCGTGCTGTCCGTCAGCAATGAGGTGAATCTCTCTCGCCCCTTCCTGAACCGCATGCTGGATCTGCTCCTCCAGAACACGGGAAGGAACCCTCTTCCCCTTCACCTCGCCATAGATAGTCACCACAGATCTTGCACTCTGGGGCCTTTTTGCTCCCTGCACTTTGCCCTTTGCTCTCTGCTTTGTTTCTTTTTTAACACGCATAGTTTATCTCTAACCGCTCTGCCATTGCCTTGTCTTCTATGCTCAATCCATCAGACATACCGATGGGAAGCTCTGTGCTCCTGCCCATCGGCGCAAAAATCTTCCTCAACTCCACATCAGCGGCCTTGAAGACCTCCACCACCCGTTCCGCCACCTTATCAGCATCCAATCTCCGGTAGAGCTTCGGATCTTGTGTGGTAATTCCTCTTGGACATTTCCCTGTATTACAGAGATTGCAGCGGTTATATTCGTCTCCAAAACAGTCTGCTGTTGCCTGCATCATATACTTGCCGATGGAAACCGCAGATGCGCCGAGCATAATAAGGGCAGCTGCATTGGCAGCAAGATTTCCCTTTTTGCCAACACCCCCTGCCGCGATAAGAGGCAGTTCGTTCTGCTTGCCCTGTTTGACAAGGTCGAGATAGCAGTCCCTGATATTCGATGCGATGGGGTGCCCCATTTTATCCATGGATACGTTGTATGCCGCACCTGTCCCCCCGTCTTCGCCGTCAATGGACAGTGCTGCAGCATAAGGGTTCCTTGCGAGGTTATTTAATACTGCCCGTGCGGTCTTTGTCCCGGAAATTTTGGGATACACAGGGACCCTAAAGCCCCATGCCATGGACATGGACTGGATCATCTTCGCCACCGCTTCTTCTATGGAATATTTTGTCTGGTGAGTGGGTGGTGAGGAAAGATCCACAAACTGGGGAACCCCTCTGATGCTCGCGATGAGCTTCAGGACCTTTTGTGCCATGAGGAGTCCTCCGTCGCCAGGCTTCGCACCCTGACCGTACTTGATCTCTATGGCAGCAGGGTCCTCCACCATGTGCGGGAGTGCATGAATAATCTCGTCCCATCCAAAATACCCGGAAGCGATCTGAATGATAAAATATTTGAGATATTTTGATCTCAGGAGTCTCGGTGGCATACCGCCCTCTCCCGAGCACATCACCACAGGCATCTCCTCTACCTCGTTAAGGTAGGCCACACCCATGGCAAGCCCTTCCCACATGGGAGGAGAAAGTGCCCCTACCGACATGCTGCCAATCATGATGGGGTATATCTCCCGTACCGGAGGGATGAATTTCCCGCCCTTTCTGTCAAGCGCCAGCTTGCCATCAGCCAGGGTCAAGGGAAGCTCCTCAGGGGGTAAAATCCTTCCCAGAAGTGTCCTGACACGGAATTCATGTCTGCCGGCATCAAGGGCCGGATCGGTAAGCATGGAGATCCTTGTGAATTTAAGCCTGTCAAGGGTAGATACTGAAGGGTCATTCCGTCTCCCGCCCCTCTTGTAGGGCTCCCCTCCCTTATTCTTGTAATGATAGAATTTGTGCTGAATGTTGTATTCCGGCTCAATGGCCTCATTGGGACACACCAGGGTACAGCTGCCACAGCCTGTACAGTATCGCTCCATCTCGGTCACCTGCTCGACCACTTGAATAATCTTCCTCACTGAAGCAGGAGCGGGTACAGGTCCCTCTGACTGGACAAACCTTTGAACCTTCACCGTCGGCTCAATGGCCTTCACCGGACATACGGCGGTGCACCTCCCGCATCTCTTGCACCGGTCATCCCTCCAGCGAATGATATAGGGGAACTCTTTCAGAGAGAGCTGATGGTTATTGTCTAACCGTGAAGCTGGTTCCATACCCTTACCTCCTTTGCCTCGGGCGAGACAATCACCATGTCGTATTTCATGGGGAAAATGTCATTTTGCTTATCCCTCTCCGGAACTGCGCTGTCCACTCCGCATTCCTCCGACATCAACGCAAATTTTCCCTTCATCCCGCCCACAACACCGGGACGGAGTTTCTTGGAATCGTGTACCATAAAACAGGTGCCGTCAGGAGTGAATCCTATGACCATGTTAGGCCCGTCTATGCACAGAGGTCTCAAAGACTGTTTCATTATCCTCAAGGCATCCCCGTCTTTCCTCTGCCCGATCTCTGATGTCTTGAGGGGAGTAATCACATCCTTATAGTAATTGAGCGGAAACCCGAGCTGTCTCACCGTATAGTGAAGGATGTGCGTGAAGACCTCACTGTCACTGTTGTATCCCATATATCCGGGGAACCCTCTGCCCATGAGGAATTCCCGTATGGGGACGAATGCGGTGTTTTCCCCGTTCGTCATGGAACAAAAACCCTGAATGAAGAACGGGTGACAGGCATAAAGGTATATGGCATAGTTTGTATTTTGTCTCCCTTGTGCAAACACAATCTTTGCCTTAATGCCATCTTTATCAAGGCCGAAAAACTCACCCAACTGGAGGGGGTCTCCCACCTCCTTCAAGGTGATCACATCCGGATAGAACGAGAAGACAAATATAGACTCATCGGGCTCTCCGATCCTGCGTATGGCGAGACGCGTCTTCATAAGAAGGTCTTCCCTGTCCTTCACCGGCTTATCTCTGAAATGCTCGGGATAGTCGTACACCCTCGCGAAATAGTAGTCACGGCCGGCTATCCCTTTTGTCTTTCTTATCTTCGGCGTCCATACGTGGTTGAGTTTGAATCCCTGCTTGTCCATGAACTCATCAAGGACCCCGATGCCCTTCTTGGAGCAGATACCGGACATAATGGGATATTCCTTCAGGTCCTGAAATTCATCGCCCAGGTCCTTGAGGACAAGACCAAGACCGGAGCCGTCATGGCCTTCCTTCATCGTCTCGAGGGCGAGGATATTCTCCATGGGGGAGAAATATTCCTTCGATGTTATGGCAGCGAGCCTACACATTCTCTTTTCCTCACGAATGATCCTGGATCATATTCCTTTTCAGGTAAAAAAAGCGTCTCTCCCACCCTTGTGGTACCAGACGCCATTGGTCGGCAACCATTTACCGTTTTATTATAATAAAAATTACTGCCCTCCTTTGTCAACATATCAGGCGTCTGAAAACGCCTTTCTCGCGTGTAGTTGCGCTAACAGTAAGCCCTTGATCATTCACCGGAAAATGGAACGAAGCAAAATGCAGGGCGCTGAATGGGAAAGGGAGAAATACCTGGATATTTGACGGATTGAGAGGAGAAGTGAATAACCGGCTCTTCGGTCAGTCCCTAAAAAGAATTGCCTGGGCGCTTTCCTTGGCACTGATGCTTTTGACCATCTGAAGAGCCTCTTTCTTGTCCATAAACTTGCCGATTAATACCCGGTACAAGGGTCCTGCATCCTTTGCTTCAGTTTTATACACAAAGGCTTCGTAGCCCTTTTCTTTATATTTATTTGTGAGGGTCTCAGCATTCTTTTCAATCCTAAAAACACCCAGCTGAGCAGAATACATCCCTTTTGATGACGGTTCTGCCTTGGGTTTCGTTGCAGCAGCCTTTGGTTCCGACTTAGGCACCGCAGCTTTTGCTTCCGGCTTTGCTGCAGCAGCTTTCGTTTCTGCCTTTGGCACAGTCGCCTTTACTTCAGGCTTCGGCGTGGCCACCTTGGGTTCCGGTTTCGTTGCAGCAGTCTTTGGTTCCGACTTAGGTATTTCAGCCTTGGGTTCAGAACCTGGTGTGGGAGGAGAAACATCTGCCTTTGGCATTGGTGCTACCACGCTCTGTCCCCCCGTCTGTTCAGGCTTCTGGGGCTCTTGTGCGGGGCCAGCACGTACGGTCTGCTCCTGAGAGGACTGAACAGATTTGTTTGCTGCGGATGGTTGAGCCTTCTTGTCAAGTGAAGAGTCTCTCTCATAGAATAAAATTGCTGCCAGTATGACAATGATAACAGCAGCGGCTCCGATCACCGGCATAAGCAACGCATTTGTGCCCCTTCTCCTCATGCTTCTTTTCATGGCGTATGCGCTGAGACGCTCCTCGGCCATTTTGCCCTGTTCTGCCGTTTCATCATAAACCGCCTCTTCTTCATGCATCCCCTCCGGTTGTTCCGCCTTTGCCTCTTCACCGTGCTTAAAGTCCTTTAAAGAAGGAGCAGTCCCTCCGGCATCCTTATCGCTGGGCTCGATGATTTCTATACCTTCCCCTTCAACGGTCTCTCCGGCTTCGCTCCCTATAGACTGCACTTCAACAGGCTGCTTCAAAAGAACATCCTCAGTTTTTGAAATAAGCTCTTCAGGAACAAAGGGGGTCTTGAGGGAATCAACAATCCCGTAACAAGAGGTGTACCGGGGATCTGTCGCTCCCGCAAAGGTCGAGAGCATGATAATAGGAACCTCCTTAAACTCCTCATCTTCATGGATTGTGCTGCAAAGCTCAAGCCCTCCGCCTTCGGGCATGGCAGGATTTATAAATATCAGCCGGGGACGCACTTTTCTTGCCATTGTGAGGGCAGCATCTCTATTGGGAGCGGTAAATACCAGATAATCTCTCGCTTCCAGGGTTTCGATCATATGCCGGGTGTTCTCGGTATCATCGTCGATTATGAGGATTGTTTCAAACATCTTGGAATCACTTTAACAACTTTCCAGAAAAATTTCAAATACTCTTTTCTTTACACCGTCGCACCATCAATCCTTTTTAGACCCTTTTGCCGGGCCACTCTGACCGCAGTCGCGTACTCCTCCTTCTTGATTCTTCTGTTGAGAGGGGGATGCTGAGACGCCTCATAGCATGGGAAGTACTGGTCCATAATGTTAAGGTAGGTGTTCTCCGAGATCTCCTCAGCGATAAAAGATACCACCTTCTCTGTCCCTGCACTGTCTCCGGGTAACACAAGGTGCCTCACGAGGAGCCCCCTCTCGGCAATTCCCCTCCCGTCCATTACGAGGTCCCCCACCTGTACGTGCATTTCTCTTAATGAAGCCTTTGCCCTTTCGGGATAGTCTTTTACCTGTGAGTATTTCAATGCCTTATCACGGTCTCCGTATTTAAAATCAGGCATGTAGATGTCAATGATTCCCCTGAAGATTTTCAGTGATTCAAGAGATTCATATCCTCCGCAGTTATACACAATGGGGATGGTGAGACCCTTTTCGACCGCGATGGCAAGAGCGCGG